>VFQP010000691.1_pt1 | contig 57345 bp, 34 predicted proteins | sample 3512351 | NCBI WGS metagenome assembly VFQP01 (sample SAMN10412372, study PRJNA504923) | tailings metagenome | isolation source: Relicate 1 Philex TSF1 revegetated site | place: Philippines: Tuba, Benguet | collected 2017-08-29 | reverse complement strand
TGGTCTGGGTTCTTTCCCTCTCGGACATGGACCTTAGCACCCATGCCCTCACTGCCGATCATCATTTATTAGCATTCGGAGTTTGTCAGGAATTGGTAGGCGATGAAACCCCCGCATCCAATCAGTAGCTCTACCTCTAATAAACTATATATCGACGCTGCACCTAAATGCATTTCGGGGAGTACGAGCTATCTCCCAGTTTGATTGGCCTTTCACCCCTACCCACAGGTCATCCGAAGACTTTTCAACGTCAACCGGTTCGGTCCTCCACTTTGTGTTACCAAAGCTTCAACCTGCCCATGGGTAGATCACAAGGTTTCGCGTCTAATCCTACTAACTATCCGCCCTATTCAGACTCGCTTTCGCTCCGGCTCCGGTACTTAATACCTTAACCTCGCTAGTAAAATTAACTCGTAGGCTCATTATGCAAAAGGCACGCCGTCACACCATATAGGTGCTCCGACCGCTTGTAGGCGTACGGTTTCAGGTTCTATTTCACCCTTCTATTCGAAGTGCTTTTCACCTTTCCTTCACAGTACTTGTTCACTATCGGTCTTTCAGGAGTATTTAGCCTTGGAGGATGGTCCCCCCATATTCAGACAGGATTTCACGTGTCCCGCCATACTCATTTATCATCTATATATACCTTTCGAGTACAGGATTATCACCTTCTTTGATTGTTCTTTCCAGAACATTCCTCTAAATATATAAAGACTTTTGGGCTAATCCGCTTTCGCTCGCCACTACTTACGGAATCTCTTCGATTTCTTTTCCTCCGGGTACTTAGATGTTTCAGTTCTCCGGGTTTGCTCCCATTGCTGGGTGACATGTCTTCAACATGCCGGGTTGCCCCATTCGGATATCTGCGGATCAATTCGTGTGTGCCAATCCCCGCAGCTTTTCGCAGCTTACCACGTCCTTCGTCGCCTCTGAAAGCCTAGGCATCCGCCATACGCCCTTAACGATTTCTTTCCTATTTTTTTAGGTTACTCAAGCACTTATAAGTGCTCGGTTTTCTCTTTGTGATGTCTTTACCGTTAATGTCAATGATCTTATTTCTTGGCTACTGGCTAATGGCTTATTGCTTTTGGCTCTTATCCATTAGTGTTGACCCTGCTTGTAGATAATTGCAAAAAGCAATCGGCTATAAGCCTTGTGGAGAATAAGGGAGTCGAACCCTTGACCTCCTGCGTGCAAGGCAGGCGCTCTAGCCAGCTGAGCTAATTCCCCCTCTAGTTGCTGTTGGCTTATTGCTAATTGCTGTTGGCTTTTTTGCCATCAGCTATAAGCCTTTTGCCAGCTGCCTTAATTAGTAGTCTCGGGCAGGCTCGAACTGCCGACCTCTACATTATCAGTGTAGCGCTCTAACCAGCTGAGCTACGAGACTTTGTTTTAGATGTTAGATTTTAGACATTAGATGTTAGACTAATCTCTAACTTCTAATTTCTAACTTCCTTTTCTAAATCTCTTCCCTTTACTAATTTCTAGTGGGTTTGTATTTTTAATATATCAACCAAATAAAAAACTAAAGCTTTAACTTTAAGTAAGCTCTGTGTATTGCTACACTAATTTTGTTTAACGTTCTTCAACGCTCTAAAATGAGATGTTCCAGCCGCACCTTCCGGTACGGCTACCTTGTTACGACTTAGCCCTAGTTACCTGTTTTACCCTAGGCAGCTCCTGTTACGGTCACCGACTTCAGGTACCCCAGACTTCCATGGCTTGACGGGCGGTGTGTACAAGGCCCGGGAACGTATTCACCGCGCCATGGCTGATGCGCGATTACTAGCGATTCCAGCTTCATAGAGTCGAGTTGCAGACTCCAATCCGAACTGAGACCGGCTTTCGAGATTTGCATCACATCGCTGTGTAGCTGCCCTCTGTACCGGCCATTGTATTACGTGTGTGGCCCAAGGCGTAAGGGCCGTGATGATTTGACGTCATCCCCACCTTCCTCTCTACTTGCGTAGGCAGTCTCACTAGAGTCCCCAACTGAATGATGGCAACTAGTGACAGGGGTTGCGCTCGTTGCAGGACTTAACCTAACACCTCACGGCACGAGCTGACGACAACCATGCAGCACCTTGAAAATTGTCCGAAGAAAAACCCATTTCTGAGCCTGTCAATTCCCATTTAAGCCTTGGTAAGGTTCCTCGCGTATCATCGAATTAAACCACATAATCCACCGCTTGTGCGGGCCCCCGTCAATTCCTTTGAGTTTCATTCTTGCGAACGTACTCCCCAGGTGGCTAACTTATCACTTTCGCTTAGTCTCTGAAGCCGAAACCCCAAAAACGAGTTAGCATCGTTTACGGCGTGGACTACCAGGGTATCTAATCCTGTTCGCTCCCCACGCTTTCGTCCATCAGCGTCAGTTAAGACATAGTAACCTGCCTTCGCAATTGGTGTTCTAAGTAATATCTATGCATTTCACCGCTACACTACTTATTCCAGCTACTTCTACCTTACTCAAGACCTGCAGTATCAATGGCAGTTTCACAGTTAAGCTGTGAGATTTCACCACTGACTTACAGATCCGCCTACGGACCCTTTAAACCCAATAAATCCGGATAACGCTTGCACCCTCCGTATTACCGCGGCTGCTGGCACGGAGTTAGCCGGTGCTTATTCGTACAGTACCTTCAGCTTTCTACACGTAGAAAGGTTTATCCCTGTACAAAAGAAGTTTACAACCCATAGGGCAGTCGTCCTTCACGCGGGATGGCTGGATCAGGCTCTCACCCATTGTCCAATATTCCTCACTGCTGCCTCCCGTAGGAGTCTGGTCCGTGTCTCAGTACCAGTGTGGGGGATCACCCTCTCAGGCCCCCTAAAGATCACTGACTTGGTGAGCCGTTACCTCACCAACTATCTAATCTTGCGCGTGCCCATCTCTATCCACCGGAGTTTTCAATATCAAGTGATGCCACTCAATATATTATGGGGTATTAATCTTCCTTTCGAAAGGCTATCCCCCTGATAAAGGCAGGTTGCACACGTGTTCCGCACCCGTACGCCGCTCTCAAGTCCCCGAAGAGACTCTACCGCTCGGCTTGCATGTGTTAGGCCTCCCGCTAGCGTTCATCCTGAGCCAGGATCAAACTCTCCATTGTATGTTTGTTCTTGACTCACTCAAAGTTATTTGACGCTTTAGTTTTTCCTTACTTGGTTGTTATATTGTATGTCAATGATCTGTTCTCTTCCGCTTTTTAACGAAGCAATCTATCTGTCAGTGTCGCTCCGTATTTGCGAGTGCAAAAGTAAAAAATTATTTCTTATCAGCCAAATGTTATGAAGAAAATTTTAAAGTTTTTTTATTAACCCTAATCCTCCAACTCCATCAAACCAATACTCTCCTGCGCTCCCTATATCGGGACTGCAAAGATACAAATCTTTTTTATTCCGGCAAGCTTTTATTTTAAAAATTATTTCTAAAATAATCACTCCCCTAAAGATCCATACCTTATTTACTATTACCCACTTCAGATAATCCGTAAATAAAGATCATAATTTTTCCCCATTTTTCAATGCTCTTCTGCGCTACCCTAAACTCTCGTTTTAAGTGCGGCAAAAATACCAACTATTTCCTTTACAATCCAAAATTATTTAACATAAAATCCATATTTAACCATAACTCACTGGTTGAACGGTAGAAAAATTTGAATAAAGGTGAGTGGTGAATGGTGATTGGTGATTGGTGAATAGTGAATGGTGATGGTGAATAGTGAATAGTGATTGGTGGATGGTGAAGGAGGATGAAGGCGGGAGTTGGGCGAAAGAAAGAGGCGGAAGCAGAAACCCCAAAAGGCTGATGAAAAGAAAACGCTCAATGCTGTCCGTAGGAATGCTATTAACCAACTGTCAATTTAATTTACCTTGAACCTGTATTCCTCCAATCAGTTTCAGTAATAAATTACTCATAACTTATAACAACCAACTTCTAACAACTAACTTCTTACTTCTTACTTCTTACTTCTTACTTCTTACTTTTAAAAGATACAGCACAAAACGGAAAATTGCTGCAAAAAACTACCTCCGAAATACTTCAGAGGTAGTTAGATTTTATTATAAGACGATTATTCTAAATTTTCGGAGACTTCAATATTGTTCTTTTTCATGTACTCAAGCAGTTGCTTATACTTTTCTTCAAAATCATCTGTCCCGCACTTATGAGAAATACTGCAGATATCAGACGGCTTTATATCCAAAATATCAGAAATTTTCGTGAGGATTTCAAGATTGATTTTTACTTTAGAGTTTTCTATATCGGAATAGGCTTTTTGTGAAATACCCATTTCAAATGCCATGTACTCCTGAGTAAGGTCACGTTCTCTTCTTATTTTTCTGATGCTTTGTCCACAAATTTTCATCGTACTTATTGCTTTAGTAGTTTTGGGTATATTTTAGAAGTATATCTAATAGCCATAGACAAAGTTAGTAAATACCTTTGTCAAAATATTATACAAGCAGCATAATATTTATTTACGGTTACATAATTCCTCATTTAAATGAGGAGCAACAGTAAAAAATTGATCCGCTGCAAGAAACAAGACTTATGGAGACGCAAAAATTTAATTATGACAATAATATTGTCAGAGCATTCCTCTATGCAACAATTGTATTTGGAATTATTGGTTTTATTTTGGGGCTAACAGCAGCTTTGATGCTTTTCTATCCTGAATTACCTGAATTTTTATTCGGAACTGATGATACAACTATTATGAGTTTACGAAGCGGTAATATTCAGGGATTAATAAATTCTCAGGGTGCTTTAGGTTTTGGAAGAATCAGAATGCTTCATACGAGTGCTGTCATTTTTGCTTTCGTATGTAATTCTTTTTTCTGTGGTGCTTACTACAGTATGCAGAGGCTTCTTAAAACCAGAATGTACAGTGATACCCTTTCATGGATTCATTTCTGGACATGGCAGATTATGATCATTGCCGTTGTGATTACATTCTTAATGGGAATCAACACTTCTAAAGAATATGCTGAACACGAATGGCCAATTGATATTCTCATTACATTCTCATGGGTAATTTTCGGAATCAATATGTTTGGAACAATTGCCAAAAGAAGAGTACGCCATTTGTATGTTGCGATTTGGTTTTATATTGCTACGTGGATTGCGGTTGCCATGCTTCATATATTCAATAATTTGGAAGTACCCCTATCGTTCACAAGCTGGAAATCTTATTCTGCCTACGCAGGAGTGAAAGACGCATTGGTACAATGGTGGTATGGTCACAATGCTGTTGCATTTGTATTGACAACTCCGGTTCTTGGTTTGATGTATTACTTTATGCCAAAAGCTGCGAACAGACCTGTGTTTTCATACAAATTATCAATCATTCACTTCTGGTCATTGATCTTCGTATATCTCTGGGCTGGACCTCATCACCTTCAGTACACTGCTTTGCCGGCATGGGCTCAGGCGGTGGGAACAGGTTTTTCGATCATGCTTATTGCTCCGTCCTGGGGTGGAATGCTCAACGGTTTATTAACTTTAAGAGGAGCGTGGGATAAAGTAAGAGAAAATCCTATTCTTAAATTCTTCGTTGTAGCTGTTACATGTTACGGAATGGCAACTTTCGAAGGTCCTCTTTTGGCTACAAAATCTTTGAACAAGATCGGACACTATACTGACTGGGTAATTGGACACGTACACTTAGGTGCTTTGGGATGGAATGGTTTCATGGCATTCGGAGTAGTATACTACCTGATTCCCATCATGTGGAGAACAGAACTTTGGTCTAAAAAACTTGCCAATCTACACTTCTGGCTGGGTACTCTGGGAATCATTTTCTATGCTGTTCCAATGTATATTTCAGGATTCACCCAAGGTTTGATGTGGAAACAGTTTAATCCCGACGGCACTCTATTATGGAAAAACTGGCTGGATACTGTTACTGCTATTATTCCTTATTATAAAATGAGATTTTTAGGCGGATTACTTTATTTAAGCGGAGCAATTTTAATGGTTGTTAATGTGTATAAAACCATTAGAAAAGGATCATTCCAAAAAGATGTACCTGCGGAAGCTCCTGCATTAGCAAATGTCGGAAGCGCAAGAAAAGAAGGCGAAGGTGTACACCTTTGGCTGGAAAGAACTCCTCACCTATTATCTGTATTGGCATTTATTGCAATTGCCATCGGAGGATTGGTAGAAATTGTTCCTACACTAACCGTGAAAAGCAACTTACCTACTATATCAGCGGTAAAACCATATTCTCCGCTTGAACTTGAAGGTAGAGATCTATATATCCGTGAAGGCTGTAATTCCTGCCACTCACAAATGATAAGACCGTTCCGTGATGAAGTTAACAGATTTGATGGTAAAAACGGGCAGTATTCCAAAGCAGGTGAATTTGTATACGACAGACCATTCCTTTGGGGTTCTAAAAGAACAGGGCCGGATTTGCACAGAGAAGGTAACAGAAATCCTGATTCTTGGCACTTTAAGCATATGTACAACCCAAGAATTACATCAGCAGGATCTATCATGCCTCGTTTTCCATGGTTGATTACGAACCAGCTGGATCGTTCACAAATGGTAGACAAAATGAAACTGATGAAAAATACTTTTGATATTCCTTATACAAAAGCTCAAATTGATTCAGCTAATCAATGGGCAGATAATCAGTCTAAAGCAATTGTAAAAAGAATTTATGCTGAGGCAGCCGATGTAAAATTACAGGTAGAAAAAGATAAGGCTGCAAAAGGAAATCAGTTTATACCTCTTGAACAGCGCGAGATTATTGCCATGATTGCTTATCTGCAAAGACTGGGAACAGATATCAAAACTACTGAGATTAAAACAGCAAGTGTAGATTAATTTTAAATATTATTTGAAATGAAAACAAGAACTCCAATATCTATATACATTGCTCTTACCATAGGGATTATCATCATGACATTTGAAATGTTTGCACAAGAATCAGACTATTTGTCTACTCCTATTTTCTGGGCATTGCTGATTATCGTCACCATTTTACTGCTTATTATGAACTCTATCGGAGATCTGGTAGAAAACGAACGGTTCAGCAGACTGACAGATGAAGAAAAGCGAATCTACATTACAGATAAAAATACTTCTTATTTACAAAAGCTCTGGAACTCAGCATTTAAAAAGCAGTCTCAGTCCGAAGAAACAGATATTCTTATTGATCACGGTTTTGACGGAATTACAGAACTTGACAATTCTTTACCTAAATGGTGGATCGGGCTTTTTTATTTCGGAATTATTTTCTGTGGTGTTTATATGATTGCATTTGCCTTTACAGATTATGCTCATCCGGATGCGGAATATGATAAGGAAACAAAAATCCAGCTAGCTTCCATAGAAGAATATGAAAAAAATGCCCCACCCATCAATCTGGAAACAGCAAAGTACAGCGCAGATTATATTTCTGAAGGCGAGCAATTGTTTAAAACCAATTGTGTAACCTGTCACGGTGACAACGGAAAAGGCGGGATAGGTCCCAATCTTACAGACAATCACTGGATCAACATTAAGGAAAAAAGTTTGTTCAAGAATGTTTTCTGGATGCTTGAAAATGGCTCTCCCAACAATCCAACCATGCGTCCGTTCATTAAGGAAGGAACGATCACCGGAAGAGATGCCGAAAAAATTGCATCTTATATCTATCATATTAACCAGGAAAAATCACCCGTTACACAAGCTCAGGGAGGCGCTGCTCCACAAGGCGAAGCTGTAAAATGGAAAGAATAATTACTCATTTTAAATATATACTTTATGAATTGAATCTCCATCAGATGTATGTCGCGGCTGTAACTCAACTATCATCTGAAAACCTATTCACTTTTTAAATATTCCACAATATTTAATATCAGCCGAGGCATACATCAAAAGAACCTGTTCGCTTGAACAGGTTTTTTTACTTTCTCAAGGTACCACATTTTTATATTCTTAACATAAAATACTGCAATTGGCAAAAATCTTGCTTAAATGATATAACAGCTTAAAAAAGGCTGTCATAAATAAATAGATCATGCTAAAACTCATTACATTTCAAATTCTGAAAATATAAGACATCCATAATTTCTTGCCCGTGAATTTCCTTTCACATATAAAAACGAATTGTATATTTGTCTAAATCACAGAAACTTGAAACTGAAATTTAATAAAAGAAAAATTCTCAGAGGTGTTGTTATAACAATCATCTCTATTGTTGTTTTGATCATACTTCTTATTCTTAGTCTCAGACTTCCAGCGGTACAAAACTATGTAAAGGATAAGCTTGTTGTATATCTGGAAGGCAAAATCAAGACAAAAGTAAGCCTGGATAAAGTTTACATTGGTTTTCCCAACAGCCTCATTATGGAAAACCTGTATCTGCAGGGACAAAAAACCGATACGCTTCTTGCGGTTAGAAATTTTGATGTAGGTCTTGATATGTGGCAGCTTTTGAAGTCTAAGGCAGATATTACCTCCATTGATCTGGAAGGAGTAAGAGCTAATGTCGTAAGAAATCCTCAGGGAAGGTTTAACTTCGATTATATTATTGATGCTTTTGCCGCTTCAGATGAAGAGCAGGAAAAGAAGCCCTCGAAGCCTTTCATTATTTCTTTAGATAAAATTAAACTGAAAGATATAGGTCTTACGTTTAATGATCAGCAATCAAAAAATGACATCAAAGTTTATTTTAAATCTTTTGATACAAGAGTAAAGACTTTTGATCTTGAGAATAATTCCTACGCCGTTAATGACATTAATCTGGATGGGCTAAAATTAAAACTGAAGCAGGATTTTGTAGAAGAAGTATCAAAAAATGTAGAGCAGAAAGTTGATTCTCTCAATCAGAAAAAACCTATGAAATTAGGTTTAAACGGAATAAAACTGACCAATTTTGATGTGGATTACGGTGATGATAACACCAAAACTTTTGCAAAACTGATATTTAAAGAACTCAGTACTAAAGTCAACAGCATTGATCTGGAAAACAACAGTTACAATATTGGAAATGTTTATCTCACCAGAGCAAACATCAATGCCAACCTTTTTCTTCCTGTAGACAATGCAAATTCTAAAAACCAGAATGCTTCGGAACCGGCAAAAACCCCGGAACAACAAAAAGCAATGAATCTTGTTTTAGGAAAACTTTTACTGGATGACGTGAAAGCAGCTTACAACAACACGGCTGCTGCTCCCACAAAAAACGGAATGGATTTTAATCATCTGAACTTTTCTAAACTCAATCTGGATGTAAGGAATTTTAAAATGGAGAACGGGACTTTTGCAGGAAGTGTAAAATCTGCGGAAATTCAGGAAGCCAAAGGATTGAATGTACAAAAATTTAACACCGATTTTGTATATGCAGAAAAAGAAGCGTATCTGAAAAACCTTTATCTGCAAACTCCAAAAACAGTTTTGAGAGACGAGGTTGTATTAAATTACAACTCAATTGAACAATTATCTTCCAATTTGGGAGCAGTAAAAATTTCAGCCGACATTCGCGATTCTAAAATCGGATTTTCTGACATTCTTACTGTTGTTCCTACTTTACGAAACACAGCACCATTCAATAAATATCCTAATGCTACTTTGAATGTGAATGCTATCGTGAGAGGAAGTGTCAATGATTTGTCAATTCAAAATTTGAAGGTTTCTGGTTTGGATAAACTCAGAGTTTTGGCTTCGGGGAAAATCAAAAACGCAACAAAACCTGATCAGTTATATTATGATTTGAATGTTGCCGAACTTTCGACCGCCTCAAAAACGATTTATAATATCGTTCCGAAAAATACGATTCCCAATACTATTACTTTACCTTCTTTCATGACGATTCGTGGAACAGCAAAAGGAACTACACAGCTTATTGACACCAATCTTCGTCTTACTTCTACTCTGGGAAATGCTGCGGTGATTGCCAAAGCAGATTTAAGAAGAAAAAACAGAGAAACTTTTGATATAAAAGCCAATCTTCAAAGTTTACAGATCGGAAAAATAATCCAGAATAAAGATCTGGAAAGCGTTACAGCACAAATTAATGCTAAAGGACAAGGTTTTGACCCGAAAATAATGACTGCCAATTTAAGTGGCGATGTACAATCTGCAACTTACAATGGTTATACTTATCAGAACATGAATCTGAAAGGTAAAATCAACCGTGGAATTTATGATATTGATTTGAACTCAAAAGATCCGAATGCTAATTTACATCTTGCCGCTTCAGGAGTTTTCAATGATAATCCGACCGTGAAAATTAATGGAAACATCAACAAATTAGATCTAAACAAACTTGGCTTTTACAGTTCACCAATGATTATTGCAGGCGGAATTGACGGAGATTTTACAAACCTTGATCCTGATTATCTGAATGGATACCTGAATCTTCAGAATTTTGCCATTTCAGATACAAAAGAGGTGTATCCACTTCAGGAAGTGAGGCTCAATGCTGTTTCTACCGCTGATTCTACCTTAATAAATCTCAATTCGCAGATTGCCGATGTTGAACTTAACGGTAAATATAAATTAACTCAGATTTTCGGAGCCTTATCACAAACGATTAATCAGTATTATCAGTTTCAGAAGCCGGATCCAAACCAGAAAATAGATGCAGGACAGTTTTTTACGCTCAATGCTGCGATAAAAAATGATGACCTCATCAGAAAATTTGTTCCTGATCTGAAAAGTTTTGAGACGATCAATATAACAGGGAAATACAATGCTGATTCACAGAATATAGAGCTGGATGCCAAAATTCCAAAGGTTGTATATGGTTCCAACTCATTAGAAAGTACCAGTCTGAAAATCACCAATGAAGATCAGGCGTTGCAGTATAACCTAGATTTTGCTTCATTAAAAAGCGAAAGTTTTGCTTTGAATAAAGTTAATATTAATGGTGATGTCGCCCAAAATACCATCAATTATAACATTACAACAAAAGATGAAAAAGACGAAACCCAGTTTCTGATTGCGGGAAATGCAAAATCTATGAATGACATTACAGAAATTTCCTTAAATCCGGATGGCTTAAAACTAAACTATGTGGACTGGAATGTTGCTGAAAATAATAAGATTCAGATCTTCAGCCAGGGAATTGTGGCAGATCAGTTCAGACTTTCCAACTCAGGCGCAGAAATTTCTCTTCAATCCGAAAGCAGTTCACCAACAAGTCCGCTGAATGTTTCGTTGAAAAATTTCAAAATTGAAACCATTACGGAAATCATTAAGAAAGATTCGCTTCTTGCCAAAGGAACGATCAACGGAACAGCACAATTGAGAGATTTAACCAAAAATATGACCTTTACTTCCGACATTGATGTCACCGATCTGTTTGTTTTCGGAAGCCCGGTCGGAAATCTTGATATCAAAGTCAACAACCAGTCAGCCAATGTTTTAAATGCAGATATTGCACTTTCAGGAAATAATAATGATGTTAAAATTTTAGGAACTTATAACACTTCTGCAAGCAGTTTTGATTTAAATTTAAATATGAATCAGCTTCAGATGAAAACATTACAGGGATTTACACAAAATGCTATTACCAATACGGAAGGTTATCTCTCCGGAGATCTGAAAATAACCGGAACTGCAGATTCACCGAGAATTTTAGGTGACGTAAAGATGAATAATGTGGGAATGATGATTGCACAGACCGGAAGTGATTTCAGAAACATCAATGACAAGATCAGTTTTACCAGTCGCGGAGTAGAATTTGATAGGTTTAAAATCAACGATAAAGACGGAAATTCTCTCAATATCGACGGTCAGATACTTACAAAAACCTATAGAGATTTTGCTTTTAATCTGGATGTAGATGCAAAAGATTTCAAAGTTGTCAATTCAGAAAAATCGAACGATGCCATCATGTACGGAATTCTGTCAATAGATGCCGCATTACAGGTAAGAGGAAATTTAGACTTACCTAAAGTTGACGGAAGACTGGCGGTTTCAGAAACTACAGATTTTACGTTTGTACTTCCTCAGTCTTCGCCTTCATTACAGGAAAGAGACGGTATTGTGGAATTTATTGATCAGGATCAGGTAGAATTGACAAAAACCATCAAAGCCGATTCTATTGATTCGCAGACCAACCTCAAAGGAATGGATGTGAATGTGAATATTGAATTGAGCAAGGAAGCAAAAATGTCGATTATTATTGATAAAGCCAACGGAGATTTTGTAAAACTTCAGGGTGAGGCAGATCTTACAGGCGGAATAGATCCTTCCGGTAAAACAACTTTGGTAGGAGTTTATCAGGTAGAAAAAGGAAGTTACGAAATGTCGGTAAGTCTGTTGAGGCGAAAATTTGATATTCAGAAAGGAAGCACCATTACCTGGACGGGCGAGCCTACCACTGCTGATCTCAATATTACTGCAGTTTATAAAACCGAAACAGCTCCTATTGATCTGGTGGAACAGCAGTTTTCGGGAAATCCATCTGAATTGAACCAGTTTAAGCAGAGAATTCCTTTCAATACGCTTTTGATTCTGAAAGGTGAGCTGCTGAAACCTCAGATCAGCTTTGATATTACAACAGACGAAAACAATAATGCAGTATCTTCTAATGTAACCGAAACTGTAGATGGTAAACTTGCTCAGCTTAGGGAAGATGAGAACGAAATGAACAAGCAGGTTTTTGCTTTATTGCTTCTGAACCGTTTTATTGGTGAAAATCCTTTCCAAAGCAATTCCGGATTATCTGCCGAAACCATGGCGAGACAGAGTGTGAGTAAAATTCTTTCTCAGCAGCTGAATAATTTAGCCTCAGATTTAATCAAGGGCGTTGACCTCAACTTTGACCTCGAATCTACAGAAGATTACTCTACGGGAACACAGAATACCAGAACCGATCTGAATGTTGACGTCAGCAAAAGATTACTGAACGACAGATTAAAAGTATCTGTCGGAAGCAACTTCGGGCTGGAAGGAGAAACCAGACAAAATGAAAATACCACCAATATTGCGGGTGATGTAACCATAGATTATGCCCTTTCCAGAGACGGAAGATATACTTTAAGAGCTTACCGAAAAAACGAATATCAGGTTGCTTTACAGGGTCAGATTGTAGAAACAGGGCTTGGATTTGTCATTACCTTAGATTATGACAAATTCAGAGATATTTTCAGAAAGTCAAGAAATAACCGTAACAGAGAAGCCATTCAGAATAGAAGAAATAAGGACAAGGAAGTTGTAGAATTTAAATAAAATTTTAACAGAGAACGTAAATTAACTGCTTTATACGTTCACAAAGACGATTAATTCAGCAAAGAGGAGATTACGCTGAGTTATTAATTCAGAATATAAACATGAGGAACAAACTAAACATATACTGTAAATATTTTTTGATTTCAGGAGTTACTGCAACAATCATTTCGTGCAGCAATACAAAATTTCTGAAAGACGGACAGATGCTCTATACCGGAGCTGAAGTAAAAATAGAAAGCGACTCACTCTCCAAGAAAGAGAAAAACGAACTGGAATCTGCCCTGAAGGATAACTTAACACCTAAACCCAACTCATCTTTTTTGGGATTAAGACCAAAACTATATGCCTACAATGCCACCAAAGAACCAAAAAAAGAGAAAGGACTCAGATATTGGCTGAAATACAAATTTGGAGAAGAACCTGTCTTACTGGGTGATGTAGACAGAGAATTCAATAGAGATATCATCGTAAATTATTCTGAGAACAAAGGCTATTTTAATGCAAGAGCAAGATATGATACTGTCTCTAAAAATAAAAAGGCAAAGGTAATCTATACGGTAAATCCGGGCGGAAGATATTTAATCAGCAATGTAAACTTTCCCGCAGATTCTTCTGAGATCAATAATGAAATTCAGGCTCTGAAAAATAAAACTTTGCTAAAACCTGGAAATCCTTTTGATCTGGATGTCATAAAAGCAGAAAGACAGCGGATTGATGACGGGCTTAAAGACCGTGGTTTTTATTATTTCAATCCTGATAATATTATCGTTCAGGCAGACAGTACCGTAAGCAAAAGAAAAAATGATGTAGAACTGATTGTTAAATTAAAAGACAACACACCTAAACTTGCGCAGGAGCAGTTTACCATTGATAAGGTGGTGGTTTTTCCGAATTATAATCTGCGTGATGCAAAAAGAGGAAGATACAGCATTCCGATGAGTGCCGATTCTCTTACAGGCTACGAGTACAACAATATATTTGTGGTAGATCCTGAGAAAAAATTCAAACCAAAAGTATTTGACCGCGCTTTATATTTTGAAAAAGGCGACCTTTATAACCGGAAAGATCATAATCTTTCTTTGAACAGGCTGATCAGTTTAGGGGTCTTTAAATTTGTGAAAAACGAATTTGTAGTTTCAGATTCCCTGAATCACAAATTTGATGCGTATTATATTTTAACACCTAGAGAACTTCAGTCTCTGCGTCTGGAAGCATTAGGACGAACCAATTCTGCCAACTATGCAGGAAGTGAAGTGAACCTGAACTGGACACAGAGAAATTTTTTCCGCGGAGCCGAACAGTTTAAAGCGTCTGTTTACGGCGCATTCGACGTTCAGATTGGAGGTCCTTCGGATGCCGAAAACATTTTCAGAGCCGGAGCCAATGCCCAGCTTTCCATCCCGAGAATTGTGGCACCTTTCCGTTTCAATTCCTCAAGTGCTTTTGTTCCAAGAACCAATATTCAGCTGGGATATGAGTTTCAGAACCGAACCACTTTATATACTTTAAATACATTTAATGCTTCTTTTGGTTATCAGTGGAAGGAAAATGTACGTAAAGAGCACGAGCTAAAACTGATTGATATTACCTATATAGATCCTGCCAATGAAACACCTAAATTTATTGCTCTAAAAAATGGGAACCCATATCTGCAAAGGATTACCGATCAGCAGCTGATATTCGGACCTACTTATTCTTACACCTACTCTACCACCATGCTTCCTCAGACCAATACATTCTATTATAAAGGAATGCTGGATCTGGCAGGAAATCTTACAGGGCTTATATCGGGAGCCAATGCAAAAGAAGGAAATCAGAAAAATATTTTCGGCGTTCCGTTCAGCCAGTACGTAAAAATGGAAAACGATGTAAGGTTTTATCATAAGTTTACCGAAAAAACCTCGTTAGCCACAAGACTCATTGCCGGTGTAGCAGTACCCTACGGAAACTCTGAGTTTATTCCTTTTTCGCGCCAGTTTTTTGTGGGCGGAAGTAACAGCATCAGAGCTTTCAGAGCAAGAACTTTGGGTCCCGGAAGCTATGATCCGAGAACAGAAACCAATACCAGAGCGATATTTGATCAGGCGGGAGATGTAAAACTGGAGCTTAATGCCGAGTACCGTGCCAATTTGTTCAAATTTCTTAATGTGGCGGCATTTGCAGATGCAGGAAATATCTGGTTGCTGGAAGACCCTGAAAACGAAAGACCGGGCGGAAAATTTTCAAAAGATTTTATCAGCGAAATTGCTGTTGGAGCAGGAGTTGGTCTGAGATTAGATTTTTCGATACTTATTCTGAGACTTGATCTTGCAATGCCGCTAAGAGTACCTTACTATGATAAAGGTGACCGATGGACGTTTGACAAAATCAATTTCGGAAGCGGAGCATGGCGAAGAGATAATCTGATCCTGAATATTGCCATCGGATATCCGTTCTAATCACCGGATAGTTTATAGCAATCAGCTTTTAGTTTCAAAATTCTTCACTTTTTTCGTATTGGCGGGAAAATTGAATCAACAAAAAGAATCGGCTAAAATCTTTTTCAATCTAATATTAATATCAATTACCAAAACCAAATCATGCTTAAAGAACTAAAATTTTTCTGGGAAACCGTAAAAGAAACCTTTACAGAATGGAATAAATCCAATGCTACGGGTGATTCGGCAAGTCTTGCTTATTATGCAATTTTTTCGATTCCGGGACTGCTGATCATCATCATCTGGATTGCCGGATATTTCTTTGGTGAAGAAGCCATCCGCGGACAAATCAGTTCCCAGATCAGCGGAATGATGGGACAGGATGTTGCCAAAAGCATACAGGAAATGATTGCAGGTGCTTTAATTGACAAAGAAAATATTTTTATGAAAATCGTTGGGATCGGCTCATTGGTTTTCGGTTCCACTACCCTTTTCTTTCAGCTTCAGAAATCGCTGAACAATCTTTGGGATGTTGAAGCTGCACCCAAAAAAGCTTTGGTGAAATTTCTTTTAGACCGTGCCAATTCTTTGGGGATGATTCTTATTTTGGGATTTCTCCTGATGATTACGATGGTCATGTCTTCGCTTATCAGTCTTTTCAATGATTTTATTACCCGGTATTTTGGTCTGGAAACTTATCTCATTGTAGAAATTATCAATTTTGCTATTGGCTTCGGACTGGTTATTCTGTTATTTGCATTAATGTTTAAAGTACTTCCCGATGTAGAAATGAGCTGGAAATCCGTTTGGAAAGGAGCAATGCTTACGGCGGTACTTTTTACGCTGGGTAAATTTCTGCTGAGTTTATATTTCTCTCAATTTAAACCAACCTCAGCGTTTGGAACCGCAGGAACTGTTATTCTGATTATGATGTGGATCAACTACTCCTGCATGCTGGTTTTTTTCGGAGCCGAATTTACCAAAGTCTATACCTATAAAAGAGGTTTGCGAATCGAACCTTCCAAACATGCCAAATGGAGCAGCGCAAAACTGTACAGAGACAGCCTGGAACAGAAAAACGACGAAACGGCTTAAACAATAATCCTCCCGAATTTCAGGAGGATTATTTTTTACATTCTGTTTACGGTTTGTATCCCGAGTAAATTTAATGACTTTCGTATGGTCTGTGCGGTGAGATTAGATAAATTCAGACGCATCTGCTTTATGTTTTCATCTTCCTGATTCAAAATCGGATTGCTTTGATAGAAAGAATTATAGGTTTTTACCAAATCATAAACATAGTTAGCAATTAAAGCCGGGCTTAGGACTTCTGCTGCTTTTTCGACTGTCGGTTTATAATTGGCGAGCTGCATCACAAGTTCTTTTTCAGACTGATCTAATTCGACATCTGAAATTTCTCTGTGAAGATAATTGGCTTTTATCAACAACGACTGGATACGCGCAAAAGTATACTGGATGAAAGGACCTGTATTTCCGTTAAAATCAATACTTTCTTCAGGATTGAACAACATCTTTTTCTTAGGATCAACTTTCAGCATAAAATATTTCAGAGCGCCAATTCCAACGCTTTCATAATTTTCTTCTTTCTGTTCATCCGTTAAATTTTCCAGCTTGCCCAATTCTTCAGCTTTAAGTTTTGCAATATGATGCATTTCCTGCATCAGATCATCCGCATCAACAACCGTTCCTTCACGGGATTTCATTTTGCCGTTCGGAAGCTCTACCATTCCGTAAGATAAATGATACAGCTGATCTGCCCATGAATAGCCAAGCTTACCTAAAATTTTAAATAAAACCTGAAAGTGATAATCCTGTTCGTTTCCAACCGTATAAATCAGTTTCTGAATATTATTTTCTTTGAAACGTTCTACCGCAGTTCCCAGATCCTGCGTCATATACACCGAAGTACCGTCTGAACGAAGTAGTAATTTCTGGTCTAAACCATCATCCGTTAAATCACACCAAACAGAGCCGTCTTCTTTCTGGTACAAAACTCCTTTATCCAAACCTTCCTTGATAAGGTCTTTTCCTAAAATATAAGTATTGCTCTCATGTTGTACCTGATCAAATTCTACCCCCAGTCTTTTGTATGTTGTGTTGAAGCCATCATATACCCACGAATTCATTTCGTTCCAAAGATTTCTCACCTTTTCGTCTCCGTTTTCCCAATCCAGAAGCATCTGTTGCGCTTCTTTCATCAAAGGAGCCTCTTTCTTTGCCTGATCTTCCGAAATTCCCTGAGCTACAAGTGCTGCAACTTCCTGTTTGTAATGTTTATCAAATTCAACATAGTAATTCCCGACAAACTTATCACCTTTTATATTGGTAGATTCCGGAGTTTCACCTTTTCCAAATTTTTCCCAAGCCAGCATAGATTTACAGATGTGAATTCCTCTGTCATTGATAATCTGTGTTTTAATAACATCGTATCCTGCTTCTTCAAGAATCTGCGAAACTGAAAATCCTAATAAGTTGTTTCTTATATGTCCTAAATGTAATGGCTTATTGGTATTCGGTGAGGAATATTCAATCATTACTGTTGCATTTTTCTTTTCTATATTTGAAAAGTTTTGAGCAATGTTCTTAAGTTGATCAACAAAAAAATTATTCTTAATTTTTACATTTAAAAATCCTTTTACTACGTTGAAACTTTCCAGCAGATCGGTTTGTTCAGTCAAAGCCTGCCCCAGTTCAACCCCGATACTTTCAGGATTTTTCTTCAGCTGTTTTACCAAAGGAAAAGTAACGATGGTAAAGTCACCTTCAAATTCAGTTTTATTTTCCTGAATTTCCAGATGTATATCTTTCAGCTGATAAACGTTAAGAATAACTTCTGCAAGTTTTTGTTCTATTATATTTTTAATATTCATTATAGTTCTAATTGATACGCAAATATACGGAAATAAAAAAACCGCACTAATGCGGTTTCAAGGGATATTAAACTTTGTTAATAGATTTTAATTGGTATCCCAGATAAGTTTTGTGTCCATTTTATCTCCTCCGATTGCACTTGAAGCTGACTGATAGTTAACGGGGTTCAAAGTCTGAACGGTAGTAGGATAAAACAATCTATTGGGAAGATCGGTTAATCCTGCAATTAGAGAGGTAAAAGTATATGTCGTATTTCCGCCGGCAGCAACATTAAGAGTTCCTGTCTGTCCCGGTAAAAGTAATGTATTCGGATAGCCTGTTCTTCTATATTCTGCCCAAGCTTCATATGGCTGCATAAACAGGGCGATATACTTTTGTGTCAATACATTTTGTTGAGATGCAGGAGGTAATGTATTGATATATGCGGTAATATCTGCAGCAGGAACACCCCATCTTTCCATAGAAGCTCTTACTCCGTTTACATAGTTTGTCTGTGACCATCCATTCGCTTCAGCAAGTAAAAATTGTACTTCAGCATATTCCATAAAAATTTCTGTATAATCCGGTTTCAGAATATTTTTACTGAAAAAATTTGCCGAAGAAGCCTGACTTGGTACCAAAGAACTTGGAATTCCGTAAGGCATTCCATTGAAATCACTAGGATCTGTTGACTCTATAAGTGAACCATCTAATATTCTCTGCCTAAGAGTTCTATTTGTTCCATCAGATTCTTCAGCCGGACTTAATTTTGACTTGCTAGCAAATTTAAAAAGTCTGGGGTCTAAACCAAAATTGCCTGTATTTCCTTTCAATAAATCTACAAACGTTTTAGAAATTGCAAAATCTGACCTCGTTCTGAAATCATTGTATAAAGGAGACGGATTTACAAGATTATTTTCATATTTCAGGCCTACAGTATCATCATTTGATGTCATGACACCGGAAGCAATGGCATCCTGTATATGCGCTGCTGCTTCCGGAATTACTCCTTTCACTCTGGTGGCAACACGTAACCTTAAAGAATTTGCAAACTTTTTCAATTTTGCTCCCGATCCAAACAAAACATCTCCCTGACTAAAAACAGCATCATTTACACTAATCATTTCAGAAGCTTCTTTCAGCTCATTCATAATATCCCTGTATACTTTTTGCTGGCTGGCAAATTTTGGCTGAAGTGTCAGATCAATATTCAGAGCCTGAAAATCAGGATCCTGATTTCCATAAGAGTAGTACGGAATATCCCCGAATGAGTCTGCCAAATTAAGAAAGACATAGGATAACATAACTCTTGCTGCTGCAATCTGATTTTCAGGAGGTCCGTAATTTGCCGTTTGCAGTTTAGTCTGGGGATCTTCATTCAGATCTATAATCGTTTTATAATCTTTTGCTACCCGATAAGAAAAACTCCACAATGCATTTCCTGTTGTAAGTCTGTACTGATACCGGTCTTCTTCTGTATAAGCTCTCTGAGCAGAATATTGTACCCACGGAAGCGTAATCCTTGCAGATTGCCACTGGTCACGTGTATTATCCATCAATTCTTTATTGGCACTATTAAACACTCCGTAGCTTAATGGTTTTTCTGTAGAATTGGGATTGATATCAATTTCATCAAATTTATCTGAACAGCTATTGGTACCAAAACCTAATGTAATAACTGATAATATTATAACTATTTTTTTCATTTTACTTAAAATTTAAAATTAACATTGATACCGTACGTCCTTGTAGAAGGTAACGATCCTCCTTCCAACCCCTGAATATTACCTGAACCATACGAAGTGTTTTCAGGATCAATTCCTTTATTGGATAAATTCCAGGCAAATAAGTTTCTGGCAAAAGCAGAAATTCTGATCCCCTGTATCGCATTACCAATGATAGATTTAGGAAGATCATATCCTAGCGTAATATCTCTAAGCTTTACATAGCTTGCATCAAATACGTTTTGGGCATCAACGGTGTTATAGTAAGTTCCTCCCCATGTTGGAGCATCTAATAAAATATCATTAACAGAACCATCTTCTTTTACACCCTGCAAAACAACTCCTGCTTCTCTGTTACCGCCCAGTGCTGACTCTTCAAGCATTCCGGAATACATTCCCCACATGTTGGTTGTGGAAAAATACTTTCCACCCTGCTGAATGTCAATCAAAAATGATAAACTTAAAGATTTGTATCTCATCGTATTTCTGAAACCCATATTGTAATCAGGAAGAATAGACCCTAAAGACTTTATTTCCGATGCTTTATAAAAACCATTTTCATCAACTACTCTATTTCCGTTTGCATCATAAACATAGTCTGTTCCCAAAATACTTCCGTAAGCCTGACCAACCTGTGCAACAAGCTGTGCTCTGAAAGGAGCGTTGGTTAATACCTGATTTTGTAAATCTTCATACAGACTTACCAATCTGTTTCGGTTTCTGGCAAAATTCCAGGTTATGTCCCATGAAAAATTATCATTTCTTATCGGTACTATATTAACCATCGCTTCAAGTCCTTTATTGGTCATTTCACCTGCATTTATGGTTTTGAATAAGAAACCTGTTGAAGGATCAAGAGGAAGAGGAATAATTAAATCTTTTGATTTCACATCATAATAGGTAACATCAATTCCTACTCTGTTTCTGAATAATCTTGCCTCCAAACCAATTTCCTGAGTTATTTTAAGTTCTGGTTTTATATCCGGGTTTCCTTTTGTATTTGGATTAGAGTAAACAGGAGAACCACTAAACGGAGAACCTATATTTATAAAAGTTCCTCTTGCATAAGGGTTAGTGCCATTAGCAATGCTAGACCAACCCGCACGGATTTTACCAAAAGACAGCCAATCTGCCTTAAGAACATTTGAGAATACAAAACTTCCGGTAACCGAAGGATAAAAACCACTATCATTAAGCATAGAATACCAGTCGTTTCTTCCTGTTGCCTCAAGGAAAAGCATATCCTTATAGCCTAGTGATGCAGAAGCAAATAAACTTTTTACAGCAGCATGGCTTTCAGCATTTGATGCCAGAGAGTTTTCCACACCATTTACAAGATTGTATAATCCAGGAATAATAAGACCACCCACCGTTGTTCCGTCTAAGACGCTTGTTTTATTGTCTCTAATATTAAATCCTACAAATGAATTTAAACTAAAATCTCCGAACCGGTTGTTATAATGTGCTCTCCCTTCGTAATTAAACTCAGAAACTGTTCTTTTCTGAATCGAATAGTTCGATATTGCCTGTGAACCTACTGCAATTCGAGAACTGATATTCTGGGAATATACATCTGCATACACTTTACCTGCAAAATAGAAGTTCTTATCTAAGTTGTAAGTAAGCCCTGCATTACCAAAGAATCTTTGTCTGGAATCGGCTGAGGTATTCTCATTAATCGTCCAGTATGGATTATCAGAGTATAAAGGTTGGGGATCATTCCATGCAGATCTGTTCCACGTTCTTTGGCTACCATCTGCAAGTTTATAATCTTTCAGCTTATTAAAATCTAAATTTCTCTGACCAAAGTGATAAAACTTCTGTGCTACCGAATTATCTCCATAACCTATTTCCGGTCTGTTGAAACCCTCTGTGTGCACATAATTCATAATTGCCTCTGCTCTCAGTTTTTCTGACAGTTTGGAATTAAGATTGATGCTGAAATTATCTTTTTTAACTTTAGAATTAGGTACAATTCCTGAAATATTGGTATTAGTATAAGACAATCTTACATTCGTATCTCCAAAAGATTTCGCTACTGATAAATTGTTTGTATAAGTAACTCCTGTGTTGAAAAAAGAGTCTACATCATTTTTAGGAGCAACCCATGGTACTGGCTTCAGATAATCATTGGAAAATTCCGGATCAAAAGCATACCAAGGCAGATACATAAGGTTGGGATCGTATCTAGGACCCCAAGAAGCGTCTGTTTCATACTCCTGAATATTGTAAACCTGTCCGTTGATAGTTGCTGTTGGCAAAGTATCCGAGTAACCGCCACCATAAATATTCTGCAATTTAGGACGAATGTAAATACTTTCAAAAGCTAATCCGGTGTTTAACTGAATATCAGTTCTTCCTTTTTTAGCAGACTTAGTGGTGTAAAGAATCGCTCCGTTACCCGCTCTGGAACCATACAGAGCCGCAGCCGGACCTCCTTTCAGAACAGTAACACTTTCTATATCATCGGGATTAATATCAAATGATGCATCACCATAATCTCTACCTCCTGCTCCTCTTTGTGTATCAACATCATTTACATTAGAGTTATCTAATGGAACACCATCTACAACAATAAGCGGTCTGTTTTCACCGGTTATAGAGCTAATTCCTCTCATTGTTATTCTGGTAGAACCTCCCATCGTACTGGGAGCAGTAACCTGTACCCCGGCAACATTTCCAGACAAAGCACTTACTGCATTATTTTGTCCGGCATCTGAAATGATATCTCCTTTGATTTCCTGGGCAGCGTATCCTAAAGCCTTTTTCTCTCTCTTAATTCCCAGAGCAGTAACAACTACACCTTCAATTTCCTGAGTTTTTAAACTATCGCCGGGTTTTGTTTCTTGCGCTTGGGCAATGACGAAAGAAGAAGATAGTACTAAAACTAGTACTCCTGTTGTTAGTTTCTTCATATTTAATATTAATTTTGTGTGAACAAAGTTGTAAAAACTTTATATACAAAACTGCGAAAGTTTCAAAATATTATTATTTATTACATAGTATGGTGATTTATGTTAAATAACAAATGTTAAAATTTATGGAATTATTAAGAAAATGGTCAGAAAATTATATAGAAGCCGGTTGTGATGAGGTTGGACGTGGATGTCTAAGCGGACCGGTTGTCGCCGCAGCCGTTATTTTAGATGAAAAATTTGAGCAAAGGCTTGTTAATGATTCTAAAAAATTAACATTCAAAACCCGAATGGAACTTGACAGCTATATAAAAGATAACGTAAAATGTTTTGCAATTTCTGAACTTCCGCCTTCTTTTATTGATCAGCATAACATACTGAATGCCAGTATTCATGCAATGCACAAAGCGTTGGATCAACTTACCGTTCGTCCTGAACTAATTCTGGTTGATGGAAATAAATTTCATCCTTATAATTATATCCCTCATCAATGTATTATTAAAGGTGATTCAAAATTTTTATCTATTGCAGCGGCTTCTATACTGGCAAAAAATTATCGTGACAAACTGATGATGGAACTCCATAATGAACATCCCGAATATGGCTGGAATACCAATTTCGGATATGCTACAAAAAAACATCAGGAAGCCCTAAATAAGTACGGTATAAGTAAACATCACAGATTATCGTTCAGATTAAAATATGATTAAATAATCACATTGTGAATTATTGATCCCAAAATAATTCACAGTTAAATTTAAAACGATTCTAAATAGTATGGTTTTAATAAAGAAACATATAAGAGCAGAGCTAAAACAAACTGTAATTCAGCTTATTATTTGCAATTAAAAATGTTTTCATCTGCACAGGTTGCTATTAGACTATGTTAGAAAACAGTATAAAAAAAAACCGCTTCATTAAGTGAAGCGGTTTTTACAATTATTAAATCGTTTGTTTCTGTAATTGTGGCCCTGAAGCAATAAGCTTTTTCGCTTCTTCATTGTCACAATACTGCTCAAAGTTCTTAATGTATTTTGCTGCTAAATCCTTTGCTTTTTCTTCCCATTCTGCTACATCAGCATACGTGTCTCTAGGATCAAGAATTCCTTCAGAAACATTTGGTAATGATGTAGGAATCTCAAGATTCATAATAGGCAGTCTTACTTTATCCGCATTCTCAATTGATCCGTCGATGATCGCATCAATAATGGCTCTTGTATCTTTTAAGGAAATTCTTTTTCCGGTTCCGTTCCATCCTGTATTTACAAGATATGCTTTAGCTCCATGCTCTTTCATTTTACCAATCAAAGTTTTGGAGTACATTGTAGGATGCAGTGTAAGGAAAGCTTCTCCGAATGCCGGTGAAAAAGATGGCTCCGGAGCTGTAATTCCTCTTTCTGTTCCTGCAAGCTTTGAAGTATATCCGCAAAGGAAGTGATACTGTGCCTGATTTTCATCTAATACAGAAACCGGAGGCAATACTCCAAAGGCATCAGCAGAAAGATAAACAATTTTTTTAGCGTGTCCTGCCTTTGAAGGAAGAACAATCTTATTTATATGATAAATAGGGTAAGAAACTCTTGTGTTCTCAGTAACAGAACCATCAGAATAGTCGCAAACACCGTTATTCACCACGACATTTTCAAGAAGAGCATCTCTTTTGATTGCTTTGAAAATATCCGGTTCCTTTTCAGCAGATAAATCAATAACTTTCGCGTAACATCCGCCTTCATAGTTAAAAACACCGTTATTATCCCATCCATGCTCATCATCACCAATCAAATATCTTTTAGGATCAGCAGATAAAGTAGTTTTTCCTGTTCCTGAAAGTCCAAAGAAAAGAGCAACATCTCCATCTTCTCCTACGTTTGCAGAGCAGTGCATAGACGCCATACCTTTTAGCGGAAGATAATAATTCATCATTGCAAACATACCTTTCTTCATTTCTCCACCATACCAGGTTCCACCAATGATCTGAAGTTTCTGTGTAAGGTTAAACATCACAAAGTTTTCAGAATTCAATTCCTGTGCTTCCCAGTTCGGATTGGTGGTTTTTGATCCGTTGATTACAGTAAAATCCGGTTCGCCGTAATTTTCCAGCTCATAATGCGAAGGACGGATAAACATATTGGTAACAAAATGTGCCTGCCAAGCTACTTCTACAATGAATCTTACTTTAAGTCTTGTATCTGCATTAGTTCCGCAAAAAGTATCTACAACATAGATTTTTTTTGCAGATGAAAGCTGATCCAGAACTAAATCTTTGCAGGAATCAAAAATTTCAGGAGTAGTAGGAAGATTTACCTTTCCGTCCCAGAAAATAGTATCTTTTGTAACATCATCCTTCACAATGTACCTGTCTTTAGGCGAACGGCCAGTGAAAATCCCTGTCTTTACAGATACTGCTCCCGATTCTGTAACTTCAGCTTTTTCAAAACCCTGATTTTCAGGTGAAACTTCGGCTTGATATAATTCTTCGTAAGAAGGATTATAAATTAATTCGTAATCTCCTTTAATCCCTAATTTTTGTAAATCCTGGATGATTTTAGCGTTTTTCATTTTACTTATATTTTCTGTTTCTTTTTTCTGTTTAAACAAATTAATATTAACTAATTGTTAAACGTTGATAAATATAAACATATAAGCGAAAATGACAAATAAAAAATATAAGATTTATATAATTGAAAATCAAATAATTAAATCATTCCAATCGAAAATAGTAGTAAAACCTTTGCCCCAAAAATAGTCCTTATAACCGCTAAATTTAGTACTCATTACAAAATCTCCTCCCCAAGCGCCTAAACTTTTGATAAAAACAGGGCAATCTGCAAAAAAAACTGACTTAACTGTCGGAATTTCAATAAAATCGGATATTTTTTGCTCATGTAACATCATTAAGTAAGAAAAATTTTCCAATTCATTACATAACAAAATTTTTCTTGTGAGATCAGAAAATTCATCAATTAAAAATTTTGATCTAATTTTTGATTTATAAAGATTGATGCCCTCTCGGCTGTCCTGTTTCTGATTAAGATGTATAAAGATAATGTCATCTTTAAATTCAGGACTGTATTCAATCTTTTCAAAATGAATTTTTGGTTTATTTTGGAAAAGAATAGCAGATTTTGAATAAGCTACTGCAATGTCGTAACCGCTTCCTCCCAGACTGACCTCGTTCAGCTCAAACGGATCTATTTCCGCCCATTCTGCCAAATTATTCATGAGTGTAGAACTGCTTCCTAATCCGTAATCAGACGGGAACTGAAGATTTGTTTTAAAAAAATAAGTATGGGTATTTTTTAATTTCGTTTCAGAAAATTTCTGAACATTTTTGAGTGTTTTGAGGATAAACTCTGCATTTGAAGAAATATTGGTTTCTAGAACCTGCCAATTTTTGTAATCAATTTTTGCTTCCAGCCATAATTGATTCTGATGATAAGCTTCCCAATAGATTATTGAATTTCCGTCCTGCTTTTCATCAAAAAAAAACTCTTGTCCCAGCTTTGTTGGTACAGCCAGAACAAGAGCTCCATCTACAGCGAAATATTCTGAAGTAAGCATCAGCTTTCCCGGTGAATATAACTCGCCCATGATATTTTTTTTTACACCGCAGAAGCTGTCATTGCCTCGCTGTCGATTTTTTTAATAAGTCCCTGAAGAGTTTTCCCCGGTCCTACTTCCACAAAATTAGTAGCCCCGTCTTTAATCATATTTTGTACAGATTGCGTCCACTTTACAGGACCTGTTAACTGTGCAATAAGATTACTTTTAATCTGATCAGGATCTGTAACGGCTGTTGTGGTTATATTCTGATAAACAGGAATGGTAGGTTTTCTAAATTTAGTATTTTCGATTGCCGCCGCAAGTCTTTCCTGTGCCGGCTGCATTAGAGGAGAGTGAAAAGCACCATTTACCGGCAGAAGTAAAGCTCTTTTTGCACCTGCTTCTTTCAGTTTTACACAAGCTTCTTCTACTGCAGCTGTTTCTCCGGAAATCACAAGCTGACCCGGACAATTATAATTTGCAGGAACAACAATTCCGCTGATTGAAGCACATATCTCTTCCACTTTTGAATCCTCAAGACCTAAAATTGCAGCCATAGAACTCGGATTTGCATCACAGGCTTCCTGCATTGCTTTTGCTCTTTCGGAAACCAGCTTCAGCCCGTCATCAAAAGATAAAACACCGTTGGCTACCAATGCCGAAAACTCTCCTAAAGAGTGCCCCGCAACCATTTCTGCACCCAAACCATTAACAGCCTTTAGGGCTGCAACAGAATGTATAAATATTGAGGGCTGAGTAACCTCAGTCTTTTTAAGATCTTCATCTGTTCCGCTAAACATCAGCGAAAGGATATCGAAACCTAAAATCTCATTGGCAGATTCCATCAAATCTTTAATGTCTTTGCGAGAATCGTACAATTCTTTCCCCATTCCCACATACTGCGACCCCTGCCCAGGAAATACAAGTGCTTTCATTTATTAATTTAAAAAATTAGTACAAATATAATATTTAAGTAAAACTACTTCCAAACTATGGAACAAGTCTTATGATACGAAAACCTTTATTGATGTAAGCGCCATTGGACTTTGTTCTCACAAATTCAAATTTTGTAGCAAGCTGCGTCTGCACTTTGTTGATCTGTTTAAAGATTTCTCCTTTTTTATTTTCTCTTGTAAGCATATCATTCACGACATCGAAGCCGATAATTGCATATTTACCCGGAGTTTTACAGTATTTTTCTCTGTAAGCCGCTAAAATTTCTTTTTCAAATTTTCCGTCAGTATCAATTTTTCTGTCCATAAGATAAACAAGATTTGCCTGACTCAGCTCATCAACTTTTTTATCGAAACTAGGAACAGAATACATACTGAATGCTTTTATGCCCTGAACTTCTTTAGAAAGAGCAATTACTTTATTGGAAAATGCCTCCCCGATGTTTTCGTTATCACTTGCTAATACTGCAATTACTGGCGCAGACTGACCCGTCATCATATTCTGATCCAACTGTATATCTGCAGCAGAATTTACGATAATGATGTTAGGATTTCTTAAGTTTTTTTCAAGACTGGATTTCAGATAATTTGCATTTTCTTTTTTAGCATCTGCTACAATATATATTTTCTGATCAGAATACGCCGCCTTTACTTCTTCGGCTATTTTATCGGCGTATGTCTGGTCTGTAGTTTCCAGAATAATAAGATTGCTGTAACCATATAGCTCTGAAGAGTTGGCAAAAGGTGCCACAACAGGTATTTTCTGAGTCTTTGTAAAGTCTAAAAGATCAATGACATTCGATTTGAAAAAAGGACCAATTATTAAATCCGTATTATTTGGATTAATTTGAGAAAGAGAACTCTTAAAAGAAGCTTCATTCCCTGAATCTACAATTTTAATATCCAATTTTTGACCTCCAGAAGCATTTCTTTCTATGGCTAATTTTGCTCCCGTGAGAAAATCAACCGCCATTGAACGATATTGTGTTTCGTTGGTGCTATATCCGAATGGAAGCATCAACACAACACTCAAAGCATCCCCGTTTTTCTTGATGTAAGCAGGATCCAGCTTTCTTATTTTCAAGATCATTCCGGTCTTTAGTCCTTTTGCTAAATCCGGGTTGAGTGCGATAAGTTCGTCGATAGAGATGCCAAATTTATTCACAATAGAAAAAACAGTATCTCCCTGCTCTACAGTATATGTTGCGTATTCATCCTGAAAAGAACCTATTGAAAGGGCAGAAGATTTTTGGCTATCTGAATCTATCCTAGATTTACTGTTTGTACTTACAGCAGGAGCATCTGATGGTGTTGCTGATGCAATAACCGATGAGCCACCGTATTTTTTTATGTTATCAAGGGGCAGTGTAATTTCGTCACCAATTTTCATGTGAGAATCCAGATCAGGATTTAATCTCCTTAATTCAGCTTCAGAAATTTTGTATTGTTTGGTAATGCCGTAAATAGTCTGTTTAGGCTGAAGCGTTATTTTCGCCAGCTGTGTTGTTTTATTCGGAACTGCAGAGTTTACTGCACCGGAATTTCCGCCTGGTTTTACAACCAGAATGTCACCGATTGCGATTTTCCCGTCTTTAGTTTTCGGATTAAGTTTCAGCAATTCATCTACTGTAAGACCATATTTTTTAGAAATATTGTAGGGGGTGTCGCCTTTTACAACCGTATGTGTTTTCTGAGCAGACATACTCAGAAACATACATAAACCAGATAATACAAAAAACCTCTTTATCATATTCGACATTATAATTTACAAAAATACTTCTTTAAAATTAAATGGCAACTATTATTAGATTTGAATCTTCCACAGACATTTCTTTCAGACAAAATTCTATCCACTGATTACCAAAATCTGCATAAAAAACACTGAAATTGTAAATTCTTTCCTGCCATGATTTAGCAGGATGTACATCTAAAAACAGATTTTCAAGACGTTCTAAAAGTTCTTTCTGTTTAATTTTCTCTGCTTTTAACAATCTTTTTTTCATTCTTCCGAAAGATTTCAGCTGTCGGGTTTCTTCGGCTTCCACCAAGTTTCCAAAAGATCTCTCTGTAAGCTGTGCGGATTTCTTTAAATCAGCAAACTGTTGACGGAGCTCTTCTTCTTTACTTTGTAATAAATCCTGAATCTTGTTACCGAATAATATCTTTTCATTCGTCAGCTTAGTAAAATTACCGAAGAAATCTTCAATATTGAGATGCAGTCTGTCTATTTTATCTAATTTTTTTTCCGATAAAAAAAGCATTGAATTTCTTGGGATTAAAATCGGAAAAGGGATATTAAGCTCAGAAAAATAATCTTTCAGTTCAAGCCAATACATAATTTCAGCATTTCCCCCGATATAAGCCAGATTGGGAAGAATATTTTCCTGATACACCGGTCTCATTAGAGCATTTGGACTGAATCTTTCAGGATGATTTTCAAGCTCAGAAATTAAACCTTCCTGGGTGAATTTTATGTCTTTGTCAACAATGTGATATTCTGTTCCATCATGATCAATTCTATTTCGAGTATCCGTAAGATAGAACAGATTGATTTTCCTGGGATTTACCTGTACTTTACCATATTTTTGTGTAAGAAAATCTACCTTTTCCTTAGATGTTTTTTCAAGGCTAAAATGGGTAAGTTCGTCCTTAAAAATAGTAATCATCTGCTTTTTCAGCTCTGTTGAATCACCGTTCACAATGAGCAATCCAAATTCAGAAAAAAGTCTTTGAACTAAAGCCTGAATAGCCTTTGTTAAAGTATTTCCGGCTTTATAAGCTTCTTTCAGCATCAAAATCAATTCAGTTCCGAAAATGGTATCTTTAAATTCTTTTTCAAATTCAGAAATAAAAAAAACGTCATTGATTTTTATTTTTCCTACAGCTCCGCCACTTTTTTCATTGATTTCGTAAAAACCATTTTCAGTTTTAAAATGATTAATCTCGTCAAAATCATGATCTTCTGACGCCATCCAATAGAGGGGGACAAAATTAAAATCCGGGAATTTCTCTTTCAGATAAAAGCAGGTTTTGATGGTTTGTAAAATTTTATAAATAAAAAACGCAGGACCTGAAAAAAGATTGAGCTGATGTCCTGTAGTAACAGTAAAAGTATTATTTAGTAATAGCTTTTCTAAATTTTCCGATTGTTTTGGTGAAAATTTGTACTGCGAAAGCTGCTGTCCGATTGTTTCTGCAAGAATCTGTCTTTTCTTTTCAGAAAAGTTTTGTTTGAATTTCATTTGCTGAACGAAATTTTCATCAGAAAATGTACTGTTTTCAAAGCCAGCAATATTTTTGCTCAAAAAATCTTTGATCAGTTGAGGGATGCTGTCGATGTTACTGAAAGCTATTTTTTTTACTGTTTTCAACTCTTGATAATTTTAGTTGAACAAATACCAAACAATTCCAATATTCAATCTGAAATCATATACAGGATAATGCGGAAATGCGTACGCCTTGTTATGGGAAATCAAAGTTCCGATTTGCTGACCTTCTATAAAGAAAAACATTTTTTTTACTTTCATATTAAAATACAGGTCGGCAATTGGTTGTCCGCCAATAGAAAAAGAATCATTTCTGGGCAAAATATATTCATTAAGAATAGGAAAATATTCTCTTGAAGCAAATTTTGAAAAATAATAAACTTTTAAACCCGTCTGAATTTCAGCGGCGTTTTTAAATGCCTTAGACTGAAAGAAAAAATTGGCTCTCCCGATAACTGATGGCATTGGAAGCAATTCTTTATTGGTAAGCGCATTTTGAAACTGAAGTCTTGTATTCAGATGAAATTTTCCGTATGAAAATGTAGCGTCACCACCAATCTGCGAAATATTAAGGGGATTGCTGCTTTGTCTTGGCTTTGCATCAGAACCGAAATAAGTATAATTATCTATTCTGAAATAATTGGCAAACAATTGAGACTGAAACCATTTTAGATTAACACTACCACCTATTTCTGTTACTGCCTGATTTTTTGCATCTTCTAAGAAATAATTGAATCCTCGGTAGATTGAAGTATTTGCTAAATAGTTGAATGATGGATATGCGCTTTGGAAATTAACTTTGGCATCAACAAAATAATCCTTGATTGGTTCAAACTTCACATTATTTGTTGTCTTAATATAACTTCCGAATTGGCTTCCGTTAGAAAATTCAAGAAATGAATTTAGCTGGAATTTGTCAAATAACTTTACCTGAATATTTCCTACTGCTCCCAATCTGTTTTCTTTGATTTCAGAAGGTATGTTTAAAGAGGGTAAGGCATTATTTTCCGTAATCCCAAATTTTAAATTCTGATATCTTACTCCTGCATCCAGTTTAAAACGCTCATTATCGAAAACCAGACTCAATGTATTGCTCAGATTGTTTGAATATTTTTTTGTCGAAAGAGGAAATCCCCCAATAATTTCTGAAGGCTGTTCAAACCAATAGTTTTCTATTGCATTCTGATCATAGTAATATTTGTTGCCTTGATTAAAAACCGTATGTCTGATTCTGAATGGGAACTTTTCACTATTGAATGGTGTAAACTGATGACTTAGATAATACCGTCTGTAAGAAAACTGCGAAGTAGAAGATTGCAGGTTAACCTGTGCATTTTGTCTGTTTCTAAATTGACGTTCTCCGGATAAGAAAAGGTCATCATCAATAATCCCCCCACTTTCCTGATTATTAATATTCTGATGAAGGTAGTGTGCAAATAACTCATAATTCCCTTTTTTAGAAGTATAATGACCGGAAAATAAAGTATTGTTATTAGCGGCCAAAGAATTTCTGTAAAAACCCTGCGAGCGAAGCCCCATATAATCTACGGAAAAATTAAACTGTTTACCAATATTCTGAGTGTAGGTAGACTGTAAGGCAGCTCCATTTCTCATCGCTGTATGATAAATAAATGTTGCTGTGGGAGTTTTAACATCATAATATTTTACATCATTGATTCCTATAATACCGTAGGATTTATTTTCAGGCATAAGAGAAAGAGTCTGCTCAGCATTTAATTCATAGGATAATTGATTAAATCCTGCACCAATATTGGCAAACTGTACCCGTCCAAAATTATCTATATTATTATATTGTGAAAATATATAAGTTTTATTGAATGTCATGACCGTATCAAAGATCTTCTTTTCAGAAAACTGTGTTTGATATTGATAATCATAAATAGTAGGCTTAAAGATTTTCAATGAATCTTTGTTACCTGAATCTATAACTAAAGTATCAGACATCTTTTTTTCAAGTCTGTTTGAGTCTGTTTTATTCCTTATAACCTGTGCATTTACGGAAATACTAAGGAAAAATATAATGAAGAAAATGTATTTCATGAATCTTTTTTGTAAAAACAAAAATAAGAAATAAAAGGAAATAAAAAACCCCGTCAATGACGGGGTTTATAATAATATGTTTATAGAAACTTATTAATTTAAGGCTGGCCAGTTACCATTAGCTTTTGTAAGCGTAGTAGTTCCATATTCACCGTAAGATGTAGACCATCTGAAGGTTAATTGATTTCCATTAACTACTACATTACTAATAAAATGAGTATCACCATATTGATTAGCTCCTTGAAAGGAAAGCTTACCACAAAGATCTTGTAACCTAACATTGGAAGCAATAGAAGTTCCGCCATATAATGCTCTATATGCACCAAAACTTGCGTCATTGATCGAATAAATACCATCACCCGCTTGTCCAATAACAACGTTTCCTGTAACTGGAGTTGTAACAACAACCCCTGTGTCTGGAGAGAAGAAGTTAACGGTCGAATATTGATAAGTTCCAGCAAGAGCAGAATCGCAACCAAAAATTAATGATAAACTAATAGTCCCATTATAGTTTGCTTTTGGTATACTTGGTGATACTAAATCAAATACTAATGTTTTTGCAATAGTTTGAGACAGATTGGCACCATAAACTCTTAGTTTAATAACTCCTAAATTACTTCCTGCAGGTACTTGTACAGCTCCATTGTTAAGCAATTGGTAATCTTGGTTTTCTATAGCATTCCCACTAATTCTTACAACTCTAAAGTCAGCAGCAGAAGTTAATGGGCTCATAGTCCCAATTTTAATATCAAAGTCTTTATAGCCAACGTCTGGTCCCTTTGCTACCGCAAATTCGTCTAAAAAGAAGGCCGTTGGAGCACCATCATACATAGCATTTTCATCACCATCTTTACATGCGAAAAATGCAAAGAATAAAATAAATAAACCTAATAATTTAAATATATTTTTCATTTTATAACATTTTAAAATTAATAACCTGGATTTTGTACAATCTCAGTATTTACGTTTGTTTCAGCATTTGGAATTGGCAAAGTCCATTTAAAGCTTGTTAATGGCATATTTACGGGGTTAGCAGCAGGATAATTTGAAGTGAGAGAGCTATAGTCAGCTGGGTCTCTATCAAGTCCTGAGTTTGCTTTAGCACCTAATCTTTTAATATCCATAAACCTATATCCTTCAAAAGCAAACTCTAATCTTCGTTCATCTAAAATCATTTTCCAGGCCGCAGTCTGATTAGCTGGTGCTGTTACAGCTACTGATGCTCCAAAGCGTGCGTCTCTAACTGCTTTGATAGCAGTAGCAACACCTGAAAAGTCAGATGCTTGAGCTCTTGCCTCTGCTACAATCATGTACATTTCAGATAATCTCATAATTTTAAATGAATTATTATTTTGATTACTAGCTGTATTAGCCCAAGTGTTAGATGATGTATTTATTCTGCCACCATGTTTATTAATAATTAATCTATCTGAATTTCTATAATCTGGAGCAAAAGAATAATCTGGATTAATTGTTGAGTCAGGACCAATAATTAAATTAGCTCTAACATCAGCAACAGTAGTAGATAAAGTTCCCGCAGAGAAATTATTTGGATTGAGTTTGTTATGTAAAGCTCTACTAACTTCAAAAAAAGGAGATCCAGCTGCTGATGGTCTTACTGAAAACCATGCGTTATGTAAGTTTGTAGCTTGCGAATTTTGCTGAACATTTCTTTGAATTCTAAATAGTACTTCAGGAGCAACAGTATCAGTCCAAAAAATACCTCTATAAGCTGCTTTATTTGCTAGAACTAAACCTGCTGTATTAATAACCTGATTTGCCCAAATTTCTGCATTGGTATAATCCCCTTTATAAGCAAATGCTCTAGCCTTCAAACCTCTTGCAAAATTAATATTCCCATAGTTGGGATTTGCCGCAATACCAGCGCTTTGAAATAAATTAATTGCTTGATTCAGATCATTATGAATGAATGTATAAAATTGTCCATTTGTATTACGCGGGAAATCGTTAACATCATAGACATAAACTTTATTAGCAATAATTCCAGCCAAAGCACTGTCATTTGTAGGATCAGTACTAAAGTAACCTAAAATACGAAGGTGACCGTAAGCTCTTAAAGTAAGTGCCTGCGCCTTAATGTTAGCAATAAGATTTGCGTCCGGAGTATCTTTAGGCACAATTCTGTCCGCCGCTTCGATAATCCTATTCAACCTAGAAATTCCAGCATAAGTTTCAACCCAAATTGTTGTAGGAAAATCAGAACCTGAATTTAGAAAGAATACATACTCCTCATTAATTCCCTGCCCACCATTTGCAAATCCGATTCCTACTTCATCTGTAAAAATGGAAACCGATTCAGATTCTGCCCTACTACCCATAGTAGTAATTGCAGAATTAAGCAATAACTGTAAATCAGCACTACTAAGCAACGCATCTTCTTCAAAAATTACGCCTGGAGCATATGTATCTAATAAATCACGGTTACAAGAAGTAGCAAGTAAACCTAGTGATAAAATAGAAAGTTTAAAAATATTTTTCATTGTTTTATTTTAATTATAATTAGAATTTAACATCTATTCCTAAAGTAAAAATTCTAGGAGTTGGATATCCATATTGATCCGCTGCCCTATTACTTTCTGCATCAAAACCTCTCCATTTCGACCAAGTATATAAGTTTTCACCTTGCAACATCACCATCAGGCTTTTTACAAAAGTGCCTCGTAAAACATCAGTGGGAATTCTATAACCAATCTGAAGGTTTCGTAATCTCAAATAAGAAGCTTCAACTAAAAATCTATCCGATCTTGTTTCAAAACTACGGTTAGAAGCAGTATTAGACGGAATATCTGTATTAGTGTTAGTTGGAGTCCAAGCATTTAATAAGTCTTTTGAAACATTAAATTGACCTACATCATCAGGACTGTAATATCCTGACAGATCATAATCATACCTATAAATTCCTGCCACATAGTTGAATGTTGTATTAACAAAAACACCTTTGTAATCAAAATCAAATCCGAAACCTCCAACATATCTAGGATTTCTGAAATTATACTTTAGCGGTTTTAAGTCTGCATCCGTAGGATTTTCTGTAGGAGTACCGTTAGCACTCTCAAATAAAAGGTTACCATTATTTGGATTAACTCCTAAATATTTATACACGTAAGGTGCCTGCCATAAACTTCCATTAGCAGAATAGCTCTGTACTGTAGCACCTGTAATAAGAGGATTTTCAAAAATATTGTATACTCTCTCTCTGTTAATAGCTCCGTTTCCTCTCAAAGTTAGGGTTATATCTCTTTGTGTGCTTCTGATAATATCTACCGCTAAATTAAGCTCTAAACCAGCGTTCTTCACATCAAGCTCAGTATTTTTATTTAAAAATGTCTGACCTAATAATGCGCTTTGAGGAAATGGATAGAAAATTTCTTGAGTAGTTTTTTGATAAACGTCGAACTGCCCCCTTAACCGTCTTGAAAATAATTCGAAATCAGCTCCAACATTTAAATTTTCTGTAACCTCCCAGCGTAAATCAGGAAACCCTAAACTTATGTTATATCCTAATCCAGTACCATATGCTGGTCCACCAGTAACAGCAAAGGTATTCAAATATCTTTGAGGATTTAGAGCATCAAAAATACCTGGTTGAACCCTTTCATTCCCCTGAGTACCAATTGAACCTCTAATTTTTAAATCATTAACCCAATTCACATTTTCCATGAAACTTTCTCGGCTCACATTCCATCTTGCCCCAACGGACCAGAAAGTTCCCCACACATTTTGATCAGCAAAACGGCTAGAAGCATCACGCCTAACATTTGCAACCACACCATATTTACCTTTATAATCGTACTCTGCATTAGCGAAATAAGAAAACATATTATGTCTGAATTGGCTTGCAGATACACGTGGCAAATACAAATCATTTGTGCTTACAATATACCCAGTTCCGGTTCCTGGGACCCACGTACGTAAATTAAGCCCGTTTTGAGTTTGTGAAGAACTTTGTAGCATATTATTGTTAAACTCGAAAGCGCCCGTTACCCCAATCTTATGCTCACCAAAAGATTTATTATATTCTAATTGAGCCAGATTATTGAAGCTGAAGACCCTCGACGTTCCAAATGTTTCAAAACCTCTAAATTCTTGACCAGTCGCTGCAAATAGAAAAGAGTTAAAAGCATTTGGGTGTTGCCAATCATTATTACTCAAATTTCTAAAAGTCATATTAGCTCTTACACGTCCAGTTAAAGATGGAAGTATTTTATATGATGCTTCAGTCATCGCATCTACTCTAATTTCATCCGTAGATGCTCTATAAGTTCTTTCTTTATCCATCAAAAATAATGGCGTATAAAGCAATGTTTGATTACCAAGATACTTATTAAATAACTGCTCTCCATTTTCATATTCATCAGGAGAAAGGTGCGGAGCTCCTTTCATTGCCCCTAATGCTAAATTTTGGTTTACACCTCCAGTATTCAGATTTGACGCTTGAGTATTTCTTGTCAAGGATAATGCTGTACCTACCGAAAAATTGAATTTATTATCTTTAGATTTCCCATTTAGATTATTTCTTAATGTAAATCTCTTCATACCAGTCGTTGACAATAAGCCTTGCTGATCTAAATAACCTATACTGGTGAAATTATTTAGATTTTCTGATCCCGCAGATACTGAAAAATCATGAGACTGAAGAGTGGCAGGCTGAAAGAAATAATCTAACCAGTCCGTATCAGTGCCATATTCAGCAATTTGAGCATCAGTATATTTAGTACCTTCTCCTCTACCTAATCTTTTTTCAAGAGTAAGCAATTCTTTTGCATTTGCAAGATTATATCTATGTTTTTGCAAAGTAGAAACACCAAATTGCGTACTGTATCCAAAACTAACTCCCTGATTGTATTTTGCTCTTTTTGTTCTAATAACAACAACACCATTCGCTCCCCTGTTACCAAACTGAGAAAGAGCGGAAGCATCTTTAAGAACTTCCATACTTTCAATATCATTTGGATTTATATTTCGGAAACTCTCGCTTCCACCAGGAAAACCATCAATAACATACAAAGGTTCGTTATTACCCAATAACGACCCCTTACCTCTTACTGTTATACTAGGGGTTGCACCAGGCTGACCTGTTCCTGTAACAATATTAACACCCGCCAATTGCCCCTGAGCAATATTTAAAACATTGGTATTAGGTCGATTATTTATTGACTCACTCCCGATTTTTGCTGTTGATGTTACAGCACTACTTTTTGTGGCAGTCTTGTACCCAACAACAACAACTTCTTCAATTTGTTTTTCATCAGGAATCGAATCTCTCTTGCCTTGTTGGGCATTGAGACTTTGAAATCCTAAAAAGAATAGTGCACCAACACTTACAGCTTTTAATTTTACATTCATATTAACAAATTTTAATATTATTATCTTGCAAATATGTTAAAAATATTTAACACTTGCAAACGTTTTATTTATATTATTGTATATCTTACTTCTTTAAAAACTTTTCACTGATTTCTATTCCATTTTTATCTTTATATATCATCATATAACCGCCCGAGTTAAGAGTTTGAACATCTACTTTTCCATCTCGAATTGTTTGTTTTAAAACAATCCTGCCGGTTGTATCTAGAATAACTACAGTAGCTTCAATATTATTATTACCCTTAATATTTAAAATATCTGATACTGGATTAGGATAAATTTGAATATCATTTCCTTTTAAAGAAGATTCCGCTGTACTGAGAGTAGAAAGATTTTGCGAACTAGCAATTAATGTATAATTCTGATTACCACCAACTAAATTACCTTTATGCGTGATTGTAATAGTATATGAACCATTAGGATTAGGTATATCAATTCTTTCAAAATTATCTACATCATTCGTAGAATTATTTGTAGCTGGAGCAAATGCATTAGCCATGCCCTGTAATTTCCATGGATAATAAATTACTCCATTAGAGTCCGTTACTTTAATATCTAAATCATTCACTAAGTACTTTTTAGGAGGATCAACAGTTCCAGTATTTATGTTATCGGGATTACTTGTAGTATTAGGCAGGGGAGCCGGATCAGTCCATGAAATAGATACTTTTAATGGTCTCGAACTTGTTGCATTGATTGTCTGTGTGTAAGTTGCTCCATTAGTTAAATTTAATTCTTGAATAATGCTGCGATTAGCTGTTAAATTTTTATCTCTTATGAGTTTTGCTGAAGCATCAGCATTAACCAACCCCCATCCAAAAGAATAATCAGGACCAAGTGTAGAACCGGCCTCATCAGCAGTATGCATAATTAACCCCTTAGCAGTAGCAGCTCTCATATAGCTGCTATATAACTGATTATAATACTGTTGTAACAAAACTACAACTCCAGTTACACCAGGAGCCGCCATTGATGTTCCGTTTGATAATCCCGTGGATGTGTCAGAAGCACTTGTTGTGGATCTTACTGCTACACCTTTCATAGAAATTTCAGGCTTAATCCTACCATCATCAGTTGGTCCATAATTGCTGAAAGATGACATAACAACACTTTCGCTGTTAATATATTGTGAAACACCATTAACAGCCGCAACAGTCAAAGCATTTTTAGCAACTCCATCACCAGCAATCAAGTCGTATCCAAACTTACTTGAATTTTGCGTTCCATACGGAGCCACTGACTTATCTCTGTCGTTTCCTGCAGCAAAAACCGGAAGATAAAAAGGATTGTTAGCACAAATCGCATCCAATTGTCTTGCATCATTAGTATATGCTCCTAAAACCCATAGCTGATTATTGTTATTCAGTGCAGGACCATAAGAATGATTAGAAACTAACATTCCAGTAGATGCTTCGTCCTGCATTTCAGCTAAGTCATTAGTCCAATCATAAGACTTGATAGCAGAATTAAAAGCGATTCCTCGAACTGAAGGCAAAATCCCTTGCGCAGCTATTGTTCCAGCAACGTGAGTTCCATGACTAGAAGTCGAAGAGGTAAAATCCATAATAGAAACCTTAGAAAAACCATTAACAACAAATTCCTGATGAGTATCTCTTACAGGACCTCCATCCCAAACTCCAGCTGTCATACCTTGCCCCTGAATATTAATCCCTAAAGCTCCACCGCTGTACAATGAGTTCACTCGAGCTGTAATCGCTGCACCTTCATTGTAAGTTGTATAATAAATTGGTGTCCCGTCCGGAAAAATATCTCTAATTTCAACCTTACCGGATTCATCATCTTTAATGATGCGCTTTTTACCTGAGTTTTGACTCAAATAATCTGCGATTCGTAATTGTCTCTTATTTTCATCATACTTCAATTCTTGAAGAAGGGCGGCGTTTGCAGCATGATTTGACTGGGCGGCAATTCTATTTCTTTCTTCTGCTGTCTGTGAATAAAACAAACTTGGCAGAATCATAATTAAAAAAAATGTTTTTTTCATTTCTATTCTATATACTACGTTTAAAATTAAAATAAATAACTTACAATTAAAACACTAAATTACCTTTTTTTTTATAAAATTCATGCAAAAGTGTTAAAAAAAAACCAATTAAACAATATTATAAAGTTAAAAGTCTTTATACATACGAGAATATTATATACTAAAGATCTTAATTAAGTTAAAATATTACGAATTAACAGTATATTTACTATTCTTAAACTTATATCTCGTTTTATTTTATTAAATTTGAAATAATAATTTACTAAAAATGAAAAAAATATTAATTTTAATAGCAAGTATATCAAGTGTTCTGACATTTTCCCAAGAAGTTGTTCTTTCAAGATTTGATCTATTAGGGGGCACTTTCAGTAATAGTGTTAATTCTTCTACTGGAAAAACATTTAAGTATGATGATATTTCTGGGACACCATATATTGATTCATCTTTTAAAGAAGCTAAAATTGCAGAAAATTATCAAAATACAATGGTAAGGTACAATTCTTTTAAGGATGAAATAGAGTTTAAAAATATTGATGGAGATGAAATCATGATTATACCTAAGGATGAAAAATTCAAAGCGGTAGAAATTCTATCTTCTAAGCAAAAGCTTGTATTACTAACCCTTAATAGTGAACCAACTGGCTATTTTTACGAAATAGTTAATGGTACAACCTCACTATACAAAAAGATAAAAGTTAATTTCGTAGATGCAAAGCCAGCATCTACTCCCTATGGAAGTGATCAACCTGCATCGTTCAGTAATCCTGTAATAAGCTATTACATAGTGAATGGTAATAAATCAATAAAAAACCCTAAAAATCAAAAAGATTTAATTCAGCAGATGCCTGATAAAAAAGATGTTTTAACTTCTTTCTTTAAAGAAAATAAAATAAAGTTTGATAAAGAAGAAGATATGAAAAAGCTGGTCATTTTCTTAAATCAAAACTAATATTTTTTTAATTACTAAAATTAAGGCTTAGATAAAAACAATCTAAGCCTTAATTTTTATTATAACTAAAGAAGTTTATATAAAAGAGTTCTTATTTTTCGTTTTCTGTATAAATCACTCTCAAAAAATCTCCATAAGATCGATCCAAAACCGTAATGTCTCCTGATTTAAGATTAATCCCGGGTTCGCCATAAGTATTGGAACGAACTTTGAGTGAGGAAATCTGAAAATACTGAGCCGTAGATCCTGATTGCCCGGAAACTCTAATGGTTGATCCCAAAAGCTTTTTAGTAGAAATCACGTAAGTATCTCCAGGCATGGTTTTAATTGACATAAATGATCTTGGCTGCAGAACATATTCCTTTTTATCAATGCTTATCTTTTGCGGTTTCTGAGACGAGGAAAATATGTAAACGAGATCAGATGGTTTTGAAAGTTCTTCCTTAGAAGAATAATAAAGTTTAATTTTATAATTAGCCGGATTGAAAGGCTGAATTTTTCCATCAATCGTTTCTATCGGTTGATACGCAAATGAGTTCGCTCCAATATCTTTTGCTTTCTTATAAATATTTGCAAAAACAGCCAAATCGTTATCTGAGAAACCAATCACATCAATTTCTCCTAGATATTCCGAATTGGTAATATCTTTTCCTATCTGAAATAAATATTTATCGTTATTATCATTTGTCTTTTCAACTTTGGATAGATAAACATTCTGCGCATGTAACAATAATCCTAACAAAAAAAATACACAAACTGCAATGTTTTTCGAATTCATTTTATTTTATTAATAATTCAACACAATCCTCAAGACTATTCTCCCAATGTTTAGGTTCAATTTGGTATACTTTCTCAATCTTATCCAAATTCATTGTACTTCTTTGAGGTCTTTTTGCCGGAGTAGGATATTCTTCTGTTTTCAGAGAGCTTAACTTTATTTTTGAATGTGAAAATTCTGCAATTTTTTTTGCAAAATCAAACCAAGTTGTTTCAGGATAATTTGAGAAATGAAAAACTCCAAAATTTTTATCTGGACTTTCTACAATAGTCATAATTGCTTCAGCTAAGTCATTGGCATTGGTTGGCTGACCAAACTGATCTGCAACAATTCCAAGTTCATCACGCTGTGAAAATAAATTGAGCATTGTTTTTACAAAGTTTTTATTGAACTCCGAATATAGCCATGACGTTCTCAGAATGACTGTTTTTGGATTATTTTCTAAGGCAAGTTCTTCCCCTAAAAGTTTGGATTTTCCGTACACTCCTATAGGATTGGTGAAGTCATCTTCAGAATAGTCTAAATTGGTTTCCCCGTCAAAAACATAGTCGGTAGATACATGAATGAGAATGGTATTATATTCGGCACAAGAGGATGCAAGATTTGCAACACCGTAAGCATTTATAGCAAAAGCCTTGTCTTCTTCTTTCTCTGCCAGATCTACAGCAGTATATGCGGAGGCATTAATACAAAAATCAGGTTTATGTTCAGCAAAAAAATCATTCACTTTTCCTTCATCTGTAACATCTAAAGTCTGAGAATCGGCAAAAATAAAATCGTAATCCAATTCAAAATCAGGGGCTATTTTCCTGATACAATTTCCGAGCTGACCGTTTGATCCTGCAACAAGTATTTTCTTTTGCATTGTTTATGAATTTTTTGCGTTTTGTATTCTTAAAAATTTTGATCTTGACTGAAAATCTTTCTGCTCTAAATCAACAAAGAATTTCCCAAATGTTTCTTTTATTTCTTTTGGGTGTACTTCAGATTTTCTTGTTTTTACATTAAAATATATCACCGTAACCCAAAGTACAGCATGAATTGTTTTTTCGTCCTGACTTTTCATCAGAATTTCAACTTTTGCAGTTCTGTCTCCTACTTCAATTGTCTTACTGCTGATTACTACCTGATGATTGTATCTCACTTCCTTAAGATAAGCTATTTCATTCTGAATAGCTATCCACGTACAGCCGGTTTTCTGAGTATACTCTTCATAAGTGAATCCATAAAATTCTTCTACATGATCTTCTCTTGCATTGAACATATATTCAAGATATTTGACATTATTAAGATGCCCGATAGGATCACAATCACTGAATCTTACTTTTACGGTTGTAGAAACTTCTTTATTCATAATGCAAAAATAAAAAAACCACCTCTAAAAAGGGTGGTTTGTCAATTTTTTAACAACAATATTATTGTATGTTTAATTCTTTTTTTACTGCTGCAGTAGCATCCGGACCGGCTTTGTATAGAATACCTGTAGAATTTGAGTCCATTACATATTCATAGCTGTTTGCTTTAGCTACTTTTTCTATAGCTGCATTCAGTTTCTTTTCAATCGGATCATAAGCAGCAGTTTGCTTTGCTAAAAAGTCTTTTTGCGCTTTATCCTGCATCTGTTGGATTTCTTCTCCCAACTTCTTCATTTCTGCTTCTCTTGCAGTATTTTCTTCAGCTGTTTTTTTAGGAGCCTCAGTCTGATACTGTTGGAATTTTGCCTGAGCTGCATCTGCTTTCTTTTTAATCTCTGCTTGCTTAGTATCTGCAAAAGTATTCAACTCTGTATCTGCTTTTTTCTTTTCCGGCATTGCATTAAGAATCGCTGCAACATCCAAAGTAGCAATTTTTTGAGCTTTTGCCATACCTACAGATACAACCATCATTACTGCTGCAAATAATACACTTAATTTTTTCATAACGGGTAATAAATAATTAATTTGTTTTTAGATTTTAAATTTAAGTAAAAGTTAAGTTCCGAAAAAACTTTTACTATTTTTTATTTGATTTTTTCTCTTTGTCTTTTGTTCCTTTTAGTAAAATGTCTAATACTTTGTCTGTATAATCATATCTTTTTTGAAGAAATATTACATTTACGTCATTGCTTTTATCAAAAACGATACCTAAGCCATTTTTCTCTGACATTTCTTTAATAGCTGTCCAAATCTGATCCTGAAATGGCTGTACCAGATTAGTCCTAAGCTGAGTAATTTCACCATTTTTACCAAATCTTAAGCTGGTGGTCGTTTTTATGCTTTTGTCTAAATCTAAAACTTCCTTCTCTCTCAGCTTAAGCTGGTCTCCGATCAACAAAACTCTTTCGTTTTCAAAAGCTGATCTTTTTTGGTCATACTCAACCTGCAATCTTTGCAAATCCTGCTCCCATGTATCAATCTGAGCATTGAGTCTGGCTGCTGCTTCCTGATATTCAGGCATTTTGTTTAAGATATATTCAGTATCTACCACACCCATTTTTTGAGCATGGGTAAAGCTGAATAATAAAAAAGCGAAAATAGTGAAGAATGTTTTAAAATTTTTCATGTCGTTATAAAGATTGGTTCATCAGGAAGTGTGTTTTGTTTCCTGACACATTTCCGTCAATTGTTTTATCAAATCCGTATGCGAAATCAAATCCTATTAAACCAAATGCACCCATATACACTCTTACTCCCACACCAACAGATCTTTTAAGCTGGAAAGGATTATATTTATTCCATGAGTTCCAAACATTACCACCTTCCGCAAAAGTAAGTCCGTAAATCTTTGCAGTCTGATTCAATGAAATCGGATATCTTAACTCTAACGTAAATCTGTTATAAATAGTACCTCCTCCTCTTTGAGTAATATCTTCTGCCTGACCTCCGTAAGTAGAAGCATTTTCGTAACCTCTCAACGGAATAAGCTCTCTACCATCAAATCTACCTCCAAACAGACCAGTTCCTCCTACATAAAATCTTTCAAACGGCGGAGCTCCCAGCTCTTTGTTGTAGCCATCCATAAATCCCATTTCCGCAGATGAGCGCAGTACCAGTTTTCCTATTACTTCATTATAGACATCTGCCTTAAATTTAATTTTATAAAACTCCATCCACTTGTACTTGTCAGTGGGTTTCATTGTAGAGTAGTCTTTATTGCTGAATAGAGAATATGGAGGTGTAAATTTACCTGATAATTCTATATTAGAACCCGTTGTAGGAAAGATCGGATCAATACCTGCGGAATTCCTGCTTAAACCAACATTCAGACTTAGGTTATTTGCATTACCGTATAACTCTGTAGAGTCACCAAACTCAAACGGGTAATTGCTGAAATTATATTTCTGATACTGAATCCCCGTGTATAGAGAAAAGTAATCATCCGGCCACTTCAGCCATCGGTTTAGACCTACAGTAGCAGAAAATATATTTAGTCTTTGATCCGGTCCTGAAACCTGGTTGTAGTTTACTCTTGAATTATTTAAACTTACAGACAATGCAGTCGGCTTGGTTCCGAACAACCATGGTTCTGTAAAGGAAACTCCATAATTCTGGAAAAACTGCCCTGCCTGAGCCTGAATAGACAGAGTCTGACCATCACCTTGCGGTACCGGTCTGAAATCTTTAAACTTAAGGAAATTTTTCAATGAAAAATTATTAAATGTAAGTCCTAAAGTTCCGATAAAGCTGTTACCACCATAACCTGCCTGAAGCTGTACCTGAGATGATCCTTTTTCCACTAATTTCCAACCGATATCTACGGTATTATCCTGTGGATTCGGCTGAATATCCTGACCAATCTGTTGCGGATCGAAAAATGACATGGAAGCCAGATCAAAATAGGTTCTCTTAATATCTGTTTTTTTGAATAATTCTCCTGGTTTGGTTCTTAAAGCACGAAGAACAACATGGTCATGAGTAGTTGTATTACCAGACCAGGTAACTTTATTCCAGGTTGCCTGCTCTCCTTCCGTAATTCTGATTTCCAGATTAATAGCATCGCCGTTAACGGATTTCTCTACAGGAACTACATTGGAAAATAAATAACCATTATTCATGTATAAAGATCTAAGGTCGGAATCATCTTCCTTACCTCCGTCTTCTCCTACTTTTTTGTTAAAACCAACAGCATCATAAATATCACCTTTTTTGTAACCCAGCAGACGCTGAAGATATTCTGTAGGATAAACTGTATTTCCCACAAAAGTAATATCTCCTATATAGTATTTTTTACCCTCTTCAAGCTTTACATTGATCTCGTAATTGTCTTTTTTATTTCTCCAGACAGAATCAGATACAATTTTAGCATCTCTGTAACCTAATGAGTTGTAATAATTAATCAAGCTACGTTTGTCTTCCTGATATTTTTCCTCAATAAATTTAGAAGATTTTAAAATCCCTCCGATTCCAAATCTTTTTTGCTTAGTCTCTTTAAAGGCTTTTTTTCTTAGTTTAGAATCACTTACATTTTCGTTTCCTTCAAACTCAATATGGCTGATTTTAATCCTCTTTCCTTTATCAACATTAATTGTCCAGTCTACAAGATTAGGATCACTGGCATTGATTTTATCTTCAATTGTAATCTTGGCATCAGCAAATCCTTTCTTAACATAATCTTTAGGAATATTGGTTTTAAGACTGGAGACCAAATTCTGGGTAATCTTTGTACCCGGTTTCAGATTATTATCTTTCGTAAGTTTTTCATTTTTGGATTTTCCGATTCCCTTACCTGCAAATTTTACCTCTCCAAGTTCTTTCAGATCCTGAAGATAAAACCTTAAAACAACAGTCTGTCCTTCAATACTTTCTATGTATACTTCAACCTCCGAAAAAGATTGAGAATCCCAAAGTTTTTTAATAGCATTACTGATTTTCTGCCCCGGGATATCTACTTCCTCTCCTTTTAAAAGCCCTGTAAATCTTAAAATTTGTGCGGTCGAGAATTTTTTTACCCCATCTACAACAATATCTTTAAGAATGTATGTTCCTGTCTGGTTTTCTGCAAGAACGGCAGTTGTACTTACCTTTGTGCTGTCCTGTGGAGTTACCTGTCCATAAAAATGTGCAGAAGCCGCAAACATAATGATGGGTAATAGTCTAAACTTCATTTTATCGTAATCTTTCTTTTCTAAAAAATTTATTGGATTTGAACTTGATCGCCGGTAAGACCATATCTTCTTTCTTTGTTTTGATAATCCACAATACACTGAAAGAAAATATCTTTGGTAAAATCCGGCCACAGAACATCTAAAAACTGTAGTTCTGCATAAGCTATCTGCCAAAGGAGAAAATTGCTGATTCTTATTTCGCCGCTTGTTCTTATAAGCAAATCAACAGGAGGAAAATCTTTTGTATAAAGATAGTCTTCAAAAAGTTTTTCATCAATTTTTTCTATTTCTACTCTGCCTTCTTTCACATCTTTACTGATGTTTTTTACAGCATTAAGTATTTCGTTTTGCGATCCGTAGCTTATTGCCAAGACCAAGTTTCCTTTTGTGTTTTCTTTTGTGAGATCTACCACCTTCAGCAGCTGATCTTTTACCAATGGAGGCAATTTATCCAAATTACCGATCACATGCATTCTTAATCCTTTACTGAAAATCTCATCTGCTTCCAGCAGTAAGGTTTCTGTAAGCAGAGCCATCAGTGTGTTTACTTCATCTTTAGGTCTTTTCCAGTTTTCCGAAGAAAACGTGTAAAGTGTAAGATAAGGGATATTAATTTCGTTGCATGCGTTAATTGCATTTCTTACTGCATTAATCGCATTTTTATGACCGAAAGTCCTTTCTTCACCTCTCGATTTTGCCCATCTTCCATTACCATCCATGATAATAGCCACATGTTTCGGCAAATTCTCAGAATTAATCTTTTCTTTTATCAATGACATCTTTTTCTTAATCACAATAACATGGCGGTCTTCCGAAAGAATACGTAAGTCCTATACTGAATGTATTCATCCAGTCTCTGGATTCTGTATCACCCAAAGCTCTTCTGTTGATAATTGAAGCTTCTCTTTCTTTAGACACAATGTAATAATTCCCAGTTTCCAATAATGACCCTCCTGTGTTCGGACTCAAAATTTCTGCATTATAATTTGAAACAACATCTTTAGATAATACTTTACTATGGTCTAACTGATCTGTTAAAGCATAACGGAACGTTGCTTCTGCAAATATTGCCCATCCATGATTGAATTTATATTTTAAACCCACTCCAAAAGGAATCTGAGCTACCGTTTTCTTTCCTAACGAATATTCTGTTGTAGTCACAAAATCCAATTCATCAATAGGAGCCTGTGCAACGCCATCAGAATTCCTTCTGAAATCATGTCTAATAGTTGCTTTAGGAGCATCAAACATCACCCCTCCAATACCTCCGAAAATGTATGGACTTACCATACTCATCTGCTCATTATTTACCGGAAAGAAGTTATATTCAAAAACCAAGCTTGCTTCATAAATATTATTCTTACCAAAAGAGTTTCTGTTTCTTCTATATTCCTCTTTAGCCGCTTTATCACTAAACTGTACCTGATTGTATCCCAGATCTAATCTTACAGTTTGGTGAGGATTAAAATTAAATCTATATAAAACACCACCATAAAACGGAAAGCCCAAATCTGAAACCCTGTTCAAATCCAATGGCTGCTGCAAAATGTAATTGGTTTTACCTATATCTCCAACAAGATTACTCATCCCCAATCGAATTCCCAATTCATTTCTTTGTGCTTTCATACTTACCACCGTTCCTAAAATGGTAAGAAAGCTAAACAATAATTTTTTATTCATAAAGAATACGGATTTATGGTTATTTTAAAATTTAATTTTTGCAAATATAAAACATTTTTATATTAATGATATTCTTAATGTTTAGTTAAAAATAAACAAAAAAATATAATTTGTTATAAAGTAAACGACAAAGTAGCAAATTTATTCTTTTTTTAATACTTATGCCTAAAAAAATAAAAAAATAAACCCCGCTGAACAGGGTTTACATAATTTATCTGTTGAGAATCGCTTTAAATTTATTTCTCAGTTTGATCAGAAACGGTTCCTTATAGTTTTTATCTTCATCAAAATAGCCATATCCGTAGCCATAACCGTAACCATAACCGTAACCATACCCTTGTTTAGCAACATAATCATTATAGATCAAGCCTAGATGCTTAATTTCGTCATTATGATATTTTTCTGTAATCATTTTGAGCATATATTTCTCAGTATATTCATGACGAACAATATATAAGTTGGCATCAGAATGCTTCATCAGTTCATAAGAATCGGCAACCAATCCTACGGGTGGAGAGTCTATAATAATAAAATCATAGATTTTTTTGAGTTCTTCAATAAACTGAATATTCCTCTCACTCATGAGTAGTTCTGACGGATTGGGAGGAATTGGTCCTGAAGTGGCAACATCCAGGTTGGGAACATTTGTTTTATTAATGATCTGATCAATAGAGGTCTCACCAGTAAGATAATTGGATATACCAAACTTATTATCAATATTAAAATCTCCGAAAATTTTAGGCTTTCTTAAATCCATACCCAACAATATGGTTCTTTTATCGCTTAATCCTAAAACTGAAGCTAAATTAATAGATACATAGGTTTTTCCTTCACCTCCAACAGAAGAAGTAACCAAAATCACTTTACTCTTGTTATCCTCACCTGATAAAAATCTCACATTTGCACGAATTCCTCTAAAGGCTTCCGAAACAGAAGATTTTGGCGAATCTAAAACGGTAAGCATATTGTCCGTAGAATTATTACCGATAACTCCAAGTAAAGGTATTCTCGTTACACTTACCAGTTCTTTAATATTTCTAATCTTACTGTCAAACAAACTTCCCAACAATATAATTAAAAGCGGAAGGGCAAAAAGACTTGCGAAAATTGCCATTTTTGTCCCTTTGATGTTAGGACCGATAGGAGCCTGACCAAGATTTTTTGCCGGGTCTATAACAGTAATATCCGATTGATTGGTAGCAAGTCTCATTTTACTGTCATTCTGCCTGTTCAGGAGACTGTTGTAAGTCGCTTCAATCATGTTATATCCTCTTTCGGCGTCCAGATATTTTCGCTGTTTTTCCGGATAAGTTGAAAGTTCTGAGCTGGCTTGTGCAATTTGCTGATCAATTTTATTAATCTCCGAAGTGTAAACATTGTAGACATTTCTTAATGATCCCGAAGAATTGGTCATAGCTTCGTTTATCAGCCTATTAATTTCTTTAATCGGCTCAGAGTTTGGCGTATATATTGTAGCGAGCTCTCTCTTCTTAGCGTACAATGCCTTCAACTCTGATACAGATGCGGAGAACATACCATCATCAAAGCCGGCTGCAGAAGGACTAATCATCTTATCAAAATTTCTTGAATCTACAGAATTTCTAATGTTTCTAAGAGAATTCATCTTGCTTAGAAAATCTGCTTTTTTGGCTTCCAGTTCTTTTATTCTTTCCAAAGACTTTTCATCCCTGTTTGTAATATCGTATAGTTTTTCTGAAACCTTAAGGTAATTAAGATAAGCTGCACTTGAATCAAGCTTTTTTCTTATAGAATCCAAACTTTCTTTCAAATAAAGTTCAGTTCTTTTATCAACAGTATTTTTATCCTTAAATCTTTTTTTTCGGAGTTCCTCAATAGATGTATTAAGAAAATTAACGGTGCTGTTAAGATTATATCCCGTCTTGGAAACTATCATTATCGTGTTGATCTCTTTATCAAATTCAACTCCTACAGAGTTAATAATCCCATTTACAGCATCATTAACTGTAGAAAGATTTACAATGATATTGTCTAATTTGATTCTGCTTTCTACAGGATTTTTTACTAATCTAAAACGAAGATTCGGGGAAGTGTACCACTCATTTACCTTAATAATTTTATTGGCAGGTCTTGGGTAAGTATCAATACTCTGAAACCCTTCAAATTCGTAAGAATAAAGATTTGTAGACTCACCTTTTTCAGGAAGAACTACCTCATAAGAATCTTTTCCTTTGGGAATAAGTGTTATAGGATAATTTACCTGCTGCAAATGTTTTCTGTCAACTTCCAGAAATACCGGTGAGTCATCTTTATCAAGATAAGTTGCCTTGATTGTACCTTTAGTCTGATAATTTACAAACAGATTAAGTTCTTTTACCAGATATTCATTATGAGATCTGGACAAAAGCATTTTTTTGAGATAGATACCGTCCTGATTACCACCCTGTCCCCAAATAAAATTGATTGACTGATTGGGCGTAAAATAACTTGAAGTATTGTTGGATATACTTAATGACAGGCTTGATGAATATATATTTTGCGCATAATATTTACCATAAAACCATGAGGCTACATAACCTATAGAAAGCATTAATACAAACCAATACCAGTTTTTAAGAATCCTTCTTAAAAAATGCTCAACGTCAAACAATGCAAATGATCCGTATTTTTCTTTCTGCTCATCAGATTTACTCTTTGTATTCTGCTTTTCAGGAATCATAGCTTAAAGATTTTTAATAAGTAAGTAAATTGATAAAGCCGTGGTAATTACAGACACACCGCTTATGATAGTCTGAAGAGGATCTTTCCCGAATCCGTTCAGACTTCTTCTGTGTGTGGTAAGCAAAATTTCATCACCATTCTGAACATAGAAATATGGAGAATTCATTACATCTTCACGGGTGAGATCTATTTTTGCTTTTTTTATTCCCTCAGGAAGCTTCCTGTAAATAACAATATTTTTCCGGTCAACCGTGCGGTTCAGCCCCCCGTTCATGGCAATAGCTTCGGTGAGTGTAAGAGTATTTTTATAGGCTTTTTTTTCACCTGTCATTCCTGTTGTTTCAATATCACCGAGAACAAAATACGTTATCCCATCAGTATTAAGCCTCACCTGAGACTTTCCTTCCTGAAAATTTTCATTTACTTTTTCCTGGATATCGGCACTTATTTCATCTATCGTTCTCCCTTCAGCTTTAATGAATCCTATTCCGAAAATATTGATCTCGCCTTTAGCGTCAACCTTCAGTCCTTTAAAATATATGATTGCATCTCCGCCTCCGTTTGTACTTCCTCCGGCTCCTCCCACCATTGTAATGGAAGTACCTCCTGTAGACGAAGCATTTAAATTAGAATAAAACTGAGCAGCATCACCTTTGGGCGTTGTAACAATGTCTAAAGTTAACATATCATTTTTGGTGACTCTGTAAACAGGAATATTGTAAGGAATCAGACCCTCTTCATTAATAACCAGACTTTCATTTTCCTGCATATATTTTACATCTTTGGAAGTAATACAAGAAGTAAGAAAAAAAGACACTATGAGAAATAATAAATTTTTATAAATTTTCATCGTAATAAAATGTAGTTTGCAAAAATAGAAATTTAATTAATAATTTTTCGTTTATTATTTTGTAATGCAGATACTGCATCCGGAATATATGCGCCCACAAATCCCAAAAACATTACTGTAAAAAGCAGAAGGTTAACATTGGAATGACGCAGGAAATAAGTAACGCCAATAATAAAAAGATAATATACAACAATATAAAAACTTGATCTCCTGTGAGTTAAGTTTAATTTTAACAACTTATGATGAATATGATTTTTATCTGCTTCAAATGGAGATTTTCTGTTCCAAAGTCTCACGATAATCACATTTAAAGTATCGACAATAGGCAGAATAAGAATAGCAACAGCAATTACCGGTGCAGATTTCAGGTGATATCTGGGAACATCTACACGATTTTTATCAATGAATATATCAATGAAGCAAATACAGGTAAAGGCAAGCAAAAAACCCAAAAGCATAGATCCTGTATCTCCCATAAAGATTTTTGTTGCTCTGTAATTGGATAGATTATAATATAGAAAAGCCAATACAGAACCGATAATTACAAAAGAAAGCACAACCAGCGGATAATTATATTCGCCCAACCTGTAGTAGCTGATCCCGAAAATAGCACTGCAAATGACAGAATATCCTCCTGCAAGTCCGTCGATTCCGTCAATTAGGTTAAATGCATTGATAAGTATAATGAAAGTGATTATTGAAAAAAATACACTGATCCAGTAATTAATTTCAAAAATCCCGAAAATCCCGAATAAATTTCTGATTCTTACATCCGAACCAATAACAATAAAAGCAGAAACAACAACCTGTGCCACCAGCTTTTTGTAAGCACGCATGACTACAATATCATCCATGATTCCTACATAGAGGAGAATAATAAGTGATGCAAAAAGAAATTTGTACAAATCAAAAATCTCATAGGCAAAAATAGAGGTGCATATTCCGATTGAATAAAAGATGGCAATTCCTCCCAGATTAGGTATCTTCCTGAGATGCGAACTTCTTACCCCAGGCTCATCCATCAGGTTTTTTTTCCGGGAAATCTTAATAATTGTGGGAATGGAGAAAAAAGTAATTAAAAAAGAGAATAAAAAACCCAATCCTACCTTTACATAAAAAATAGAAATACTTGTTTGGGTTAAGAACAATTCAAAATTTTTCATCGTTGTCTTTTATTAGTTTCTTTGCCAGATTGGGAAAGCAAAGATTAAAAAAAGTCATTATTCATTGCAAAATAATGAAACTTAATTTTTGTGTTACATCAATTTTCTGATCAATTTTTTCTGTCCTGCAAAAAACAGAAGATAGAAAATCTTTTTTTTCAGGGGCAAAGATAAAATATAATTCTTACCGAAACGACTGTAAGTCAATATATCTTTCAAATTAATTCCCCTTTTACGTATAAAATCTGCTAAATCCTGAGACATTTTGTAAAATACCTGATCACTTTTCACAAAAGCCAGATAAGCTACATAAGTATAAATTCCTTCCAGAATCTGAAAACCTTTCAGCTCTTTCGGCTTATCAGAATATTTTGAATGGAGAAAGGCCAGTTCCACATCTTCTACAGCTTTCAGAATATCCAAACCCTTTTCGTTATGAGTTTTTGTAATAGAATCAGTTCTTTCAAGATACTGATAATGGAATGTTTGAGTCTGCGCTAAAGTTTTACATTCCAGTAAAAGCTGCGGAATGAGCTGAATATCTTCAAAATGAACTCCTTTTTTGAATCTTTTGCTTTTAAAAAGTTCTTTTTTGAACAATTTATTACAAGCAAAATAACTTAAATCTGAAAAGACAGAAAAATTAGATTCTACATCAATCTTTTCAGGCATATTTGGGATCTGTGTAAGTTTTTGGGTGATATTTCCGTTCTCATCAACTTTCTGAATGTTGCATATCACCATTTCGGCATTATGCCGTTCAGCCAGGCTCAGCATTTCTTCAAACATAATTTCAGCAACATAATCATCGCCGTCTACAAATCCGAAATAATCTCCCGTCGCCCTATCAATTCCAAAATTTCTCGCATCACTCAATCCGCCGTTTTCTTTGGTAAAAGATTTAATCTTCTCCGGATATTTTGATGAATATTGCTGAATAATACTTCCTGAAGCATCTCTGCTCCCATCATTCACAACTATAATTTCGATGTTTTTCAGCGTCTGATTCACCAGAGAATCCAGACATTTGGACAGATAATTTTCTACATTGTAAACCGGAACAATCACGGAAACTTTTGAGGGAACATTCATCATCACTTATGCTTTTGTAAATCTCGGACTCAGCCAGCCTTTTTTGGCTTCGTCAAAATCTTTTCTGGAACACGGAATGCAGTTTTCAATATTATCATCATCGCCAAAATACCAAAGATTGCTGAATGTATCTCGCTTAAAGGCATATTGCCGGTCTTCTATCAGCACATAAAACATTTCATACTTTCTTTCTTTCGGATGTGAGTGCTGTATGTTGATCCCTTCAATCAGATACCAGATCATTTGTGCCAAAAGCTGGTGATTGAGCTGATTTTCCGAATAAATGTTATAATTAAAAATACCGACAGACTTCAGATTTTCGCTCAAACCGATTTCTTTCATATAAGCACAGATTTCTCTTCGGTTAAGACCATTTACCTGAGGATTCATTGAAAAAGCATCACTGAAGCTTTCAATAGCATCACAATTTACGGTTACAAGATCTGCTTTTCTGAAAAACGGCTCTGTTTTTTCTGTAGAATTCATCATTTCTGCCAAACGGACAATATCAAATTCTACTTCTTTGATGAGTTTTACAGAATCTGTTTCATTCAAATGCTTCTGATAGCCTAAATGATGATAATTTTTAATCTGGAAATTCTTTGAACCTAAAATTCTACTCAAAAAAGTATTTTCATTAATATTTTCGCCTTGTTTTAACGAAATAATATTGCTGATCTGTGTGTAACTGATGTTCTTCTGATGAAAATGAAGCGCAGAAAAAAGCGAAAAAGCAAGATCGTTGGATCCGCCGATAATTACGGGAATTGCTTTTTTGTAATGACATGCCGATAAAACTTCCTGCAAAATATAATGAGAATCTTCCACAGATTTTCCGGAAACTAAGTCTCCCAAATCAACAACCGGAATTTCAAAATCAAGCTGAGAAAGCTTATAAAACTCTTTTCTGACAGATGTAAAATCCTGAACTTCTGCATCACCATTAGCTCCTCTGTAATCGGAAACAAAAAGCAGTACGATGCTGTCTTCTTTGATTTCTTTGGTTATTCTATGCCCGATTTGCCAATTTTCTGTTCTGAAATTCCGCGGCGGAATGATAAAGTCTTCAAAATTCATGTCTACAAGTGCTTTATTGATCGTCAAAAATATTAAAATTAAATGAGGAAGTATGCCTAATTATAATTTTTACATCTTTAAGATAAATGATTTTTAATAACATTTTTTGAAGTTGACGTATATAGCTATTAAAAAAGGAGAATGCATCTATCAAAACTAAAGGAAAATAAGCAAAAAAGCACAGACTAAATCTGTGCTTTTTTACAATTTACTTCTTCGCTGAAGATTTCTTGGCAGCTGGCTTTTTCGCTGTCGTTGTTTTTTTGGCAGCTGGCTTTTTAGCAGCGGGTTTCTTTTTCTCGGCAAATGCTTTCGGATCCTGTGCGGTAATCCATTTTTTTACCTCATCCAACGAAATCTCTTTCAGCTCATCGCTTTCGTACTTCGTATCATCTGCTTTTTTGGGAATCTTAAACATTGCTTTTCCGAATTTGATGAAAGGTCCCCATCTTCCGTTTTCAAGGGAAATTTTTTCACTTTCCCATTGCTGAATATATCGGTTTGCCTCTTTTTCGAGTTTAGCATCAATCAGTTCGTTGATGTCGTTTTGGGAGAGGTTCTCAAAGTCATAACGCTTCGGAACATTCACAAAAATATCTTTATACTTAATAAACGGACCAAATCTACCGCTTCCTTTAGTCACCGGTTCGCCTTTATAAATCGCAATAGGAGCGTCAGCTTTTTTCTTTTCGGCAATAATTTCCTCTGCACGGTTTTGATCCACAGAAAGCGGATCTTCACCTTTTGGAATACTGATATACGTTTCGCCCCATTTCACATAAGGCCCGAATCTTCCTACCCCTACTGAAACAGGATTTCCATCAACTTCTTTCAGATCGAAAGGAAGTTTAAAAAGTTCCAGAGCTTCTTCTAAAGTAATGGTTGCAATATTTTGTCCTGCCATTAATGACGCAAAAGTAGGCTTTTCTTCATCGTCAGTTTCACCAATCTGAATCATGGCACCGAATCTTCCGATTCTTGCGTGTACATTTTTTCCCGTTTTTGGGTCAACACCTAAAAGTCTTTCTCCGGTGGCACGGTCTGCATTTTCTTCTACATCTTCTATTTTTGGATGAAATTTGGAGTAAAAATCCGTCATCATTTCTTTCCATTTCTGACCGCCATTGGCAATTTCGTCAAAACTTTCTTCTACTCTTGCGGTAAATCCGTAATCAAGAATTTCTGTAAAATTATCGGTAAGGAAGTCGTTTACCACCTCTCCAATATCTGTAGGAACAAATTTATTTTTATCGCCCCCGAATTTTTCGTCAAGAACTTCTTTTTTAATTTTATCATTGGCTAAAGAAATCTTCACCACTTCTCTTATTTGTGGTTCGATTTCCCTTTTATCAACATATTCTCTGTTCTGAATGGTCTGAATAGTCGGCGCATATGTGGAAGGGCGCCCAATTCCTAATTCTTCTAACTTTCTTACCAATCCTGCTTCGGTATATCTTGCACTTGGTCTGGTAAATTTTTCAGTAGCTGTAATTTTTTTATAACTTAAACCTTCACCAACACTTACTTTTGGAAGCAGCTTTTCGTTGTTCTCTTCCTCTTCATCTTCTGTTTTTACGATTCCGTAAGCTTTCAGGAAACCATCAAATATAATTACTTCACCCTGTGCTTCAAAATGCTGCGGAAGTTTAGAATCTC
>VFQP010000690.1_pt1 | contig 57393 bp, 53 predicted proteins | sample 3512351 | NCBI WGS metagenome assembly VFQP01 (sample SAMN10412372, study PRJNA504923) | tailings metagenome | isolation source: Relicate 1 Philex TSF1 revegetated site | place: Philippines: Tuba, Benguet | collected 2017-08-29 | reverse complement strand
TCATCATCGCATGAAGGGTCAAAGCTTCATGCTCAACCAGTTTAATGAAATCCTCCATATTTCCGGATTTCAGTATTTTTTTCATTGGAACAAAATTCTCTCTGGCTTCCTGAAATCTTCTTTCAGCATAGGGATTCGTATTCATCAAGCCATGACCAACGGTGGAAGAAACACTTTTTACCCCTTCATGAATCAATAAAACCCAATCATTAAAATTTTTGAAGACAGGATGAATTTCAGCATCAGAATATTTAACGGCAAACAGATCTGAACTACCTTCTACCTCATCAGTTGCTCCCCAAACGACTAATCCGTCATACAAACTTCTGCACGCACTTCCGCTTCCTAATCTTGCAAGAAATGAAGCTTTTCTTGTGATATATGTTGGATCCTGCATGTCGGACGAAAAACACTCATCTAATTTCATTAGACATTTTGCAACAGCTCCAAAGCCGGAAGCCGAACTTGCAATTCCCGAACTGTGAGGGAATGTGTTTTCTGTCCTGATGATATATTTTCCTTTTAAAATCCATGGCAAATACTGCTCTATGTTCTTAAAATACTTTTCTATTTTTTCTGCAAATTTACTTTCTTCATTCCCTGCTAAAAAAGTCTGAACAGAGAACGGTTTATTAGCAAAAAACTCTATTTCAGTATTGGTTTTGCAATGGTTCAAAGTAAAACTGATACTCGGATTTGCCGGAATCTGATCTTTATATTTGCCCCAATATTTGATTAAAGCAATATTAGACGGACAGCTCTCCGAAACTGATGTATTTTTTACCGTAAAATTTTCTTTTCCTAAAAATTCGTTTGTTGTCATAATTTTATTTCGCCCTTTCAGGGGTTTCATCTATTCGCTTATTCTTTTCGCCCATTATTGATAGTTTTGCTCTTTCAGGGCTCTCATCTACCTACATCAATACATTTTTTCAATTACATCCGCATACTTTTTCAGCACAACATTCCTTTTTACTTTTAAAGTAGGAGTGATTTCTCCACTGCCAATTTCAAATTCGGCCGGCATTAAAGTAAACTTTTTCACCTTTTCAAAATCTGAAAGATGCGATTGAAGTTCATTTACTTTTTCTTTATAGAAATCTACAATTTCTTTTTTGCTGACAATCTCTTCCCAGTTGGTAAAACTGATGCCGTTTTTCTTTAAAAACTCTTTTAAAAACTCAAAATTCGGGACAACCAGAGCAGAAACAAACTGGCGTCCTTCAGCAATTAAAGTAATCTGCTGAATAAAATTATTGTTGGTAAGAAGATTTTCTATCTGCTGCGGAGCAATATATTTTCCATTGGACGTTTTCATAAGATCTTTGATGCGATCTGTAATAAAAAGATTTCCATATTCATCAAATCTTCCTGCATCACCGGTTTTAAACCAGCCGTCATCAGTAAAAACTTTCTCGGTTTCTTCAGCTTTATTGTAGTAACCTTTCATGATACCGTTACCTTTTGCCTGAATTTCGTTCTGCTCTCCGATTCTTATTTCAACTCCGGGCAAAGGCTGTCCACAACTGCCGTGTTCAAAACGAGTAAGAGGCAGTGCCGTCAATGTTGCAGTTGTCTCTGTTAAACCATAACCAACCGTTACATGAATACCGATAGATTCAAAAAAACGGGTTACTTCAGGTGATAAAGAGGCTCCTCCGCATGGAAGAAACCAAAGCCTGCCGCCCATTTTTTCTTTTATTTTACTAAAAACCAAAAGATCTGCAAAAGTTTCTTTTATTTTTAATCCAAAAGGGATTATTTTTTCATTTCTTCTTAATTCTGCAGTTTGCCATCCTGTTTCTAATGCCCAGCTGAAAATTTTCTTTTTTAAAGAAGAGCCTTCTTCTGCTTTTTCTAAAACGCCCGCATAAATTTTCTGAAAAAATCTCGGAACAGCGCACATCATCGTCGGTTTTACTTCTTCCAGAGTTTTGGCAATATCTTTCGGGTCTTCCAAAAAATAAACTCTTGCACCGCCGTAAAGGCAGAGCAAACTCCAGCTTCTTTCAAAGACGTGGGTTAAAGGCAAAAAAGCCAATGATAATTCTTCTTCAAAATTTCCGAATTTAAAATAATCAAAATGTGCATCAAAAGCTTTGATAAAGTTACCATGTGAGAGTATCACCCCTTTTGGTGCTCCCGTTGTACCTGATGTATAGATCAATGTTGCAGTGTCATCATCTTCTTTGTTGGTAAAGTCAAATTTCGGAGACGATTTAGCAATAAAATCTTCCAGATAAACACTGCTGAATTCTTTTTTTATCCAGACTGCTTTTTTGGAAACAATGATGGTTGCAAGCTGAGTATTTTGTTTCTGTAAAATTTCCAGACAAGCATCATACTGAGACTGATTTCCAACCAAAATCATTTTCGAACCTGAATCAGTGAGAATAAATTCTGTCTGTTCACCATTGTTGGTTGAATAAATAGGAACCGTAATGGCTCCTACAGATAATACAGCCAGATCAAAAATCATCCATTCTGCTGAATTGTCTGCATAGATCGCAACTTTATCATTTTCTACAATTCCTGAACTTTTAAGTGCATTGGCGGTCTTGTAAACAATTTCGCCGAATTTGTTCCAGCTCAGTTCCTTCCATCCCGAATCTTTTTTCTTAAAGCCGACTGCTGATTTTAAAGGATGTTTTTCTACATTTTTTCTGATGATAGCCTCTGCAAGATTCATTACTTTTTATTCAGCTTTTTGTCGTTAATATAGTTATTGAGATGAAAGTCTATACTTTCTGAAACAGGAATAAACTGATATCCCAGTCTTTCTTTTATTTTTTTATTTGAAATAAAATTCAGGTTCGAAACAGCTTCTATATTAGTTTTGGTTGCCATTCTCAGCTGAGGAAAAAGCCAGCCCAACAATATATTGATAACTCTGCCGATCTGAAGAATATTCTTTGGAAGAATCTTAGCTTGTTTCAGACCTAATTTTTTTCTTATCTGCTCTCCTATTTCAGCATATTTTTTAGTCTCTGACACAATCACAAAACGCTCACCGAATTTTTCTTTTTCCATAAGATGTACAGCAATTTCTGCAACATCTCTCACATCTACATAGCTTGTGCCTCCGGAAAATGTAAAGCTGTTGTTTTCAAAAGTAGGAAAAACATCTCCGCTGCTTTTTCCCCAGTTTCCGGTTCCTATAATCATACCGGGGTTGATGATAATGGCATCCAATCCTTCCGCAGAAGCGCGCCAAACTTCCATTTCTGACATATGTTTTGAAATCGCATATGCAGAATGATCCTCTTTAGGATTAAAATCTGAGCTTTCGTCAAGCTCTCCGTTTTCGTTGAATAAATCCAACACCGCAATAGAACTTACATGAAGAAATTTTTTAACAGTGGAATCTTCACATGCATATAAAAGATTTTCAGTACTTTTTGTATTGGTACGATAAATTTCTTTGCTGTCTTTTGGGTTATACCCTACTTTGGCAGCACAATGATAAACTTCCGTAACATCTTTTAATGCAGCTTCAACAGAATGAATATCTTCAAAATCAACATCAACCCATTGAATTTTACTGAAAAAATCATCAGAATTTTCAGTATAATGACGGTAAGAATTTTTTACCTCAATTAAATTACTGGTAGGTCTTTTGGCTGCACGTACCATTCTCCCTTTTTTCAAAAGTTCCAGAACGATTACCCTGCCTAAAATCCCTGTAGCACCTGTTACGAAAACCATTAACTATATTCCTACTTGATTACTTACTAATTTAAAATAAAAATTTCTCTTTTCCAGCAGTTCGTCATGAGTTCCCTTTTCAATAAAAGCTCCCTCATTCAGAACAAGAATCTGGTCTGCATTTTTCACCGTACTAAGGCGATGCGCAATGATAATCACCGTTTTTCCTTTAAAAAAATCAAAAAGATTTTCCATGATTTCCTTTTCATTCTGTGCATCCAATGCACTTGTTGCTTCATCCAAAAGAAAAACAGACGGATTTTTGTAGATGGCTCTTGCAATTAAAATACGCTGTTTTTGCCCTGTACTCAGACCTATTCCGTCGTTTCCGACAATGGTATCCAGACCTTGCGGAAGCTGCTGAATCAGTTTCTGCAAATTTGCAACTTTTACAGCATAATTCAGCAGATTTTCATCAATATTATCCTGTTTTAAAGTTATATTTCTCCGAATACTTTCAGAAAAAACAAAACCTTCCTGAAGAACAGTTCCCGTGATCTTGCGCCATTCATCAAGTGAAATATCCGATAATGACGTTCCTCCAAAATTAATCTGCCCTGAATCCGGCTCATAAAAACGAAGAAGAAGTTTGAAAAGTGTGGTTTTCCCACTCCCACTTTCTCCAACAATTGCCGTTACTTTCCCATGCGGGATGACAGCATTTAAATTTTTCAGAATATCAAAATCTCCAAAACCAAAGCTGACATTATTGAGTATAATATCATTATTCCTGTTGATTTCTTTAAAATGCTGAAATGTATTTTCTACCGGTTTGGTATGAACCTCAGCAATTCTTTCCAGACTCAATTTTGCATCCTGAGAAATTTCCATGAAATATAACAGCTGGTCGAAAGGCGAATTCATCTGACCGACAATAAAACTGATGGCAAGCATCATTCCCAAAGTAAGATCGCCATCAATAACCGAAAAGGCTGCAAAGCCTGTGATAAGAATATTCTTAAACTGAGAAATAAAACCCGCACCAATCATCTGATACTGCGAAAGCTTAAGCGCTTTTTTATTTCTTTCAAAGACATCATGCTGCAGACTTTCCCATTTTGTTCTCTGAAAATTTTCTGACTGATTGATCTTGATCTCAGGCATTCCCAAAACCATTTCGTTCAGAATATTCTGATTTTTACTGTTAAGAACAAATTCTTTCTGATCTAAAATTTTTCTCCGGTTTAAAAAAACAGAAATCCAGATAACTGAAAGTGCACTCAAAACAAAGAATATCAGTAAAATGATGAGATTATAAATTCCCAGCACCACTGAAAATACGATAAGATTTAAAAATGAAAAAAGAATTGAAAGCGTATTGGTTGAAAGAAAAGAATTGATTCTCTGATGGTCTAAAATTCTTTGCTGAATATCGCCCAGCTTTTTGGATTCAAAATAAGAAACCGGAAGCTTTATAAGTTTCTCTATAAAATCGCTGATCAGTTTGATATTGACCCTTGTATTGATTTTCAGCATAATCCAGCTTCTTATCAATTCCATAAAACTGTTTCCGGAAAAAAGAAAAATCTGTGCAGCAATGATCATCAGAACCAGATTTTTATCCTTGGAATTGATTCCTTTATCTACAAGATTCTGTGTAAGAAAAGGAAAAGCAAGTGTAATTATGCTGGTCAGAAACAAGGTGAAAACCAATACAACCAAAGATTTTTTGTGAGGCTTGAGGTATGAGAAGAGAAAACCAAAACCTTCCTGAATTTTCTCTTCTTTTTTATCATAAAATTTCTGAGCAGGCTGCAGCAAAAGAGCCTTCCCTGTTTCATTGCTCTGAAGCCAGCTGCTTTTAAATTCATCTTCGGAGAGCAATATTTTTCCATATTCAGGATCAGCAATCAGAATTTTATCTGTTTTTTCCTGTGGAGGCAAAACCACAAAATGCTCATTCTTCCAATGTAGAATGCAGGGCTTAGGAGCTTCAGACATCAGTTTTTCAAAATCAGTTTCAACCGCAAGAGTTTCGAAACCAAGTTCATGAGAAGCGGAAATGAGATCATGAAAACTTACCCCTGTTCTGGACTGAAGCGTAATCAGGCGGAGATATTCCGCTGAAAAATTCTTTCCGAAATATTTTGTAATTATCCTAAGACATGTCGGTCCGCAATCCATCGAATCCAACTGCCTGTAAAAGGTAATTTTTGCCACGAAAATTTATTTTAAAACCATATTGTTTCTTCTGGGTACTTTTCCGCAGAGAACATCGGCTATGCTCTTGGAAATTGCATGATCATCCAAAAGATTATCTAACCAGAAAAATTCGCCTGCTGCATTGATTTCAATAAAATAATATTCATCTTCGGGCGAAACAATCATATCAACCGCACCGTAATCTACGTGATAGACATCAAGTAAATTCAGAAGTTTCTGCTCAATATCTGCCGGAATTTTTGTTCTTTTCCATTTGTCAATTAAATTAATTCCATCTTTTCTCCAGTCTATTTTTGCATCTTCAGATTGTTGTGAATCAATTTCAAACGCATAAACATCCTGCCCGACTATTGTAATCCGCAGCTCTTTTTTCTTTTCTATCTTCTTCTGAAACTGCATCGGGCAATATACCAGTGAATCTAATCTTTCCAGGCTTTCTTCATCAATAACATTGGTAAAAACCACATTTTCAACACCATCTTCGTAAATTGCAAAACCTGTTTGCATTTTCCCAACAACATTCTGATGTTCTATAATGAATCTTTTGGCTTCTTCCGGATCATTCGTAATGCAGGTTTCAGGTATTTTAAATTCCAATTTGTGGGCTATTTTAAGCTGTTCTTCTTTGCTGTCGATTCTGCGGTACACACTAGGCTTTCCTAATGAATAGCAATCCAGAGACTCTATAAAACCAAAAAGTGTATGCCTGATTTCGCCCATAGCAGGACCAAAAAATTTAGTTTCAAGCTCTTCTTTTAATCCTGTCCCGATATTGTATGCTCTTCTGTACCAAACTGCAGAAAGATCACCTAATTTAATTTTGCTGTCCTGTGTTTTTAAATATGAAACCCACTTTCCGTTCTCAAAAACAGTAGAAAGTTGATTTTTCAAAGGATACAGATCTACATCGAAACGGATAACCTCGAAGTTATTCTGAGCGATAAATTCTGTAACTTTTTCTAAGGAAAAACTGTCTTGTGTATGTGTAATGATTAATATTTTATTGTTCATTGGTGTATATTCTGTTTATAAGATAATCTGCGATCCTCTCTGCAATAGGAAAATTTAATTCTTTCTGAAGCATTCCCCATTCTCCCTGCGGATTTACTTCCAGAAAATAGTAATTCCCATCAGTACTTTTAATCATGTCAATTGCTCCGAAAATCAATCCCATTTCTTTCATCATTAAGTTTAAACTGTTTTCAATTGCTTCCGGCAAATCATATTTTTCCCAGAAAAAGTCTGACCGGGAAACTCTCCAGTCAGCGTGAATACTGTTATTAATTTTTCCGGTAAAAAATTCACCATTTATATACACAATTCTCAGCTCATACTGCTTATGAATATAAGGCTGAAAAATCATTGGGCAAGAAGCTATATCAGACAGATGCTCAAAACTATCTTCATCAAAAACTATTGTAGACATCATTTCATGACCATCCATTGACGCGGAAATAGTGCCGTGAAGTTTTGCAATGGCTTTACCATTACAGAAATTACGGAAAAAATCTTTTACCGCATCTTCATTGTTTGAAAAAAGAGTTTCGGGAATTGTTAAGCCGTTCTTTTTGGCAATTTTCAGCTGCAAAATTTTATTGGACTCAATGTTCCTTTCAGACTGCAAAGGATTGACCCATGGAAGATGCTCGAGTGCCGTCAAAAAATTCAATCTCAAGCTTTGATATTCATTAAAAAAAATTGAACGGTAATTGTCGTCAAGCTCTTCCGGAACCTGAATACTCCAGGTTTTACGATGCCATACTGCTTTTATATCATCCGAACTGATTTCATTTCCCGATTCATCCGCTATTGTAAACGAACTATCGTTAAGACTTACTTTTATCTGATGGTTGAAACAGTCAGAATTTAACCGAAAAAACGGAATTTTTTTCGATGTAAGATATTCAAAAAAAAGATCAATATTGTAAAAGTCCTGAGAATGAGTGATACAGAGAATCATCTTTAGTCATAATAAAAAAGGAAACTTGACGTCTAAGTTTCCTTTCAATATAAAGTTGTTAATATGCTTTTCTAAGAGAAAATTTAAATATCACTTCCTTCATCTCCATCTGACGGGTACTTCATTGTTTGATGGGTATCATAAACAGGCTTTGTCACCGTATCTTTCAAAGGAGTTGTAAGTCCTGTTCCTGAAGCACCTCCTTTTACCGCTTTAGTATCTTTTATTTGATTTTCTAAAAACGAAGCAAAAAACGGCTTTTTTAACTTTTTCTTTTCCATAATGAAATATTTTTATTGATTTGACCTTACTAAGGTAATAATTATAAACGATCAATAAAAGTAAAACACATTATTTAAGAAAATTTTAACATTATAATTTACCGAGATTCAATCTTTTGGTAAACCCAAAAAAACTTTAACTGCAACAGCAAAATCAACTGGATTATCTGCCTGAACCCAATGTCCCGCATTTTTAATTTTAACAAACTGCGCCTTAGGAAACTGCTGCCTGATGGAAAACTCATCCTGCGGTAAAATGTAATTAGATTTTTCTCCGGCAATGAATAAAGTCTCACCTTGAAAAACACCAAATTTAATGGCATTAGATACAAACTGACTGTATTTTTCAGCTAAAGTTTTAAGGTTAAATCTCCAGTTCAGCTTTTTAGATTCGCCATTTTCTTCCCAATAAAGATTTTTAGCCAAAAACTGAATGGTAGATTTTTCAGGAATATAATGGCTCAAAACTTCTTCTACTTCACTTCTAGATTTCATCTCATCAAAATTCACTGTTTCAAGAGCCTTTATAATTCCTTGATGGTGCGGCGGATAAGATTTTGGAGAAATATCTACAACAATAAGTTTATCAACTTTTTCGGGATAATTAACAGCAAACTGCATGACCGCCTTTCCGCCCAATGAGTGCCCTAAAACATTTGCTTTTTCCATTCCGTAATGGCTCATGTAATTAGCAATATCGTCTGCCAAATCATCATGTGACATATTTTCGGAATGAAAACTCCTGCCATGATTTCTCAGATCTATTAAATGAACAGGCATAATCTCCCCTACTTCTTTCCCAAAGCTTCCCCAGTTGTCGAGCATTCCAAATAAACCATGAAATACTAAGAGCGGTGTTGACGATAAGTTTTCGCCAAATATTTTTGAATGTAAAATTTCCATTTTTATTAAGATTTTAGATGTTAGAAATTAGAGGTTAGTAAACAATACATAAAACTAACTTCTAATTTCTAACACCTAGTTTCTAATTCTACCATTTTGCCAATCTTTTCAGATATGCCTGAACCGTGTTTTCCATTCCCATATATAAAGCTTCAGAAACCAAAGCATGTCCTATGGAAACTTCCAGAAGATTTGGAATATGGTCTGAAAAATATTTTAAATTTTCCAAGCTCAAATCATGTCCAGCATTGATTCCCAAACCAAATTCAGCCGCTCTTTCAGCAGTTTCAACATAAGGATTGATCGCTTGTTCTTTATTCACAGAATAGCTTTTAGCATAAGCTTCCGTGTAGAGTTCAATTCTGTCAGTGCCGGTTTCCGCAGCAAATTTTACCATTTCCGGATTCGGATCAAGGAAAATGGAAGTTCTGATTCCTGCATTTTTAAATTCAGTAATAACCGATTTCAGAAAACCAAGGTTTTTCTCACAATCCCAACCTGCATTGGAAGTAATAGCATCATCAGCATCGGGAACCAATGTTACCTGTTCCGGCTTTACTTCTAAAACCATATTGATGAATTCACGATGCGGGTTTCCTTCAATATTAAATTCGGTATAAACCAAAGGTTTCAGATCATAGACATCCTTTCTCGTAATATGCCTTTCATCAGGTCTTGGATGAATGGTAATTCCGTGAGCTCCAAATTCCTGAATTTTAACTGCTGCCTCCGTTACACTGGGCGTTTCTCCGCCTCTTGCGTTTCTTAAGGTAGCTATTTTATTAATATTTACACTTAATTTTGTCATTGTTGTTTAAAATTTGAGGGTTATCACAAAACCTCTTTTATTAATACAAAAATAAAGAAACCTCTTCAAAGTCTCTTTATAAAGTTCTTTTTATCTGAGAATGAATGAAAATTATCACAAAAAATGATGATTATTTTGGCAAACCAATCTGCATGATCTGTAAATCAAATTCTTTGGAAGCTACCAGTAGATGGTCAAAAATATCAGCCTGAATCTCTTCAAAATGCTCCCACTTCGAGTCATTGGCAAAACAGTAGACCTCCATTGGAAGTCCCTGAGTAGTAATTTCTAACTGACGCACCATAATTGGGCTGTTTTTATCTACCTGCGGATCCTGTTCAAGATATTTTTGTGTATAATACCTGAAAACACCAATATTGGTAAGCTGTCTTCCGTTAATGATTTTATCTTTATGCTTTATATTTTCTTTTTCGAAATTAATTTCTGAAGTTTTATGATTAAGGTAATCTGAAAGAAGGTTGATTTCTTTCAATTTTTCAATTTCATCATTGCTTAGAAATTTAAACGAATTGATATTAAAAAAAATTGATTTTTTTATTCTTCTGGTATTGGATTCTGACATTACCTGAAGATTCTTAATCTCGGTTGTAAGCAGGTCATAAGTCGGAATAGAAGAAATCGTTTTATCAAAATTGGCAATTTTTGTTGTTAAAAGACTTATATCTAAAATATTTCCTTCAATATTGTATTTCGGAATTCCGATCCAGTCGCCAACTTTCAGACTTTTGGAAGTTGCTACGTGAATACCGGTAACAAACCCCAGAATAGTATCTCTGAATACCAAAACCAGCACTGCGGTAATTGCTCCTAAACTTCCGACAATGGTAGTCCCTTTAATCCCAAAAATAACGCAGATTCCAACAATAGAAAATACAAAAATCCCAAGAATTTTAATAGTTTCGGAAACTGCATTGATTGCCATTACTTTATAATAATCCTGCTTTATAGTAAAGTAATATCTAAATCCGGTAAGCGCTCTGTAGAGCATTCCTGCCAAAATAAATACCAACCCGAGATTGACTGATCTGATAATGAAGATAGTGGTCTGCCGCAAAGCACCTGCGAAAATAGATTCATGTATGCTTCCTATAAATGCCAAAGCTATAAAATGAGCTACCGAATTGGTAATTCTCGACTGATAAACCGATTTAATAACCGGATATTTATTTTCGTTTCTGAAGAATCTGAAAATATAATTGATGATGATCTTAAAGAAGAAATCAAGCAAAAGAAAAATAGCAACAAGAAGCCCAAGTTTTACGATAATATGAAATACCCACGAAACACCATCAGGAGTTACTTTTGTAATATATACATAAAGCTGCTCGCTCATTTCCTGAAAAAAACTTTTGGTATCTTTTATTTCGTCTTTCATCCTTAAATTTATTTATCAAATAAAATACCCATAATCATACCTTTTCATAATAAAAATAAAAAAATACTACTGAATATTTCATTTCACAAAACTAATAAATTATCCGTCGCTAATCGCTCATCCAATAGGCATTATTATTAATAAAAATTATAAAAAATTAATTTAATAATAAAAATAAGATGATAAAATTAACAACTTAATAAAAAATTAACTAATTTAGTAATCCTAACCTAAAAAACTTACATTTATGAGAAAGCTTAATCTTCTTTTTCTGTTAATCTTCCTGTTGGCGGTGATTTCCTGCCGTTCGGAATCCGAAACAGCCGTAGAAACTGTTATAGAAAACACAGTAAAAACCGGAAAAATATCCGGAAGAGTAATGTCACAAAACGGAAACAAACCAATTGGTGGTGCTTCTGTTTTTACTTTTGACGATAAATATAAAATTTATCATACCACTTCTGATGCCAGCGGAAACTTTACAATGGATGCCCCTGCAGGAAATCATACGATCTACATTCAGACCGGCGACGGAAGTAATTTCCGTACTGAGATCTCTGCAACAATTAAAGAAAATGAAACTTTAAGTCTCAATTCTGCGCAAACCAAACTTAATCAGGTTGCTAAAATTGCTTATGTAAAAGGAAGTTTTGATAAAATTGAAGATATCATTCAAAATCTTGGTTACACCGCTACTGAAATTACAAATGCTGATCTTGCCGATATTCTTACTATTGCACAATACGATATTATTTTCCTTAACTGCGGATCCAGAAAATACAGCACCAACGCCTCTCTTTATCCGATAATAGATAATAATTTAGCGATTTTTGTGGCAAACGGGGGAAGTATTTATGCTTCAGACTGGGATGTTTCTTATCTTGTAGGAGGAAATGACAATACCAACAACTGTGCACTTGCCGGTGGTTTTGTTCCTGACTCAAAGCTTTGTTCTAAAAATACCGGGTCATCGGGAATCGTTGCTGCTTCTGTTAATAACACGGGTTTATCATCTGCTTTAGGCTTTAATACTCTGAATATTGACTATGACATGGGAGCATGGCAGAAAATTATTAATTATGATGCAAATTACTGGGAAGTTTTGGTAAAAGATACAGGAAGCAATGATGCATTAATGTTGAGAACCAATCAATTTACAGCAACAGGACTTCCCAATACACCTATCGGGAATGCTTCCAACTCGACCTTTACCACAGTCTGCATAACGCTTCCCGGCAATATTCAGATAAGTGTTTCTGTTCCACAGATTGCAGTACCTTATCTCGTGGCTTTAGGAGCTACTGTAGGTTCTTGTACCGGAACTACCAACAGCGGATATATCTATTATACTACTTTTCACAATCATGCAACCGGAAACATCGGAAATGCAGCTGTAATTTTGCAGTATGTGATTTTGAACCTTTAGAAATTGAAAACTTCAGACTGATCACTAATAACCAAGAACCGGGAGAAATTATCTTCCGGTTTTTTTTCTGAATTAACGTTTGCGATCTTCAGACTGAGTAAGAAAATCTATATTTCTTTTCAATCCTGAAAACTTGGTTCTTTTCACTGGTGATTTTCTGAATATTTCCGAAAAAAGATCTTGTGTAAGTTCTTTCCACTCTCCTTTTCTGAAATTTCTGAGCTGATGATTCGGTTTAAATTTATCCTGAAAATTCGGAACTGAAAACCGATTCCAAGGACAAACATCCTGACAAATATCGCAGCCAAACATCCAGTCTTCCATTTTATTTTTAAAATGATCCGGAATTTCATTTTTCAGCTCAATGGTTGCATACGAAATACATTTGCTTCCGTCTACAATTTTATCTGAGACAATTGCATCAGTAGGACACGCATCAATACATTTTCTGCACGTTCCGCAGTGATCTGTTGTTTCATGATCTGCAATTAACTCCAGATCACAGATAATTTCAGCCAGAAAATAAAATGAGCCGCTTTGCTTAGTAATCAGGTTAGCGTTTTTTCCTACCCATCCTATTCCTGATTTTTTTGCCCAGCTCCTTTCCATCACCGGAGCAGAATCTACAAAAACCCTGTAAGAAAACTCACCTATTTCTTGCTGAAGCTCAGTGACCATTTCTCTTAAAACATCCTTAATGACTTCATGATAATCTTCAGCATATGCATATTTAGATATTTTAAAATTGTCCAAAGACGGAATTTTTTCTTCGGGAAAATAATTGTAAGAAAGAGAAATAACAGACCTGGAACCTTCTACCAGCAATCTCGGATCAAGTCTTTTGTCGAAATGATTTTCCATGTATTTCATTTCGCCGTGATAATCGCTTTTGAGCCAGTTCTCAAGATGTTTTGCATCTTCTTCCAGAAAATCAGCTTTTGAAATACCACAATTCTGAAATCCAAAACTTCTGGCTTTGGTTTTTATGAGCTGTGAATATTGTTCGGCTTTTGAATTCATAGATTTCGCATTGCAAAACTAAGATTATTTTATAAATTTGTTTGAATTTGAATTTCCATCAATAATCAGTCATTCAAAATCATTAATTTAATAAAAAATAAGCATTATGTCATTAACAGATGTATTACAATCAGGAAACTATGAATTAATTGACGTTCGTGAACCTATGGAACTGGAAATGGACGGAAATATAGAAGGCGCAAAAAATATTCCGCTCGGAGAAGTGGAAGACAGAAAAGATGAGATTTTATCCATCGAAAAGCCTGTAATCCTATTCTGCAGAAGCGGAAACAGAAGCGGAAAAGCTTTGGAATATCTGAACTCACAGGGTTTGAAAGAAGGATATAACGGCGGAGGCTGGGCAGAATTGAAATCTCAACTGTAAATATTAAAGGAACTTCGAGTTCCTTTTTTTGTTAATAAGAATATGATTTTAGAACAAACATTTAAAAATCTATGTTTTCATTATTCTGATGATCAGAAATTAATAGAACAACTATGGACAGAGGTCAGTAAAAATTATGCTGAAAAGTCAAGACACTATCACAATCTTCTGCATATAAAAAATCTTTTTGAAGAAATTGGGCAGGTAAAACAGCATATTAAAAAATTTGAAATTATTTCTTTTTCAATTTTTTATCACGATGTGATCTATAATGCAACTTCGAAATCTAATGAAGAAAAAAGTGCAGATTATGCTGCAAAAAGACTGACTGATTTAGATCTGAATACAAGCGATATTGAGGTAATCTGCAGCCAGATTTTAGCAACAAAATCTCATCAAAAATCAAACGATACGGATACCAATTATCTTCTGGACGCTGATCTGTCTATTCTTGGAAAAAATTCTGAAATTTACAGCCAATATATACAACAGATAAGAAAAGAATATTCAATCTATCCTGACTTCGTGTACAAACCGGGCAGAAAGAAAGTTTTACAGCATTTTCTCAATTTGGAAAACATTTACAAAACAGAATTTTTCCGTGAAAAATACGAAGCAACCGCAAGGAAAAATATGATGGATGAGCTAAAAAACTTAAACTAAAAACCCTGTTTACAAAACAGGATTTTTAATTTCATTAAACTCTTTCAGAAGATTTTCAAAAACTTTTTCAACGGGTAGTATTTCATTTATCAAAGCGGAGACCTGACCAATTTCCAGTTCACCATCTTCCATATCACCCTCAAACATTCCTTTTTTAGCCCGCGCTCTTCCTAAAGATGCCATTAGCGCTTCTGTGTTTCTTCCGGCATTGTAAATTTCTTCCAGTTCATTGAAAAATTTATTTTTCACCATTCTTACAGGTGCCAGTTCTTTGAGCGTAAGATGAGTATCTCCTTCGTTAAGTTCGGTAATTTTCTTTTTCCAGTTATCATGGGAACTCGCTTCTACAGTGGCTGCAAAACGGCTTCCGATCTGTACACCGTCTGCTCCGAGGATCATGGCAGCTTTCATTTGAGAACCCAATGCAATTCCACCCGCTGCAATCAATGGTTTAGAAATATGTTTCTTTACATTGGGAATGAGACATAGTGTTGTGGTTTCATCTCTACCATTATGTCCGCCGGCTTCAAAGCCTTCTGCAACAATAGCATCCACACCTGCATCTTCACATTTCACCGCAAATTTTGTAGAAGAAACTACATGAGCTACTTTTATTCCTTCTTTCTGCAACGCTTCAGTATAAGTTTTGGGATTTCCGGCAGATGTAAAAACAATTTTTATTTTTTCTTCTAAAATTATATTGATAATCTCTTCAAGATTAGGATAAAGCATCGGAACGTTAACGGCAAAAGGCCGGTCTGTAGCTTTTTTGCATTTCTGAATATTCTCACGCAGAATATCGGGATACATACTTCCTGCACCAATCATTCCCAATCCTCCGCAATTGGAAACTGCAGAAGCCAAACGCCACCCGGAATGCCAGATCATTCCGCCCTGAATGATCGGATATTGTATTTTGAAAAGTTCGGTAAGCCTGTTTTTATTTTCCTGCATATCGTGAAGCTTTTTAGCTGCATTAAAATCTATAAAATTACTCATAGCGTAAAAATATTAAATTTTATTGAGGTCAAAAAACAAAAAACTTTTTTGGCGGAGTTTATTTTTTTAAATTTAAATAATGAAAATGGTCATGACCGGAAAACTCAGGCTTTAATATCTGACATCCACATGACAACTAAAAAAATATAGACTTATATATGAAAATAAGCATTATTGGCGTAGGATTAATCGGCGGTTCGATTGCATTAAAATTAAAACAGAAAAACACCGTAGATTTTATTTACGGAATTGATAACAATACAGACAATCTCAACGAAGCATTATCTTTAAATATTATCAGCGAAAAAGCTGACTTTGAAAATGGAATAAAAAATTCAGATCTGATTATCATTGCAACTCCTGTAGATTCCGCAAGAAAGATTCTGCCGGAAGTTTTAAATTTAATTTCAGATCAACAAACGGTAATGGATGTTGGCTCTACCAAATCAGGAATCGTAAATTCGGTAAAAGATCATCCTAAAAGATCAAGATTTGTAGCATTTCACCCGATGTGGGGAACAGAAAATCATGGTCCGAAATCAGCTGTTGCAGAGAGTTTTTCAGGAAAAGCCGGCGTAATCTGTAACCGTGAAGAGTCAGCAGATGACGCATTACAGCTTGTAGAAAACATGGTAACCAACCTTGACATGCATCCGATTTATATGAGTGCAGAAGATCATGACATCCATACTGCCTATATTTCACATATTTCACATATCACTTCTTATGCATTAGCCAACACGGTTCTGGAAAAAGAAAAAGAGGAAGATACCATCTTTCAGCTGGCGAGTTCGGGTTTTTCCAGCACTGTTCGTTTGGCAAAATCCCATCCTGAAATGTGGGTTCCAATCTTTAAGCAAAATAAAGACAATGTTCTGGATGTCTTAAACGAACATATTTCCCAGCTCCGAAAATTCAAATCGGCTTTGGAAAAAGATAATTTTGACTATCTGGAAGAACTGATCGTTAATGCTAACAGAATAAGGGAAATTCTGAATAAATAAAATATTATTTTTAATTTTTCCAACACAAAAATTTTATTTTAAGACTTAAAGAAAATTTGAATTAACCTACTGATTTACTAAAACTTAAATCTATAATATAACGAAGATAGTTTTGTTTGTTTTCGCTTTTTTAAATGTGAGCAGAAAAAATTTTTGCGCTTAAATTTTACCTTTGTTTTAGGTTTTAATCTACTTAATCCAAATTTATTCTTGAATATTGTTTATTATAAACTCAATATTATTTTAATTTTATTAAAAAATATTTTAATTTTATTAAAACAAATATTACATTTGTAAAAAATAAATTTCAATGAAACTTCCAATATTTTGTCCAAGTTGCGATCATACTCTCAACGTAAGTCAGATGAAATGTCCTGACTGCGGCACAAATGTAAACGGCGATTATGAGCTACCCATTTTCTTAAAACTTAACAGAGATGAGCAGGATTTTATCCTTAATTTCTTTCTTTCCAGCGGAAGCATCAAAGAAATGGCAAAACAGGCTGCACTCTCTTATCCGACTATGAGGAATAAAATGGACGATCTTATTCAGAAAATTAATCAACTAAAAAAATAAAACTTATGAAGTGGAAAATTCTTTTAAATCCTTTCTCAAAATTCAGTGAAGTACAGCTGATTACTGCCGGTCTTATTTTTATGCTGATAAATTTTACTGTTACCTATTTATTGGGGTTTCATATGGACAGTATTTTTCATTACGGATACATCGGGGAAAATGATTCTCTATTGAGAACGGTGCTTATCACTTTGAAAAGCTACCTAATCGCTATTGCTGTTCTTTTCGCTCTGGGAAAAATTTTCAACAGGAGAACACGACTTATTGATATCATCAATACCGTCATTATTGCGCAAATTCCGGGTCTACTGCTTATTTTAATAGGAGAAATTCCGGTTGTAGAACAGGCAATATTGACCACCGCAGAACTTCCGAAAGATAAAACGCCTCAAATTCCAGCTTCGGATCTCATTATTCTCTGCTTTTTTGCATTTTTTGCATTAATCACCATTGCCCACGGATTTACTTTGCTCTACAACGGCTTTAAAACTGCAACGAATATAAAAGATGTCAAAAAAATTCTATTATTTGCTTTTATAGTCATCATAACTACTATTTTTTCGCAATTAATCTGAAAATTACGTTTTTTAATTCAGGCATTATCGCTTTAGTTATAATTAGACAAAACCGACAACACGTGTCAAAAAACAAGATAAAAAAGCGATAAAGATTGAGCGATTGTCTAAAACCAATAAAAATCAACAACTTTATTGCACAAACACTAATGAAATAAAACGACACTTTATGACAACTAAAAACAATAAATATTTACATATGAAAACAAAGCTTTCAATATTTCTGATGCTGATCTGTTTTACATCAATATTTTCACAGGAAATTACTGGTTCTTGGAAAGGTGAACTCAACTTTCAGGGATCAAAGCTACCGCTGGTTTTTAATATTAAAAAAAATAAAGAAGGTTATACTTCTACTGCAGACAGCCCGTTACAACAGGCAAAAGACATTCCTGTTGACAAAACTGTTTTTGAAAAAAATAAGTTAACGCTAGAAATTTCAGCTATCGGAGGAACTTACACAGGCATGCTGGAAGGAAAAAAAATTACGGGAACATTCAGTCAAAATGGTATCTCGCTTCCGTTAATATTAGAGTCTTCAGGCGAAAAAGGGAATTTTGCTGCAAAAAACGAAACTTTGCAGCTACCGCAAAATCTGAATGAGAGCATCAAAAGAATTGATGATTTCATTTCTTATCTTGAAAAAAACAATGCAGAAGCCGGAGAAGTTTCTTTATTTAAAAATGGTAAAGAAATTTACAAAAGAAATTTCGGACAGCAGAATCTTCCTTCCAGCCCGGGAAAACATTCCGCTTTTCAGATTGGTTCTGTTACCAAAACCATGACGGCTTCCATGATCTTTAAACTGATAGAGAAAAAACAGCTGAATCTGAATGATAAACTATCAAAGTTTTTTCCGGAGGTTCCCAATGCAGAAAAAATTACCATCAGCCAGATGCTGAACCACACTTCAGGTCTGGGAGATTATGTGCAGGGAAAAGATGATATGATGTGGCTCATCAATAAATCTGATGATACAAAAATAATGGCTCGTATCAAAGAACAAGGTTCTGTTTTTGAGCCGGGTACAGATAAAAGATATTCAAACACGGGATATTATCTTCTGACTAAAATTTTAGAAAAGATCACTAAAAAATCATATGCTGAAAATCTGAAAGAAACATTTACAGCGCCTTTACAATTAAATAATCTTTATACCGCAGGTCAAAACCCCGCTAATGTCTATCTGCCGTATGATTTTACCGGAAAATGGAAAAGCAAAGAAGATTTTGATTTTAATAATGTAGTGGGTGTCGGAGATATTGCTACTAATCCTACAACGCTGAATATCATCATTAATCATATTTTTGAAGGTAAAATTGTTTCTAAAGCTTCACTTTCGGAAATGATGCCTAAAGGGGATGACAATTTTGGAAAAGGGATTATAACGGTTCCTTTTTACTCTAAAAAATATTATGGTCACAGCGGTGGCACCTACGGTACAAATTCTCTGATGGCTTATAATCCCGAAGACAAAATTTCTTTTTCCTATTCCCTGAACGCAGACCGGATTGGCGCTAATAATTTTGCCATTGGTGTTCTCAGTCTGTTATACAATAAGGAATATGAATATCCGAAGTTGAACAATGAAAAAATACCTGTTTCAGATCTGCAAAAATATCCAGGTGAGTACAGTTCTAAAGATATTCCGCTGGGCTTAAAAATATTTATTGAAGACGACAGTCTTTTTGCTCAGGGTACAGATCAGCCTGCATTCCCTCTGGAATATGTTGAAAAAGATCAGTTTAAATTTGATAATGCCGGGGTAAAAATAATCTTTACGCCGGAAAAGAAACAGCTGACTCTTATTCAAAACGGAAATAGCTTTATTTTTGATAAGAAATAATCTGTTGTAAAAAAGATACGGGCTTTTTGGATGAAACGTCCGTATCTTTTACCCAAAACGTGCGCATCTTTCAAGCAAAAGATGCGCATCTTTCAAGCAAAAGATGCGCACGTTTTATAATATACTGTTCACTTTTTTATTTTAACACTCCGGAACATTAACTGCAATAGCCAGCCCACCTTCCGAAGTTTCTTTGAAACGGTCGTTCATCGACAAAGCAGTTTCCCACATGGTCTGGATTACCTCATCCAAAGTTACTTTTGCTTTCGCAGGATCACTTTCCAATGCAATATTTGCAGCGGTAATTGCCTTTATGGCTCCCATAGTGTTTCTTTCAATACAAGGGATCTGTACTAATCCTTTTATCGGATCGCAGGTTAATCCCAGATGGTGTTCCATAGCAATTTCTGCTGCCATTAAAACCTGACCGACGCTGCCTCCCAAGATCTCCGTTAAGCCTGCTGCGGCCATTGCGGAAGAAACTCCTACTTCCGCCTGACAGCCACCCATTGCTGCCGAAATTGTAGCATTCTTTTTAAATAAGGTTCCGATCTCTCCTGCAACCAAAATAAATCGTGCAATATCATCTTCCGTAGTTGCATGAGTAAAAGCCTGAGAATACATTAAAACAGCCGGAATCACCCCACTTGCTCCATTAGTTGGTGCAGTAATAATTCTGCCGAAACTAGCGTTTTCTTCGTTTACAGCCAATGCGAAACAGGAAATCCATTTGTTGATATTGGTGAAATTTTCTTCTGCATCAACCACAAGCTGAAACCATTCATCTTTGTTTTTATAAATTTTATCGCCTAAAAGTTTTCTATTGATTCCTGCTGCACGACGGGTTACATTTAGCCCGCCCGGTAAAATCCCTTCTTTATTGACGCCCTTGTATATGCATTCTTTGATCTGCTCCCATATATAAAGAGCTTCTTTTCTGGTTTCTTCCTGCGTTCGCCAGCTTTCTTCATTAATCAGTATTAAATCTGAAATCTTCTCAAATCCTAATTTGTCACAGTATTTTACAATATCCGAAGATTTATGACATGGATATAAAGTGCGCACGCAGTGCTTATCAATAGATTTTTTTTCCTGACTCATAATGAAACCTCCGCCGACAGAATAAAAATCCTGCACAAGTTCGGTTCCATCTTCAAAAACCGCTTTAAAAATCATTCCGTTAGGATGATAATCAAGCGTCTGAGACATATTGAGAACTAAATGATGCCCATAAATGAAAGGAATTTCTTTTTCGCCTCCCAAATTGATGATTTGAGATTTTTTTATCCTGTCAACAATTTCATCAATTTTCGTAGTATCAATAGTTTTAAAATCTTCACCATTCAGACCAAGCATTCCGGCAATATCTGTTCCGTGACCGATTCCTGTTTTTGCCAGTGAGCCAAAAAATTCCAGAAAAACTTCTTTTACCTCCGCAACGGATCTTTCTCGGTTGATAATTCTGATAAATGCCGCAGCAGCATTCCACGGTCCCATGGTGTGTGAACTTGAGGGACCTATTCCTACTTTTATAATTTCAAATACAGATATTGACTCCATATATATTTCTCATTTTCGCTAAAAGCAAATATACACGGAAAATCTTTTAGAATGGGAAGAATAATTTATCATAATAATTTGATTTTGTTTCTTCATTCATAAAGGACTAAAAAACATTAACTTTATGGTATTATTCGAAAATTTTGTTTAAAATAAGCGAAACCTCTTTATGTCTGGTGGCAGGAAAAAGATGAGTTCCTCCTTTTATGACATAATCCGGTCTGCAGTTTTTGATCGGAAAAACAATATCACGATCTCCCAAAATCTGGATCACATTGGGATCTTCTTCAAACTTCCATTCAGAAATCCTTTCTACAGACCATTTTAAATAGTACGGATCCCTAACCTGAAAATACTGGATGACTTTAGGATTCTTCGGATCAATCATTTTCCGGAAACGGGTGTAGAGAAGAGAAGTTTTTTCACCGAAAAAACCGACAGGAAGAAATTTAGGAATTTTGGTAATTTCTCCCATTTTGATAAGGCGCGACTTCTCTTTGTCTGATCTTATACTGCCCAAAATAACCACTTTCTGAGCTGGCTTTATGCGATTGATTTCCTGCACCATAATGCCTCCGAAAGAATAACCTAAAAGATAAAAAGGTTCAGACTCATCAATTTCTGCACTCATGCGCTCTACATAGGCAGAAAAGCTTTCCCCGGTTTCGGGAATCAGCCATTTGATAAAGACAACTTCATGATGTCTAGGAAACTGAAGCCTTTCTAAAACTTTAAAGTCTGCACCAAGACCGCTTACTACGTAAATTTTCATTTCAAAAACCTTTTTTAATCAGCTAAAATAAAAAAAGGACCGCTCAATGAAAAGCAGCCCTTTGATTTTTATCATAAGTTTAACCTTATCTTGGTCTTTCGTTATCCACTTTCTCTGTAGAAAGCTTGAACTGAATCTCCATTTCATCTTTGATAAAATAATCTTTTACAGAACTTTGGTAAAATACTTTGAAATCTCTTCTGTTTAAAGAAAATCTTGAAGATTCTATCTCTACCGTAAATTGGGTAATATAGGCATTAGCCGGGAAAGAAATTGTTTTTCTTACTCCTTTTATCGTAATATCACCTACGATTGTTGAATTATACTCTTCATTCGCCAACGGAATGATTCTTTTTAAATGAAATTTAGCCGTTGGAAATTTCTTAACATCGAAAAAAGTAGGTCCTTTCAGATCATTGGTCAGCTTTGTCTGGTCATCACCAGATAAATCGGCAACCATAAGGCTTCTCATATCAATAATAAATTCACCATCAACAAGCACAGTTTTATCGAAATTAAATTTACCGCTTTTCAGTTTTACTGTACCGTAATGCGATGTAGCCTTAGTTTTTACCACTTTGTGTCCCCACCATTTTATCTCAGAAGTTATTACCTTAGAAACTTTATCTCCCTTCTTTTGGGCAAAAACCAATGACATGCAAGAACACATCATAACAAACAATAGTAATCTTTTCATTATATTTTATTTACAATTCAACAAAAATAAAAAAAAGTGTAGAACTTCTACACTTTTAACAATCTTTTTTTAAATAAATTATTTCGCAGTAAGCTTTACAGTCATATCTACTTCATCTTTCACAAATACATCTTTCATGGAAGATTTGTATGCAACATCAAATTTTTGTCTATCAAATGAAAATTTGTCTGATGTGAGAGAAACCAGACCGTCTTTTACCGTAATATTTGCAGGAAAAGAAACAGGACTTGTTTTGCCTTTTACGGTAAGATCTCCGGTAACGGTGCGATTGTAAGCCTTATCATTATTTTTCTTTACAGAAGTAATTTTAAAATTGGCGGTAGGAAACTTTTCAACTTCAAAAAAATCACCATTTTTAAGATGTCCGTTGAGTTTGCCCTGCATTTCGCCTGAAAGATCAGTAGCATTGATGGAAGTCATATCCAAAACAAAAGAACCGCCTACAACTTCATTTCCTTTCATTACCAGATTTCCTGATTTAACATTCACAGTACCATCGTGCGAACTTGCGGCAGATTTAGCTACTTTATAGCCCCACCAGTGTACATCTGAGCTTACTACTTTTTTAGTCTGTCCAAAAGCCAGTCCGCTCGCCAAAACAGCCAATAATATTAATTTTTTCATGTTTAAATAAATTTTAACGAAGCAAAGATAATCATCTTTGACTGCTGTTGCTATTGATCTACATCAATAAATTAAAAAAGCTCCGGTATTTTCGGAGCTTTGATTTTATTCTGCAAAGTAAGCGGTGTAAAGTGCAGCACCATTAATGCTTATATTATCGGTATTAATCAGATAAATAGGAATATTTTTGAGCATATTTTCCATCTTGTCGCTGATTTTGAACTTCTCATAAAACTTATCTTTATTAATATAATTTCTCACAATCTGAGTAATATCTCCTGCAATCAAAAGTCCTCCGGTAGCTTTTAGCTTGAGGGTAAGATTATTTGCTTCCCTTGCTAAAAATTCCAGGAATGTGTCTAATGCAATTTTACAGATCATTACATCTTCTTCCATTGCAGCTTTATAGATTTCTTCAGTAAAATTTCCGTTAGCAAGTCGTTCAGAAAGCCATTCCGGTTCAGGATGTCTCTTCACATCTCTCAAAAACCTGTAAATATTGAATAATCCTGCTTTTGAAAGCACTGTTTCCCAACTTACAATCCCATAAATATTATTAAGGAACTGATAAAACTCTACCTCAACATTTGTTCTTGGAGAAAACTCAGAATGTCCGCCTTCAGTAGCGAAAGGTCTGAGGTATTTTCCGTCGAAGAAATATCCTGCCTCTCCTAATCCATTTCCGGGTGCTATAATGGCAACATTTCCTTTCTCAAGATGCCCACTTGTATAAATTGCATCCAGTTCAGAATCCTCCAAAAGACCAATCCCATATGCGGCCGCTTCCTGATCATTCAGCATATAAACTTTTTCAAAACCAAATCTTTCCTGATATTCGGCAATATCCAGATTCCAGTTAAGTCTTACAGGATAACTTTTACCATCAATGACCGGACCCGGAACGGAAATCCCAAGTCTTTTAATGTTTTCAAGCTGTGATTCCTGCATGAACTGAGCAAGAACATCCGAAAAAGATGCGTATTCTTTTGTGATGTATGTTTTTTTAAGCTGAAGTTCTATTCCTGCATTTCCCGAAAGATAATATCCTATAGTTGTCGTATCTTCTCTAAGATTTGCTCCGATAATAGAAACATGGTCGTTATTGCTGTTCTTTACCCCTGGTAAATAGAGAGGAAATTTTGGATTTAAGTTCATAATCGCAAATTTTATCAAATATAATAATTGTTTTGGTATTTTTTGTATCCTAACAAAAAACCTTTTCAAAAAGTCGAAAAGGTTTGGTTAATAATTGGTTGTATCTTAAATAATTATTTCCCCAGAGGAATATTGTAGGAAAATCCTGCTCCGATGCTTCCCACATTATAGTCTTGTGAGACCGGACCGGCAATATCACCATTGTTTCCTGCAAAAACTTTCTGGTATTGAAGGAAGAAATTCCAGTCTCTGTTGTGATACCCGATTTCAGGTTTCAGATAAAAGCCGCCATCAGGTCTGCTTACCGTGGAATTGCTCGCTACTCTGTCATCTCCTACCAAAAATCCGTACCCGAGATCTGCTCCGAAATAAAATCCTGTCTGCTTCGGATACACTCTAATAAGCGCTGCTACAGGAACGACTCCAACATCATTGTTTTTGTAGCCATTATTATCTTTGCCAAAATAGTGTGTATATCCTGTAGCGATACCAAGACCAAATCCCGGAGTAATAAGGTTCTGATAAGCTACATCTACGCCTATTGCCGCAGAGAGATTATCTGCCGGAACTGCCAAACCTGCTGTAGCTCCTACTTTAATCATGTTATTCATACTTGCATCCTGCGCACTTACTAACCCTGCAGTTAAAATTCCTGCTGCTATAATGGTTTGTTTAATCATTTTCATAACTCTGATTTTAAATTTTACCATTTGCTGGATGTAAAAATCATGCCAAGAGCGAATCCTGCGATCTGCATTGTGTTACGAGTCTGGATTAAAGCTTTAACAGACAACAAATTAGCAACAATAAATATTTACAGCCATAATTCAGCCTAATTCTGTTTTTAATAGAAAACGTATTAAAGATTGTTAATGTCATTTAACCCGCAATCACTTTGTTCCTCTAAAAAAGAAAGACTGCAATGGATTCACTATTAAAGAATAAGCATCTTATTTCACGGGCAGGTTTCGGAATAAGTATTGATCAGGCAGATTATATTAATGAACAGACTCCCCGAAAAATCAGTGAAACTTTATTTCGGGAGTATCCTTTTACTGAAATTTTATATCAAACTCCCGACTATATAAAAGCTGAATCAAACGATCCAAAACTAAATGCAGAACAGAGAAGACTGCAGCAAAAAACCAATCAAAAACAAAATGAAGAGCTGAATCTGAATTTTCTTATGAATATGGTTTATGGAAAAGACCAACTTACAGAAAAAATGGCTTTCTTTTGGCACGGACATTTTGCTACCAGAATTATCAATCCTAAATTTAATCAGCAGCTACTTAATTTTATCAGAAAAAATGCATTGGGAAGTTTCAGAAATTTACTTATCGGAGTGAGCAAATCTCCAGCAATGCTAAGCTTTCTCAATAATCAGCAGAATAAAAAAGATCATCCCAATGAAAATTTTGCCCGTGAAGTAATGGAGCTTTTTACTATGGGCAGAGGCAATTATTCAGAAGCTGACGTGAAGGAGTTAGCAAGAGCTTTCACAGGGTGGGGATATGATAAAGAAGGAAACTTCAAAGAAAGAAAAAATCATCATGATGAAGGAGAAAAAACTTTTTTGGGTAGAAAAGGAAAGTTTAATGGTGATGACGTTTTGGAAATTATTCTGGAGCAAAAGAGCACAGCACAATTTATTACAGAAAAAATATATCGTTTTTTCGTGAATGAAATCCCCAATCAGTCCATTATCAGTAAGCTCAGCAAAGATTTTTACGAATCAGATTATAATATTAAATCATTAATGAAAAGCATATTTACCAGCAAATGGTTTTATGATCAAAAAAATATTGGTAACAGAATAAAGTCTCCTACTGAGTTGATTGTAGGGATGATGCGGATATTGCCAATGGAAATTCAGAATCCTGAAAACATTGTAATATATCAGAAATTGTTGGGACAAATGCTTCTGTATCCTCCAAATGTTGCAGGATGGCCAAACGGAAAATCGTGGATCGACAGCTCTACACTTATGCTGAGAATGCAGATTCCACAAATATGGTCAGGGATAATACCTATGGAATATTCTGCTAGAGAAGATGATGATATTGACATGGGAATGAAGTCCAGAGAGATGCTAAACAAATCTTATAAAAATCCCAACATCAAAATAAACTGGCAAACCGTAAAAGATATTTTCAAAAACAAAAATCCACATGATTATCTGATTATCAATTCAGATTCTGTAAATATGAATATTGTTGAGCAGTTTTCTTCGGATACCGATCAGATAAAGACCATCATCAATATTATGTCAACTCCCGAATATCAATTAATGTAACAAAAGGATGATTTTTCCCGGATGTTTTACCTAAATATTCAATATTATGCATATTAAAAGAAGAGAATTTTTAAAGATAAGTTCATTAGCAAGCGCATCATTTCTAATGCCCGGATTTTTGAAGTCAATGACTTTGGATCAGGCATTAAATCCAACACAAAAAAAATTAATTGTGCTACAGTTTACCGGTGGAAACGATGGATTGAACACTATCATTCCTACAACCAATGATATTTATTTCAGAGAAAGAAATAAGATTGCCATTCAGGATTCGCTGAAACTTGATGACAACACCGGAATCAACCCTGCTCTCTCGTTTTTCAAAGAATTATACGATAATGGAGAATTATCCGTATTAAATAATGTAGGATATCCGAATCCCGACAAGTCCCACTTCAGAAGTATGGATATTTGGCATTCGGCAAGTAAAAGTGATGAATATCTGGAAACCGGATGGATAGGAAGATATCTTGATGAAGAATGCTATCGCTGCCAACATCCTACTCAGGCTCTGGAAGTTGATGACATGCTAAGCCTTGCTCTAAAGGGAAAAAACAATAAAGCTTTTGCTTTTAAAGATCCTAAAAAACTTTACCAGACCAGTCAGGAAAAATATTTTAAATCAATCTACGACCATCACCACAACCATGATGACGAAACAGTATCTTACCTGTATCAGACTTTGGGATCTACCATCAATAATGCTGAGTATATTTTTGAAAAAAGTAAAGCAAAAAAAACAGCAGAAGATTATCCGAATACAAAATTGGGAAAGGATTTCAGAACTGTTGCATCTCTCATAAAATCTGACATCAACACTCAGGTTTATTATCTTTCAATCGGAAGTTTTGATACTCATGTTAATCAAAACGACAGACAGCGAAAATTGTTTGAAGAAATTAACGGTGCCATAAAATCTTTTGTTGCAGATATGAAGAAAAATGGGATATTTAATGATATTTTATTGATGACTTTTTCCGAATTCGGAAGAAGAGTGGCTCAGAATGCAAGCAACGGAACCGATCATGGTACTGCTAATCAGATGTTTTTTATAAGTGGCGGGCTAAAAAAGAAAGGATTGTTGAATGATTTACCCAATCTTGAAAAACTCAATGACGGAGACCTCATTTATACTGAAGACTTCAGAAAAGTGTACGCTACAATTCTTAAAAAATGGCTGAATGCTGATTCATCCAAAATACTCGGCTGGAAAAACGGAATTTATGATTTCATATAAAAAAACCTCACCGAAGTAAGGTTTTTATAGGCATGGAAAAGTTTTAGTGAGGCGACGGAATCTGTTTATTGGTATTCTTCACCTCTTTTTTTCCTGTAATTTTCTTAATAAAAAATTCTATCACAATTGGAGCTAAAAGTGTAAGCGCTGTTCTTAATATTCTTGATCTCATAATTTTAAATTTAGAAAAACATTACAATAAGCAAGCCAATTATAACAAAATCAACTGTCATTATCTTTAGAATAATTCTGCACAGCTTCTGTAAGACTTTTATAAATTCTCTTTTTAAGTTTATCCGGTTTTATGACAGTAATGCACTCTCCCATTCCCAAAATCAGCCGTTCCAGTTCAAAATTAAGCTGTACACATATTTTAAACACCGTTCCGTTTTCATCTTCCTTTAGAATCTCCTGAGAATGATGAAAAGGTTTGGTTTTCACATAAGGGGCGTGTTTTGGCGTAATGCAGAATATTACATTTTGAGGCCGTTGTGTTTCTGAAACCGTGGCGCCGATCACTTCGCCAAAATAACGATCTGCATCGAAATCTTTATCAATATATTCTGTTTGCTCTTCCGTTACAATTTCTTCCATTCTGTCCAGAGCCAGATTCATTATTTTACCTTTATGCCAGCAAATCAAAAACCATCGGTTATTATATTCTTTCAGCAATTGCGGATGAACGATATAATGATTGGATTCCCTCGCTTTGAAGCTTTTATATAAAATTTTCAGAACCTTTTTATTCAGAACACTTTCGTACAGAATATCAATATGTTCCAGACCTTTCAGCTGTTCGTTTTTGTCCAGATGAATAATCGATTTTTGGTTTGTAGAATGAATTGAATCTTCCAGTTTCTGAATCACCCCGTTCATCTCCTTAAACATTGAGAAATCTTTAAACTGTTTAAGAATCTGTACAGCATTGTTCATTGCTTTAAGGTCGCTTTCGTTCACCGAAATATTATGAATGCTGTAGTCGGGATCACTGTAACGGTAGTACTTCCTTTCATAAACTTCAATCGGTGCTTCATATCCGAATTTCTCGCTCCGCATATTCTGCAAATCCAGCTGCACTGTTCTTTTGCTTACAAAAGATTCTTTTCCTTCAAATTCAAACAAAGCTTCAGAACATTCGTCAATAAGATCTTCGAGAGTATATTTCCGGTATTTATTTTTCAGACATTTATCCAGTGTTTTGTACCGGATGAGAGCGTTTTTATTGGATGACATACGACGAGGTTAAGTTTAGGTTAAGACTTAAATTTAGATTGATGTTGAATTTAATATAAGGCAGTGAAATTCCCCTCCTCTGGAGGGGTGGCGAAAAATCTTGGATTTTTTGACGGGGTGGTAAAAGTTGCCATTTTTCATGACCTCTTTCTTACGAAGGAAGCACTCAAATCAATCTCTTCCAAATTATTTGAGATTGCTTCCTTATTTCTGAACTGGGTTCGCAGACCTCACGTCTGTTCGCAATGACAGTTTACTTTCTACTTAAAGCTTTTCCTTCAAAAGAAATTCCATCCCAGCCAAACTCTATAAAGTTTCTGATATTCTGATGATCTGTTCCTTCAGGATTTTTAAGGACATCTTCCCTGTAAAATTCTCCGAAAAGATTCAGCGTTTCTTCTTTAGATAGATCATTTAATTTCGAAAAACTAAAAATCTTACACGAACCATTATTCTCATTGGCTTCATTTAGCGTATTTCCGTTCGTAAATTTTGTGGGAGTAAAATCGTAATGCTCATCAATAAAAGCTATCACTTCTTTAAAATCAATACTTTCAGGCGAATTTTTAAGCTGTTCTAAAATCATTATATTATTTTCTTTTTAATTTTTTCCAATTCTGCATCCAGATTCTGCCAAGAGTTCTGGCTCCAGATTCTTATATAATCGAATCCTGAGTTTATGAGGATTTTTTCTTTGTGCAAATCTTCCAGATACCCCAGATTTCTGGCATATTTTTCTTTACTCATACATTCGGCAACAACTGGTTTTCCTTTTTTATTTTCAATCATAATATCAAATTCATAACCTCCGAAATGATGGTTTTTAAGAATCTTTAAATCTGGAAAACTTTCGGTTAGCTGACTGTGAATTTCATCAGTAAAAAGATCAGCTGCCTTTTCATTTTTATGGATATTTTGGTGTCCAAAAACATTCAGAGTATTCAGAATTTCCTGTCTCTGAGATTCGTTTTCTTCACTCACCGCTTTGCAGTAAGCGAGATAAGCATAGAAAACTGCTTTTCTGTTGTTAGCGCCTTCAAGCTCCAGAGCTTCTTTATAGCTGGTAAAAATTTCCTCGGGAACCGAGTTGCAGATATAAATTTTCTCTTTGGCTCGTGTAATGATCACATTCAGCAGCTTGTATCCTTTCGTATGATTGACCGGCCCAAAACTCTGGACAAATTTACCACCTGGCTTTCTCCCGTAAGTAGTTGATATGATGATAATATCACGCTCATCTCCCTGAATATTTTCAAGGTTTTTTATGAAAAAACCGGCAGTTTCCAAGGCGTGAATTTTATTCCGGAATGCTTCATTTTCAGACAGCGTGGCCTTTTGCAGGATCATTCTTCTGATATAATTTCGCTGTGTAATATTAAAGGTTGCAATACCAATTGAAGGATAGGTTCCGTCTTTTTTCAGCTGAATATTTTCAAGGATTTCAATCACTTTTTCTGCTTCTTTTTTGTTGATATGCTCATCAAAAATACCGTCTATCTGGAAAAACTCAATAGGTTTATCTTCAGATTTTGAAGGCAGAGGCTTTAGTCTTGAATGATAAAATGCGTGGTTGGAAAAATCTATCAGGTAAGGATGTCTGGAACGGTAATGAAAATCCAGATGATTTTTCTCAAATTGGTTTTCTGTTGCAAAATCCAGCAAAGACTCAATGTTCAGCAACGCATTTTTGTAAGTAATCCCTTCATATTCAGATTCTATATCTTCTTCATCTTCAATTGTTCCGTCAAAAACTTTACTGAAATAACTGGAAGGCGGCATCTGGTGTTCATCTCCGGCAATAATAATGTTTTTAGCTTTCAGCATCGCCGGAAGATTGTCTTCCAGTTTCAGCTGACTCGCCTCATCAAAAACCACATTATCAAAATAAAAATTTTTGCCCTGGAAAAGATTGCAGCACGCATCAGGTGTGGTAAAAATCACCGGAAAAAAGCTGGTAAACAGATCAATATCTTTCTGTACTATCTGTCTAAGCGTCAGTTTTTTATAATTGGTACTGCTTCTTTTGTTATAAAGATTGGCAACGGTAATGTCTTTATTGATTTTTTCAAAATTTCTCACGGCTTCCTGCTGACAAGTGCTCCAAAAATACTCTATGAATGATTTTTGAAATGTTCCGAACTGCTTTATTTTCTTTCCGAGTTCATCGTAATGCTTTTCATTAAAATGAAGTTTAGCATCTGAATGATGGCTCAAAACCAAAGGAAAATATGCTGAAAAGAATGATGGCGACCAATTCTCAACCGGAAATAATTTCTCGGTAATTTTTTTCTGGAACACCGTAAGCGGAAGGTGAAAAGAATACCAGCTATAAGCTTTCAGCAAAGGATTTTCAGGATGATTCCTGTAAATTTCAAATGTTTCAGAAGTCTCTGTCAAAAATTGCTCAAAAGCCTGATAAGAATTTCCAAAATCAGTGTTTTTAAGCCAGTTTCCGTTGCTGATATTTTGTTTTAATTGTTGAATTCGCTGCGAGATCAGCTCAGTTTCTTTTCCTGAAATCACCGGATCGAAAACATCCTGAAAATCAATTTTCTCAAACTGCTCTTCCAGATCAGAGTCTATTGTAGATGATATATTCTGAATTTTCTGACGGTAACTGATGATTTCATTTCTGTTGTTCCAAAGATTATCAGTCAATTCAACAGATGGAAAAAATTCGGTAAGGCTGATCTGCTTTATCAATCCGCTGATCTCTTTCAAACGCTTCTGCGTATTGATTTTACTTTTCTTTGATGATGAAAAAAGCGCTGTTAGCTGATAGAAAAAACCACTCGTAATTTCCGGGTGAAATTCTTCAGAATGTTGATTTAAAACCGCAGTAATTACTTCCGTTTCGTCAATCAATGAGTGGAGTTTGCTTATATTCTCCGTAAAAAATTTTTTCTTTTTTAATTTGAATACAGGTTTGAATTCTGCAATCAGTTTTTGAATCTCCTGTAAATGTTTCTCATAATTCTGAAATGATGAATCAAGATTTTGCAGACTGCTGTAAAAATCTTCCTGAATCAATTTTTCAGGATTGAGAAAGAAATTCCCCTGAAAAGGCCGGAAATCCCGATACAGCTCCTCACCGTTTTTCAGGACATTTTCAATGGCACTGAACTCCTCTTCCGAAAATAAGAACTGAATATCATTCAAATCAATGCTTTCTTTCAGATTCTCATAAGAAATTAGATTTGCCACAATTTCCGTGCGGTTTTTTCCGGATAGAATATCCTGATTTAAAAGTTCGTGAACCGAATTGATCACATTTTTATGCAAAGAAATTTCCGTGAGCTGAGCTTGCAGAGACTGCACAGAATATGGCTGAATGGTTTTTTTAAAATCTACCGAATCTATCGTATTCCGAACTGCATCTACAACCAGTCTGCGGTCTGCAGCCGAATCTTTTATCATAACGCAATAGCGTTCAAGTCCTAGTTGATGAAGCGCATTATAAAGTACTTCCAATGCGGTTTGCTTTTCGCATACTACAATGGTTTTCTGTTTGTTTTCCAGCGCATTGAGCAAAATGGCAGTCAGAGTCTGGCTTTTTCCTGTTCCGGGAGGACCCTGAATCAGAATTTTGGACTGTGACTGAAGTGATTCTAAGATTTCCTGCTGAGAAGGATCAGTTTCTACGGAAGTTATCGACTGAAATTCTTTTTTCCTGAAGTTTTCTAATGGTTTGTACTCCTGTTTCAGGGTTTCGTAATCATTGATTATATTCTGCTTCTGAACCTCAAACAATGAAAAAATACCTGATTTTACAATAACCGCATCTCCTTTTTCAGGAAGCTGACTTTCAAAGGCTGATTTTGATTTGATAAAGGGGATTTCCTCATAATTATTCAGAATAAAATCCAGATTCTGAGAAATTTTGAGCTGATCAAGAAGTTTCTGGCAGATCTGAAGCAGTTCCGGCTTGTCGATTTTACCATCCAGCAACATTTCTTCAGGAATCTGTTCCGGTGTAATTCCGGAATCGTTCTGCAGGTGATTGACCAGAACTTCATTCATATAAATCGGATCATCTTCTGTTCTGCTGATTTCCCATGTGTTGAGTTCATTGACGGGTCTTATTTTCAAAGACCATATAACGATGGGCGCTGCAGTAATCTGTCCGTCCAGATCTCTCCTGATCAGCAGCGGAAAGCCAAAACCCAACGAATTGATTCCTTTTTCCGATTGAATGACATCATTTTGAAATACCAGATTTTCCAAACCTGCGGAAAGCTTTTCCAGAATTTTTGAACGGGTTTCTGCCTGATTTTCGGAACTTTCAACAATTTCTCCTTCACTATTTTCTTTTTCATCTGCGTAAAGATAAATACTGTCTATTTTTTCAGTTTTAGGAGACGCTTCCTGCTTTTTATCCAGAACTGAAAACCTGAAATTTATATTTTTCTGCGTAAGAAGATTGATAATGAAATGTTCGGGTAGACTTTTCTGAATTTCAGACAGCCTTGCCAAATCAAATTTATATCGGGAATTTCCCGGAATAGCATTCAGGTGAACGCCTCTTCTGTTACCGGTTTTCAGTTTGTTCTGAAAGGCTTGGAATATTTCTGAATTCAGATGATTCATTCTGCGTTTTTAAAAAATTTTCATTAAATGTATAAAAATTTTCTACAATGCAAAAACATTGCGCACTTGTCTCCTTACTTTGCATCATCAAACAATGAAACCGGAACAGCGAATGGCTCGCAGCCCGACTTGAACGGAGCTATTTTTATGAGGAGGAACGACGAATAAAAAAGCGGGAGTGGAAGGCGGATAAGCTGCCCAAATAATTAAAATAAATTTTGAAATGAAAACAATTACAGGAAACGACTTAATCACTTTGGGATACAGACCGGGAAAATGGTTTGCTGAAGCTTTAGAATATATTAACAAAAATCAATTAGACGAAAATCAAATGAATGATTATCTGGAACAATTCAAATCTCCGGAACCGATTCCGCTGCATTCTAAAGCAAAAGATTTTGTCATCAACATCCGCGCAGAACACGAAAGTGAAAATGATAATGTGGAAAAAGTCATCAATACAATGAATGTCCTGATGAAAACGCCGACATTAATCAATGGCGCAATTATGCCCGATGCCTGTCCTACTGGTCCGGAAGGTTATATTCCGGTTGGCGGTGTTGTGGTGGCGAAAAATGCCATTCATCCGGGATTTCACTCGGCAGATATCTGTTGCTCGGTTATGCTCACAGATTTTGGAAAAATGGAGCCGAAAGATGTTTTGGATGCAGCGCATTCTATCACCCATTTCGGTTACGGTGGAAGACCGAGAGGAGAACAGATGCCAATGTCTCAGGAATTGATGGACGCTTTCAGGGAAAACGAATTTCTGAAAGACGAAGATTTAATCAGCATCGCCCGTTCGCACATGGGAACTCAGGGTGACGGAAACCATTTTCTGTTTGTCGGAATTTCTAAAAATACCGGAAATACAATGCTGGTAACCCATCACGGTTCGAGAGCGCCGGGCGCAAAACTGTACGACAAAGGCATGAAAGTGGCCAACCGTTTCAGAATGGAACTTTCGCCGGAAACGTTGAAAGAAAATGCCTGGATTCCGTTTGAGACTGAAGAAGGAGAACAATATTGGGAAGCCTTACAGCTCATCAGAAAATGGACAAAAGAAAACCACGAATCCATCCATAATGCGACGTTGGAAAAATTAAATACCGAAAAACTAAACCGATACTGGAACGAACATAACTTTGTATTCCGGGACGGAGATTTATTCTATCACGCAAAAGGAGCAACCCCGCTGGATGATAAATTTTTGCCGGATATCACAGGTCCGAGACTGATTCCTCTGAATATGGCGGAACCTGTACTGATTGTTCAGGGGACAACCAACGAAAGAAATCTAGGTTTCGCTCCTCATGGTGCAGGAAGAAATTTCAGCAGAAGCTTTCATAAGAGATCACTGGCTCATAAAACCATCGAAGAAGTTTTTGAAGAAGAAACCAAAGGATTAGATATCCGTTTTTTCACCAATGAAATTGATATTTCGGAACTTCCTACAGCTTATAAAAGTGCCAGAAACGTAAGAGCGCAGATTGAAGAATACGGATTGTGCGAGGTTTTGGATGAAGTGATGCCGTACGGATGTATTATGGCGGGTGATGTGGGGAAGAATGCACCTTGGAAGAGGAAGAAGAAGTTTAGAAAATAAAATGTTCTTTAAGCATATTAAAATATTTTCAATATCCGTAATTTTCTCCCATAAACATCAATAAGATGATGTAGTATTTAACTAAAATGTATGCAAACTACCAACAGAGGCAAAAACTCAGCAGATGATTCTTTATTCGGTTCTGAAAAAATGATTGATAAAATTCGGTCAGCAGCACAGGATATGAATTATCTGCTGACTAAATGCTACCCTGAAAAAGCATCGTCCGAACTTGTCGGCAACAGATACCGATTAAGAGCAAGACAAATACAAATGCTGAGAGCTGCCTCTGCTTCGGATTTCCAGATTACAGAAAGGAAATCTAAGCAGTTGAATATAGACAAACTAAAGGGCAAAACTATTTTTCTGGACGGATTTAATGTTCTGATTCTTTTGGAAAGTCTGCTTTCGGGAGCTTATATTTTTAAAGGTTGGGACGGATGTTATCGTGATTTGTCAGGCGTTCACGGCACTTATAAAAAAGTAGCCCAGACTTCGGAGGCAATAAATTTGGTTTCTCATTTTTATAAAAACTCGGATGCTGAAAAAATAATATGGGTATTCGATCAGCCCGTTTCCAACAGCGGGAGAATAAAACAGTTGATTACGGACTTTTCACTACAAGAACATCTGAACTGGGAAATAATTCTGGATCATAATCCTGATAAATTTCTGGTCGAAAATGCAGAAATTGTCATTAGTGCTGATGCGTGGATTCTGGATCAATGCAAAAGCTGGTTTAATCTCATCGAACATATAATCTCAACCGAAAACATTACTGTTAATCTTGTGAAAACAAAATAATAATGACTCATCTATTTTCTTTAGTTTCTTATTTTTCTGAAAACTGGAAACAGCAATACGGTAAAATCCTACATGCTGGACATCTGAATACCATAATGAAAAATATGGAAAGATACCTTTTGGGAGAACAGCTGTTTTCCGAACCTTATTTTAAAGATGAGATCAAGGAAAATGTAAATGGTATTTTTGAATCATTCGTTCATATTTTGCAGAACAATAAAATAAATGATGAAGAAAGAGCTTTTCTGACCGAAAAAATTCCGTTTCAAAACTGGCTGATGGTCTTGGGGTCTTGGGACAAAGACTTACCTCAGCAAGCATTCGCAACGAAGACGGCATACCTCCTACTTCCGAAATTCTTATTGAAAGCTGCCAAAAACCTTACAACACAGAAATCACCCAATCACAAAGAGCGTGGGAAAAGCATATTGGCAGAACAACCGATGATTTTTGGGGAGAAATTAGAGGAAACAATAAGGATAAGCAGGAAAAAGTAATAAATAAAATTACCGAAATTCTGGAGCACAAAACATGGTGGAACATATTTTATCATTACAAACACGGTCTGGTTTATGAAATTCGTGAGAAAGAAGGACACGGAATTCGCTGGAATGCAGAAGGAACGGAACTGATCGGTTTTCTGGAAGTTTTTTTAAATGAATAATAAAATTAAAATTTACTGCGCAAAAACACTGCGCAAACTCTCTTTTATTTTGCATTATAAAATTAAAATAATGACACCAAAAATATTAGAAAAACTAAAAGAAATAGAAGCCAAAAGAAACATAGAAATATTACTTGCGGTAGAATCCGGAAGCCGAGCCTGGGGTTTTGCTTCTCCCGACAGCGATTATGACATACGTTTTATTTACCGTCACGAAAAAGACTGGTATCTTTCGCCGTGGGATAAAGATGAAACGATAGAATTTATGACCGAAGATGATCTGGACGGCTCCGGATGGGATTTGAGAAAGACTTTTCATTTGCTGTTAAAGTCGAATGCAGCTTTGCTGAGTTGGTTCTACTCTCCTATAGTTTATGTGAAAAATGAGAGATTTTATAAACTCTTTAAACCTTTGGCAGATGAATGTTTTTCTCCGATAGCCGTTTCTTACCATTATCTGAGCATGAGCAAAAAATATCTGGAAGCCTGCAGAGCCGATGAAGTCAAACTCAAATCTTATTTTTACTGCCTTAGAACAACTTTAACGGGAAAATGGATTATAGAAAAAGGAACGGCTCCGCCAGTTTTGTTCAGTGAATTATTGGTTTTAGTGGATGATTTTACAAGAACCAAAATAGAAAATTTTGTCGCTTTAAAAGCAACAAAAGGAGAATCTTATGAGCATCCTAATGATTGGGAACTTTTTGGGTTTTTGGAGGAGATGATACTGGATAATGAGGAAAAATCTAAAACGCTTTCTTCTGGAAATTCTGATAAGAATGAGATGGAAAGGGTTTTTAGGGAGATATTAGCAACCTAAATTTAAAGTATGGCAAAACATTTATCTGAAAGAGCTTTAAATTTTATAAAAAGACAAGGGCGAAATAAAGATTATGAAATAAGCACGGATGTTTTAGAAAAGCATTTAACATTTTACCATCTTCAAGATTCTTCTGAAATCATTAGATTTCAGGAAAATTTTGCAGGTTTCAATATTCAAGATATAGTTATTTATATTTTCACATCTAAACAAGTAAAAGAACATAAAGGTATTACTATCTATCATTGGAATGAACAGGTTTTATTTCCCATTAATGATAGTTTTTACATTGCGGAAAACGGTGAAATTGCATTCAGAGATTGTGGCTGCAATTCATGGGACTTCTATTTTTACTATGAAAGTTTTGAAACTTTTGTAGAACAGCAAGCATTTTTTGAAGAACATCAGTATTACAAATATCTTTCGGGACTTGAAGGTTTCGATGTAATCTGTAATATACATTTGGTTAAGGAGTATTTTTCAGATTATGATTTTGTAAGTGAATGCTCAGATAAATATCACCTAGTATGGAAGAACGGTTTAAATCTTGTCCACGCTCGGAATTATTCCGGAGATTGGGTAATTTCCTTTGACGGCATTTCTGAAGATTCCCGTTATAATTTAATTAAAAATTTAAAAACAAAAAAACTCATTGAATGAAAAATACAGTCGCCCTTTCTCCTATGTACACGGAAGACAGCAACAACCTTAAAAAAGCATCCATCAATTCACCTTACAAATTGAATCGTTTCAATGCAAAATGGAATGTTCCTGAAGAATTTCGTGCGGATGTGATTGCAGTATATGGTGAAGATATTTATGCGGAAATTGTCGCAGAGCAATGCAATCTTACGTTAACAAAACCCGATGATAATTGGCTTTCGAAAATTTCGGAGGAATTTACAAAACGAAAAATCTCTTACGGAAAACTGAAAGATTTTATGACCAAAGAAAACATTTTCATCAAATGCTCCGATTTTAAAAGTTTTAAAGCAGGCGTTTTTGATAAAGTTACCAATATCAAAGGTTTTGACACGCTGGATTTGGAAAGTCCCGTTTTCACTTCAGAAGTCGTGGAATGGGAGCTTGAAGTACGATGTTTTATTTTAGACAATGAAATAAAAACTCATTCTTCGTATTGGCGAAACAATGCTTTTGACACCAATCCGCTTTCTGAAACTGAGGAAAAAGAGATGTTTAATTTTTTCAAAAGCTTCATACAACAATATTCTGAAACGTTGCCAAAAGCAATTGTTTTGGATTTTGGAATCATCAAAGGAAAAGGCTGGGCTTTAATTGAAGCCAATCCGGCTTGGTGTTCTGGTTTGTATGCTTGTGATGCAGAAAAAGCTTTGGAAGTGATTGTGGAGAGTTGTATCAAAAAAACAGATTATTAAGAAGAATAAAATGGATAACTCTTTTAAATATAAATTATTAAAAATTCAGGACAAAAATGTCTTTGATTTAGTAAAGGATTTTGAGAAAAAAGGAGAAACACCTTTAAAAATAATTCTTAGCATTAGAAAACTGTTTCCAAAATTATCATTAGTAGAAGCAAAAGAAATAATGATTATCGGAACTACAAAATATAAAAGTCTTCATGATTTTCAAGGTGATTTGTTTAATTTTTCGGAAGAAGAATTTGAAATAGCTTTTAAGAATGATAATTATGCTCTTTATGACAAAATAAGCAATTTACAATATCATAAAAAAGATCCGTTCGACATCATTTATTATGCTTTGTCCAAAGGAAAAAGATCAATTGTTGCGATTGGATTATTAAGAAAAGTTTTTCCAGAAATAACGCTTCAGGAAGCATCAGAAATTGTTGATTGTATGGAAATTAACCATTTTAAACAGTATGAAGATGATAAAGATCTTGACAACCTACTCAAAGACATTGGAAACTAATAAGAGCATTTTTGTAAAAAAAAAAATCTAATTTAATCTTAAAATTACTTATGATGCAATTCAGAATATATGAAAATGATAAACTAAGACTTCGGAAAGAATATATTCTTGCCTATTCTTTTAGTGATGGCTTTACAGAGCATCTCTTTGGATTTGAGTTAATTATTAAAGATTTTAGAAAAGCATCTTTGTATTATTCAGGTTTTCAATTAGAAGAAATGGAGGAAATTTTAAAGGAAGTCCCAAAACAGATTTGGGATTTTTTAGAGTATGTGGATGCAGATAAGCTTCCTTTCTCAGAATATTCTTTTGACACAGGACTTTACATCAGTAATATTTCTTCCCAACAAATATTTTTAAACTGGAACGGAAAATCATATTTTATTTCTGTGGAAGGAACTTCTGAATTGTACTTCACTGAAAAAGAAACGGAGGAATGGAAACATCAATTTAAAATAATGTTGATTTTTCTTGAAAATTTAGCTTTAAAGAAAAGGAAAAAATTAATAACCAAAAAGACTCATTAATGAGAATAATAAGCCTAAAATACTTGGAACTTTGAAAATTCAAATGATGATGGCAGGAAATTATGCTGTAATAAATGGAATTAAAAATCCACCCAATAAATTAATAATCCCGTGTGAGAGTTATGAACATGGATTAGAAATAATTGAAAGACTAAAAAACGCTAAAGTTGGCGAAGTAATTTATACATAGAATGGATATTTCATATTTAAAATCCCGCAACCTCATCCTCCTCGAAGTCATCTCCGGAAGCCGCTCTTTCGGATTGACAACAGAAAATTCAGATACCGATATAAAAGGAGTGTATTATTTACCGAAAGAAGATTTTTTCGGACTCAATTATATTCCGCAGATTTCTAATGAAACGAATGATATTACGTATTACGAAATCGGACGGTTCACCGAACTTTTGCTGAAAAATAATCCCAATATTCTGGAAATTCTCACCACTCCCGAAGACTGTATTTTGTATAAAAATCCTTTGATGGATCTTTATCAGCAGGAAGATTTTCTTTCAAAATTGTGTAAAGATACTTTTGGCGGATATGCTTCTGCCCAAATTCAGAAAGCGAGAGGGCTGAATAAAAAAATTGTCAATCCGGTTGAAAAAGAACGAAAAGGAATTCTGGATTTTTGTGTGATTCTGGAAAATTCAAATTCCATTCCTGCAAAAAACTGGCTGGAAAAAAGGAATTTCCTACAAGAGCTTTGTGGTCTGGTAAAAATGCCTCACTCTAAAGGTCTTTTTGCGTTGTTTTATGACAAAACAGGAAACAAAAACTACAAAGGAATTTTCAAAAGTGAAGATTCTAACGAGGTGAGTTTATCTTCTGTTGAAAAAGGTGAAAAATCAGATGCGTATTTGTTTTTCAACCAGGATGCATATTCTACATATTGCAAAAATTATAAAGAATACTGGGATTGGGTTGCCCAACGAAACGAAGACCGATACAACACCAATCAAAAGCACGGAAAGAACTACGACAGCAAAAACATGATGCATACGATTCGCCTGTTGCAGTCCGCAGTTAATATTTTCAGGAATAATCGGCTCGAAATCCGGGTAAAAAATCGGGAAGAATTGCTCGACATCAAAGCCGGAAAATGGGAATATGATGATTTGATGCTGTTTTCAGACCGACTAATCGAAGATTTAAACTTTTTGTCTGAAAATTCTTCTCTGCCTGATTATCCCAATTATGAAAAAGCAGAAAAACTTTTAATTGAAATCAGGACGCAGTTATACAAATAACTCCATCAAAAAGCTTGATGGAGTTTTTGCTTAATTTTCACGCAAAGAGCGCAAAAGTTTTTTTATATATCAACTGTTTTTAAGTTCGCAAAGGCGTTTGACTCAACAAAGAACTCAAAGTCTTTTTTCAAATATGATAAATTATGGACAATCATTAAAAAATTATTCGATATTAATAATCTTTTGATCTACATTATTTAAAGTAAAAACATCATTAACTGACTTTCCGTTCATTGCTTTAGCCAAAGGAGATTCGGGAGAAATACACATGATTTTATAATCATTAAGAGTCATTTCACCCAAAGAAACAGAAATAAAAAACATTCCTATTTCTGTACTTACTACCGCTCCTTTTTCTACTTTTTGGGAAGGTTTTGCAACAATACTTTTAAGAAAAGCCTGCTGCTTCATCACTTCATTCAGCTGAATCTGAAGATTATTGATCTGTTGCTGCAGCATCTCTCTTCCTGTTTCATACTTGTCTCCCATTGAACTTTTGGTATCGCTATTGGAAGCACGGGTTTCATCAATGAGTTTTTCCAGACCCTGTATTTTTTCTGCTGTCTTTTGATGCAAGACATCAATAATCTCCTGTTTATTATTCATTCTTTAAATTCAATCGTTATTTCTCAAAAACAGCATAATCGGAAACTTTAAAACTGAAATTTTTACCGTTGCTGAAATCTCTTTTGCTTCCGTCAAACACATTTTTGAAGATTCCTGAAACATGATCATCTTCAATGCTGAATTCTACCGGCTGCTTTGAGAAATTTAATACTGTAAGAACTTCATTTTTCCCATTTTTCCTGATATAGGCAAAAATCTTATCGTTGGCAGTGGTATTAAGCAGATATGTGGAAACATCAGGATCTCCTCCACGCAAAGCCGGATTGGAAGATTTCAGCTCAAGCAGTGTTCTGTAGAAATCTGCCATCTTATAATTATTGGTCCATGCAATAGGATCTTTTTCAAAAAACTCAAGCCTCTTGAGATTCGGAAGTTCCTGACCGGAATATAAAAGCGGAATACCATTCCATGTTACCGAGAAAACCGCCATTGGCAAAGCAATATCCCCATATTTTTCATATTCTGTTCCGTTCCAAGAATTTTCATCATGGTTAGTCGTAAACCAGGCTCTCATGGATGAATCTCCTATCTGCGAATATTGTCTCAGCAAGTCTGTAAGCTCTTGAATAGGCTGATTGTTTTTATAAAAATCAGCTGATTTGTGCATCCATTTCCAGGAATAGCTTGCATCGAAAACTTTTCCATAATCAGGATTTTCAAGTTCATCAAATTCCCCGATCCAGAAAAGAGGCTTTATCTTTTCCACTTCGGGTCTTGCTTCCTGCCAGAAATCTACTTCCACCCATGATGCAAGATCACATCTGAAACCGTCTATATCCGTTTCCCTGATCCAGAATTTCATGGCTTCAATCATTTCTTTCCGCATTTCAGGATTCTGATAATCCAGCTCAATAATATCATCCATTCCGGATGCTATTTTAAAATTGCCTGTTTCGTCTTTCAGGTAAAATTCAGGATGCGTTTTTGTCCAGACATGATCCCAGCCTGTGTGATTGGCAACCCAGTCAATAATTACTTTTAAGCCTAAACGATGAGCTTTTTTTACCAGTCTTTTGAAATCATCCATTGTTCCGAATTCAGGATTTATGGAGACATAATCTGCAGCCGCATACTGGCTTCCCAAACTTCCTTTTTTATTTTTCTGGGCAATTGGGGTCACTGGCATAAACCATAAAGTTTCTATCCCCATATTTTTAAGGCGCGGCATTTCTTTTTCAAAAGCCTGGAAGGTTCCTTCCTGAGTATATTGTCTTACATTGACTTCATAAATATTGGTGGTGTGTTTCCAGTTTTGTGGTAAATTCATCTTTTTTACAGTTGTTTTTGTAGCGCAGGATATCAGTCCCAAACTAATTATTCCGGCAAAAATAACTCTTCGCATAATCGTATTTTAAAACAAAAATACTAATAAAGATTTTTTCCGGCTCAGTTTTTTGAAAATAAAAAAACCCTGAGAATTTCAGGGCTTTATATTTACTGCTTATCTTTCGTTATCATCATCGTCCTCATCGTCAAAAACATCATCATCAAAGTCGTCTTCATCGTCATTAAAATCATCATCTTCATCTATAAAATTAGCTCCTCCGCTAAAGTCATCATCAAAATTAAAATCATCGTCCAGCAAAGGCATCGCAGATTTTTTGTTTTTTGAACCGGAAGCACTTCCGCTTTTTACAGGAGCTTTCAGAGGAGCATTACCAAATCTGTACGTTGTGATAGGATAATTTACCCCCTTTGTCTCATCATTGATCTCAATAAGCTCACAGAAAAACTCCCAAAGATCTAAAAGACCATACTGAAACTGAGCCTTATCACCAATAGATTCAAATGCTTCATCAATGTAAACGTCTGACATAATTTCGCCATCGCCATCATCACTCATGTCTTCAAGGGGTACGCTTTTTACCACAGTACCGTCTTCTTCCAGAAGATTAAAAGTAGATAGCTCATCTCCACTGAGATTGAATGCACTTTTAATTCCCAAATGTAAGTTCCAGAGTGTTTGTTTTCCTTTGATTTCTACATCACGGAAAATGTCTTCTTTCGTATCTAATATTACCCGGATTTTGTAAACCATATCAGTATTTCAATTACTTTTTTGCCTTATTTATTATGATAAATTCTTGTTGCAAATATATAATAATTGATATTTCATCAAAAATATTTATCCTTTTTTTTAGAAAGTTTTTTTTCTTACATTTCGCCGAAATCATTTACTTTTTTCGAGCATAAAGCTGAATTTTGTACCTTCAAGATACACGCTTTCTACGGTAATATTTTCGTTGTGTGCCTCCAGAATATGCTTTACGATCGCCAGTCCCAGACCAGAACCGCCCTGTCTCCTGCTGCGACTGCTTTCTACCCGGTAGAATCTTTCAAAAATCCTTGCCAGAAGCTCAGCTTTTATACCCATTCCGTTATCAATTACTTCAATGAGTACTTTATTTCGCAAAACACTGGTTTTTACAATCACTTTTGCTTCCTGTCTGTTGGCATAGTGAATGGCATTTGAAATTAAATTGATAAAAACCTGAGATATTTTCTGTTTATCTGCTTCTACAAAAATTTGCGGCTGCAAGGTCTGAATCTGCAGCATGGTATTGTTTTTCTCTGCTTCAAGGTCGAGAAGATCAAAAATTTCCCTGATTAAAGTGTTGACATCAAATTTTGAAATGTTAAGGTTGATTTCTCCCGCTTCAAGCCTGTTGATCATATCCAGATCATTGACAATGGCAATAAGCCTTTCCACCGAATTGCCGATTCTTTCCAGATATTTGTCTCTGATTTTCAGATTTTCAACTCCTCCGTCCATTAGGGTTTCTACGTATCCCTGAATTGAAAAAAGAGGCGTTTTCAGCTCGTGGGAAACATTTCCGATGTATTCTTTACGATAGCTTTCCATCTCCTTCATCATGTCCATTTCTGTAACTTTCTGCTGGTTAAAATCAGAAAATCTTTCACCCAGTTCTTTCAGGGTTATGTTGTTCTGGTCACTGTAGACGATCTCCTCGGGAAGAATTTTGGATATTTTTCTGACCTGTTTTTTGGCATAGTAGTTAAATAAAAGCTCTAAAACCACATAATTGATAAAAAACATCAGAATAACTCCCAAAATGAGTCCTATAGTAAACTTGGAAGTTGGATAGTAAATGTCTTTTAGTGTATCGAAAGTGATGACCAACATAAACATTGCCATCGTTAAAAGACATGAAGAAACAAAAGTAAGCCTGTAAAACTTCAATTACAATATTTTTGGATTAGGTGTAAATGTAGGAATTTAAAACTTAAACAATAAGCTTATATCCTATTCCTTTTAATGTTTGAATGGTATTGATTCCCAGTTTCTCGCGCAGTCTTCTGATGTGTACATCAATAGTTCTTTCACCCACAATCACATCATTGCCCCAAACTTTTTCAAGTATTTCTTCTCTTTTGAATACTTTTTCGGTATTTGATGCTAAAAGATACAATAGATCGAATTCTTTTTTAGGCAATAGAAACTGCTGCCCGCTTTTAGATACTCTGAAATTGTCTTTATCAATCACCAAATCTCCTATTTCTATTAATTTGGAATTATCTGAGACCTGGGAAGTAAGCTGCAGTAAAGCGTTTACTTTAGAAATAAGAATTTTTGGCTTGATTAGTTTTACAACGTAATCATTGGCGCCTGCCTGAAAACCAGCCAACTGAGAAAATTCCTCACTTCTTGCAGAAAGAAACACAATAAGCGTTTTCTGAAGTTCTTTTACTTTCCGAAGTTCCTGACAGGTTTCTATCCCGTCTTTCTCCGGCATCATAACATCCAGCAAAATAAGATCAGGAATGATCTCTTTCGCTTTTTCGATACCTTCATTACCGTTTGTAGCGGTATAGATGTCATATCCTTCTTTCTCCAGATTATAAGACAAAATTTCCAGAATATCCAGTTCGTCATCTATCAGAAGTATTTTCTTTTGATTCATTTTTAATTTTTACGCTTCAAAGTTAACAAATTTTGAATGATGAATTAACAGTATGTTTATCGTTCATATAAAGTTAACAATAATTGCGTTTTCGTAATATTTAGTTAAAAAAAAATTAAATTTTACTAAACCATTTACAATACGAAACTTTCATTCCTTTGCACCGAAAGTAATTAGTAAAAAGAAAATGAATTTTAGAAAACTGAGTATCGCTGCATTATTCCTTACTACATCAGGAACATTGTTTTACGCTCAACAAAAAAACGACACTGTAAAAAACGAAAAAAATATTGAGGGAGTCGTGATCAAAAGAAGTGTTACAAAGAAAACTGATGAAGCAGTAATGGCAGAAATGCGTGCTGCAAAACAAGTGGTAAGTGCCATTTCTGCGGAACAAATAACAAAAGGGGTTGATCGTAACGCAGCACAGGCAATCCAAAGAGTTCCGGGAATTACAATCGTAGACGGAAGATTTGTTATTGTACGAGGATTAGCCGAAAGATATAATAATACTTTAATTAACGGTACAATTGCACCGAGTACAGAAGTAGACAGAAGAACTTTCTCATTTGATCTGATCCCATCCGGAATGCTGGACAGAATGGTAATTTACAAAACCGCTACAGCTGACAAGCCAGGAGATTTCGCCGGCGGACTTATTGACATTACAACTTCGGAAGCAACAAATAATTTTGATAGACTTGACATCGGAATAGGACTTAGAAGCAATACAACACTAAAAGACTTCTTTCAGACAAAAGGCTCTGCAACAGACGCTTTTGGTTTTGACTTTGATTACAGAAGTCTTCCCGGAAACTTTCCGACTACAAACTCTATAAAAAACAATATAAATTCTGCACAAAGAGCATCCAGACTTCTTTATAACAATTTTGATCCTATACAGGAAAAGGCAATGTTTGACGGAAGTATCGGTTACTCTTTTGGGAGAAGATTTGATCTCGGAAAAGTAAAAGTAGGTACTGTAAACACATTTAACTGGAGTAATAATTATGAAACTAGGTTTCAAAATACTAATTCTTATTTCACTCTTAATGCCGGACAAAGTTCTCCTCAGGAATGGGAAAAATATATTGACAGGATATATTCTAACGATACAAGATTATCCTTATTATCAAACTGGAATTTTCAGTTAAATAATAACAACAAAATTATTTTTAAAAATCTCCTGAATCAGATCGGAGAAAATGAAACAATTTTAAGAGAGGGAAATAATTTTCAGCAAAGACCAGATCAAACCTATAGAAACTACCTTTACGGGTACAGAGCAAGAACAATCTATGTAGGTCAGCTTGGTGGTAATCATAAATTTAATAATACTAATATTGACTGGGTTGGAAGTTTTAACTATCTTTTAGAGAATGAGCCAGATTTAAGAAGATTCAGAACACTTTCAAGTCTCACACAGCCTGGTAAATTTTACATGATTGATCCGCCTTCGTCAAATCTATTTGATACCTCGCGTTATTTTGGTAAACTCAATGAGTATTCAACAAATTTAGGCGTGAATGCCACTCATTCCTTTAACGATTCTGAAGGTGATTTGTTTTTAAAATTAAAAGCAGGAATATATGGCGATTATAAAAGCAGAGAATTTTCGTCACGCTATATGTCATATACTCTTCCAGGAATGATTACTCAGGACAGAAGAGAGTTTCTTACACACTTACCACTCAGCGATATTTTCTCTAACAGATATGTAAATAATACGGATGGATGGAGACTTCAGGAAGGAACATCACCAAGTGATTCTTATAACGCACAAAATACATTAGGAGCAGGCTATGTCATGGCTGAGATTCCTTTAGGCAAATTTGACATTAATGTCGGAGGACGAATTGAACATAACATTTTACAGCTTCAGAGTTCTTCACCTACTGGTGCTGATCTGGATGTCAACAGACCTATCACTTCTATTTTACCATCAGGAAATATCGGGTATAAGGTAACTGACCGATCTCAGCTGAGAGCTGCATACAGCAGAACAGTTAACAGACCTGAATTTAGAGAAATTGCACCTTTTCTATTCTACGATTTTGAATTTAATGTTGCAAGAATCGGTAATCCTGATTTGCAGACAGCTACTATTGATAATGTGGATTTAAGATTTGAATATTATCCTAAAAGAGGAGAAGTAATCAGCATTGCTGCATTTGCCAAAAATTTTAAAAACGCTATTGAGAATGTAAATATCATTGCTTCAGAAAACAGAATGTTTACCTATGGAAATGCGGATAAAGCTACTGTGTATGGTGCTGAATTAGAAGTTAGAAAATCTTTTGCAGATTTAACAGACTTGCCGGTTTTAAACAGAATGTCTGTAAATTTAAATGCTTCATACATATTTTCAGAGGTAAATTTGGGCGCTGCTGCACTTTCACAAGATAAGGTAAGACCTTTGCAGGGACAATCTCCTTACATCGTTAATGTAGCACTAAATTATGAGCATCCTAAAGGATTTGGAGCCAATGCCATATACAACAGAATCGGAAATAGAATTTTTACCGTTAGTGATAACAACTTTCCAAGTATTTATGAGCTTGCGAGAAACAGTGTTGATTTTACCCTGTATAAAAACTTCAAAAATGTATCATTAAAATTAGGCATTAATAACTTATTGAATGACGCATTCAGATTCTATGAAGACAGTGATAGAGATTATAAGATTAATACTTCAATAGATAAAGCAAATTATGTTTTCAAAAGAGGAGTACTTTATAACTTAAGTTTAAGCATTAAACTATAATTGCAACTAAATATTAATAAAAAATAAATTTGAAAAATGAAAAGAAACTTTTTTAGATCAGCTTTTTTAGCAGTTACAGCTTTAACGTTGGTTGCCTGTACGACAGACAGAGCGGGTATTGATGATGAGCCAACAAACCCTGGTACGGGAGCTGTAGAACTTAGTGGAAATTTATCTACTCAGACTTTAAAAAAAGGAACTAAATATCTTATAAAGGGACAGACTTTTGTAAGAAGCGGTCAGACGCTCACTATAGAACCAGGCACAGTAATCATGGGCGACAAGGCTACAAAAGGAACTCTTATTATTGATAAAGGGGGTAAAATTATGGCTGAAGGTACTGCTTCAGAACCCATCGTAATGACTTCCGGCCAGCCTGCAGGAACCAGAGACAGAGGCGACTGGGGTGGTTTGGTAATGATTGGAAATGCTCCGGTAAATCAGGATAACCCAGTTGTAGAAGGTATTAATCCTGCGGTAACTTTTGGCGGGAATATTTCAAATGATAATTCAGGAATTTTGAAATACGTACGAGTTGAATTTGCAGGAATTGAGCTTACTCCAAATAATGAAACCAATTCAATCACTTTCGGAGGTGTTGGATCAGGAACAACAGTAGAATACTGTCAGGTTTCTTATGGTGGTGATGATGGTTTTGAATGGTTCGGAGGTACCGTAAATGGAAAAAATCTTATTTCTTTTGCTTCTTGGGATGATAGCTTCGATGTAGATTTCGGATATTCAGGTAAAAATCAATTTGGTCTTGAGGTAAGATATCCATCGTTTGCCGATCAGTCCGGATCAAACTCTTTCGAATGCGATAATGGTCCTAATGACAATGTTACATCTTTGCTTACAACAGGCGTGTTTTCAAATTTTACACTTATCGGACCTAAAGCAAATGAAGCACAAAGTATTAATGCCAACTATCAGCATTCCATTGACTTAAGAAGAAGAACTGCCGTGACAATTGCTAATTCAGTATTTATTGGATATCCAAGAGGAATTAGAATGAATCAGCAATCTGTGTATGACAACTATAATTCAGGAACAGGTAAACTATTAAATAACATTTTGGTTGCACCACTTACTACATATTCAGTAGGAACAGGTATGACGGCAACAGCTGCGAATCTTACTACCTTGTGGACAGCAAATAATACAACAATCACCGCAGCAACTGAAACACAATTTTCAGTCCTTGGCTTAAATACAAATACAGCTTTTGGAAGCAATGTTACTACAAGTTATCCTTCCAATCCTAATTTTGAGGTTACATCAGGAACCTTAGCTTCAGGTGCTTCCTTTACAGACTCCAAACTATCTGGTTTACAAAATGTTGCGTACAGAGGTGCTTTTGGATCAACAGACTGGACAAATGGCTGGGCCGAATTTAATCCAATTACAAAAAACTATTAATTAAATCTTATCAGATAAAATTATTCATATTAACAAGAAAATGGCTCTAATTATAGGAGCCATTTTTTTAAATTTACAATATGAATTACAATACATTTTTAAAAGTAAAATTTAAATATTAATGAAAAGTATTGCTATTGTTATCAATAGACATAAACAACTTCATATGAAAAACAATATTATTGCTACTTTATTTGCATGCTTTCTTTTTACCATTTCATGTAAACAAAACATTGAAAGCAATCCTTCAGCATATCTTAATCCCGAACAGATCGATTATTTAAAAGAAAATACTTCACGATATTACGCAGGATTAAGTAAAAAAAGTACACATAAAGACAAATTTGACTCAAAATACGATTCATATTACAAGGATCAGGCTCAAAAACATGATTTACTTTATTATTACAAGGATCCCGATACTAACTATGAATATTTTGCCCTTACAAGAATTGCACCGAGTGTAACTTTAAAAAAAGTTGCTATCGTAGGCAGGCTTTTGAGAAAAAATAATAAAATTATTGATTATGAAGAGAAGTTCCGTACTTGGAAAATGCCCGAACCTGAATTAAAGGAAAAAACAAAGAAACTTTTTGATCTTTATATTCTTGATAAAGATCTATCTGAATACGAAACAGCAAATTCTAATCCTGAGTTTTATATAGAATTTCCTGATAATAATACGTATTACGACAAAAATGAAAGAGTTTGGATAACCAAATAAGAGAGAAAAAAAATGTTGCTCATACAAGCAACATTTTTTTATATAAAAACTCTATTTATTTTTCAGTTCTTCTTTGATTTTACCTTCTATTTCCTCCGCCAGTTCAGGATTGTCTTTCAGTACATCTTTTACAGAATCTCTCCCCTGTCCCAGCTTAGAATCTTCATAGCTGAACCATGATCCGCTTTTCTTAACAACACCCAAGTCAACTGCGGTATCAAGAATCTCTCCTACTTTAGAAACTCCTTCTCCGTACATAATATCAAATTCAGCCTGTTTGAAAGGAGGGGCAACTTTATTTTTCACAATCTTCACCTTCACACGGCTTCCGATAGCTTCATCTCCGTTTTTAATAGGAGCACTTGCCTTTCTGATATCAACTCTTACAGAAGCATAAAACTTAAGGGCATTGCCACCTGTTGTTGTTTCAGGGTTTCCAAACATCACCCCGATTTTTTCTCTCAACTGGTTAATGAAAATCACAGTACATTTTGTTCTGGAAATAGTGGCTGTTAACTTTCTTAGAGCCTGAGACATCAATCTTGCATGAAGACCCATTTTAGAATCTCCCATTTCGCCTTCAATTTCCGCTTTAGGAGTCAATGCAGCTACAGAGTCAATTACCACAATATCAATAGCTCCGGAACGGATAAGATTGTCTGCAATTTCCAAAGCCTGCTCACCGTTATCCGGCTGCGAAATGATCAGATTCTCCAGATCAATACCCAGCTTTGAAGCATAAGACCTGTCAAAAGCGTGTTCAGCATCAATAAAAGCAGCAATTCCGCCGGCTTTCTGAGCTTCTGCAATAGCATGCAGCGTTAAAGTCGTTTTACCCGAAGATTCCGGACCATAAATTTCAATAATTCTTCCTCTTGGGTAACCACCTACTCCTAATGCAATGTCTAATCCTAAAGAGCCCGAAGGTATTACTTCAATCGTGTTGTCAACAGAATCATCTCCTAATGTCATCACCGTACCTTTCCCGTACGTTTTATCTAATTTATCAAGCACCAGTGCAAGTGCTTTTTTCTTATCGTCAATATTACTCATTCGATTAAATATAATTTATCAAAAATACGAAATTTTACTTTTAAAATCTAATTTTATTTGGGTCTGAAAATGTTTTTTGATGTTAAAAAAATTATAATTTTTCACCAATCCGATGATTAAAACAAATATCTTTTTAAGTTCTTAAACTAATAAAACCGAACAAGGAAATCACTCTAATGAAAATTAGAGTTCTGTGTGATACTCAGATAATCTTCAAGAACCTTCATCTGATCTTTGTTTCCTCTTTTAATTCTTGCCTCTCTGCTTACCACATTATTGTACACTTTGTTAAGAATTTTTTTAGTTACGGGAAATCCTTTTTTAAAAGGCACATCAGGAATTTTCAATCGTTTGCAGACCTCATCGCCAAGCAGATACCACGTACAGCAAATATGCAGATAACGGAGGTTCCTTCGCTGGAATTGATATTTCAGAATAGGGTTTTCTAATGACTCATTCAACAGGTAATGAGCAAGCAATACAGAATCATTGTCTGAAGATGGCTGAACGGCAGTCCACAAATAAAAATATTCTGTTGCCTGTTTTTTATTGTCCGGAAGAATCTTTTCAGGGATCCCCAAAAGATATCCTACATATTTCCAAAGATGAAAAAGCCCTTTTTCTTCTTCATCAGAGACCACATTTCCGAGTTTTTTCAGACTGTGCATGAAGACCAGACTAAAACCAATATAGGTAGCCATCATATCCCATGAATTTATCGGCTCTCCCCAGTTTTCAGTATCCCATTCTTTATAACTCTTTCTGATAGAAAGCCTTGCATAAGAGTGAATCAGTCTTGTTTTAATTGCAAATTCATATCCTTTATGATGAACTTCCAATGCATGGTATCGGGTAACATTTACCCAGAAATCAAGTGTTTCCGAAAGTCTCTTCACCGCACCTTTTTTTAAGGCTTCCGTAGCCATAAGAGGCTTATTGAGATAAGCATAATCGTACCCCCCGATCAGGCAGTAATCTCTCAGAGAAATAAGCGAATCCAAGTTGCTTCTCATGCAAAGTTCTGCTCCGCTTTTCAAAAGATCATGATCCAGCCAGTCAGGTACTTTTTGTGTTTGCTGAAAAAGCTGTTTTACGCTTTCAGGTACATCTTCATCTACAGAAACTCCCTTTCTGATGTATTGTTCTATTTCTCTGGATGCTTCATGAAAGTTTTTTGTGAAATAAATATCCTTTACGACTTCATCACCCACCGTGTCGATATGATAATAGAATTCAGAAAATTGGTCAAAGTCTTTCAAACTCACTTCAGCACCGGACAACTCAATCAGTTGCTTACCATTTCCCTTTTCCCAAAAATTTTTAAAATGAGATGAATCTTTAAATCTTGGCTGTAATTTGCATTCTTTCATTAAAACAAAATTACAACATTAATATGACCTTTTTTACCAAAAAAACAAAAACCACTCTGAGAAGAGTGGTTTTGAGTGGTTTCTCCAGGAATCGAACCAGGGACACACGGATTTTCAGTCCGTTGCTCTACCAACTGAGCTAAGAAACCTTACCATTTAAAACTTTTGAAATTAAAACCGCCTTTTTACAGGCGGTTTTTGTGGTTTCTCCAGGAATCGAACCAGGGACACACGGATTTTCAGTCCGTTGCTCTACCAACTGAGCTAAGAAACCTTACCATTTAAAACTTTTGAAATTAAAACCGCCTTTTTACAGGCGGTTTTTGTGGTTTCTCCAGGAATCGAACCAGGGACACACGGATTTTCAGTCCGTTGCTCTACCAACTGAGCTAAGAAACCTTACTTCGTTGTTTTAAAGTGATGCAAAAGTAGGAAGTTTTGGTATATGAAGCAAGTATTACGCAACATTTTTTTGATGAAAATAAAAACTTACTGATTTTCAGCCTGATTATTTTCCTGTTCTTTCCTTATCTGCTCGCTCATTTCCTCCAAAACCGGCTTTATTGTGCTTTCCGGAAGATCACTTATCCTGATGTACATAAGACCATCAATCGCATCATTGAAATTTGGGTCAACATTGAAGGCAATTACCTTTGCATTCTGCTTAATATATTTTTTAATTAAAACCGGCATTCTGAGCTCAGGTTCCAGATCGTCAATAAACTTATCCAGCTTGTTAAGATCTGCATTCATTTCATTCAGAAAAAGATTCTTATCACGTTCCCTGAGCTTTACTTTAAAATCGTTTTTAGGAGTGATGTACTGAGCAACTGCAGAGTCATAATAATTGGAGCGCATAAACTCGATCATCAATGATTTGGAAAACTCAGAAAATTTATTCGATATACTTACTCCGCCCATCAGAAATTTATGGTCAGGATTTCTTAAGCATACATGAACGATTCCCCGCCAAAGCAAAAATAACGGAAGCGGCTTCTGCTGATATTCTTCACAGATATAAGCCCTTCCCATTTCTATCACCTTTTTGAAAAATGGATGAATATCCTGTTCAAATTCAAATAAAGAGCTGGTATAAAATCCTTTTATTCCAAATTTCTTCATCACATCCTTGCCTAATGCCATACGGTAGGCTCCTGCAAGTTTTTCGGCGGCACTATCCCACAAAAAGAGATGATGATAATGCTGGTCATACTCATCCAGATCAAACGGCAGATTGCTTCCTTCGCCTACTGCACGGAAAGTAAGCTCTCTCTGTCTTCCTATTTCTCTCATTACCGAGGGAATTTCCTCGTAAGGAGTAAAATAAATTTCATAATTACCATTACTGAAAAGCATTCTGTCTGTTCCTTTCAATTTGGAAATATCTTTCAGAATGTCTTCTTTCGGGGTTTCGTCAATGATATTCTGTACAATATTCTCTTCTTTCAGCAAAGGAAACTTTACATACAAATTTTTGAGATTAATAGACTGTGCAATAGATTTTCTTTTTTCATAATAAGATTTCATCATATAAACCTTACGTTTCAGAAACTCACCCAGCTCCTCAATGCTTTCCATTTCATCCATTACTTTTACGGTAATCGGACGCCCTATTCTTATCCTTATTGGCTTCTCACGGTCATTCATCATCTCTGTCGGAAGCATAAGCGTCTGCAAATTGGGATGAATTTTGGCAACCTGATAAAATAAAGTGCTGTTTTTAGCATGAAAATACATCGGAACTACAGGAACTTTTGCCATTCTGATCAATTTCAGAGCTGGTTTTTCCCATTCACGGTCTAAAATCTCTCCGTAAGGATTATTTTTGTTGGAAACCTCTCCTGCCGGAAAAATCCCCACACAACCTCCATTTTCAAGATGCTTAAGTGTTTCCCGCATTCCCGTCGCACTGTTTCTGATTTCTTTTCTTCCTTCAAAAGGATTAACAGGAATCACATAAGGCTCCATGGGTTTTATTTTCTCCAGAAGAAAATTTCCCATTACTTTAAAATCCGGACGGATTTCTGACAGAACTTTGCACATCAGAATCCCGTCTATGGCTCCAAGCGGATGATTGGAAACCAAAATAAACGGTCCTGTTTTCGGAATTTTAGCCAGGTCTTCTTCAAATGCGATGTAGCTTAAATTTCTTTCCCGAACAAACGAATCAAAAAAATCTTTGCCTTCTTTATCTTTTAATTTATCATAAAGCCTGTTGACTTCATTTATTTTTGTAATATTCATCACAGCAGAAGCAACAGGATTCTTTAGAAAACCTATTTTATTCAGACCGGCAGCTTGTATTAAATCGTTTTTCGAGATTAAGCTCATGTGTTTTTAGTCGAAATTAGTTTTATTGCGTTACCATTTGCAGTGTATTGTTGGCAATTTGCTCCAATAATACACTTTTTCCCTGGTAAAATTTATCAATATTTTCTTTTTTTACATTTCTTACCGTAAATAAAGATACATTTTTTATAACATCTGTCTTGAAAACTTTCTGAAGCTCTTCATTCAGCTCATCTACATTATTAAATTTATCTTCAAGACAAAGCTCCAGAGAAATTGCCGAATTTTGCATCAAAGAAACCTTGATTTTATATTTAGCTAAATTATTAAATATCAAACTCATATGATCTTCAGCAATGAAAGAAAAATCCCTTGTCGAGATTTTCAGCAATGTTTGATTTTCTTTTAAAATATAAGACTCCTCACTCTGGTTTTTATCTGAAACACCTACTTTGGTTCCCGCTTTTGAAGGATCTACAAAAGACTTCACAAAGAAAGGAATATTTTTTTGTTTCAGTGGCTGCAGTGTTTTTGGGTGAATGACACTTGCGCCATAATAAGCCATCTCAATAGCTTCTTCATAAGAAATATTAGAAAGCAGACTTACATCATCAAATTTTCTGGGATCTCCTGTCATCACACCGGGTACATCCTTCCAGATGGTCATGGCTTCTGCACTCATGCAATAAGCAAAAATAGCGGCAGAATAATCTGATCCTTCCCTTCCTAAAGTTACAGTGAAATTATTCTCATCAGAACCTATAAAACCCTGCGTTACATAACATATTTCTTTACTAAGATGTGAAATAAATTCTTCCGTTTTTTCCCAGTTTACCACCCCTTCACGGTAAGAATTATCTGTTTTGATGAAATCTCTCGCATCAAGCCATTGGTTTTTAAACTGAATTTCATTCAGATATTCGCTCACAATTTTTGTAGAAATCATCTCTCCGCAGCTGACTACCTGATCGTAGACAAAATTGTAGTTGGGAGATTTATTTCTTCTTAAGAATGAATCTATATCATCGAAAAACAAATTGATTTCTGCAAATACTGCATGATTTTCAGGAAACAGACCTTCCGCAATTTCGATATGTTTTTGTTTTATCTTTTCAATTTCAGTTTGGTAATTTTCTTTACTGAAGTAGAGTTCCACCACTTTTTCCAGCTCATTGGTTGTTTTACCCATAGCCGAAATCACCAGAAGACATTTTTCAAAACCCTGACTTTCAAGAACCATAGATACATTTTTTACACTTGCGGCATCTTTTACCGACGCTCCCCCAAACTTAAAAATTTTCATTAAATAGTTAGAAATAAAATTGTTAGATAAAAATTGACGATCGTTTTTTACGGGTCACAAAATTATAAATTTACACCGAGATATGAAATACCCTAGTATTGTAATAGGATTAAGATTTTATTAAAATTCAGGATAAACCCAAAATAATCAATATTAATCAATGAATTAGTTTTTTCTAATCCATGTAAAACTGACAACAACAGAAAGAATCAAAGTATAAAATATTGAATTTCAAACCATTAAACATCTATGGATTTTATTTTTTATTTGCAATAAATTTTCCGAAATTTGGGCAAATCGTAAAAAGATAAAATATGTCAGATCAGCCATTACAGACTTTAGGAGAATTTCTTATTGACAAACAGGATGACTTCCAATATTCCACGGGAGAGTTTTCGCGTCTTCTGAGTGCCATAAGATTAGCATCCAAAGTTGTAAACAGGGAA
>VFQP010000688.1_pt1 | contig 57433 bp, 54 predicted proteins | sample 3512351 | NCBI WGS metagenome assembly VFQP01 (sample SAMN10412372, study PRJNA504923) | tailings metagenome | isolation source: Relicate 1 Philex TSF1 revegetated site | place: Philippines: Tuba, Benguet | collected 2017-08-29 | reverse complement strand
TCGTGGCCGGCCACATGGTCGAGTACTCGGGCATGGGCTTCGCCATCTTCTTCCTGGCCGAATACGCCAGCATGTGGCTGGTCTCCGTGCTCGCCGTGCTGATGTTCCTGGGTGGCTGGTTGTCACCGATCGCCGCGCTCGACTTCATCCCGGGCTGGATCTGGCTGGGCCTCAAGACCTTCGTCGTGGTGTCCATGTTCATCTGGATCCGCGCCACTTTCCCCCGCTTCCGCTACGACCAGATCATGCGTCTGGGCTGGAAGATCTTCATTCCTGTGACGTTGATCTGGCTGCTTCTCGTGGGTGCTCTGATGCAGACCCCCTGGAACATCTGGAAGTAAACAGGGCGAACGAACATGTCCACGACCACCGCCAATTCCCCCGCGTCGGCAGGCTATGCCGCGCCGTTCTCCTTCCGCGACTTCCTCAACAGCTTCCTGTTGGTGGAGCTGTTCAAGGGCATGGCGCTGACGGGCCGCTACGCCTTCAAGCGCAAGATCACGGTGCAATTCCCTGAGGAAAAGACGCCTCTGTCGCCCCGGTTCCGTGGCCTGCATGCGCTGCGCCGCTACGAGAACGGCGAAGAGCGCTGCATCGCCTGCAAGCTGTGCGAAGCGGTCTGCCCGGCCATGGCCATCACCATCGAGTCCGATGTGCGCGCCGACGGTTCGCGCCGCACCACGCGCTACGACATCGATCTGACCAAATGCATCTTCTGCGGTTTCTGCGAGGAAAGCTGCCCGGTCGACTCCATCGTCGAGACGCACGTCTTCGAGTACCACGGCGAGAAGCGCGGTGACCTGTACTTCACCAAGGAAATGCTGCTGGCCGTCGGCGATCGCTACGAATCCGAGATCGCCGCTGCCCGGGCCTCCGACGCCCCCTACCGCTGAGCAGGGCTGACCCGACTCGGCCGGATCAGACGACACAAGAACCACGACGCCATGGATTACCAGACCGGCTTTTTTTACCTGTTCGCCGCGGTGCTGCTGTATGCAGGCTATCGCGTGATCACCGCGCGCAACCCGGTGCATGCCGTGCTGCACCTCATGCTGGCGTTCTCGCAGGCGGCCGCGCTCTGGCTGCTGCTCAAGGCCGAGTTCCTGGGCATCACGCTGGTGCTGGTGTACCTGGGTGCGGTGATGGTGCTGTTCCTGTTCGTCGTGATGATGCTGGACATCAACATGGACACCGTGCGCCAGGGCTTCTGGAAACACTTCCCGCTGGCGGCCCTGCTGGGCGCCTTCGTGGCGGCCGAACTCATCGCCGTGCTGTGGATGGGTTTCCCCTCGCTCGCGGACAACACCGTCGCGGCAGACATGGGCGCCAACTATTCCAATACGCGTGAACTGGGCCTGCTGCTCTACACCGAGTACCTGTACCCGATCGAGGTCGCTGCCGTCATCCTGCTGGTGGCGATGATCGCCGCCATCGCACTGACCCTGCGCCAGCGCAAGGACAGCAAGGCCATCAACCCCGCGTTGCAGGTGCATGTTCGCGCCAGCGAACGCCTGGTGGTGGTGCCGATGAACGCCACGCAGAAAGCCGCACCTGTTGCTGAAGCGGCCGCCGCCGAGGAGGGCAAGAAGCCATGACCGTCTCCCTGGGCCATTTCCTCGCCGTGGGCGCGATCCTGTTCGCGATCTCGGTCGTGGGCATCTTCCTGAACCGCAAGAACCTCATCGTGCTGCTGATGGCCATCGAGCTGATGCTGCTGGCCGTGAACCTGAACTTCGTGGCGTTCTCGCATTTCCTGGGCGATATGCACGGCCAGGTCTTCGTGTTTTTCATCCTGACCGTGGCCGCCGCCGAATCGGCGATCGGCCTGGCCATTCTGGTGCTGCTGTTCCGCAACAAGTCGTCGATCAGCGTCGAAGAGCTCAACACCCTCAAGGGTTGATGAGGCCAGGGCCACACCACACGAGAACTCAGGCAAGAACCCCATGAGCACCACCCTCTCTGCAAGCACCTTGCTCGCCGTCCCGCTGGCCCCCCTGGTGGGTTCGGCGATCGCCGGCATCCTGGGCACCACCTTCGGCGGCAACGTGATCGGCCGCCGTGCCTCGCACACCTTCACCATCCTGGGTGTGCTGGTGGCCTTCATCCTCTCGGCCATGACGCTCAAGAGCGTCGCCGTGGACGGCGCCCGCTTCAACGAGACCCTCTACACCTGGATGGTGGTGGGCGGCCTGAAGATGGAGATCGGCTTCCTGGTCGACGGCCTGACCGCGATGATGATGGTGGTGGTCACCTTCGTCTCGCTCATGGTGCACCTCTACACCATCGGCTACATGGAAGAGGACGAAGGCTACAACCGCTTCTTCGCCTACATCTCGCTGTTCACCTTCTCCATGCTCATGCTGGTCATGAGCAACAACCTGCTGCAGCTGTTCTTCGGTTGGGAGGCGGTGGGCCTGGTGTCCTACCTGCTGATCGGGTTCTGGTTCAACAAGCCCACGGCCATCTTCGCCAACATGAAGGCCTTCCTGGTCAACCGCGTGGGCGACTTCGGCTTCATCCTAGGCATCGGCCTGATCGTGGCCTACGCCGGCACGATGAACTACACCGAGGTGTTCGCCAAGGCGCCCGAACTCGGTGCGCTGGGTTTCCCCGGCACCGACTGGCTGCTGATCACCGTGATCTGCATCTGCCTGTTCATCGGCGCCATGGGCAAGAGCGCGCAGTTCCCGCTGCACGTCTGGCTGCCCGACTCGATGGAAGGCCCGACGCCGATCTCCGCGCTGATCCACGCCGCCACCATGGTGACCGCCGGCATCTTCATGGTCGCGCGCATGTCGCCACTGTTCGAACTGTCGGACACCGCGCTCAACTTCATTCTCATCATCGGCGCCATCACCGCGCTGTTCATGGGCTTCCTGGGCATCATCCAGAACGACATCAAGCGCGTGGTGGCCTACTCCACGCTCTCGCAGCTGGGCTACATGACGGTGGCGCTCGGCGCCTCGGCCTACTCGGTCGCGGTGTTCCACCTGATGACGCACGCCTTCTTCAAGGCGCTGCTGTTCCTCGCGGCCGGCTCGGTCATCATGGGCCTGCACCACAACCAGGACATCCGCTGGATGGGCGGCGTGCGCAAGTACATGCCCATCACCTGGATCACCTCGCTGCTGGGCACGCTGGCGCTGATCGGCACGCCGCTGTTCTCGGGCTTCTACTCCAAGGACAGCATCATCGAGGCGGTGCACTTCAGCAACCTGCCGGCCTCGGGCTTTGCGCACTTCGCGGTGCTGGCCGGCGTGTTCGTGACCTCGTTCTACTCGTTCCGGCTCTACTTCCTGGTGTTCCATGGCAAGGAGCGCTACGACCAGAACCCCGACGCCCACCATGATCACCACGATGACCATGGACACGACGACGATCACGGCCATGGTCATGGTGACGGCAAGCCGCACGAATCGCCCTGGGTGGTGACGGTGCCGCTGCTGCTGCTCGCGATTCCCTCGGTGGTCATCGGTTTCATCACCATCCAGCCGATGCTGTTCGGTGACTTCCTGAAAGACGCCATCACCATCAACGCGGCGGCCCACCCCGCCATGGTGAAGTTCGGCGAGATCTTCCACGGCCCCGTGTCGATGGCGCTGCACTCGCTGTCGACGCCGCCGCTGTACCTGGCCCTGGCCGGTGCGGTGACCGCCTGGTACATGTACCTGATCAACCCGGCCGTGCCCGCCGCCATCGCGCGCGCGCTGCGCCCGCTGGTCGTGGTGCTGGAGAACAAGTACTACCTGGACTGGTTCAACGAGAACGTGCTCGCCCGTGGCGCGCGCGCGCTGGGTGTCGGTCTCTGGAAGGGTGGCGACCGTGGCGTGATCGAAGGCGGCGTGGTCAATGCCAGCTGGAAACTGGTGGGCCTGGTGTCGGCCATGGTGCGCCGCGCCCAGACCGGCTACCTGTACCACTACGTGCTCATGATGATCGTGGGCGTGCTGCTGTTCATGACGTACTTCGTCTGGCTCGCGAAATAAGAAGAGGGAAAACAAGATGGGTTTGCTGAGCCTTGCAATCTGGACGCCGATCTTCTTCGGCGCCGTGCTGCTGGCCCTGGGCCGCGACGACCAGGCCCACGTGGTGCGCTGGATCGCGCTCGTGGGTGCCATCGCCGGCCTGGCCGTGACCGTGCCGCTGTACACCGGCTTCGAGCTCGGCACCGCCGCGATGCAGTTCGTCGAGAAGCGCGCGTGGATCGAGAACTTCAACGTCAACTACCACCTGGGTGTGGACGGCATCTCGCTCTGGCTGGTGCTGCTGACGGCTTTCATCAACGTGGTGGTGGTGGTGGCCAGCTGGGAGTCGATCACCACGCGCGTCAATCAGTACATGGGCGCGTTCCTGATCCTCTCGGGCCTGATGATCGGCGTCTTCAGCGCGCAGGACGCGATGCTGTTCTACGTGTTCTTCGAAGCCACGCTGATCCCGATGTACCTGATCATCGGCATCTGGGGCGGTCCGAACAAGATCTACGCCGCCTTCAAGTTCTTCCTCTACACGCTGCTGGGCTCGCTGCTCATGCTCGTGGCGCTGATCTACCTGTACACGCAGGCCGGTGGCAGCTTCGCGCTGGCCGACTGGTACAAGCTGCCGCTGGGCGGCACCGCGCAAACGCTGCTGTTCTTCGCCTTCTTCGCCGCCTTTGCGGTGAAGGTGCCGATGTGGCCGGTGCACACCTGGCTGCCCGACGTGCACGTGGAAGCGCCCACCGGTGGCTCCGCCGTGCTGGCGGCCATCATGCTGAAGCTGGGTGCCTACGGCTTCCTGCGCTTCTCGCTGCCGATCCTGCCCGACGCGTCGCACGAATGGGCCTGGCTCATGATCGCGCTGTCGCTGATCGCGGTGATCTACGTCGGTCTGGTCGCCATGGTGCAACAGGACATGAAGAAGCTCGTGGCCTACTCGTCGGTGGCGCACATGGGCTTCGTCACGCTCGGCTTCTTCATCTTCAGCGACCTCGGTGTTTCAGGTGCCATCGTGCAGATGATCGCCCACGGCTTCGTTTCCGCCGCCATGTTCCTGGGCATTGGCGTGCTGTACGACCGCGTGCACTCGCGCGAGATCGCCGACTACGGCGGCGTGGTCAACACCATGCCCAAGTTCGCGGCCTTCGCGCTGCTGTTCACCATGGCCAACTGCGGCCTGCCGGGCACCGCCGGTTTCGTCGGCGAGTGGATGGTCATCATCGCCGCCGTCAAGGCCAATTTCTGGATCGGCCTGTTGGCCGCCTCGGCCCTGATCTTTGGCGCGGCGTACTCGTTGTGGATGTACAAGCGCGTCTACCTGGGCAGCGTGGGCAACGACAACGTGAAGGCGCTGACCGACATCAACGCGCGCGAGTTCCTCGTGCTCGCGGTGCTGGGCCTGGCTGTGCTCTACATGGGCGTCTATCCCAAGCCCTTCACCGATGTGATGGACGCGTCCGTGGCCGAGTTGCTGCGCCACGTGGCCATTTCCAAACTGAACTGAGCTCACGCTACTCGAGAGAACGCTCACATGATTGACAAGCTCAGCTGGGTCGCGTCGTACCCGGAAATCCTCCTGCTGACGATGGCCTGCGTGATCGCGCTGGTCGATCTGGCGGTGAAGACGCCGCTGCGTGGCGTCACCTACGGCCTGACGCTGCTGACGCTGGGCGTCATCGCGGTGCTGCAGGGCCTGGCCGCCAGCACGGGTGAAACCATCTACGGCTTCGGCGGCATGATCGTCAGCGACCCGATGGGCAACTGGCTCAAGTGCTTCGCCTCGATCGCCATGATGGTCACCTTCGTGTACGGCCGTTCCTACTCCGGCCAGCGCGACATGCTGCGCGGCGGTGAGCTGTTCACCCTGGGCATGTTCGCGCTGCTGGGCATGTTCGTCATGATCTCGAGCCACCATTTCCTGGTGATCTACCTCGGCCTGGAATTGCTCACGCTCTCCAGCTACGCCCTGGTGGCCCTGCGCCGCGACGACGTGAAGGCCACCGAAGCGGCCATGAAGTATTTCGTGCTGGGCGCGCTCGCCAGCGGTTTCCTGCTCTATGGCCTGTCGATGGTCTACGGCGCCACCGGCTCGCTGAACCTGACCGAGGTGATGCTCACCATCGCCAGCGGTGGTGACACGCTCGTGGGTTCGCCGCAGGTGCTCACACTGGGCCTGGTGTTCGTGGTCGCCGGCCTGGCGTTCAAGCTGGGCGTGGTGCCATTCCACATGTGGGTGCCCGACGTCTACCACGGCGCGCCCACGGCCATCACCCTCATGATCGGTGGCGCGCCCAAGCTGGCCGCCTTCGCCATCGTGATCCGCCTGCTGGCCGAAGGCCTGCAGCCGCTCGCGGTGGACTGGCAGCAGATGCTGGCCGTGTTGTCCGTGATGTCGCTGCTGGTGGGCAACCTGGCCGCGATCGCGCAGACCAACCTCAAGCGCATGCTGGCGTTTTCCACCATCGCGCAGATGGGCTTCATGCTGCTCGGTCTGCTGGCCGGTGTGGTGCAGGGCGACGCCAGCAACATGGCCAACGCCTATGGCTCGTCGATGTTCTACGTCGTCACCTATGTGCTGACCACGCTGGGCACCTTCGGCGTGATCCTGCTGCTCTCGCGCAGCGGCTTCGAGTCCGACAACATCAGCGACCTGGCCGGCCTGAACCAGCGCAGCCCGTTCTACGCGGGCGTCATGGCTGTCTGCATGTTCTCGCTGGCCGGCGTGCCGCCCCTGGTGGGCTTCTACGCCAAGCTGGCCGTGCTGCAGGCGCTGCTCGCATCGAGCGCCGCTTTCTACGTGGGTCTTGCAGTGTTTGCCGTGATCATGTCGCTCATCGGCGCGTTCTACTACCTGCGCGTCGTGAAGATCATGTACTTCGACGCGCCCACGCAGACCGCCGAGATCGAAGCCGGCCTCGACGCCCGCTCGGTGCTCTCGATCAATGGTGCGCTGGTGCTCGTGCTCGGCATCGTGCCCGGCGGCCTGATGACCCTGTGCGCCCAGGCTGTGGCGCAGATGTTCGCCTGAACGGGCAGGGCGGTGTGCCGGTGAACTTGCCGGCGCCCGCCGGCTCTCACCCCGTTCCATGACCCACACATTCTCTGTCTGGCTGGTGCTCGCCACGGCCTTCCTCGCAGCCAACCTGCCTTTCATCAACGAACGCTGGCTGGCCGTGTGGCCGCGGCGCGAACCCAAGACGCTGTGGATGCGCCTCGGTGAGCTGGTGTTGCTGTACTTCGCGGTGGGCGCACTCGGCGTGGCGCTGGAACAGTACGCCGGGCAGGTCGCCCCGCAGGGCTGGGAGTTCTATGCCACCACGGGTTCGCTGTTCCTCACCCTGGCGTTTCCGGGGTTCGTGTACCGCTACCTGTACCGCCGCCGCGGCTGAAAGGCGAGCTCCCGCCATGACCGACGACAAGCATCTGCGGGAAACACCGCTCTCGCGCACGGAGCTGCTGAAGGGCAATTTTCTGCACGTGGTGCGCGACAGCGTGCGCATGCCGGACGGGCGCGAAGCGACGCGCGAGTTCGTGCTGCACCCGGGTGCGGTGGTGGTGATCGGCCTGCTCGACGACGGCCGCGTGGTGCTGGAGCGCCAGTTCCGTCACCCCATGCAGGCGGTGATGATCGAATTTCCCGCCGGCAAGCTGGACGCAGGAGAGGGCAGCCTTGCCTGCGCGCAACGCGAACTGCTGGAGGAAACCGGCTACAGCGCCCGCGAGTGGGCCTTCGCCGGCCGGCTGGCACCCACCGTTGCCTACTCCGACGAGATCATCGACATCTGGTTCGCACGCGGGCTGACGCTGGGCGACCGCCGCCTCGATGAGGGCGAATTCCTGGACGTGTTCGCCGCCACGCCGGCCGAGCTGCAGGCCTGGTGCTTCAGCGGCGACGTGATCGACTGCAAGACCCTGATCGGCTCCATGTGGCTGCAGAACGTGCAGCGCGGCGAATGGCCTCTGGCCTGGCGTTCTGGCGATGTCGCAGTGGATGCGGGACAATTCGGGGCATGAAGGTCCTCAACCTGCAATGCGCGCACCAGCATGAATTCGAAGGCTGGTTCGGCTCTGAAGACGACTACACGAGCCAGCTCGCGCGTGGCCTCGTGTCGTGCCCGATGTGCGGCGACGTGCACATCCAGAAGAAGCTGTCGGCGCCGAGGTTGAACCTTCGCGCGGGCCGTCAGGAGCCCGAGGCACCGGTCGCGAACCAGGTGTCCATGAGCAACCACGGCGCGAATCCCGATCTGGCCGCCATGCAGGCCCGCATCATGCAGGCGCTGCGCGAGGTGATGGCGAACACCGAGGACGTGGGTGAACGTTTCGCCGATGAGGCCCGCGCCATGCACCATGGCGAGGCCGAACACCGCCAGATCCGCGGCAAAGCCAGCCCTCAAGAGGCGCTGGAGCTGATGGAAGAAGGCATCGAGGTGATCGCTCTCCCTTCGATTCCCGGCGTGAAGGAAACGCTTCAGTAGCCAGTCGCCGCCCCAGAAAAAAGGCCCCGCATTGCGAGGCCCTTTTTGTATCTGGAGTCTGACTCTCAGGGATACAACCCGCGCAGGTCGCGCGCGTGCAGGATGCGCTTGCAGGCCACGATGAAGGTGGCCGTGCGCAGGCTCACCTTGTTCTCGTCGGCCACTTGCCAGACGGCGGCGAAGGCGTCCTTCATGATCTTGACCAGGCGCGCGTTGATCTCGTCCTCGCTCCAGAAGAAGCTGGAGAAATCCTGCACCCATTCGAAGTAGCTCACCGTCACGCCACCGGCGTTGGCGATCACGTCGGGCAGCACCAGCACGTTGCGCTCGTGCAGGATGTCGTCGGCCTGCGGGGTGGTGGGGCCGTTGGCGCCCTCGATCACCATGCGGGCCTGGATGCGCCCTGCGTTCTTCTCGTTGATCTGCGATTCCAGCGCAGCCGGAATCAGGATGTCGCACGGCACCCCCCAGAAATCGTCGTTGGGGATCACTTCGGCGCCCTTGAAGCCGGCGACCGAACCCACCTGCTTCACGTGTTCCAGCAGCGCCGGCACGTCCAGCCCGGCTTCGCGGTAGATGGTGCCGCCGTGGTCCTGCACGGCCACCACTTTTGCACCCGCTTCCGAGAACAGCTTGCCCGCCACGCCACCCACGTTGCCGAAGCCCTGCACGGCGATGCGGGCCGTGGGCACGTCCAGGCCGATGCGGCGCGCCGCTTCCACGCCCACGGTGAAGACGCCGCGGCCCGTGGCCTCGCGTCGGCCGAGCGAGCCGCCGAGGTCCACCGGCTTGCCGGTGACCACGCCGGTGGCGGTGGAGCCCTCGTTCATGGAGTAGGTGTCCATCATCCAGGCCATGATCTGCTCGTTGGTGTTCACGTCCGGCGCGGGAATGTCCTTGGACGGGCCGATGATGATGCCGATCTCGCTGGTGTAGCGGCGGGTGACGCGTTCGAGTTCACCGAGCGTGAGCTGGCGCGGGTCCACGCGGATACCGCCCTTGGCGCCGCCGTAGGGCACGTTCACAGCAGCGTTCTTGATCGACATCCAGGCCGACAGTGCCATCACCTCCGACAGCGTCACATCCTGGTGGAAACGCACACCGCCCTTGCCCGGGCCGCGCGACGTGTTGTGCTGCACGCGGTACCCCTCGAAGTGGGCCACGGTGCCGTTGTCCAGGTGGATCGGCACGTCGACGATCAGCGTGCGCTTGGGCCGCTTGAGCGTGTCCACCCAGCGCGCCAGCGGGCCAAGGTACGGCGTGACGCGGTCCACCTGCTGCAGGTAGACGCCCCAGGGACCGAGGTGCTTGGGATCGAGGTAGGAGGGCAGAGCTTGCGTGAAAACGGCCGGAGCGCTGGTGGCGCTGCCGGCCGGAAGGGGCGGTGTTTGTGACATGGAAGTTTCCTTGGTGTGTGGCCCTGTGCTGAGCCAACCGCGCAAGCTTACGGAGATGCCCCCTTCATGTCCAAGGCCACAATGCCATCGCGTTATGCATTCGCCGCATAGTTGAGTTTTCAGGCGTTGAACTGCAGCGCGGCCAGCCCGGCGTACACCCCGCCACGCGCCACCAGCTCGGCGTGCGTGCCTTGTTCCACCAACTGCCCATGGTCCAGCACCACGATGCGGTCGGCCTTCTGCACGGTCGCCAGGCGGTGGGCAATCACGAGTGTGGTGCGGTCCTTCATGGCCGATTCCAGCGCCGCCTGCACCATGCGCTCGCTCTGCGCGTCCAGGGCGCTGGTGGCTTCGTCCAGCAGCAGCAAGGGCGGGTTCTTCAGCATGGCCCGCGCAATGGCGATGCGCTGCCGCTGCCCGCCCGAGAGGCGCACGCCGCGCTCGCCCAGGAAGGTGTCGTAGCCCTCGGGCAGCTTCTCGATGAACTCGTCGGCGAAGGCCGCGGCGGCGGCGGCGCGCACTTCTGCGTCGGTCGCTTCCGGTCGGCCGTACCGGATGTTCTCCATCGCACTGCTGGAGAAAATGACCGGGTCCTGCGGCACGATGCCGATGCGCTGGCGCAGCGTGTGCAGGCCGAGCTGGTCGATCGGCACGCCATCCAGCCGGATGCTGCCGAGCGCCGGGTCGTAGTAACGCAGCAGCAGGCCGAAGACGGTGGTCTTGCCGGCGCCGCTGGGCCCTACCAGCGCCACCGTCTGGCCCGGTTGCACGTTCAGCGTGAAGCCACTCAGCGCCGGCTGCGCCGGGCGGGACGGGTAGTGGAAGGTGACGTCGTCGAACACCAGCGCGCTGCCGCCTTGCGGCGCAGGTGCCAGAACGGGTTGCGCGGGCGATTGCACGGGCGATTCGCTGGCCAGCAGTTCCATCAAGCGCTCGCTGGCCCCTGCCGCACGCAGCAGGTCGCCATAGACCTCGCCCAGCACCCCCACCGCACCAGCCAGGATGATGATGTAGACCACCGTCTGCCCCAGGTGGCCGGGCGTGATGGTGCCGGCCAGCACCGCCTGCGTGCCCTGGTACAGGCCCCAGAGCAGCAGCGCAGCGGTGCTGATGATGATGAACGCCACCATGCCGGCGCGCGCGCGCGTGCGGCGGATGGCGGTGACGAAGGCGTTTTCCGTGGCGTCGCCAAAGCGCTGCGCCTCGCGGTCTTCGGCGGTGTAGCTCTGCACGATCGGGATCGCGTTGAGCACCTCGGCGGCGATCGCGCTGGAATCGGCCACGCGGTCCTGGCTGGCGCGCGAGAGCTTGCGCACGCGCCGCCCGAACCACATGCTGGGCAGCACCACCAGCAGGATGATCAGCAGCACCTGCAGCATCACATACGGGTTCGTCCACACCAGCATGATCAGCGCGCCCACGCCCATCACGCCGTTGCGCAGCCCCATCGAAAGCGAGGAGCCCACGACGGTCTGCACCAGGGTGGTGTCGGTCGTCAGGCGCGACAGCACCTCGCCGGTCTGCGTCGTCTCGAAGAACTGCGGGCTCTGCCGCAGCACGTGGCTGTAGACCGCGTTGCGCAGATCGGCCGTGATGCGCTCACCCAGCCAGCTGACAAGGTAGAAGCGCGCGGCGGAGAAAAGCCCCAATGCCACGGCCACCGCGAACAGCTCGAGGAAGTGGCCCCGCAGGCCCATCGCCTGCGCGCTGCGGTCGCCTGCCACCAGGCCGCTGTCGATCAGGCCGCGCAGGGCCACCGGAAACAACAGCGTGGCCACGGCGGCGAGCACGAGGAACAACATGGCCAGCAGGATCTGCGTGCGGTAGGGTCGCATGAAGGGCAGCAGGCCGCTGAGGGAGGTGGCGGATTCGGCTTTCGGCCGGTCGGATGACGGGGTGGACATAGTGCACAGTGTGCCGCGTTTCGCCGCCTCGCGCGGCGGCTGCCGGGTGGACGCGATGCTAGGATTCGCGCCAACAACAACCCCGGGGAGGATGGAGATGGCACAAGCCCAAGACGATTTCGCGCCCACCACGGCGCTGGCAGACGAACCCGCGCCCGCGCAAACGCTGGACATCCGGTTCACCGGTTCAGGCAGCGAGTACTTCCGCATCTGGATCGTCAACCTGCTGCTCACGCTGGTGACGCTCACGCTGTACGCGCCGTTCGCGCGCGCCCGCCGCATCGCCTATTTCCAGAACAACACGCTCGTCGGCGGCGACCCGCTGGGTTTTCACGCCGATCCCTGGAAGATGTTCCGGGGCTACCTGCTGATGCTGCTGATCGGCCTGGCCTACTGGGCGGTCGCCAGGTTCCAGCCCGGTCTTGAATGGGTGGCGCTGCTCGTGTTCATGGCCCTGTGGCCTGCGTTGTGGCGCGCCTCGCTCCAGTTCCGGCTGCGCAACACCAGCTGGCGCGGTGTGCGCTTCTCTTTTTCTGGTGGCCTCAAGGAGGCTTACCTCAGCATGCTGCCCTTCTTCGTGCCCGCGCTGGTGTTCGCGCTGTTCCTGCCGGCGATGCCCGAGGGCGACGAAGTGGTTCCTGGCCAGGTGCAGCAGGTGCTCATGCTCATCGGTGGCGTGGTGATCGCCTTCACGTTGCTCGTGCCCTGGCTCATCGCGCGCGTCAAGCGCTACCAGCATGGTGGTTATGTGTTTGCGCAGGAGCGAACGCAGCTCAACACCGGTACGGCGCGCTTCTATGCGCTGTTCGGCAAGGTCACCGGCGTGAGCCTGGCCGTGGCCCTGATCGGTGGCGCTCTGGTTTTCCTCGTGGTGTTCCTGGTGGGGCGTGGCGCATTCGGCGACGTGGCCAGTGGTGACCGGCGGGCCATCGCCGCCTTGCTGGTGACGGCCGGACTCGGTGTCATCTACATCCTCATCCCGCTGGTCAGCGTGCCGTACTTTGGTGCCCGCTTTCAGGACCTTCTCTGGAACGGCACCCGCAGCCCGCGCATCCGCTTCGGCAGCGCCCTGCGTTTCCGCAGCCTGTTCCGCGTCACCCTCGTCAACTGGCTGCTGATCATCGTCACGCTCGGTCTCTACTGGCCGTTTGCCAAGGTGCGCGCCGCACGGCTGAAGCTGGAGGCGATGAAGCTCGAAGTGGATGGTCCGGTGGACGACTGGCTGGCCCAGGCGCAGCAGGCCGGCAAGGGTGTGCTGGGCGATGCCGCCGGCGATTTCTTCGGCATGGACATGGGCCTTTGATGACCGACCCCATGGCCGCCGCTCCCGCGTTGCGCTCCCGGTGGTTTGACGGCCAGTCGCCCCGGCCGCGCGAGGTGGTCCTGCGCGTCGAGGGCGCCGAACTGCTCATGCAGGTCGATGACACGCTGCGCCGGTACCCGCTGGCGCGTGTGCGCTGGCCGGAGCGCCGCACCCACGGGCAACGGCAGGCCGACCTGCCCGACGGCGGTCTCATCCAGCACGCCGATGCCACCGAATGGGATGCCTGGGCGCAGGCAAGCGGGCTGCATGAAGGCGCTGTCGTTGGCTGGATGCAGAGCTGGCGGGCCACGCTGGTGGCGCTGGTGGGCTCGGTGCTTTTCCTGGGTGCTGCGTGGCTCTGGGGCGTGCCCTGGCTGAGCCAGACCCTGGCGCAACAGGTGCCCGATTCGGTGGACGCACACATCGGCCAGCAGACGATGCAGCAACTGGACCGCCTGTTCCTGAACCCCAGCCAGTTGCCGCAAGCCCAGCAGGACGCGCTGCGCCAGCGCTTTGCCTCGGTGGTGGAGCGTGCCTACCCTGAGGGCGATGCGCCGCACTGGCAACTGGCGTTCCACGCGTCGCCGGTGCTCGGCCCCAACGCGTTTGCCTTGCCGGGTGGCCACATCGTCATGACCGACGAACTGGTGAAGTTGCTGCACGACCAGCCCGATGCCATCGTGGGCGTGCTCGCGCACGAGCTTGGCCATGTGCAGCACCGCGACGGGCTGGACATGGTGGTGCGCGCGAGCCTCGTGAGTGCGCTGGTGGGAGTGGTGCTGGGCGATGCGAGCGGCTTCATCGCCACGGTGCCGGCCACGCTGGCCACGCAGTCCTATTCGCGCGATGCGGAGCGGCGGGCCGATGCGCATGCGGCGCGGTTGCTGCACGCGGGCGGGTTGCCGCCTACGGCCATGGTGGTGTTCTTCGAGCGCATCCTGGAGAAGAGTGGCGCTGCCCGCAAGAACGACGAGGATGAAAAGGAGCCGGGCGTGTCACTGCCCATTGCCATCGCGAGCCATCCCGACCATGAAGAGCGCATCCGCTTCTTCCGGGAGTGGGCGCCCGAGGGGCGGTAGGTTCAAAGCACCAGCCGCTGCGCGTACCCCGTCATCTCCAGGTACCCGCGTCCCACCGCCTTGCCGTTGCTGTCGATCAGGTCCGACAGGCCTTCCCAGTACACCGTGCCGGTGCTGGCGCGGCTGTCCAGTTCCTGTGGATCGATCACCGCCTTCACCGTGTAGAAATCGCCCGGCGTGCGCACGATCCATTCCACCGGGTAGCGTGCGCGCGTGAGCGGGCTGGTCCACCAGCGCTGGGGTTTGAAGTCCACCTCGCCAGGGCTGAAGCGGTAGATGTCCGTGGTGCTCTGTGCGCTGCCGGCGGCGCGGAACGAGCCGCCCGCCCAGAGTTTGCTGCCGTCCTGGCGGCGCAGCTGGAAGGCGGTGAGGCTGTGGCCGTCGAACAGGTTCATGCCGATCCAGTCCCAGCCCACGGCTTCGGGGTGCAGCAGGGCCTCGCTCCATTCGTGGTCCAACCACGCGGTGCCGCGCACCTCGAAGCGCTGGCCCTTCAGCGTGAGCGTGCCCTGCACGGCCAGGTGCGGCTGGCTCACATAGAAGCTGGCCTGTGAAACCTCAGGCCCCTTGCGCGAGAACCCTTGTTCGCCTTGCAGCAACCAGGCTTGCGCGGGCACCGCGCGCAGGTCGATTCCGAGTTCGTCGCCCGCCACGCGCGTGGTGTAGTGGCCGTCGGGCATGCGCTGCAGCGACCAGTCGCGCAGCACCACGTGCGTGTCGGTGGCGCTGGAGAACACGCCGCGCGTGGGCTGTGCAGGCGGCTCGCCGTTCCAGCGCGCAATGCGCTGGTCGTGCAGCAGCTGTCCGCTTTTCACGTCGGTGATGGCCGCGTGCGCGAACAGCAGCTGCTTTGCCGCCAGTGGGCCTCGCAGCGCCTGCGTGCCGTCGACGCGGCTGCGGAAGAAGGTGACCTGGAAACCGAAGTCACGCCCCGACGCGTCCCGCGCGTGGCCGGTGAGGTACCACCACTCGGTGCGCGTCTCGTTGTGTGTGCCATGGTCGCGCGGAAACACCAGCGTGCGGGGTTGAAGCGCATCGCCGGGGCGGTGCACCGGCTGTGCCTGCAGACCGGGCAGCGCCAACCAGCCGGCGGCGCCCAGCAGCGCGTGCCGTCGTGTAGGGAGCCAGGGCTGGCGCGGTGCCATGTTGTGGTCAGCCTTGCAGCAGCGCCTGCACGCGCGCCATGGCGGGTGAGACATCGCCGAACCGGTCCTGTGCCCAGGCGGCGTCGAAGTAGGTCTGGCGGTAGCGTTCGCCGCTGTCGCACAGCAGCGAGAGCAGGGCGCCGCTTTCGCCGCGCGCCTTCATCTCCTGCGCCAGTTCGAGCATGGCCACGAGGTTGGTGCCGGTGGACGGGCCGACGCGCCGGCCCAGCAGGTCGGACAGGGCGTGCATCGCGGCGATCGAGTCGGCATCCGGCACCTCCACCATGCGGTCGATCAGGCTGGGGATGAAGCTGGGTTCCACGCGCGGGCGGCCAATGCCTTCGATGCGCGAGCCCGGCGCGGTGAGCGCGCTGTCGCGCAGGCGGTGGTACGCGCTGAACACCGAGCCGGCCGGGTCGGCCACGCACAGCTGGCTGGCGTGGCGCCGGTAGCGCAGGAAGCGGCCGATGGTGGCGCTGGTGCCGCCGGTGCCCGCGCCCACCACGATCCAGCGCGGTACAGCGTGGCGCTCGTGCGCCATCTGCTCAAACATGCTCTGCGCAATGTTGTTGTTGCCGCGCCAGTCGGTGGCGCGTTCGGCGTTGGTGAACTGGTCCATGTAGTGGCCACCAGTGTCTTTCGCTAGCGCCTGGGCGGCGGCGTAGACATCGCCGGCCTTGTCCACGAAATGGCAGCGCCCGCCGTAGTGGGCGATCTGGTCCAGCTTCTCCTGCGAGGTGCTGCGCGGCATGACGGCGATGAAGGGCAGGCCGAGCAGGCGGGCAAAGTAGGCCTCGCTCACGGCGGTGGAGCCGCTGGACGCTTCCACGATGGTGGTGCCCTCCTGCACCCAGCCGTTGCACAGCGCGTACAGGAACAGCGATCGCGCGAGCCGGTGCTTCAGGCTGCCGGTGGGGTGGGTGGATTCGTCCTTCAGGTAGAAGTCGATGCCGTGCGCGGCCCAGCCGGGCAGGGGCAGGGCGATGAGGTGGGTGTCGGCGCTGCGGCAGAAGTCGGCCTCGATGCGGGCGATGGCCTGGTGCACCCAGTTGGTGGAGGGGGTCATGTCGATGTGCGCTGAAGTCAAGGAGGACGGAGGAGAAGGGGTAGGCATTGTGTATTACCAGTCTTCCTTCACGGCGCGCACGGCGTCGCGGCCGGCGGCGGCCTGGCCGGCCAGCCAGGCGGTGAGCGTACCGGCCACCACCACCGCGGCGCACAGCGCAAGCAGGCGCGCCCAGGGCAGCACGAGATCCATCGTCCAGTGAAAGCTCTGCGGGTTGACCACGTGCACCAGCACCAGGCTCACGCCCAGGCCGAGCGCCAGGCCGGCCAGTGCGCCGAGCACCGTCCAGGCCAGGCCCTCGAGCGCCACCACGCCCAGGATCTGTTGCCGCGTGAGACCCAGGTGCGCCAGCAGCCCGAACTCGCGGCGCCGCGCGAGCACCTGCGCGCTGAAGCTTGCCGCCACACCGAACAGGCCGATGCCGATGGCCACCGCCTGCAGCCACACGGTGACGGCGAAGCTGCGGTCGAAGATGCGCAGCGAGTTCGCGCGGATCTGCCCGACCGACGCGAACTCGATGCCGTCGGCCGTGCCCTGCGCCTCGGCCAGCGCGCGAATGCGCTCGCGCACCACGTTCTCGTCGGCGCCGTCATCAAGGTGCAGGGCAAGGTCGTTCACGCGTTCGTCGGCGGTGAGGCGCACGAAGTCCGCGCGGTCCATCACCACGCTGCCGTGCTGGCGCGCGTAGTCGCGCCACACGCCGGCCACGAAGAAGCGCACGCCGCGCACCTGGGGCTCGGCAAAGGCCTGCGCCAGCGCGGGCAGCCAGCCACCGGGCCTGGCGCCGTACAGGTCGACCATGGCCTCGCTCACGTACACCGTGACCACGCGCTCGCCCTGCGCCACCGCCGGCGCGGGCAGCGGGTTGCCCACCAGCGGCAGGCTGAGCGTGCCACCGGCCTGCATCTCCAGCGGGCGCGTGAGCAGCGCGATCGCGGGTCGGTCGGGTGAAAGCTGCACCGGCGTGGCGCGCAGCGTGTCCACGCGCGCCACGCCCTCCACCCGTGCCACACCGCTCACGAAGCCCGGCGGCAGGTGGCTGCTGTCGCCACCACCGCCCACGCTGCGCACATACAGCTGCGCGGGCAGCACGGCGTCGAGCCACTGCGTGACGGAGTCGCGGAAGCTCGCCACCATCACCGTGAGCGCGACCGACAGCGCCAGGCTGGCGACCACGCCGCTGGTGGCCACGGCCGCTGTTTCGCGCAGGCGGCGCGCGCGTTCCACGGCAAGCACCGGCAACGCCAGGCGTGCGATGCGCGGCGCAATGCGGTCCAGCAGCCAGCCCACGCCCAGCGGCAGCGCCGCGATGCCCCCCACCAACAGCAGGCCGACGGAGACATAGGCCGCGAGTGGAATGCCCATCACCGGCGGCGCCCACGCCAATGCAGCGGCCAGCAGCATCAGCCCCAGCGCGAGCGTGTGGCGACGCGCGCCGGGCCGCGCGGGTGCGCCCAGGCCCTTCAGGGCGAGCGCCGGCGCCATGCGCGCGGTGGCCTGTGCCGGCCACCAGCCGCCCACCAGCGCCGCCGCCACACCGAGCAACAGGTATACCGTGGCTGCCAGCGGGCTCCACAGCAAAGGCGGCGTCGCGCCTGAGAAGTAGCCGCCGCCCAGGTCGCCACCCAGCAGCCGCAGCGCGAGCGCGGCCAACACTGTGCCGAGCGCAATGCCGAGCGCGCTGCCCAGCAGGCCGAGCAGGGCCGACTCCGCCAGCACCAGCCGCAGGCGTTCGCGGCTGGCCAGGCCCAGCACGCCCAGCAGCGCGAACTGCGGCTGCCGCCGAGCGACCGAGAGCGACAGCACCGAGAACACCAGGAACGCGCCGGTGAACAACGCCACAAGCGCGAGCACCGTGAGGTTGACGCGGTACGCGCGCGAGAGGTTGCTCACGCGCTCGCCCGATTGCTCGGGCCGTTGCGCGAGCACGTTCGCGGGCAGGCCGAGGGCCGCGAGCACCTCGCTGGCGCGCGCGCCGGGCGTCAGGCGCAGGTCGATCCGGCTCAACTCGCCCAGGCGCCCGGTCAAGGCCTGCGCGGCGGCCACGTCCATCACCATCAAGGGCGCGCCGGGCGCGTTCACACGGCCCGCCGCGCGCAGCGCCGCGCCGTTGTGCAGGGACACGGTCGCCGTTCGTCCGAAAGCCTGTTGCGCGGCCGCGTTGAGAAACACCGCATCGGGCGCGAAGAGATCGAAGCGCCGCCGCGTGGCCTCACCCGTCGAGGCATCGGTCACCGGCATCAGCGCGGGCGACACACCGGCCACCACCAGCGCGTCCACGCCGAGCAGCTTCACGCCGATGCGATCGCCATCCGGCGCAACGGCCTGCACCGTGGCTTCCAGCACCGGGCTGGCCAGCGCCACGCCAGGGTGTGCGGCCACCTGCGCCAGCAGGGTGTCGTCCAGCGCGCCCTGGCGTGCGCGCAGTTCCACGTCCGGCTGGCCGTTGACCGAACTCACCGCGCTGGAGAACTCGGCGAGTGCCGATGCGTTGATCAGGTGCACCGCGAACGCCAGCGCCACGCCCAGCATGACCGCCACCACGGCCGAGGCGTTGCGCCAGGGGTGGTGGCGCAGCTCCTGCCAGGAGAAGGTGGAAAGCAGCGCGCGCATGGAAAGGAAGCTTAAGCCCTCCTGCTCGGTGGGCCAGCGCACCGACAGCAGGGCATGGTTCCTGCATGATGGGATCATGTCGTCCATGGTCCACCTTCATCTCGCGATCGATCTCCAGTATGAGGTGCACCCGCCGGGCGCCGACTTCATCTTCAACGTGCAGGCGGCGCACTCGCCGCAGCAGACCGTGACCTGGGAGCAACTGCTGGTCAGCCAGCCCGTGCCGCTGCTGATGCACACCGACGCTGTCACGCGCACCCGCACGATGCGCCTCCTGGCCACACCCGGCCCGCTCACGGTGCGGTACCGCGCCACGCTGGACATCGAACACCACGTTGCCCAGCCCGAGAGCGTGATGGAGATACCGGTGGCCCAGTTGCCGCCCGAGGTGCTGACCTACATCTACCCCAGCCGCTACTGTCAGTCCGATCGGCTGATGGAAGACGCCAACCGCCTGTTCGGCCAGATGGTGCCCGGCTACACGCGCGTGCAGGCGATCCGGAACTGGGTGCAGAGCCAGGTGAAATTCGAATCCGGCACCAGCAACTCCACCACCTCGGCCATGGACACGCTGAAGGACTGCAAGGGCGTGTGCCGCGATTTCGCCCACCTCATGATCGGCCTGTGCCGCGCACTGAACATCCCCGCGCGCTTCACCACCGGCATCGACTACGGTGCCGACCCGGCCCTGGGCCCGACCGACTTCCATGCCTACGTGGAGGTCTACCTTGGCCACCGCTGGTACCTCTTCGACCCCTCGGGCACCGCCATCCCGATGGGCTTCGTGCGCATCGGCACCGGGCGTGACGCGGCCGACGTGTCGTTCGCCACCATCTTCGGCGGGGTGAACAGCCAGGCACCGCGCATCGACATCTCGGCCCAGACCGACCCGCAGCAGGGCTGGCTGATGCCCGTGCACCGGCCGGACGCGCTGTCCACCGACGGTGGGTGGCAGGCTGTGGCCTAAACACCCCCTGCGCCGCTTTGCGGCTTCCCCCCTCTCTGGCGCGCCTTCGGCGCTTGGAGGGGGTACGGCATCTCGGGCCGGCGGAGCCGGACCCTTGCTGCCTCTGGTCCAGGTTGTGCCATTCGTGGCGGGGCGCGCTCCGGCCAGTGAGAACCCTACCCGGTGATAGCCGAGCAAATTACTCTGCGAGCCACTTCCCACGCTGGGCGTTTGCCGGTAGAATTCGAATCGTTTCAAGTAAGAAACACGGGTTTACTAAAGAAACGTTTGACCGCCGCAGCGGCCAGCTCCCTGAAGGACTGCAGATGAGCGTATTGGGCATCGACCAAATCACCTACGGCGCCGCCGACCTGCCGCGTTGCCGCCAGTTCTTTCTGGACTGGGGCCTCTCGCTGGTGGAGGAGTCCGCGCAGGAGCTGGTGTTCGAGTCGCTCAATGGCTGCCGAGTGGTGGTGGCCCATTCCGACAAGCCCGGCCTGCCCGCCGGTGTGGAACCCGATCCGACCCTGCGTGAGGTGGTGTGGGGTGTGGACACGGCCGAGAGCCTGGCGCTGTACCGCGGCCGCCTGCAATCGCAGCCCGGCTTCGTGGATGCGGAAGGCCGCATCGGCTGCACCGACCCCAATGGCCTCGCGGTGCGCCTGCAGCTGACGAAGAAGCGCGACGTGCAGATCGAGAGCGCGCTCGTCAACACCTGGACCGACCGCCCACGCCGCAACCAGCGCAGCCCGGCCTACGACCGCGCCACCCCCGTCGAGGTGGGCCACGTGGTGTTCTTCGTGACCGACATCCAGGCCACCGGCGCCTTCTACATCGACAACCTCGACTTCGTGGTGTCCGACAGCTATCCCCAGCGCGGCCTGTTCCTGCGCTGCGCGCCGGAAGGGGGGCACCATGATCTCTTCCTGCTGCAGCCGCCTGAGCCGCGCAAGGGCCTGAACCATGTGGCCTTCTCCGTGCGCGACCTGCACGAAGTGGTGGGTGGTGGCATGCACATGTCGCGCAGCGGCTGGAGCACCGAACTCGGCCCCGGCCGCCACCCGATTTCCTCGGCCATGTTCTGGTACTTCGAGAGCCCGGCTGGCGCGCTGGTGGAGTACTACACCGACGAGGACGAACTCACCGCCGAGTGGGAGCCGCGCGAATTCACGCCCGGCCCCACGGTGTTCGCCGAATGGGCGATCAAAGGCGGCATCGACGGCAACACCCGCCGCCAGGTGAACGCTGGCGCGCCCAGTGGCAAGTTCATGACCGACAAGCCCAAGCCGCCCACGGAATGACATTGAAGGAGACACCGCCATGCGAACCCCCGATCTGTACAACGAGACCCACCAGTCGCGCACCGCGCCGCCCACCTCGTACGAAGGCCTGCTCGGCGATTCGATCGAGCGTGCCTACGCACAGGGCATCCACGACCTCGAAGGCCTGGTGAAGTACCTCAACGACGCGGGCCCCTCCGGCCCCAACGGCCAGCGCTGGACAGAGCAGTCCTTCCAGCAAGAGATGGCCCGCCTCGGCGCCTGAACAACGCCGCCAGAACCCAGCCCCACGCCAGGAGACACGTCCATGGATACCTCTGTCATCAACGTTCATCTCGACCCGGTCGATGCCGTTCTCGAAGTCGGCCTGAAAGACCTGTGGTTCCCGGTCTGCCCGTCCGGCTTCGTGAAGGACAGCCCGATCTCGCTGCGCCGCCTGGGCTACAAGATCGCGATCTGGCGCGACGCCACCGGCAAGGTGCATGCGCTGGAAGACCACTGCCCGCACCGAGGCGCGCCGCTGTCGCTCGGCGTGAACCTGGGCGACCGCCTCGCCTGCCCGTACCACGGTGTTGAAGTGCGCTGCGACGGCACCGTCACCCGCGTGCCCGGCAGTCCCGGCTGCAAGCTGGAAGGCTCGCGCCCCGCGCGCATGTTCCACGCCGCCGAAGCCGCTGGCGCGATCTTTCTCTACAACGCCACCAACCCCATCCTCGACGAAGCGCCGCCGCTGCAGTTGCCCGAGGAACTCACCTCGCCCGAGTGGTCGTCTTTCCTTTGCTACACCGAGTGGGGCGGCGACTACCGCTACGTGGTCGACAACGTGATGGACCCGATGCACGGCGTGTACCTGCACAAGCAGTCGCACACCATGAGCGAAGGCGCGAGCGAGGCCGAGTTCCAGATCCGCGACATCCCCAACGGCTTCTGCTTCGAGAAGAAGGGCCAGCGCGGCGTGAACTTCGACTGGACCGAATGGATGGACCTCGGCATCCACGTGATGCGCCTGGAAATTCCGTACCCCAAGACCGGCGGCCCCGGTGGCAACTTCACCATCATCGGCAGCTACACGCCCATCAACAACCGCACCTCTGGCGTGTTCCACTGGCGCTGCCGCCGAGTGACCGGCTGGCAGCGCGACGCCTGGCGCTTCCTCTACAAGAACCGCCTGGAAGAGCGCCACTGGAACGTGCTGGAGCAGGACCGCGTGGCCGTGGAAAACATGGAGCCCGACGCCAACAAGCGCGAGCACCTGTACGCACACGACATGGGAATCGTGCGCCTGCGCCGCCACCTGAGAAACCTCGCGAAGGCGCAGCTCGACAAGCCCATGTGAGAATTGCGGGATGAGCAACAACGCCAACACCTTGCAAGCCTGGGTTCATACCCTTCGCCACGAAGCCGACGACATCATCAGCGTGGAACTGCGCCCGGTAGAGGGCGTGGAGTTCCCGCCCTTTGAAGCCGGTTCGCACATCGACCTGCACCTGCCCAACGGCATGGTGCGCAGCTACTCGCTGTCCAACAACTGCCAGGAACGTGGCCGCTACGTCGTGGGCGTGCTGAAGGACCGCGCCAGCCGCGGCGGCTCGCGCTGCGTGCACGAGCAGTTGCGCATCGGCATGCGCATCACCATCAGCGCACCGCGCAACAACTTCCCGCTGCACGAAGAAGCCACGCACTCGGTGCTGGTGGCCGGCGGCATTGGCGTGACGCCGATGATGTGCATGGCACGCCGCCTGAAGGACGAGGGCCACAGCTTCGAGTTCCTGTACTTCTCGCGTTCGCGCAAGAGCGCGGCCTTTGCGGCCGAGATCGAGGCGCTCGGCGTGCCTGTCACCTGGCACTTCGACGACGAGAAGGGTGGCCCGCCCGATCTCACCGCGCTGCTCGGCCGCCGCGCGCCGGCCAGCGGCGAGCACTACTACGCCTGCGGCCCCACGGTGATGCTCGACAACTTCGAGAAGACCTGCGTCGCCCTCGGCCACATCAACGCGCACATCGAGCGCTTCACCGCCGTGGAAGTGGCGGCAGCCATCGACGCCAGAACGAACTTCACCGTCGAACTGAAGCGCAGCGGCCAGACCTTCGAGGTCACCCCCGAGCACTCGCTGCACAAGCGCCTGATCGAGATCAACGCCGACGTGCCCTGGAGCTGTGAAGAAGGCATCTGCGGTTCGTGCGAAACCAAAGTGCTCGAAGGCGTGCCGGACCACCGCGACATGGTGCTCACCGACGCCGAGCGCGCTGCCAACAAGTCGATGATGGTGTGCGTGTCGGGCTGCAAGACAGACCGGCTGGTGCTCGACCTCTGAGCGCTGGCCGCCCCTGCAAAAAAACAGCGGCTTTCGCCGCTGTTTTTTTTAGTCCGCCTTGATGTTGAGTTCCTTGGCGAGCTTGCCGTAGCGCTCGTTGTCGGCCTTCATGAAATCGGCCAGCACCTTGGGCGATCCACCCAGCGTCTCCAGCCCGGCACCCATCAGCTTTTCCTTCACGTCCGGCAGCTGCAGCGCGTCGTTGATCTCCTGGTTCACACGCGCAATGGCGGCGGCGGGCGTGCCCACCGGCGCGAACACGCCATACCAGGCGTTCACTTCCACACCGGGCACACCTTGTTCGGTGGCCGTGGGCACGTCGGGCAGCAGGGCAGAGCGCTTGCTCTCGATCACTGCCAGCGGCACCAGCCGGCCGGCTTTGATGTGCGGCACCGCGCCACCCAGCGCGGTGAACAGCAGCTTCACTTCACCGCCCACTGCGGCCGTCAGCGAAGGCGCCACGCCACGGTAGGGCACGTGCATCAGGTCCACCTGCGTCTGGCGCTTCAGGATCTCGCCCGCGAAGTGCATGGGCGAACCGTTGCCCGCGCTGCCGTAGGGCAGGCCTGGTGTCTTGCGCGCCAGGTCCAGCGCGCCCTTGAGGTTGGTGGCGCCCAGCGTGGGGTTGGCCGCCAGCACCATCGGCGTGGTGGCGGGCGCGATCACAGGCACCAGGTCTTTCTGCACGTCCACACCGCCGCCAGCGCCCTGCGCCATCACGTGGGGCGAGATCGCCATGGTGTTGGGCGTGAGCAGCAGCGTGTGGCCATCGGGTGCGGCCTTGGCCACGGCGGCGGCGCCCAGCAGCGTGCCGGCGCCGGGGCGGTTGTCCACCACCACGGCCTGGCCCAGTTTCGCGGACAGCTTCTCGGCCAGCACGCGCGCGGCGAGGTCCGGCCCGCCACCGGCTGGCACGGGCACGACGATGGTGATGGTCTTGCTCGGGAAGGCCTGCGCCGTGGCGACCATGGGCAGGGCAGCGGCGAGCGCGGTGCCGAGAAGGCACAGGGTGAAAGAGCGCTTGGGGTGGTTCACGGTGTGTTCTCCAGGGTTGCGGTGGGGGATGGATTTCAGATGGCGGCGATGGGCTCGTTCCACGCGTCGTAGCCGTAGACCCAGTCGGCGTTGCCCTGCGTCTTCATCCACTGGTTGCCGCGCGAGCCGATCTGGATCTTTGACGTGCGCTCCATGCGCGTCTTCTCGTAGCGGCGCAGCGCCTCGACGGCCTGCGCGCGGTTGCCCGCACCGGCCAGTGCGCGGCCCAGCACCACGGCGTCTTCAATTGCCATGCCCGCGCCCTGCGCCATGAAGGGCAGCATCGGGTGGCAGGCATCGCCCAGCAGCGTGACCGTGCCCTGCGACCACTGCGGCAGCGGCTCGCGTTCGTACAGCGCGCTCTTGAGCGTGGTGTCGCAGGCCTCGAGCAGGGCGCGGGCGTCCGCGTGGAAGTCCTTGTAGAAACCGCGCAGCTCGTTCACATCGCCCGGGCTCGTCCACGACTCTTCCGTCCAGCTGTCCTGGCCGGTGGTGGCGAACACGAAGGTTTCCCTGCCCTGGTTGAGCGGGAAGGTGACGATCTGGCTCTGCGGGTTCGGGCCCCACCACTTGGTGAAGGCCTCGATCTCGGGCACGTGCTTCACGCGCTCGGTGGGCACCACCGAACGGAACGACACCACGCCGGTGAAGCGCGGGCTTTCCTCGCCGAACAGCGCGGTGCGCACGCGCGAGTGGATGCCGTCGGCGCCCACCACCACGTCAAAGGTGGCCTCGCTGCCGTCGTCGAACTGCAGCGTCACGCCAGCGTCGTTCTGCGCGAGCGTCTTCAGGCGCTTGTCGAACTGGATGTTCTCGATCGGGAACTGCTCGGCCAGCGCGGCCAGGATGTCGGCGCGGTGGATGGTGACCTGCGGCGCGCCGTACTGCTCTTCGGCAATGTTGCTCATGCCCAGGCGCGAGGTTTCCTTGCCCGTGTCCCAGTCGCGGCTGATGCGGAAGGTGGGCTGCGCGCCCGTGCGGCGAATGGCCGCGCCCGCGTTCAGGCCGTCGATGGCGCGCACCACATTGGGCGTGAGGTTGATGTCGGCCCCCACGCGCGAGAAGCCTTTCGCCTGCTCGAACACGGTCACGTCGTGGCCCTGCTGGCGCAGCGCGATGGCAGCGGCCAGGCCACCCACCCCACCGCCGGCGATACCGATTTTCAGACTGCTGCTCATGGGCTTATCTCCTGCATTGACGAAAGGTGCATTGTTCTGCGCACGCTTCTTGCACTCAACCGCATGAACGCCCGAAATGGGTACGATTCGTCCAGACCTCTCCCCACGTTTTCCCTACGTAACAAACCCACGCGCCACATGGACGTTCTGAGTGAAGTGCTTGCCATCTGCCGCGCCGAACGCGCGGTCACGGCGCGCTTCCACCTCTCATCGCCCTGGGGCCTGCACTCCAACGGCGTGTCGGGCTCGGCCATGATCCGCATGGCGCGCGGCGCGCCCTGGTGGATCGAAGCGGTGGGCGGCAACGGCCCGGTGCGCGTGGAGCCTGGCGACCTCGTCATGATGCCGCTCGGTGCGGCGCACCGCATGGGGTCCACCCCCGATGCACCCACCGTGCCCTTCGCACAGCTGCTCACGCAGCGCACGCCCGGTTCTCGCGACGAAGCCCCGCTGGACCTGCGGCACGGCGGCGGCGGCGAAGGCTGCGAGATGTTCAGCGCGCTGCTCTGGTTCTCTGCCTACTGCCGGCACTCGGTGCTGAGCGCACTGCCACCACTCATCCACGTGCGCGCCAGCGAGCTGTCCACGGCGGCCATCCTCGCGGCTTCGATGGAAACGCTGGTCACCGAAACGCTCGACCAGCGCCCCGGCTGGCGCCTCTCGGCCAGCCGCATGGGTGAGCTGCTGCTCATCAACATCCTGCGCGGCCACCTGCTGCGCCACGGCACCGCCACCGAAGAAGCCAACTGGTGGCGCGGTCTGTCAGACCCCGCCATCGCCCGCACCATCTCCGCCATGCACCGCGAACCCGCGCGCAGCTGGACGGTGGAGACCCTCGCCCGCGAAGCCGCCATGTCGCGCTCGCGCTTCAGCGACCGCTTCAAGGCCCTGGTGGGCTACACGCCCATGGGCTACCTCGGCAACCACCGCATGGCACTGGCCGCCGAACAACTCGAAGCCGGGCACCTGCCGCTGGCGCAGGTGGCACAGGGCGCGGGCTATGAGTCGGACAAGGTGTTCGCGCGCGCGTTTCGGCGGTGGTCGGGTTTGCCGCCCACGGCGTATGCGAAGCGTGAGGTGGCGCGGAGGACAGCGATGACGGATCCGCACATTGCCTCCACAGCGAACTGACGACTTGCGCCGATAGTTTGGGTCAGTTTTAGGGATAGTCCATCTGGCCTACTAATATTCTGCCCCTTGTACTTGTATGTTTACGGGAGCGTGGGGTATGTCCGTCGAAGTGCGGTTTCGGTTTCTGCTTTGTGCCATCGCTGCAGGTTCTACGTTGGTATGGTCCACCGGTGCTGCCGGTACTCAGCTGGATTCGGTTTTACCCATAGCGAGAAACGCGGATTACTTCCAGCCAGGACAGTGGCGGCAGGACCCCAAGTCTGCCCTGGACGCCGAATCGACCGATCTGGAGTCGCTGCGTCGGCAGAACGAGAGCCCAGCGGCCTACTTCCAGCGCCAGCTTGAAGCAGCAGAGCAGGGGGATGAGGCTGCGCAATGGCTCGTGGCGAATGCCTATAGCTCAGGCTACGGCACGCCTTCGGATGCACCGCGTGCGACGCATTGGTTGCGCCAGTCTGCGAGCAGGGGTTATCCGGCCGCGATGAACGCTTTGGGCGTCGACCTGTTCCAGGGAGATAACCCGCAAGGGTGGAACGAGGCCGCCAGACTCTTTGCTGCGGCTGCCGCCAAGGGATATGCGACCGCTACATATAACCAAGCCCTGACTCTGCTGCAAGGGCGAGGTGCGGCCCAGGACGTTGGCGCCGGTGTCTTCCTGATGGAGAGGGCTGCGGAGGCCGGCGTGGCCAGCGCAGAGTTCGATCTGGGTCGGAGGTATCTGAGTGGCAACGGTGTCGCCCAGGATGGGCCACAGGCTGTTCGATGGTTGCGGCGTGCCCATGCGCAAAAGCATGACCGTGCGCTTGTGTTTCTGGCTTGGGCGTACCTGGACGGGAAGTTGGTGCCGAAGAACCTCGAGCTGGCTCTTCCTCTCCTGCGACAAGGCGTCGAAAAAGGCACGACCGAAGCGCACACCCTGATGATCTGGATGCTGCTTCAGGGCAAAGGCGAGCAGAACGATGCCAGGCAAGCTGTTGAATGGGCTCGCGAGACGGCCGAATCCGGGCAGGCGTTGGGACAAGTATTGCTCGGCGCTATGTATTGGGAAGGCGTAGGCGTAGACAAGGACCCAGCGATTGCCAGAAGCTGGTTTCGCAAGGCGGCTGCGGGTGGCGACCCCGTTGCCCAATGGGCGCTCGGCCTGATGCATGCCTCCGGCAATGGTGTAGCGAAAGATGAGGCGCTAGCGGTCAGGCGATTCCGGGAAGCTGCCGACCAGGGGCTTGCCGAGGCTCAAACCGCTTTGGGGCGAGCCTTCGCCAATGGCCTTGGCGTTGCACAAGACGATGCCGAAGCTGTCCTCTGGTACACGAAAGCCGCCGAAGGCGGCGATGCGGATGCCCAGTATGAGTTGGGCCGCAGGTACCGCTTGGGCGAGGGAGTGGTGCAAAACAACCTGACCGCCGTAGGTTGGTATCGAAACGCTGCAGACGGAGGGCAAGCCAACGCGCAGGCAGATTTGGGTTACATGTACCTGGAAGGGCTTGGCGTGCAGCGTGATAACGCGCGAGCCTTGCACTGGCTTCGCCAATCAGCGGAAAACGGCAACGCTTCAGGCAAGTTCAATCTGGGGTGGATGCATGAACACGGCGAAGGCGTTTCACGTGACTATGCGCAGGCCATGCGCTGGTACCTCGAGGCGGCACGGCAAGGCGATAGCAGTGCCGTGAACAACGTGGGTCTTATGTACGAAAGAGGGCGCGGCGTTGAGGTTGACGACGCAGAAGCCGCGAGTTGGTATCGCCGGGCAGCGGAAATGGGCAACCCGATCGCCCAGAACAACCTGGGGAAGGCCTTCCGTGGAGGCCGCGGCGTCGAAAAGGACGATGCCGTCGCAGTCACCTGGTTCAGAAAGGCTGCGGAGCAGGGAAACGCAGGGGGGCAGAGCAACCTCGGGCGGGCGTACCACGATGGAAGAGGTATCGAACGGAGTCACGCTCAAGCCGCTTACTGGTACGAGAAAGCGGCGGCACAGCAGGACGACGTGGCTTTGGACAATCTGGGCACCCTGTACCGCTACGGGCACGGTGTCGCCAGGAATCCTGAGCGGGCACAGCAGTTGTTTCTGCAGGCCATCGAACACGGCAATACGTGGGCAATGGAGCACCTGGGCACCATGTTCCTCTACGGCGAGGGCGTGGCCAGGAACGAGCAGGAGGCTCTTCGTCTCTTCCGTCTGGCTGCTGATAGGGGAACTGCTGGTGGGCAGTGGGGTGTCGCCTACATGCTCACGATGGGGCTGGGCGTGAAAAAAGATCCTCAGGAAGCCGCTCGTCTCTATCGACTGGCGGGCTCACAGGGCCATGCCAGTGCGCTGAACAATCTGGGCTACATGTACGAAATGGGCGAGGGGGTACCTCAGGATCATGCGGAGGCAGTGACGTTGTATCGCAAGGCCTTCGATCTGGGAAGCCGATGGGCAGGCGCCAACTTGGGTGAAATGATGGCTTATGGCCGAGGCACTCGTCCAGACATGGTGGAGGCGGTGCGCCTGAACCGTATGGCTTTGGAAAAAGACCTGTCGCTCGCCTATATGCACATGGGAAAGTTTCATGCTGAAGGGCTATTGGAGCCCCGCGACATGGTGCTGGCGCTCGCCTTGATGCTGAAGGCTCAACAGCTGAAAGACGATGAAGCGACGACGCTGGTGGAGCAGTACCGTCTGGCAATGACGTCAGACCAGATCCGTGAAGCCGAGCATATGCTGTCGCGCATGACGGACGGCACCACTTCACTCCGTGTGATGGACGAGCGCTTGGCCGCCCTGAGAGCACCATGACGTTTCATCGAACCGTTAATCATAAAATGCACAGAACTCTGTAATCTTTGGTTCAAGGAGTTCATCATGGGAATTTCTATCGGTGACGTCGTTCCCTTTACCCAGGCACGTTCCAACCTGTCAGAACTGGCCGATCAAGCCAAGGCCGGGGCAGAGAAGATCATCACGAAGAACGGCGAGAGCTATGTCGCGCTGATCGATGCCGATCGGCTCGATTACTACCACCGGCTGGAGCGCGAGCACATCCACCTGCTGTTGATCGACGATGCCAAGCGTGGATTGGCTGACATTGCTGCTGGTCGCACTTTGGACGCAGACCGCGCTCTGGAGCAGCTACAACAGCGGCGCAAGGCCGCAACCCAGGCATCGCTCCCGGCGAGCGCTGGCAAGCCTGCGAACAAGAAGCGTGGCTGAGCTGTTGCATCGGGTCGAACTGACCGCAAGTTTCCTGGAGCGACTTGATGTCATCGAGACGTTTCTGACGGAAGCAGACGCCGGCTTTGCCTTCGACGCGCTACTGGAGGGGCTTCGAGCCACCGTCATTCCGAACTTGCGGCGCTTTCCACGCATGGGCCGGCGCTACCTTGGTAATCCTCCTCAATCGGTTGAGGCGCTGGCGCAACTGGCCGCGTTGCCCCCCGGTGCGGCCGATGCGCTGCGCGAATACCTGCATGGCGACTATTTAGTGCTGTATTCCCTGGTGGACGCTTCCACGCAAGGCGAGGCAACGGTCTATCTGCTCTCCATACGGCATCACCGGGAGTTGTCGTTTGACTTTGCCCGTTTCTGGCCGGCTTCCGGCGCGCCAGAGCGCTGACCCCCCGCCACGCCTCACACGGTTGGCACCGTCCCCCCATCGATCACATATTCCGCACCCGAGATCGACCCGGCGCGCGGCGACACCAGGAAGGTGATCAGGTCGGCCACTTCCTCTGGCCTGGCGGGCCGGCCCAGCGGAATGCCGCCGAGCGACTGCATGACGATCCGCTTGCCGCCCTCGTAGTCGGTGCCGGCCTGCGTGGCCAGGCGCTCGATGAATGCCGAGGTGGCCTCGGTCTCGATCCAGCCTGGTGACACGCGCAACACGCGCACACCCTTGGGCGTCACCTCTTTCGAGAGCGCCTTGCTGTAGGTGGACAAGGCGGCCTTCGCCGCTGCGTAGGCGATGGTGGATTCGGGCAGCGGCAACACGCGCTGGATCGAACTCACGTGCACGATCACGCCCGAGCCCTGGGCCAGCATGGCGGGCAGCATGGCGCGGTCCAGCCGCACGGCAGGCATGAGGTTCAGGTTCAGTTCGCTGACCCATTGCGCATCGTCCAGCGCCGCAAAGCCACCTGCCGGCGCGTTGGAACCACCCAGCACGTTCACCAGGATGTCGATGCCACCCCATTGCTCCAGCACCGCCCGCGCGGCCTCTGCCGTGCCCTCGGCCGTGGAAAGATCGGCGGCCACGTAGTGAACGCCGTCCACCGCAACCGCAGGCACGGCGCGCGCCGTGGCGATGACCTGTGCACCCGCTTCGCGCAAGCCGCGCACCACAGCTGCACCCAGGCCCTTGGTGCCACCCGTCACCAGCGCGCGCTGGCCGGTCAGTTGAAGATCGAAGTTCATACCGTGATCTCCAGCGAAGCGATGCGCCCGCGCTCCAGGCGGAAGCCATAGCGCAAATCGATCGGGCTGCCGGGAAAGTTGCCCGCCACATGGCTGGTGACGATGTGCACACCGTCCTTCAACTCGATGGCCCTGGGCTCGCTCGTGTACGAGTACGCGGCGGATGCGTGCTCCTTCCATGCGCGGATCGCGTCAGGGCCGGTGTGGGTGTGGTTTTCGTCCTTGACGACGCCTTGCGCCGTGAAGCAGCGGGCCACGGCGTCGGCGTCTTTGCGGTCCGCCTCGAAGTAGGCGGCAATCGGTTCTGGCAGATTCAAATGGTTCATCGTGAACTCCTGTTGAGGTGAGGAGTCCCGAGAATGCAGCGCACGGAGAATTTAGTGAATCGCCTAGAATTCGAAAGACTTATGTCGAAAAGGAAGCATAGTGCGCGGTGGCGAATTCGCAGAGCTGAAAGCCTTCGTGGCCGTGGTCGACCGGGCCAGCTTCGCGCGCGCGGCGGAGCACCTGGGCCTTTCTCCTTCCGCCCTGAGCCAGACCATCCGCCTGCTTGAGGAGCGGCTTGGCGTGCGGCTGCTCAACCGCACCACGCGCAGCGTGGCGCCCACGGCCGCGGGCACGCAACTGCATGGGCGCATTGCACCGTTGATCCGCGACATGGACGAGGCGGTGGCCGAAGCCAGCGCCACCGCGGGCCAGACGGGCGGCACCCTGCGCATCAACACGCTGGGCATGGGTGCCCGCCAGGTCATCGCCCCGCGCCTTGCGCGGTTTCACCGTTCCCACCCTGAAGTGCAGCTCGACATCGTGGTCGACGACGCCTTGAGCGACATCGTCGCCGGCCGATTTGACGCGGGCATTCGTGTCGGTGGCCGTGTGGAGAAAGACATGATTGCCGTGCGCCTCACGCCCGACGTGAAGATGACCGCCGTTGCTTCGCCGGAGTACCTGGCGCGCCACGGCACGCCCCGCGCTCCGGAAGACCTGCACCGGCACGCCTGCATCAACTGGCGCCTGCAGGCCGACGGCAGGGTCTACCGCTGGGAGTTCGAGAAGCGGGGCAAGCGGCTCGAACTCGCCGTGCAAGGGCCGCTCACCACCAACCAGGCACACATCGGCGCTGCCGCGGCGCTGCAGGGGCTGGGCATCCTGAACGCGTTTGACCAGGAAGGTATTGAAGAGGCGCTGAAAGAAAAGCGGCTGGTGCAGGTGCTCGCCGACTGGTCGATCACCCGACCGGGGCTGTTCCTCTACTACCCGAACCGCCGCCACCCGCAGGCAGCACTGAGCGCTTTTATCGACTGTCTGCTGGACAAGGATTTGCCTGCACGCCCCCGCAGAGTGGTGTGACCAGCGCAGCCAGCGCTATGAAGCCCGTGAATACCGCCGCGACAACTCGATCGCCGCGATGCACACCGTCAACCACGCCACGCCAAAGGCGAACCCCGCCACCACGTCGCTCGCCCAGTGCACCTGCAGGATCACGCGGCTCCAGCCGATGCTGAACGCGAACGCAGCCGCCAGCAGCACGCTGGGCAGATGCCAGCGCGGTGGCAGCAAGCGCAGGCACAGGTAGGCCAGCATGCCGTACACCACCAGCGAACCCGAGGTGTGGCCGCTGGGAAAACTGAAGCCATCGGCCTGCGCAAAGCCGTGGTCGTGCACCGGGCGAACCCGCTCGAAGATGCGCTTGAGCAACTGGTTGAGCGCACCCGCCCCCGCACACGCCACCACCCAGCCCAGGGCCAGAGCGGTGTGCCGGCGCACGAGCAGCAACACGCCCACAGCAATCACCAGCAGCGTCAGCGGCATCGGGTCGCCCAGGTGGGTCAGGTTTCCAAAAAAGCGCAGAGCAGCAGGTGACAGTTCGCGCGCCAGCGTCTCGGTCAGCCGCTCATCGAACCGGCCAATCTCCTCGTCCGCATCGAACGCTTCCAGCATCTCGGCGAACAGGGAGGCCGTGGCGATGAGCACGCCTGCGCCGATGGCGAGGCAGATGCCCAGCAGAAGAGGGCGGGGCCAGTTGCTCCAGGCGTTGCGCACACTCGAATGCCTGTAGGCGATGACGAGAGCCGTGGTGGCGAGCAGTGCCAACGCCAGCGCGACGGCGAGCACGGGGATGGCGTGTTTGCCGAGCCATTCGGCTACGGCCAGGACTTGGGTCAGGTCGCTGTCCATTTGTCGCGGCTATTTCGTGGCATGGATTCTTGCATGCGTTAGAAGATCGGTGTGAGCGAACGCCAGAGCGCCGGATCAACGCGTTGATGGCGCGCACCGGGCAGTCCGTGTTCCGGGCGCATCGGCCTGTCGTCATTCCTTTGACGCGCTCGCTGCGCGTATGGCCGCCAGGCATTCGGCGACGAGCTGGGCGGCATCATAGGGTTTGAGCAGCAGTCTGGCGCCGGGGGGCAGCTCGCGGCCCGGCGCGGGTTGAGCGCCGCTTGCGAAAACCACGGCCAGGCCCGGTTTCACGTGCAAGGCCGCCCGCGCCAGGTCGGCGCCGCTCATGTCGGGCAGGCCCAGGTCGAGCAACAGGGCGTCAAAGTGGTGCTGCCCACCCAGGGCCAGCAGCGCGCTGGCGGCTGTACCCGCTTCCACCACCTCATGGCCGAGCGCGCGAAAGTACTCGGCGGTGGTGGCGCGTATGGCTTCGTCGTCCTCCACCATGAGCACCTTGAAACGCCGCTGCGGTTCTTCTGTGGTTTGCGTGGCAGGTGACTGGGCACGCCCCTTGGCTGTGCTCAACACATGGCGAATGCGGCGCGCCAGTGCCTCCTGGGTGTACGGCTTGGACAGCAGTTCGACACCTTCGTCGAGCCGACCGCCGTGGACGATGGAGTTTTCCGTGTAGCCCGAGGTGAAGAGCACGGCGATGCCGGGCAGGCGCTGCTGGGCCATGCGCGCCAGCTCGGGGCTGCGCAGGCGGCCGGGCATCATCACGTCGGTGAACAGCACGTCGATGGAGACGCCGCTTTCGATGACCATGAGCGCGCTGTCGGCGTTCCTGGCGCGCAGCGCCTTGTACCCCAGCGCGACCAGCATGGCCACCGCCGTCTCGCGCACTTCCTCGTCGTCTTCCACCACCAGCACGGTCTCGCTGCCGCCCTCGATCGGCCCGCCCGCAGGGGATGAAGGCGCTGCGCTCTCTGTCTGCGTGGACCGCGGGAGGTAGAGCTTGACGGTCGTCCCATGGCCCAACTCGCTGTAGACGACGACGTGCCCGCCCGACTGTTTCACGAACCCGTACACCATGGACAGGCCCAGGCCCGTGCCCTTGCCTTCGGGCTTGGTGCTGAAGAAGGGCTCGAAAGCCCGTTCGAGCACCTCGGTCGGCATGCCTGAGCCGGTGTCGGTCACGGCGATCATCACGTACTGCCCCGGGCGCACGTCGTCGTGCTGCCGGCAGTAGTCGGCATCGAGAAAGGCGTTGCCGGCTTCGATGGTGAGCTTGCCGTGCCCGTCCATCGCGTCGCGCGCGTTGATGGCGAGGTTGAGCACGGCGTTCTCCACCTGGCTCGGGTCGATCGATGTGTTCCACAGGCCGCCGGAGATGACCGTCTCCACCTCGATGGCTTCGCCGAGCGTTCGCCGCAACATCTCTTCCAGCCCTCTGATGAAGCGGCCCACGTTGACCACACGCGGCTCCAATGGCTGGCGGCGGCCGAACGACAACAGTTGCGAGGCCAGCCTCGCGCCACGTTCCACCCCGCCGAGCGCTGATTCAACGCGTTTCTGGGCGAGTGGGTGGTCCTTGGTGTAGATGGCCAGCAGCTGGAGATTGGCGCTGATGACCTGCAGCGAGTTGTTGAAGTCGTGCGCCACGCCGCCCGTGAGCGCGCCCAGCGCCTCCATCTTCTGTGCCCGTTGCAGGGCGCTTTCGGCGCGGCTGCGCTCCTCGCCCTCGTGCCGCAGACGCTGCAGTGCCTGCTCCAGCTCGGACGTGCGGGCTTGCACATGGTTCTCCAGCGTCGCGTTCAACTGGCGCAGCGCGTGCTCGGCGTTTTTCTGGTGCGTCACGTCGTAGCCGTCGACGAAGATGCCTTCAACGCGGCCCTCCACGAACACGGGCTGGTAGACGAGGTGGACGAACCTTTCCACCGGTTCCGCGTCCGGCGCGCGCTGGATGCGCACGGCCAGGGCCTCGCCCACGAAGGCCTCGCCCGTGGCGTACACCTGGTCCAGCAGTTCGAAGTAGCCCTGTCCGCCCACCTCTGGCAGCGCCTCGCGCACGGGCAGGCCGATCAAGGGCCGGTGGCCCACCAGGCGCATGTAGGCGTCGTTGGCGAGCTCGAACACATGGTTCGGCCCCGACAGCAGGGCCATGAAGCTCGGCGCCTCCTTGAACATGGCGCGCAGGCGGTCCCGCTCTTCGGTGCGCGCGGCCACCTCCGTGGCCAGTTGCCGATTGCCTTCCAGGCTCGTCCAGCGGGCCACGACCTGCCCGGCCAGGAGCTTCAGGTAGCTGGCGTAGTCGTCGTCGAATGGCCGAAACGGGTTCAGCCCGACCACGAGCGCCGCGGTGGGGTGGTTCTGGCCCGGCGGTGAAAGGGCGATCACGGCCGCCTGGGTGGCCGGTGCTTGCCAGGCGCCGGTGGGCAGGCCAGGTGGGGCGGGCACGGTGAACAGCGGGGGTGCGTCTCGCAGGGTGTCTAGCCGCCAGGCGGACACGGGCTCGGGTGCCGCGTCGCCGAGTTCTTGGTACAGCGGCGTGGGAGTGCCCGCTTCGTCCAGCTTGTAGAGGGCGCTGAAGAGGATGTCGCGGTTCGCTTTTGCGGCCGCCTCCGCCACCGAACGGAAAAAGCCCTCGAGTTGATCGGCCCCGGCGATAGACGAGGCCAGCGCTTCCAGCGACTCCAGCCGCCGTTCACTGATCACCTGCTCGGTCTCTTCGCTCACCGCGCAGAAGATGCCCTCCACCTGGCCATCGTCGCCGCTGAGCGGGCTGTACGAGAACGTGTGATAGGTCTCTTCCGGATAGCCGTGGCGGTGAAGGATGAGCAAGAGTGCGCGATCCCACGTGCTCTGGCCGTGTTCGTACACCTGACGCAACCTCGGGGCCACGTCGTCCCATATCTCGGCGTAGAGCTCTTGCGTGGGCATGCCCAGCGCACGCGGGTGCTTCTCGCCCAGGGTGGGGCGGTAGGCGTCGTTGTAGAGAAAGGCGACGTCGGGCCCCCAGCCCACCCACATCTCGAACCTGGAGGTGAGCAGAATCTGCACCGCGCTGCGCAGCGCGAGCGGCCAGCCGGCGGGTTCTCCGAGCGCCGTGGAGCCCCAGTCGTGACCACGCATGAGCGTGGCCATTTCGCTGTCGCCGATGAAAGTGCGGGCCAGCACGTCCTGGCTGTTATTGCTGTTGTCCATGGTGAAGCGCCGCAGAGTTGGAACAGGGTCCGCACGGTACGCAGACCCGCCTTGCGCAAACACGTGAAACTTAGCGGCTGTCGCTGCGGCGTGGTGTAGGACAGCGCCCACACATGAGGGTGTGGTGCGGCAGGTCCCTGCCGCGCGGTGCGTGGCCGACCCGTGACACCGTCAGCGCCCGAGCGCCTGCGTCCTCGGAATCCAGTACGCCAGCACGCCCGCCGCACCCCATGCAATGAGGCCCACCGCGCCAATGCCCGCCGCCAGCGACAGGCTCCCCGCCAGGAACGACAACAGCACCGGCCCGCACGATGAACCGATGTCTGACTGCAGGCGCCACACCCCAAGGAAGTGCGCGCGGCCGTGCCGTGGGGAGTGGTCGGCGCCCAGAGTCATGATCATTCCGGAGCCGATGCCGTTGCCGAAACCGATGGCCAGTGAGGCGAGCAGCAGCGAGGTGAAGCCCGAGGTGAATGGCATCAGCAGCAGCGCGGTGCCCATGATCACCATCGAGGGCACCGCGACCCAGCGTGTGCCCTTGTGGTCCATCACCTTGCCGGCGGGGTAGAACACCAGCATGTCGATGCCGCCGGCCAGGCCATAGATGAGCGATGCCACGGCGGGCGCCAGCCCGAGGTGGTCGGCCCACAGCGGGATGACCACCTGGCGCGACGCGCGCACGGCACTGACCAGCACCACGCCGATGCCGAGCGTGAGGAACACACGTCGGTGGTCCTTGAGGGTGGAGAGGATGGTGGTGGCTGCGGGCGGTGTCTGGCCGGGAGCCACGTGGGGCGTTTCCAGGTCGGGCACGCGCGCACCGAGGGCGGCGGCGGCCACCACGCCGGCAATGCCGACGCCGAAGGCGCCCGCCAGGCCGAACGCGTACACGGCGGCGGCGCCCAGGAACGGGCCGATGAACATGCCGATGCGGCTCACGCCGCCCAGTGTGGACAGCGCGCGTGCCCGGTACGCGATGGGCACGGCTTCGGCCATGTAGCTCTGGCGCGCCAGGTTGTAGACGGCGCGGGACATGCCCACCATGAAACAGCCGGCGGCGAAGAGGGCGAGGTTCGAAGTCAACACGCACAGCGCCATGCCCAGCGCACTCCACAGGCCGGCCGCCACAATGGCCCAGCGCTCGCCCCAGCGCATGGTGATCAGCGACGCTGGGATGTTGTTGAGCAGCGAACCCAGGCCCATCAGGGCGACGATCAGCGCGGCCAGCGGCACCGAGGCGCCCAGCTCGCGCGCCACGAGCGGGATGATGGGAAGAATGGCGCCTTCGCCCAGCCCGAACAGCAGGGAGGGGCCGAAGATGGGGACGGCGAGCCGCTTGAAGGAAAACCCGTTGGGGGAGGCGGTGTCGGGCAGGGAAGGTGGAGAAGGGGGCGAGGACATGCGCAGCGTCGGGGCCGGGGAAGAGCGGGCGGGCCTTATTGTCTTCTTCCTGGTCTGCCGCAGCGGAACGGCTCCGTTGAGGCCACGCGGGCTCTGTGGGTTGAACGTGCCGCTCCTACAATTTCTCCATGCCGACCACCGAAACCACCACCGCGTTCTTCCTCGTCGCTCTGATCCTGGGTTTCACGCCAGGCCCGGACAACCTGTTCGTGCTGATGCAGTCCGCGTCGCAAGGCCGGCGGGCGGGGCTCAAGGTGATGCTGGGTTTGTGCGCCGGGCTGTGCGTGCAGACGGCTGCGGTGGCGCTGGGGCTGGCCACGTTGTTCGCGGCGTCGCAGACCGCGTTCCAGGTGCTGAAGTTCGTCGGGGCAGGCTACCTGCTGTACCTGGCCTGGAAGGCGTTTCGCGCGCCGGTGGGTGAGCTGGGCACAGCAGGCGGATCGGACGACACCCATTTGCTGCTGCGCGGCTTTGTCATGAACCTGACGAACCCCAAGGTGCTGCTGTTCTTCCTGGCGTTCCTGCCGCAGTTCGTGAGCCCGGGTGCCGGGCCGGTGGCGCTGCAGGTGGCGTGGTTCGGCGGCTGGTTCATTGTGGCCACCGTGTTCGCGTTCGGCACCATCGCCTTGCTGGCCGGTGCCATCGGTGAACGGCTGCGCCGCTCCGAGCGGGCGCAGGTGGTTCTCAATCGGGTGTGTGGTGTCGTGTTCGCCGGGCTGGCCATCAAGCTGTTGACGGCCGAGCGCTGAGCGCCGTTCCCCGTCAGGCCACGTACGCCACGATCTCGATCTTCATCCCCGGCACCACCAGCGCCACGCCCGCGCTCGACCGGTTCGGCCATGGCGCCCGGAAGAACTCGCGGTACACCGCGTCGATGGCCGGCATGTCGGCCACGTCGGTCATGTAGATCAGCACCTGCGCCACGTCGTCCATGGTCTTGCCGGCGCGTTCCACCGCGCGCTGCAGGTTGCTGAAGGTGAGCCGGGCCTGTTGCTCGATGGTGCCGGTGGTGTCCACGGTGCCGTCTTCGCGCACCGGGCCGTGGGCGGTGTAGAGCACGCCGCCGGCGCGCACCATCCACGAGAAAGGCTGCTTGAACTGCGGCAGGCCGACGTCGATGACTTCCTTCATGGCGTTGCTGCCGTGTCGCTCAGTCGGCCTTGATGCCGGTCTCGCGGATCACCTTGCCGTAGCGCTCGTTGTGGTGCGCGTTGATCTTCGCGAGCGCGGCGGGTTCGCCGCCGGCGGGAATCAGCGCCATGGTCTGCATGCGGGCCTGCACGTCGGGCATCTTCAGGATTTCATTGAGGTGGCTGTTGAGCGTGCGCACCACCTCGGGCGGCATGCCCTTGGGGCCGAAGAAGCCTTGCCATGCGCCCACCTCTGCATCCTTCACACCCGCCTCGGCCAGCGTGGGCACGTTGGGTGCGAGGGGCGAGCGCTGCGGGTCGGCCACGGCCACGTTCACCAGCTTGCCCTGGCCGATGTATTGCGCCACCGGGCCGAGGGTGGTGTACATCATGGGAATGTGGCCGGCCACCAGGTCGACGATGGCGGGGCCGCTGCCGCGGTAGGGCACCTGCGTGAGCTTCACGCCGGCCGAGCGGTTGAACATCTCGCCCAGGATGTGCATGGGCGAGCCGCTGCCGGGGCTGGCGTAGTTGCCGATCTTTCCGCTCTTGGCGGCGGCCACCACGTCCTTCACTGTGTTCAGGCCCGAGCCCGCGTGCGTGATGAGGAACAGCGACTGCGTGCCGGCGAGCAGGATGGGCGTGAAGTCGTTGAGCGGGTCGTACACCGCGCCGGTGCCGGGCTTGAGCACCAGCGGCGCGGTGGCAAAGGTGTTCGGCGTGAACAGCAGCGTGTGGCCATCGGGCGCGGCCTTGGCCACGAACGAATTGCCGATGGTGCCGCTGGCGCCGGTCTTGTTCTCCACCACCACGGGCTGGCCCAGGCGCGCCTGCAGTTTCTCGGCGAAGGTGCGGGCCAGCGCGTCGGTGTCGCCACCGGGCGGGAACGACACGATCAGGCTGATCGTCTTGGTGGGCCAGGTCTGTGCCAGGGCGGCGCCGCCCGGCAGGGCGAGTGCGGCGGCGGTGGCCAGCGTGGCGAGTATCAGGGGGCGGCGGGCGATCATGTTCGTTGTCTCCAGGGCTGTTGTGGGTGGGAACGCAGACGGAACCGGAAGCAGCAGATGCAGGGCGCTCAGAACACGCCGGGGAAAGAGCCTCCGTCGAGCAGGATGTTCTGGCCGTTGATGTAGCCGGCGTGCACGCTGCACAGGTAGGCGCAGGTGTGGCCGAGTTCACTCGGCTGGCCGATGCGGTGGGCCGGGTGCTTGGCCAGGCGCGCCTCGCGCACCTGGTCCACCGTCTTGCCTTCGCGCCTGGCCTGCGCGGCAAAGTTGCTTTCGAGCCGCGCGGTGTCGAAGGTGCCGGGCAGCAGGTTGTTGATGGTGACGCCGCGCGCCACGGTGCTGCGCGCCAGGCCCGAGACGAAGGCGGTGAGGCCGCCGCGCGCGCCGGTGGACAGGCCCAGGCCGTCCAGTGGCGACTTCACCGAGCTGGAGGTGAGGTTGACGATGCGGCCGAAACCGCGCGCCATCATGCCGTCCACCGTGGCCTTGATGAGCTCGATCGGCGCGAGCATGTTGGCGTCGATCGCGCGGTGCCAGGTCTCGCGGTCCCATTGGCGGAAATCACCGGGCGGTGGGCCGCCTGCGTTGGTCACGAGGATGTCGAAGTCGGGGTGCGCCGCGAAGATGCGCGCGCGGCCTTCGTCGGTGGTCACGTCGGCGGCCACCCAGCTCACCTCGCCCGCGCCGTGCGCGGCCAGGCGTTCGGCGGCTTCGCGCAGCGGGCCTTCGGTGCGCGCGACAATCACCACGTGCACGCCGTCCTTCACCAGCGCCTCGGCGCAGGCATAGCCCAGCCCGGAACTCGCGCCACACACGAGCGCCTTCTTGCCTGCAATGCCCAGGTCCATGTTCAGTTGTCCTTGGATGAAAGGGGTTGCGCGTCGCGGAGATCGACGTCGAGACGCGCCCAGGCGTCGATCTCCACGCGCAGTTCGGGGAACACCAGCGCCTGCACGGCCACGAGGGTGGAGCATGGTGTGTGTTCGCCGAAGAAGTCGCGCCGCGCGCGGCCCACCTCGTCCTTGTCGGCGATGTCGGTCAGGTAGACCACGGTCTTGACGAGGTTGTGGCGGTGGCCGCCAGCGGCCGTCACCAGCGCTTCCAGTTTCTTCAGCACCACCAGCGCCTGGTCGTACGCGCCGAGCGGTTCGCCGCGGGTGGCGGCGTCGCGCGTGGCGGGGTGGCCGGTCATGCCCGACATCACCACCTCGTTGCCCATGCGGTAGCCATTCGTCCAGCTGGCGGTGGGCAGGTCGGGCACCTGGGGTGCCTGGATCTTTTCAGCGGTGGTCATCATTGGCCGCCTTGCCGCACGCGTTCCTTGATGCGTTCGCGCACCGGCACGAAGTCATACGTGGGGTAGCACTCGGTGGCGAACACGCCCCAGGCCGAGCGCTCCAGCTCCAGGTTGACGCGCCCGAGCAGGTGCGGCGGCACTTCCAGCGTGACGATCTGGCCCAGGCCCATTGCCACCGTCCAAGAGACGACGCGCGTGCCTTCCACCGGAAAGCGCTCCCACCATTCGCTGGCCTTCAGCTTCGCCTGCACGTCGTCCAGCGTGAGGCCGGCGTGGTGCTTGAGCACGATCGTGATCAGCACGTTGGCTTCGCTGATGGCCTGGCTCATGGCGATCACTCCATCGTGATGTTGCGGGCCTTGATGACCTTGGCCCAGCGCGCGGTCTCGTCGCGAATGTGGGCGTCGAACGCGGCGGTCTGGATGTCCCAGGCGCTCAGGCCCTGGCCCTGCAGGCGCTCGCGCACGGCGGGTTCGGCGAGGATGGCGGCGGCGTCGCGCGCCAGTTGGGCTGCCACATCGGGCGGCGTGCCTGCGGGTGCGAGCAGGCCGTACCACGAAGGCACCACCACGCCGGGAATGCCCAGCTCCGTCAGCGTCGGGATCTCGGGTGCGGTGGGCGTGCGCGCGCTGTCGGTCACGGCCAGCGCCACCAGCTTGCCGCTCCTGATGTGCGGCAGCACGGTGGGCAGGTTGCTGAACATCAGCGGCACGGTGCCGCCGAGCAGGTCGTTGATGGCGGGCGGCGTGCCCTTGTAGGCGATGTGAAGGATGTCGACGTTGGCCTGCGACTTGAACAGCTCGCCGGCCAGGTGCAGGCCGCTGCCCACGCCGGGCGAGGCGTACGAGAGCGAGTCCGGCTTGGCCTTGGCCTGCGCGATCAGCTCGGCCACGGTCTTGATGCCGGTGGCCGGGTTCGTCACCAGCACGTTGGGCGTCTTGGCCAGCATGGCCACGGCCACGAAGTCCTTCTGGATGTCGAACGGGAACTTCGGCATCAGCGTCGGGTTGACGGTGAGGTTGCCGGCCGGAATCACCAGCAGCGTGTGGCCATCGGGCTTGCCACGCTTGACCTTGTCCATGCCGATGTTGCCGGCCGCGCCGGGCGCGTTGTCGACCACGGCGACCTGGTTGTAGCGCTTGGCCAGGCCATCGGCCAGCACGCGCGCCAGGGTGTCGATCGGGCCACCGGCGGGGAACGGTGCGACCAGCGTGAACTTGTCGGAAGCGAGTTGCTTCTCGGCCGCGGACTGTGCGTGCGCGGTGGTGCCCACGAACGCGAGCAGGGAAGCGAGGGCGAGGAGGGTGCGGCGGGAGTTCATCTGGTTCATTCCATCGTGATGTTGCGGGCCTGGATGACCTTGGCCCAGCGCGCCGTTTCTTCGCGGATGTACGCGTCGAACGCGGCGGGCTTCATGTTCCATTCGGTCATGCCTTGCGCCTTGAGCGCTTCGCGAACCTGCGGCTGCGCGAGGATCTCGGTCGCGTCCTTGTGCAGTTGCTCGACCACGTCGGCCGGTGTGCCGCCGGGCGCGAGCAGGCCGTACCACGACGGCACGATGACGCCCTGGACGCCTTGCTCGGCCAGGGTGGGAATGTCGGGAGCGCTCGGCGTGCGGGCGCGGTCGGTCAGGCCCAGTGCCACCAGGCGCCCGCTCTCCAGGTGCGGCAGCACCGTGGGCAGGTTGCTGAACATCAGCGGCACGGTGCCGGCCATCAGGTCGTTGATGGCGGGGGTCGATCCCCGGTAGGCCACGTGCTGGATGTCGACATTGGCCTGGTCCTTGAACAGTTCACCCGCGATGTGCAGGCCGCTGCCCATGCCGGTGGAGGCGTAGAACAGCGCACCGGGCTTCGCCTTCGCCTGCCTGATCACGTCGTTCACGTTCTTGAAGCCGGTCTTCGGTGTGGTCACCAGCACGTTGGGCGTGGTGGCCAGCATGGCGACGGCCGCGAAGTCCTTCTGGATGTCGAACGGGAACTTCGGCATCAGCGTGGGGTTGATGGTGAGGTTGCCGGCCGGAATCACCAGCAGCGTGTGGCCGTCGGCCTTGGCGCGTTTGACCTTGCCCATGCCAATGGTGCCCGCGCCACCGGGCGCGTTGTCCACCACGGCCGCCTGGTCGTAGCGCTTGGACAGGCCATCGGCCAGCAGACGCGCCAGCGCGTCCATGGCGCCGCCGGCGGGGAAGGGCACGACCAGCGTGAACTTGTCGGAAGCGAGATGCTTCTCGGCGGGGGTCTGTGCGTGGGCAGTGGTGCCGAAGACGGCGAGAACGGAGGCGAGGGCGATGAGGGGTCTGCGGGAGGTCATGGTTCGAGGTGTTGCGGGTTGGCAAAGGGCCGCCGCGCCGGGCCGCCCCAAGCAAGGCCGCGCCCCTTTGGGGGGCAGCGACCCGCGAAGCGGCGGAGCGTGGGGGCTCATGTGGTCGCCCATGGCATGGGCGATTCGTTCAGTCCCCAATAGAAGCTCTTCTGGCTTGTGTACTCAAGAATGCCCAGACGGCCCTTCTCCTGGCCGTAGCCGCTCATCTTCACGCCGGTGAAGGGCGTGCTGATGGAGAAGACCTTGTATGTGTTGATCCAGACCGTGCCGGTCTGTAGCGCACGGCCAATGCGCCACGCGCTCTTGAAGTCGCGTGTCCAGATCCCCGAGGCCAGGCCAAACATGTTGTCGTTGCATTGCGTGATCAAGTCGTTTTCGTCTTTCCACGGAAGCAACGCAAGAACCGGGCCGAAGATCTCTTCCTGGCACATGCGCGCGCTGTTGGGCAGGCCTTCGAAGATGGTGGGCAGGTAGTAGCTGCCGCCATCGAAGTAGCCGCCCGTGGGGCGCTCGCCGCCGCACAGCACGGTGCCGCCTTCGTCGCGGCCCATCTGCACGTATTTCTCCACCGAAGCGCGGTGGCCCAGGTTCACCAGCGGGCCCATCTGCGTGCTCTCCAGTGAAGGATCGCCCACGCGAAGTTTCTTCACGCCTTCGACAAGACGGGCCTTGAATTCGTTGTAGACGCTCTCGTGCACGAAGGCGCGCGAGCCGGCAATGCACGATTCGCCCGAGGAACTGAAGATGCCGTAGAGCACGCCGGCCACCGCGTGGTCCAGGTCGGCGTCGGGCATGACGATGGTGGGCGACTTGCCGCCGAGTTCGAGCGATGTCGGCATCAGCTTCTCGGCCGCGAGGCGCTGGATGCCCATGCCCACATTGGTGCCACCGGTGAAGGCGATGCGCTTGATCAGCGGGTGCTTGACGAGCGCGTCGCCCACCACGCTGCCCTTGCCCGGCAGCACGCTGATGATGCCGTCGGGCACACCGGCCTGCTGCGCGATCTTCGCGAGCTCGATGGCCATGCGCGGCGTGATCTCGGCCGGCTTGAACACCACGGCACAGCCAGCGGCCAGCGCGGGCGCAAGCTTCTGCGCCTCGCTGGCGATGGGCGAGTTCCAGGGCGTGATGGCACCGACCACGCCGAGCGGCTCGTGCACGCTCATGCTGAGGTAGTCGCCGCGCGAAGGGGTGATGGCGTCTTCCCAGGTTTCGGCGGCGGCGCCGAAGAACTGGAAGGTGCCGGCGGCACTGGCCACCAGCGCGCGGCATTCCTTGATGGGTTTGCCGTTGTCCAGCCGCTGCAGTTGCGCGAGTTCTTCACCACGCTCGCGGATGCCGTTTGCAATGCGGTAGAGCAGGGCGGCGCGTTCGTGGTGCTTCAGCTTCGCCCAGGCGAGTTGCTGGCGCGCTTGTTCGGCGGTCTGCACGGCCTCGTCCACATCGGCGGCGGTGGCGGCGTGCAGTCTGGCGACCGTGCTGCCGTCGTGCGGGTATTCGGTGGTGTATTCGGGGCCCGAGGCGTCGCGCCAGCGGCCGGCGAAATAGCTCTGGAGTTTTTCGCTCATATCGTCACCGAAGCAGTGCGGTTGTTCAGGAAACGCAGGGCGGAGAGCACGGTCAGCGCCGAGGTCTTGGGGTTGTCGGGCAGCGGCTTGCCGCGCATGGTGATCTGCATCTCGCCGAAGGCGCCGCGCACATCGATCTCGTGGATGTTCTCGGTCACGGTCGGGTCGGCGATCAGGCGCACGCGCGTCGCGTCCAGGCCCAGCCCGGCGAGCGAGACGGTGGCGGCCACGTTGGCGTTCTTGGGATACAGGTGCGCGGCCTCGCGCGCGGTGGCTTCGAGGATCACCGTGGGTTCGGTGATGGTGTCAAGGTTGGTCACCTGTTCGGCCGGGCTGCCGCGCCAGCCCTGCGGCGGCTTGCGGCCGGTGTAAGTCACGCTGTCCAGGCCGGCCAGTCGGGCCGAAGCAATCGCGTCGATGCCGCCGATGGCGCCGGCCAGCAGGTGCACACGCGTGCCGCCACGCTGGGCCGCATCGGCCAGCTGTTCGGGCAGGCCGTTTTCAGACAGCGCACCGATGGACAGTACCGCGCATTCAATGCCGCGTTCGAGCGCCGGCAGCACGTGGTTGGTGATGGCGCCGTGGCCCGCACATTCCAGCAGCAGTGTGGTCTCGGGCGGCACTTCGCTGCAGGCGATCACGCCGTCGCCGACCGTGGCCTGGCAGTCGGCGGTGTGGCCTTCGGACACCACCACGTGCGTGATGCGCACCGTGGGATGCCCGGCCATGCGCGCGATCAGGGTGCGGCCGATGGCGCCGCAGCCGATGAGCGTGACCTGCTGGAAGCTCATTCGAATACCTCCGTGCTGCGCACTTCGGTGCGAGCTTGCTTGGGGCGGCCCGGCGCTGCGCTCATACCTCTTCCTTCTTCTTCGGCGGGCCGGCGAACTTCACGGCGAAGGGGCCCCAGGCGTTCATGTCCACTTCCACCACCACCGGGCCGCTGCCGTGGGCCAGGGCCTTCTGCAGAGTGTCTTTGGTGGACGCCGGGTCGGCCAGCTTGAAGTGCGGCACCTGCAGGCTGGCGCAGAGCTGCGCGAAGTCGGGCGTGTGCAGTTCCACGTAGGCGTGGCGGCTGCCGTAGATGTCGTCCTGGATGTTCTTGATGACGCCATAGCGCTGGTCGTTCATCACCAGGAACACCACGTTGGCCTTCTCCTGCGCGGCGCAGGCGAGTTCGCCCACGTTGAGCATGAAGCCGCCGTCGCCACACAGCGAGATGGTGCGGCGGCCCAGCTGGTGTTCGGCGTCGGCCACGGCCACGCCCACACCCATGGCCAGGCCCTGGCCGATGCCGCCGCCCAGCGCGTGCACGCCGGCGCGGGGGTGGTCCAGCACCGGGGCACGGTTGCCCCACATGCTGTTGGAGAGCGTGATGTCGCGCACCCACCAGAGGTTCTTGCCGACCACCTCGGCCAGCGTGTTCTTCAGCTTCACGTACTGGCCCAGCGTGCCGTCCACCAGCGAAGCGGCTTCGGCGCGGGCGCGCTTCACATCGGCCGCCAGCTTCGGGTCGATCTGCATGCGGCCTTCGAGTCGGTCGGCCAGCGCGTTCAGCGTGATCTCGGCGTCGCCGTGCACGAACAGCTCGCTGCTGTAGCCGCGGTTGTGGGCGAGCGCGTTGGCGTCGATGCGGTAGCGCGTGGCGGGCAGCTTCAGCTTGTAGTTCAGCGTTTCGTTGCTGCGCAGGCGCGTGCCCACAGCCAGCAGCGCGTCCACGGTTTCGTAGAACTCTTCGGCCGGCTTCTGCAGGTTGTAGGAACCGAGCGAGGCGGGGTGGTCTTCGGGCACGATGCCGCGCCCCTGCACGGACGAGACCACAGCCCAGCCCATCTTCACCAGCCGTTGCGCCGCGGCGCTGGCGCCGCGCGCGCCGCCGCCCAGCCACAGCAGGGGGCGCTTCGCGCTCAGCAGGCGCTCGGCCAGCTGGTCCACCGCGGCCAGGTTCGGCTGCACCGGCGGCACGGCCAGCGGCGACAGGTCGGCCGGCAGGTCCAGCTTCATCTTCTGCACGTCGATCGGGATCTCGATGCTCACCGGGCCGCAGGGCGGCGTCTGCGCCAGGCGCACGGCCTCGCGCAGCGTCGCCAGGGCCGTTTCAGGGTTGCGGATGCGGAAGGCGTCCTTGCCGACCGACTTGAGCATGGCCAGCTGCGCCGGGTGCTCGTGGATGTAGCCCAGGTCACGATCGAGGAAAGGCGATTCGATCTGGCCCGTGAGGTGCAGCAGCGGTGTGCCGGCGGTGATGGCTTCGACCATCGCGCCCGCCGCGTTGCCGCAGCCCGTTCCGGTGCTGGTGACGCACACGCCCAGCGTGCCGCTCACCCGCGCATACGCATCGGCCATGTTGCAGGCCCCGGCCTCACCGCGCGCCGAGACGAAGCGGATCTTCTGGCGCGTGTGGAACGCGTCGAGGATGGGCATGTTGTGGATCGAGATCACGCCGAAGGCGGCGCGCACGCCGCACTGCTCCAGGAAGCGGGCGGCGAGTTCCCCCACGGTGATGCGTTGCGTAGAAGGGCTCATGCGACTTTCTTTTCGGTCGGTTTGGTTTGCCAGCCACCGCGGTTGGGCGAGTGGCTGATGCGTTCGGTGAGCTGGGCCGCGGCCTGGCGCACCTGGTTGACGAGAACCTCGAGTTCGCCCGGCTGCACCTGCTGCGCGGGCACGCTGATGCTCACGGCGGCGGCGACTTCGCCGCGGTCGTTGAACACCGGCGCGGCGATGGTGGAAATGCCGGTCTCGAACCCGCCCTGGCTCACGCCGTATCCGTTGGCGCGGTCCTGATCGATCAGCTTCTTGAGCTGTTCGACGGTGGTCGGCGTCTTGGCCGTGTAGGTGGGCAGCTCCGGTTCAGGGTAGAGCTGCTTGAGGGCGTGCAGGTCCAGGTCGCTCAGCAGCAGGCGGCCCAGCACGGTGGCGTGGGCCGGCAGGCGTGCGCCGACCTGGATGGAATGGAAGAGGGCGCTGCGGCCGGCGACCTTGGAGATGAACACCACCTCGCGCGCGTCGCGCACCACCAGGTGGGACGAGTAACCGCATTCGTCGCGCAGCGCCTCGATGACCGGGCGGCCGTGCTCGGTGAGTTCCATCGACGCGAGGAATTCGAAGCCCAGGCGCAGCACGGCCAGGCCGAGCTTGTAATAGGCGCCGTCGCCCACGCGTTCCACGAAGCCGCCTTGCTCCAGCGTCTGCAGCATGCGGAACACCGAGGCGCGCGGCAGTTCGAGCCGGCGCGAGATCTCGGCACCGGTGAGCTCGCGCTCGTCGCGGTTGAACAGCATCAGCAGCTGCAGGCCGCGCATGAGCGCGGGCACGGTGTAGCGGTCGTCGTTCTTTTCGGTGGCCATGGTCTTCTCCTCGTTCAGTTGAGACCCAGCAGGTCGTTCACCACGCCGGGGGTTTCAAGCGGGCACGCATGGCCCACGGAACCCAGATCATTCCACGGCACGCCAGCGGCCTGCGCCACGGCCTGGCACGACGACGGCGGCGTGATGCCGTCCGCGCTGCCACTGGCCACTGCGATGGGCAGACGAAGCTGCTTCAGGTCGCTTGCCAGCGTGCCGTGTGCCAGCAGGCGCGCGGCCTGCGTGTAGCCGGCCGGGATCACCTGCGACATGCTTTCGCGCACCGCTTCCACCAGCTCGGCCGGCGCGCCGGGCGAAAGCATGGCGGCCGCGCGGGCGTTGGCCATGCCTTGCGGGCCCAGGCGTTCCAGATTGGCCAGGCGGTCGCGCAGCTTCTGCTCGCGCACGGCGGGCTCGGCGTTGCCGTAGCCGGCGGCAGGCGACAGCAGCACCAGCCGCTGCACGCGCTGCGGCGCGAGCAGGGTGGCGCGCGCTGCCATCAGCGCGCCGAGCGAGTGGCCCACCAGCGTCACCGGCGCCTGCACCTTCAGCGCATCGAGCCAGGCCCACAGGCGCTCGGCGTAGTCGTCGGCGCGCGGCCAGTCGGTCTTCACCGGGTCGCTGCCGCCGTAGCCGGGCGCGTCCCAGGCCAGCACGCGCTTGTTCGCCGCCGCGTCGAGTTGCCGCACCCAGCTGCCGGAGGCAGAACCGATGCCGTGCAGCAGCACATGCGTCACCTCCGCCGCCGTGCCCGCTTCGCGGTACGACACGCGCGCGCCATCCACCAGCGCGATGTTGCGCAGCGGATGGGATGCGAGGGCTTGAAGAGGTGTCATGCGAGCTTGAAGGGAAGTTGTCCAGAAACACCGCGGAACCGGCTTTGCCGGGCCGCTGGTGTTGCCCCGTGGGGGGTGACGCGCAGCGGCGCGGGGGGAGTCCAGTCAGCGCTTGATCTTGGTGAGGGGCGAATCGGGCGGATAGGTGGGCGTGATGGGCTTCGGCGAACCCAGCATCACGCACATCAGCGCGTCCTCGTCGCCCACGTTGTGCTCTTCGCGGTACACGCCGGGCGGCACCGAGATCAGGTCGCGCTCGCCGACGATGGTTTCCCAGCGCTCGCCGTCCTTCTCGCAGACCACCTTCATGGCGCCGCGCATCACGAAGAAGATCTCTTCCACGTCGTAGTGGATGTGCGAGGGGCCGATGTTGCCGGCCGGGATCACCATGGTGGAGAAGGTGAAGTGGGCGGCGGGCACGGTGTTGGTGTCCTTGTTCACGCCGGTGCCGCCGGTGCCCACGTAGCGCATCTGCGCGCGGCGGTACCTGGGGTCGAAGTCGGCCTGGAACTTCAGCGCGTCCCAGTCGTAGCTGCGGGTGGACTTGCGCGCGACGCGGCTGTCCATCCACTGCGCGAAGGTCTGGCCTTCCTGGCGCATCATCACGCGCTGCGTTTCGGCCTCGGGGGGAATGTTGGCGTCCATCAGGCCGCGTTCGTTGAACACGGGTGCGTTGGCTGCCGCTGGTTTGTCGATGGTGGCGGTACTCATGGTTTCTCCTTCTCAGTTCATGACAAAGCCGCCGTTGACCGGCAGCAGCTGACCCGTGATGAAGCCGCTGGCTTGCGTCAGCAAAAACAGCGCCGCGGCGTTGACGTCTTCGGGCACCTGGGGCCGCTGCACGGCGCGGCCCTTCAGATAGTGTTCGTGCCGCTCCTGCGGCACATAGGCGGTGGCCTCCACCAGGGTGAGGCCGGGCGCGATGGCGTTGACGGTGGTGCCGTCCTCGCCCATCTCGCGGGCGAGCGATTTCGTCATGGCGATCACCGCGCCCTTGCTCGCTACATAGGCCAGCAGGCGGGGCGCGCCCCACAGCGCGGTGTCGGACGCGACGTTGACCACGCGGCCACTGCCGCTGGCCGCCAGGTGCGGGCGGGCGGCGGCGGTGACGAGCCAGGTGCCGCGCACGTTGACGTCCATCACGAGGTCCCAGGTCTCGGGGCTGAGGTCGTTCATGCCCTTGCCACCGGAATTGGTGATGGCCGCGTTGTTGATCAGGCCGTCAAGCCCACCGAGCCATTGCGCCGCGGCGTCCACGCCGGCGCGCACGCTGTTCGCATCGAGCAGGTCGAGTGGCACGTAGTGCGCGCTCGGGCCCAGGTCTTTCGCGAGTTGCTGGCCGGGCTCGTGCAGCACGTCGCTGATCACCACGCGCGCGCCGGCATTCACGAGCGCCTGCGCGAAGCTCGCGCCCAGGCCGCGCGCGGCGCCGGTGACGAGCACGCGGCGGCCGGTGAGCTGAATCTCGTTGTGGCTCATGGTGTCAGCCTCCGTTTTTCGCGCTGCGCACGTGGCACCCCCGCCAGGGGCATCAAGGGTCCGGCTCCGCCGGCCCGAGATGCCGTCCCCCCTCCAAGCGCCAAAGGCGCGCCAGAGAGGGGGGAAGCCGCGCAGCGGCGCAGGGGGGTGTTCATATTCATGCTACGCGCCGCTCGGCGCTGGGCAGGTAGTGCAGCACGTGCTTCTCGGCGATCACCACGGCGTAGTACGCCACGATGCCGATCACCGTGAGTGCGCCGATGACCACGAACACACCGGCGGTGTTGCCCTGGCCTTCGAAGAACACCAGCAGGTAACCCAGGCCCATGTTGCCGCCCACGAGTTCACCGACGACCACACCGATCACCGCCAGCGTGCTGGCAATGCGCAGGCCCGAGAACAGCGGCGGCAGCGTGGTGGGGAACTCGACCATGCGGAACACCTGCCAGCGCGTGGCAGAGAACGAGCGCGCGAGGTTGATGAGGTCGTGGTCCATGGTGCGCATGGCCGAGAGCACGTTGATGAGCACGGGGAAGAACACGATCAGCACGGCCACCAGGATCTTGGGCGACATGGTGTAGCCGAGCCACATCACGAACAGCGGCGCGAACGCCACCTTGGGCGCGATCTGCAGGGCCAGCAGGTAGGGCGAGAGCACCGCTTCCACCTTGGGCGAAAGGCCCAGCGCGTAGCCGATGACCGCACCCAGCAGCGAGCCCAGGATGAAGCCGATCACCACCTCGAAGGCGGTGATGCCCGAGTGCCACAGCAGGCGCTCGGTGCCCCAGATGCGGATGGCCTCTTCCCACACGCGAGAGAACGGCGGCAGCACGAATTCGGGCACGCCCAGGGCGCCGGGGCCGAATTCCCAGGCGGCCATGAAGACCACCAACACCAGCAGGCTCCAGAGCGCCGTGGAATAGCGCTGCAGTACGTCTTTCATCTCGCGACTCTCAAAAGCAGGTAGGGAAGGGCGCGGCGTGGCTTACTTGTCGGTCACGAACTGGTTGGTGTAGAGCTCCTTGAGCGGGGTCTCTTTCGGCACCACGCCGTTGGTGACGTAGAACTTCTGCAGCTCGCCCAGGCGCGCTTCGTCCATCGTGCCCGGCACCTTCTGCGCCGCGTACACGTACTTGTTGAACAGCTCGAAGGCCTTCTGGATGCTGGCTTCCTTGCCCTTGTGCACCGGCAGGTGCGCCACGTAGGCGGTGGTGGCGGCCTTGGGGTCGGCCATGATGTCCTTCATGCCCTTGAGCGTGGCGCGCACCAGCTTCTGCACCAGCTGCGGGTTCTTCGCGATGGTCTCGTCGGACGCGAGGATGGCCTGCGCCATGCTCTTGAAATAGATGTCGGCCGGGAGGATGTCGACCTGGGCGCCGGCTTCCATGGCGCTCACCGTCCAGTCGGGCACGCCCGCCATGGCGCTGGCCTTCTTGGCCGCGAACTGCTGCCACACACCCGCCGGGCCGGCGGCCTGGATGTTCACGTCGTTCTTGGTCAGGCCGACCTTGCTGAGCATGCCGAGCAGCGCGTAGTAGGTGGTGTCGGTATAGGCCAGCACGGTCACCGTCTTGCCCTTGAGTTCGCGCGGGCTCTCGATCTTCTCGTCCTTGTGGCTCACCAGCTGCGTGAGCGAACCGGCGCCGAGCACGGCCACGGCCTTCACCGGAATGCCCTGGGCGCGCGCGATGATGGGGGTGTCGCCGATGGCGCCGCCGATGACGGCATTGCCCGCGCCGATCTGCTTGGCCACGTCCACGCCGCCGCGCGCGGTGACGAAGTTGACCTTGAGGCCTTCCTGTTCGTAGTAGCCCTTGGCCTGCGCCAGCATCCACGGGCCGAAGGCCGGCAGCGTGCCGGGCGCGGGCAGCAGGTAGGTGATCTCCTGCAGCTGCGCGTGGGCGGCCAGGGGCGACACCAGCGCCGTGGCGGCGAGCAGGCTCAGGCAGGCACGGCGGGTTCCGTTGAAAGCGCGGGTCATCTTCATGGCAACTCCTGGGGCGGGTGTGGGTGGAGGTCGATGGGAAGGGGAATTCAGTGCACGTCGGTCTGTGCGTCGAGCTTGAGCAGGTCCATCAGGCGCGTGACGTAGTCGCCCACGGCCGGGTGCTTGCGGCGGGCCATCGGGTTGTCGCGGCCAGGAATCTCCACCACGATCTCTTCGACGATGGTGCCGGGGCGCTCGCTCATGACCAGGATGCGGTCGGACAGCGCCACGGCCTCGGCCAGGTCGTGGGTGATGAAAAGCACCGTCTTGTTGTGCTCGGCCACGGTGCGCGCCAGGTCCTGCTGGAGGATCATCTTGGTCTGCGCGTCGAGTGCGGAGAAGGGCTCGTCCATCAGCAGCACCAGCGGGTCGACCGCGAGCGTGCGCGCCATGGCCGCGCGCTGGCGCATGCCGCCGGAGAGCTGGTGCGGGTAGCTGTTGCCGAAACCCTTGAGGTGGCATTGCGCCAGCAGCTTGGTGGAAATGGCAGCGCGGTCGGCGGCTTTCACGCCGCGCAGCTCCAGGCCGAACTCCACGTTCTGCGCGATCGTGCGCCACGGCATGAGCAGGTCCTTCTGCAGCATGAAGGCCACGTGCTTGTTCGGGCCTGTCACCTCTTCGCCATTGACCTTGACCGTGCCGGCTGAGGTCTTGGCCAGGCCCGAGCCCATGTTGAGCAGGGTGCTTTTTCCGCAGCCCGATGGTCCAATCAGCGAGACCACCTCGCCCGGCTGGATGGACAGCGTTACGTTGCGCGCGGCGATCACTTCGGGGTTCTTGCCGCGGGCAGGGAAGCGCTTGTCGACGCCGATGAATTCGATCGCGGGATGCAGACCGCCGGGGGCCGGGGCGGTTGCGCGGGAGCCGTGAAGTGCGTCGTTCATGGGGGCCTGCGATGGGTGTTTAGTGTTTTGTATATGAAACAGTGATTCATTACGGAATCAATGCTAGGCCTGTCGCAGGGCTTTGTCTGCAAAAACCTACTGGCGCAACGGGGTATTGGCGTGGGTGCGCGGGGCCGTGAGGCCTTGGCCGGCAGGGCAATGGCGGCGGGGCTCGCCGTCTATGGCCTAATAGCGGCTTTTGCAATCTCTCTCAGGAACCAGCCATGGGCAACAAAATCGTCACCGAAGCCGACCGCAAAGCCACCCCCCGTCCGAAGCCCGTCGCTGGCGTCTCCCTGGCCACGCCCGGCCGTGGCCAGCGCGTGAGCCTGGAGCGCGGCGTCGCCACGCGCAGCAAGAAGAACCCCGGCAAGCGCTCGAAGAAGGGCGGCTGATTGCCCCCTGGCCCACGTGGCCAGGCTCTCCACACAAGGCCCGCATCGCGGGCCTTTTGTTTTTTCGTCTCGCTTTTTTGCCCCTGTCGCGCTCCCGGGCATTTTTGAAGCCGAGACAAATATTGCCTAGGCATGTATATTCGCCACATGCCTCGCACGACCCAACCCCCTGCCTTCTACGACGGACACAGCTTCACGCCCGACCAGAGCGTGGGCTACCTCATGAAGCGCGTGATGATGTCCATCATCTACCAGGCCGACAAGCGCCTGTGCCTGCACGATCTCACCACCGCGCAGTGGGGCCCGCTGATGAAGCTGCGCATGCAGGGCACGGCCACCGTGGCCGAACTGGCGCGCTGGTCGCAGATCGATGCCGGTGCCATGACGCGCCTGCTCGATCGCCTGGAGAAGAAGGGCCTGTGCACGCGCGTGCGCTCCACCGAAGACCGCCGCGTGGTGATGGTGGAACTCACCGCCGAGGGCAAGGCCGCCATGGAGCACGTGCCCGAGGTGCTGGCCGATGTGATGAACCAGCATCTGACCGGTTTCACAAAGACCGAGTGGCAGGCGCTGCTGGGTTACCTGCGCCGCATGGTCGAAACGGGCGAGGCGCTGAAGGACAGCGGCTGATGCATGGCCCGAGCCACACCACCTGACCGCCTCTTGTTGACCCAATTACTTGCCTAAGCAAATGAAGCCTTATCAAATATTTAAGACGCGCCGCGTGGCGGGGTCGCTCTCCGTTCTGGCGATGGCCGCCGTGCTCGCGGCCTGTGCCAGCAGCGCGGGCATCCAGTCGCAATCCACTGTGCTGGAGCCTCAGGCCCTGGGCCTGGCGCAACCCGCCACCCGTGCCACGGCCGCCGAGCCGGTGCCGGCCGACTGGTGGCGCAGCTGGGGCGATGCGTCCCTGAGCACCGTGATCGATCAGGCCCTGCAGGCCCAGCCGTCGCTCAAGGTGGCGCAGGCCCGTTTGCGGCGCGCCCAGGCGGCCACCGCGGGCGAAGAGGCCGCAGACGGCCTGAAGATCAACGGCAGCGCCGATGCGACGCGCCAGCACTTCAGCGCCAACAGCATCTACCCGCCACCGCTGGGCGGTTCCACTCGCACGCTGGCCAACGCGCAGATCGCCGGCAGCTGGGAGTTCGATTTCTTCGGCCTGCACCGCTCGGCCATCGAGGCCGCCGTGGGCGGTGAACGCGCCGCCGCCGCCGACCTGCAGGCCGCGCGCAACGTGCTGGCCAGCAACATCGCGCAGGCCTATGTGCAGCTGGGCCGCCTGATCGCGCAGCGTGACGTGGCGCAGCAGGCGCTGGCGCAACGCGAGCAGATGCTCGGCCTGATCCGTCAGCGCGTGGACGCCGGCCTGGACACCCGCGTGGAGCTGAAGCAGGGCGAGGGCGCGCTGCCCGACGCGCGCGTGCAGATCGAACAGCTCGATGAACAGATCGTGGCCACGCGCCACGCGCTCGCCGCGCTCGCGGCCCTGCCGCCGCAGAGCTATGACAAGCTCCAGCCCGATCTGCAGAAGCTGCGCACGCTGCCGCTGCCCGATGTGCTGCCGGCCGACCTGCTGGCCCGCCGCGCCGACATCACCGCCGCGCGCTGGCGCATGGAGGCGGCCACGAAAGGCGTGGACGTGTCGAAGGCGCAGTTCTATCCCAACGTGAGCCTGACCGCCTTCGTGGGCCTGTCCAGCATCGGGCTCGACCGCCTGGTGGATTCGGGCAGCCAGCACTACGGCATCGGCCCGGCGATTCACCTGCCGATCTTCGACGCGGGCCGCCTGCGCGCGCAACTGCGCACGCGCACGGCCGACCTGGATGCCGCGGTGGAGAGCTACAACGGCGCCGTGCTGGAAGCCGTGCGCGAGACCGCCGACCAGCTCAACGCGCAACAGTCGCTTGTGCGCCAGCGCGATCAGCAGGCGCAGGCGCGCAGCGCGGCCGAGGCGGCCTACGACATCGCCCGGCAGCGTTACCAGGCCGGCCTGAGCGGGTACCTCACCGTGCTCAGCGCGGAGACCTCGCTGCTCAACCAGCGCCGCCAGACCGTCGATCTGCAGGCGCGTGCGCTGTCGACGCAGGTGGCGCTGGTGCGCGCCCTGGGCGGCGGCTTCGATGCCGAAGCCGCCCGCTGAACCCTCTTTTTCATTGACCCGATCACACGACCCCGGAGCCTTCCATGAACGCCTCTTCCGACAACACCGCCCAGCCCAAGGGCAACCCCGCCCGCAAGCGCGCACTGACCGCCGTGAGCGCGGTCGTGCTGGCCGCCGGCCTGGGCTACGCCGCCTACTGGGCGCTGGTGCTCAACCACTACGAGACCACCGACAACGCTTACGTGCAGGGCAACGTGGTGCAGATCACGCCGCAGTTGGCGGGCACCGTGGTGGCCATCAACGCGAACGACAACGACCACGTGCAGGCCGGCCAGTGGCTGGTGCGCCTGGACCCGACCGACGCGAAGATTGCGCTGGAGCAGGCCGAGGCCCAGCTCGCGCAGACGGTGCGTGAAGTGCGCACGCTGTACGCGAACAACCGCACGCAAGGCGCACAGATCTCGCTGCGCGAAGCCGACCTGGCGCGCGCGCAGGCCGACCTGCAGCGCCTGCAGGACGACGTGAAGCGCCGCGAGCCGCTGGTGGCGTCGGGCGCCGTGGGCCAGGAAGAGTTCAAGCACGCCACCGCGCAACTGGCCGCTGCGCGCAGCAGCGCCGAAGCCGCGCGCGCCGCCGTGCTGGCCGCGCGCGAACAGCTCGCTTCCAGCCAGACGCTGACCGAAGGCATTGCCGTGGACCAGCACCCCGGCGTGCTGCGCGCCTCGGCCCGCGTGCGCGAAGCCTACGTGGCGCTCAAGCGCGTCGAATTGCAGGCGCCCGTGGCTGGTTACGTGGCGCGCCGCAACGTGCAGCTGGGCCAGCGCGTGTCGGCCGGTTCGCCGCTGCTCTCGGTGATCGCGCTGGACCAGGTCTGGGTGGACGCCAACTTCAAGGAAAGCCAGCTGAAGAACCTGCGGCTGGGCCAGCCGGTGGAACTCAGCGCCGACGTGTACGGCAAGAGCGTGAAATACCACGGCACCATCGACGGCCTGGGCGCAGGCACCGGTGCGGCGTTCGCGCTGCTGCCGGCGCAGAACGCCACCGGCAACTGGATCAAGGTGGTGCAGCGCGTGCC
>VFQP010000687.1_pt1 | contig 57541 bp, 92 predicted proteins | sample 3512351 | NCBI WGS metagenome assembly VFQP01 (sample SAMN10412372, study PRJNA504923) | tailings metagenome | isolation source: Relicate 1 Philex TSF1 revegetated site | place: Philippines: Tuba, Benguet | collected 2017-08-29 | reverse complement strand
GTGTGTGTGTGTGTGTGTGTGTGTGTGTGTGTGTGTGGGTGTGTGTGTGTGTGTGTGTGTGTGTGTGTGTGTGTGTGTGTGTGTGTGTGTGTGCGTGCGTGTGTGTGTGTGTGTGTGATGCTACATAAGTGCACTAAGCTGGTGCTGCATGAGGGGCATTCATGGTGAAGACCAAACCAAGAAGATCAAGAGTCAACACCAAGGGAAAGCAGTGTGGGCCTGCTGAGTGTGCCTAGTGCTCCAGGTGTGTTGGGGTGTGTGGCCCCCAAGCCGATGAGGGATTATGATAGATGATGGGCGTTGGCATTGACATGTTGATGGGACACAAAGCTTTGCGGATAGGTGGCAGGGTTGTTGAGGGTGGTACACCGGCACAGCAGTACAGGCAACCGCCCCAGCACGCTCACCACTCTACATCAGGCGCTCGGCTTGATGCGAGCAGGTCATGGGGCATGCCAGCCTCAACACCCCCACAGTGACCGCCACCCACAGCAAGGTAGGACAAATACACATGCTGGCTCCTGCGCTTTTGTGCAATGCCAACAAAGCATGACGATTACAGGAAAGCGTCCCCAGGGAACAAACAGATAAGGGCGATGCATGTACGGCAGCACCACACAGTGCGGCATTGCATAATAAGACATGGGCAACACGCTGACGCTTCATGGCCTCCTCCACACGCTTGTACCGCAATGATGACGGCTACATCGCGTTGGGCACAGCATGATGCAACAATGCGTGCATGGTTATATGACGAAAGCATGAACCCCAATACCCACCAGAAAGATGCCAATACATGGGCATGACGACGTGTCGCCAGGGACGTACAGCGGTCAACACAACACACAGCGTTGCCTTCATGCACTACAGACACATAGGCAGGGCCCACCCTTGTAAACGTATACTTACTGTGCCTTGAACTCTCGTGTGTACCACAACCGACACCGTACAAGCAAGATGCTGTCGATAAAAAAGGGCGGCGCGAGATGCAACGACAGTCCCTGAGTGTGGTTGGCTGCCCCCAGCAGGAGGGCAAGGTGCGCACATATGACGAATGAGACAGAGGGGTGCCGTTCGGGTGCCACGTGGTCACCATATACCAAACGTGTGCAAAGAAAATGCATTGATTGAGGCTACTTAGCTCAGCAGTAGAGCAGCTGACTGCAGCAGCGTTCCGTAATGTGTGTACACTGGTCATCAGCAGGTCGGTGGTGCAACTCCGCCAGTGGCCTTAACATTTTTTTTTTGCATATTTTGCCATAATTTGCCAAATCAAAAATGGACGCAGCGTCACGGGGAGTTCCCGGGTGATCACTCAACCTAGTACTAATCCCGCCTAACGTCGCTTAACTTCAGTGTTCTAATGGGAACTGGTGCATTCGACGTAGTATGAACGCTGCATACCAACTTTGGGAATTGCGTCTATATATTTTGTTGGTTATTTCACATTCACAATACCGTGCATTGGGAGCGACTACACAAGCAGACAGCCATGGTGATAACACGTGTTCATAAGTCAGTTTGTCAATTTGCATGTGTGTGCGTGATTCTTCTGATGGGAGGTAATATTACGCGATGGCACTATGACAGCTTTATGCTGTCAAAAGGTGTGTACGTGTATGCAACATACGCTTGTAATAGCCTAACGTAATCACCCGGTGCACCGTCATGCGCATTGCAAACCTTGGGTGTGGAGGGCGATGTCCAACGTCAATGATGTTGTCCTGCTGAAATTCTGCCGCACCTGCAGTGCTACTGATCTTGTTGCGGCTCAACGAAACAGCGATTGACGTACGAGCGACATATTGTGATGGGAATGCTGCAACAGTCAAAGATCTACAGCGGCGTATGTTGGGTACATTCAATTGCTTGTTCTTTCCGGCAGTTTGGACTGGGCGATACTTGTTGCCAAGCACACACTGCTGGTTGTGTACTGCTATGGCAGCTGGTGGTATCAGCAATGGGCTCGTGGGACTGGCATGAAGACCGCAGTTTCGGCACTATACACAGTGCCGCATAAGCGTACAAAACGATGGATGCCGTAGTGCGCTGGCGGTTGAGACCAGGCGTACCTTTGGGTGTTGCATCTGCAGAGACAAACGGGCTGAAACTGAAACGGGAAAGGCATACACGGCATCTGTACTGCCAAGCGCATGTGCCCTGTGCGCGAAGGAACGAGCTATCATGGGCTAATAATGATGACGAACTTTGTGGATGTGCATCTTTTATGTGTACGCCTACCCATGTTTAGAATACCGCATGCTGAATGTTCACCTTCATCTGTACGTTAGTGTGTCGCTACACACAATGGTCTGGCATATAGAAGATACTCACCATCGTCATGAAAAGCTCGTGCACCTTTTGCCTGCTGGTGTGTGGCAGGCAATGCCGAACTATCTCAACCATCTTGTAACGGATGCGATTCTGGGGAGCGTGCACAAAACTATCGTCACAACTTCGCCTGTCTTTCTGCAGCACTATCCATCAATAAAAGAGTATCTTGAGCACAGGGTCTCAAACTTACTTTGAATCAGCAACAGCTGTATTGATGTCACACTCGAGTACAATGAAACTGCACAGTTGTCAGGAGCTCGGCTTGTAGAGCGACACACATATTGCCGATGTTGATACCCACTCACTCCAAGCATGAATTGACGAACCTATGTAATTCATTGGACAGTCCTTCCGATTAATTCGCTCCAATCCCAGGTAGGATGATACGCGACACAATGGCTGGAATGACCTAACCATGTTGGTGCCTATGCAACATCCTCGGCTCTGCAGGCGGTGCCTCCCCGCCCTTTTGCGAGAGTGATGGGGTCTTACAGCATTTAACGAATTCGTCGGCTTGTTCATCGTTGCGCACAGATGACGCTGGGACGTGGTACAGTGAGCATGGATTGCAGACATGTTAGTTTATGGCAAACTTGTATCTACCATTGGTGACGAGCACAGATTGAACACTACCCGGTGCAGGAAAAGGACCCGCAGTCTGCTAGTCAATACCCAGTCCGCTGTGCTCTGCTGACCTAGCGCTGGCCGCACTCGTAGGCGTTTGTGAGCATGCGCGGGAAGGTGCGTCTGCCATGCACACACAAAGCAACTACACACAATCCATCACCAGGTGTTGGGCTGTGAGCGTGTTGCAACACCACCCCTTTTTCTTTGTTGGTCACAATTGTTGGCGACACAATTCATGTGCTTCGGAGGCCTCCAGGCCTCTTGCTGTTCCCAAGCGTGCTCTGCTTCGCTAGCCAATCAATGTATGCAATTTTCTGCAACACCTCGCACCATGTACACACCGAGCAGCACTGCCCTTTGTTGTTGAACTAAGGAGGCATTCGCGGAACCTAGGACCACCGCTTGCCCCTGCACTAGTTCCTCCTTTACTGCTGTAAAGGTTGCTCCACACCACAACTGACTACTGCCACGTCCACTGCTGCTACATAGGGCCTCTGGGGACGGTAATGTGCACATATACGTGTCCCCATGGCCCTGCTGCATAAATAGTGCCACTTCCTCATTCCACCAGCTTGCTAGTTTTGAGCCCCTGCCCCTTCATGATTTGATCTCTCAGCGTTGCCAGAGAGAGAGAGACCACCTGTGCCATCCCCCGGTAGCGCCGGTACCCCCTGCCTCACGCCGCCCCTGCCCGGTGCTCACTTGCGCGTGGTTTGCTTCATCTAGTGGGCTGCCATGAGCCAATGTCAACCCCAATCACACATCACCCCTCATTCAGATGCATCATCATGCCACACACAACTTCCTGTTGACAATGTCCTTCTCCAGTGCGCAGTCACTCTGAGACACACCACGCACCGTGCACTGGGGTCCACTATGGGTCCACCATACGCCACCCTATTATTGGCTACTGCCTGTGCACGCGCTGGCGCTTCCTCCTCCCGCTGCCGACTGCCTTGCACATGTGTTGTTCTTGGACACTATGCCTGCTTGCCCTACCACACCAAGATTTTGTCCTGCCCCATGCCAGTGGATGGATCAGGAGCAAGCACTGCTGCATGACCCCATCAACACAGTTGTAATGTGGCAAATGCACCGCCCGACACCCCAACCATTCTCCTCATTCAAGTAGAATTAAATAACTGCCATCAGTGATAACACAATAAGCACGTCACACTGTAGCACATAACAACACCACACAGTACAATACGCAACACTGCACAACACCGACACTGCACAACACCGACGAATTGACTTGATGCCACCACCTGCAGCCCTCGTGCAAGGACACTCTCACGACAGCCGTTTGAAGGTATTCGTTCCGGTGCTTATGCCCGTGCCTCGTTGCGTTTTGTACGCGTTTTCTGGGGGAAGTGGGAAAGGATGTCCGGGCTTCTCTTGTTCTTCAAGCAGGCTACCCAACCCTCCACCACCCCACCACATCATGCAGGGAGAAATGCCTGGATGCGAAAGTGATGGTGATGGAGGCATGGCGATAGACCATGCGGTTGCAGCTGCTTTGATGAGCCTTGGTGAGCCCGACCCCCTGCGTGCAGCCATCGACGACATCGTTCAACGGTTTGGAGCAACGAGCACGGTATGGAGTTGATTTGGGCACACATTCGCACCGTATGCACGCACCAAAGGTTTTGCCGATGAATCACCCGACAGGAACACCATCCAGTACGCACTTTTGTGGAGGAGCTGGAGCGAGCATTGCCCTACTGGCTCCCAGATCGTGCCGGTGATCAACAGTGGCAGGTTGGTAGGTTGCTTTTGAACCAGACGACTTGAGGGATTATGCGCACCCCACAACCCCACAACCACAGGCTGAATTTTTGCTGGCCATCGTGCAGCTCCTGCACCATGCATGGCACGAGCACGACCCATGGGCAATGCAAGCACTTGTCATCAACCACGGACACGTGGCAGCACGACAGCATGCAGCCAATGCACCGGGTACAGTGCCCTATCGACAGTATGCATCAGAGCAGCCCACCACCCTTGCACATGCCAGCGGGGAGCCACTGCCAGCACCACGCTGGCAGCATGGTGGCAGGCATGTAAAGCCCTTTACATCCCAAGATGGTGAAGGATCATCACCAGATCACAAACCATCTGTGCACCGTACCCGGCAACCACCGCAGGAGCAGCAACATCAACGCAAGCCCCCTCTTCCAGCCAACAGCCACAACAGCAAACGACAGCGACAAACGAGCCCTCCACCACCACGCATGTTGCCACCACGTACCAATGCTGCTCAAACAGCACCACGTGTGTCTAACAATCCCGTCAACAACACCACATCGAATGGCCCTCCTCTCTCAGCGAAGGCATTGCGCAGCATAACCAAGGATCTTCTTGATGTGCTCGAGTGGCAGCCGCAGCGTGTCGAGGATTGGTTTGTGGTGCAGTGCATGTGTGGGGAGGAGGTGGTGGAGGTGCGCATCGGTCCTGATGGCTCGTGTGTTGCTCGGCACAATGGGGTGTTTAAAACATGCAATCGCATCGAGAGCGAGGTGATTCCTGCTGCGAAAAACTGGAAGGTGTGGGTGTATGGTGGTGTTGGGAGAGTGCGATGTTGTGTGTTTTTCATGGTGTTTTCTTATTATACATGTTGATTTCCTTGTTGGACGTGTTGGCAACTTTGTTATGGTGTGACATCATCATCATGCACAGAAATCATTCAAGGTGATTGAAAATGGACAACGTGTGCAATTTGGAATTTGGTGGGCAAAGCACATGCGGGGCGAGGTACGAGTTGTGCTGTTTTTTGTGTGTATTGTGTTTTCCTATGCACCCAGGCAACACACACACACATACACACACAGGAGCAGTCATCGTCCTTGGATGAGTAATGCTAGTGGCTGGTGATGATTGTAATGAACACCCCCATGAGTGCAACTGTGTGCCCAGCTCCCCACATGCGTGGTTTTCGCACCAGCCACAAACAGCACCTTGTGTACACATTATCTGTTTTCATTTTTTGCTGCTGCTGCTTCTGCTTTGTATTGTTGTTAAGCACATGCAGCAGCAACCCATGCATGCACATCCACATCAATAAGCAAGCATGCATGTACACACACATGCGTTATGAAAGCACGTTTTTTTTTTCCACCCACAAATGATGATCATACGTTCACCCACAATTGATGATGATCACACTTTCACCCACAATGGATGATGATCACTGACAGCTGTGTGGCAGTTGTGTTTTTGCGTGGCAGAGCACACTCGTTGTGTTTTTGCGTGGCAGAGCACACTCTCACTCACACACACCACCATGACCTTTGCTGTTTCCTCTCATTGGTTGGTTGCTTTGTGTTTCAAGTACATTCCTGTACATTCCTACTGACTGTGTGTGTTTTCCTGCAGACTTTTTTTTCACACAGTGTTTGACCATGGCAGGTTGTTATGTTTTACAATGGTCATGTGTTACAAATGGTCATGTGTTACAATGGTCATGTGTTGCAACAGGTATTGTGCAACAGGCACAGCACACATACAACAATTGCTCCTTTTGAACGTAAAGAAGACCAAGACAAAAGAAAATACAACAGATGCAACACAACAGAAAACACTAACAACGCAATACAACAGACAATAGAAACGCATAATAGACAAAAGTGTCACTATGCCACACGCAACATGCAACACCACAATTATGCTCAGGGCCACCCACAGCTCGACACCATAGGCACATGGGGCTGTGCTGTCCCTGGGTGCTCCCCCCCCATACGCTTGAGCCACAGGTGGTGCTTGATTTTCACAAACACGTCAAAGTCTTTGTCATCCGACACGTCGCTTGGGTGTGGTATATGGAGCAGGTACATGTTGGGCTCTACAATAAATGAATAGCCTAGTGTGTGGAGTTGAAAGACACAAGCAATCTTGTTGACATACCAACCCCTGTGGGGAAGGGGGGGGGGGATGTGTGGGTGGGTGGGTGGGTGTGGATGTGTGTGGTACATGTGGGATTGGGGAGGGTGTCAGTATAGAGGTGTGCACATGGCCCCATACAGTGTGTGTATCATTGCACACACAGCACATGCAAATCATACCGTAAGCGCTCGTCACACGGGGGCATTGCACTGCGAAGCCCAATGATGTATGGTTCATACTGTGTGTGCAATGTATTGGGGAACCCACATGTAGTGCACGGTGTGGGATGTGGGGTGTTATGCGGTTCACTGACGCACACACACACACATACAGGCACATGAACACACACCATCCCCATGCATACATACACCTCCTATATGCATATATACACCTCCTACACACGCCCACACGCAACACACAACCCTCCACCCACATACAAAACACACAACCCTCCACCCACATACAAAACGCACAACCCCTGACCCACATACAAAGGATGGTGTGCTGCCATTGTCTAGCGTGTAGGGTGCTGGGTAGGGCGCATCTGTGTCCGCCCACCGCTGTGCATCGGTGTTGGAGTGAAAATCAGGGTAGAAGAGACGTACATCACCTCGTTGCCATAGAAAACGAATGTGCTGCTTGCTTGCGAGTGCCTCCTGAAGAGATGGTGTGTGTGATTGTGCTGTGTGATTCTGCAATTGTGCTGTGTGATGTTGTGACAGTGGTGGACCCACACAACAAACACCACACACAACAAACACCACACCCACTAAACACCACACACAACAAGCACCACACGCAACAAACACACCAAACAAAAATACCTGTGCACGACTGCCATCCCCCTGCAATTCAAACGGCAACAACACCGCAACAGCCTTCTCTGCCCGACATCGCGCTGCCAATGCTGCCACATACCCATTGCCCTCATCATGCATGATGGACTCTACCGACCACCGGGGCCCTGGCACCAAATCCCCATCCACCATCATCACGAGCTCTGTGTCTGCTGCAAGCAACGCTCGGTTGCGCATGGCATTGATTGGGTATTGGTAGACATGGCGGAGGGGGTTGGCGTGCGCGTGGGGTGGCAGTTGCTCTGTGTATGCCACCAAATGCAGTGCACATACACCACGTGCATGCAGGGTAGTGGCACGTGCCGCAAGCTGGGAGAGTTGGGTGTGGAGGGTGATGGAGGTGCCGGGGGCGACGTGGATGCCATCGTGGTGGACTGGAATGTACACCGCGACCACCAGGCTGCCCGGCCACGATGCACACTGCTGCCCAAGCTGATGTATCCGGCTGATGGTGGTGTGTGTGACGAGGGTGATGTCGTGAGTGGTGTTTCTCGGGGAGGGGAGACGCATGTCAAGGACACGCTGCAAACACGCCATCCAAAAGGGGTGATCGAGGACGTAGTTCATTTCTGCTGCGGTGAGGTTGCGATCTTCAGAGCCTAGATCGAATGGTGCTAGGTCTATTGGTTGATAGTGGTTTGGGTGGATGATGTGGGGCGTGGTAGTGGGATGGTCATCATCGGACGTCGTCGTTACATCTGCGTGCATGGAAGGCTGCCGTCGGCATTGTCTGGTGCTATTCACCGTGCTATTCACCACCGCAATGTATCCATCTATTGCTCTAGTACAACTGGACGTCACGAGGGGAATAAACAGGAGGAAACATAGGGTATGATGGTGATGCATGTCCCTCCCACATCTGTGTGCAATGAGCACGTTTGCATAGTTTTGTATCCGTGAAAACAGCAGACTCGTTTCAAAGTTGAGAGGATTGACGGTTGAGCTGCTCTTTGTTGGTGGCAGCACGCAGCGCCTCCATAACACGACCCACGTGTGCCCTTACTACCAGCAACCACGCCCGTGCCAGCTGCTTTTGCTTGATGCGATAGAGCAGTGCATTTTGGAAAGCACTGTACTCTTGTTGCTTGTTGCTCCCTTGCTGCTGTGTGGGTGGGTGGGTGGATGCATGTACTACCAACCAGCACACCATCTCTGTGCATGGTTGTCCTCAACGTTCCCCGCCGCACACCACCACCACGTAGTACCATTGCAAGCAGCTGCAGGTCATGTTCTAGTGATCCAGTGCCCTCTACTCCCTCCTGCTGCAGTACACACACCTCAAGCAATCGCATGAGGGTGCTCAGCACTGCCAGATGCAAACCACCCCGTTGCACTGTGTTGTACACGGACCGGGGTGTGTGGAGCGTACGGGTGGTGTGTGTGTGTGTGTGTGTGTGTGTGTGTGTGTGTGTGTGTGTGTGTGTGTATGTATGTGTGTGGTGTACAAGTACAGTATGTACAGCATTGCGACAAACACCAACATCATAACAATACCCACTAGGCAACACACACACACACACACCATCTGTCATTGCACCAGCCTCGCCCTTGGTGTGCCCACTACCACTACCCTCCCCCACACTCCTTCCTTGAGCTTTCCCATTGTCCACTTGTTGTTGTACTGCCTCCATCTCTCCCCTATTTTCCCCCTCTTCTCCCTGTTGTACCCCCTTCTCTCCTTGTTGTCCCTCCTCCTCCATGTGTACTGTCCCCCCTCTTTCTAGTGCAGCAATCACATGATCAGGCTCCATAACAAGGGCAGTCAGGGTTGCTAGCACATCATCAGGTATGTCTATCAATGGACGATCAGTGATGGTGGTGGTGGTGGTGTCATCACCGTTAGCTATATCTGTTTGTGTTGTTGTATAGGATAGATATGGAGAATGTTGTGCACTATGCATATGGAGAATATTGTACACTATACAACACATGTCCATGCAGAAACTGGGTTTGTGTGTACTCACACTACACAATGCACACCCCCGAATGCACACCACCATGCACACGCCACCATACACTACACCACCATGCACCTACCTGTCACAACATCAGGAAGCCCTGGGCAGTCTGGGAGAAACACCTGAGGCTGCAAACCCTGCTGCTGTAGTAAAAGCAACCTGGCAAGCATGAGGTCATCCAGGGGTTGTGGTAGGGGACACTCTAGCATGAGGTGGTCATGGGGGCGGGGGGAAAGGGGGGTGGGGTTGGGTGGAACAAACCCTGCACGGGTGGGGAGGGGGGAGGGGTGTTGTTGGGGCGAAGTTGGGTGGGGGTCGTGTTGTGAGGGGTGGGTGCAGAGTGAGGGGGTGGGAATGTGTACTTGTACATGTGGTGTGGGGGGGGGAGGATCGTACACATGTGCATGCTACAACACATCAGCGTATACATGCATGACATACAAACACCACGACACACCATATCAAACATCATGCACAAACACCATACAACAAACCATACAACAAACAACATACGACATACCATATACAAACAGGAGCTCCTCTGTTCCCTTGTTACCATAATCAAACAACAACTCATCCCCCTTGAGTACTGATGCAGGACACACAAGCTTAACTGTGGTGCCTGGTGTGTATGTACCCAATCCCTGTGAATTTGGGGGATGTGTGTGTAGTGTATGGTGTGTATAGTGTGTGTCGGTGTGTGGTGTGTGGTGTGTGGTGTGTGCACAAGGTGTGCGGTGCCTGCGTATTGTGTGTGTTGCGTGATATTATCACATCTACACAAAAGCACATGCCTTGTGCACACCCATTCTACCTACACCATGATACATACACACCCATGATACAAACACACACCCATGGTACATACACACACCCATGGTACATACACACCCATGATACACCAAAACACACCCATGATACACCAAAACACACCCATGATACACCAAAACACACCCATGGTCCTCCATGCACAGTCCACCGACATGAGGCACCAGCAGCATGATTGCAAAAATCCAACAGTGGTATCAACCCATGCAGGGGCCCTTGTAATAACGAGAAACCCTGTTGTGCATGTTGCTGCATTGACACACTACGCCTGTTTTCATCAACATCATGCTTTTCTTTGTTATTTTCTGTTGTATTTTCTTTTCCTCTTGCATTTCCTTCTTCTCCCCTTGCATTTCTTTCTCCCCTTGCATCTGCTTGTTGTGTTTGTGTGGTGAGTTGTTGTGTTGGTATGGTGTGTTGTTGTGTGACAGGAACATCACCACCTGGCATCAGTGGCAGTGCACATGCACGTGACCAATATACTGAATAGGCCAACAGAAAATTGTCAAAGGAGGGTGGGGATGGGTGTGTGAAAAGAGAGGGGAGGGCATGTTGGAGGATGGGGTGCAGGTGTGTCCACTGACGCTCCAACTGACGACGCTTGACACTGAGTGGAGTGATATTTGTGTTGGAGTTTTGTGTTTCTATGTTTTTGTGTGCACACACACACATATATACATATGTACAGACACATATATACACACAAATATTACACACACATCATACACACACATCATACACACACACCTTGTTGCTTTGTGTAGAGTGGTACCACGTAATGCTTGCAGTTGCTCCTCACTGTGTGTATATGTGTATGTGTGTAGCAAAAAGTGTTTATACGTACATGCATACACATACACACAATACTCTTTCCACAATACATACACAACACACACACCAAACACAACCAACCACACACAATCACACACCTCCAGTGCAAAGGGGTGGGTATGTGGGTGGGCATCATGGACAACCAGGGGTGCAGGGGTGACGCAACACCAAGATGCCTGCGTGGACAGTATGTTGAATGTGTAACAAGCATGGACAGTATGTCGTTTAATGTGTACAAGCATGGACAGTATGTTGAATGTGTAATGAGCATGAAAATACATCCCAAGTGTATTAAACTGCAAAATCAACTCAATACATAAACACACCCCTCAGAAAAAAAAACACCTACCCAAGCCCACACACACCGTTGCAGCATCAGGTACACCACCACCACCATGTTTTCATCAATCACGCCCTCACGCAGCAAGTCTGCCAGCACAGGGCCCACGTGTGTGTCATGCAGGGCGTATTGGGCAGTCAAACATTGGTCAACAGGGACCTCTGCCATCACCACAGGGGCCGGGCCCGCCCTGGGCAGTTGGTGTGAGGGTGGTGGTGTTGTAAAAGAAACAACCAACAAGTGACACAGGAGAGTGTGTGTCCTACAATGGGGGTAGGAAATGTGCACACCCACTGTGTAGAACATGCACGCAAGCAACCATCATGTGCACATGCATAGGTGTGAGGACCGACAAGGTTGTGACGTACCAGATTCGTCGCACGAGGCGCCATGGTGTGAGGAGCCATCGATGCCACAGTCGGGATGTGCCATCTTGTGCAGCAAAGACACCCTGTCCAGCTGCTGCTGCCTGTGGGTTGAATAGTGCATGGGTATGTACAAGGAGGATGCCGGTGCGTGGAAGGATGCAAATTTGGTAATAAGCCCAACGTGCCTGTGATGATGGCTGCAGTGTGACTGCAGATACGTCTGCACCGTTGGCTTCAAGCCACTGCTGCAACTTGGACAGAGTGGTGTGTTGACCTTGATCATCAGCCACACCTTGATCACCTTTGTCTGACGCAGGTGCTTCACACAACGACGTGTTTGCGGTGTTGATGGTCTGATGCAATGCTAGTGCGGATAATAACGCAGCTGCTACGGCCGCAGGCGAGTTTGACTGCTGGTCAAGAGCGACCGAGGAGATGCAACGAGCTGCTTGTCCTCCACGACGCCATGCCCCTCTATGCATGGTGTTGATTTGGCTGTGCAGGTCGTATTGTTGTTGCGCTGTTGCCACCTGCAGATCTGTACATGCATTGAGCAACAAAAAACACACATAAAAGAAACGCCTCGTCTTGTTGAGCACCACATCCACACTCACACATCCTCCTCCTCTCCTCCCATAAACTCTTGCAGAGCCTGTCGTACACGCCGTACATTGCTTGCCGAGTGTGCCCGCTTGCTTGCCTTTCTGTGTGTGTTCAAGGAATATCAACGTGTGTGTGTGTGTGTGCGTGTGTGTCAAGGAGTACGTGTGGGTGGGTGTGTAGGTGTGTCATTTGGACGATCACCATGCCATGCATAACCCACAGCATGCACAACCCACAGCACTTCCCTCCTCCCCAACCATGCACTCCCCACCAACACACCGCTTCCCCACACATACACACACATACCGTTGCAGCTCCTCTACACGTTTTTGCAGCCCCCGAGCATGTTCCTGCAGCTTCACACTTACCCCTTGCTGCACCTGCTGCAGGTCAGTCTGCATGGTCCTTTTTGCATTGCTGACATTTCCACATGCTGCCATGATGTGCTGCCACAGCTGCTGCGACTGGGCTTGGTACTGACGCTGCAGGGCACGCCACTCACGCATCTGTGTGTGGGAAAGGGGTGTGGGGGGGGAGATGGGTGTGTGTGAGGAGGTGTGTGGGGACAAGGGTGTGTGGGGAAAAAGGGCGTGTGTGGAGGAAGTAGGGTGGTTTCCCTATCCAAGGGATGGGGTGCATGGTACAGGAATGTATGTTCCTCGGTGTTTGTATGCACATGTGTTTGTATGTGTGTACCATGTATCACCATATGTTTGTACACCCACACAGCATACACCATCCCTCACACACACCTGTTGTTCTGCAATTTCTGTTTGTTGCTTTGCAGTTGCGTGAAATGCTGCTTGCACCTGCAGTGCTTGCTGTTTTGCTTCTGCATACAAGCGCTTGGTACCTTCATGTGCCTCACGCTTGATCTGTGTATTGGGAGTGGTGTGTGTGTATTGTGGTGTGTGTATGGTGGTGTGTGTATGGTGGTGCTCCTACACACAGAATAAGCATCATCACCCTATCACCCCCAACACCACCCCCAACACCACCCCCAACATCACCACATCATCACCCCACCACCTGCTCAGCTTCAGCAGCAACCCGAGCACGTTGCTGTTGATCCCGTGTCCTCAAGTGCTCCATCAATGCCTCCAACTGCTGTACAAACACATCCATACCACTGCTATCACTGTCAGCCTGATCAACGTCACCCTGCCCAACACCCACACCATCCCCACCACCACCCTGGCGGGTGGTGGGAAACACGGTGGGTGTGAGGGTGGGAACTAGGTTGGTGGTGAAATCCAGGGGTGCGGCAGTGGTGTGGGGGGGATTGAGGCGCAAGTTGGATGGTGGGTTGGTGAGGTCGGAGAGGGGGGGTACCGTAAAGAGGGAATTGGGAGGGAGCATAAAGGGCTCCATGCTGTGTGGTGGGTGGGTATTGCTACAATATGGGTGCAGCACAGAAGCTACATTGCATGAAACATGCCATCAAGTGACATCAACACCATCACCATGCACAGGGACAACATGCACCACACACAACCATTGCAACCACGCACACACATTGCAACCACCACACACATTGCAACCACACACCACCATCAACAACAATAACATACCTGAGCATGGTACCCGCAGCTGGTGGGGACTGCACATCCCATGCATCCTCCCCACCCACACGCCCACCCACACGTCCACCCACACGTCCACCCACTGCTGGCTCAGCACCACCTTCATGTGCTGGGCTGCTAGCCATACCAGAATCATCCTCACCACTCCCACTGTGTTCCTCTCGTTGCTCTTCCGTGTCCTTTGGTGTGGTGCTGTGCGTGTCGGCGGATACCGGTTGGCGTGGTTTTCGTGCAGCACGTGTTTTTTTGGTGGGTGTCCTTTTTGTGGGTGTTTTCTTCTGCTTGCGTGTTGTCTTGCTGGTGTTTTTTGTCTTGATGGGTGTGGTGTGAACAGCAGTGGTTGTTTTGGCAGTGGCTGCACGACGACCAAGCTGCTTGCGTTGTTTTCCATAGGCTGTGTCCAAATCATGTGGCCGCTGTGTTCCTCCTCCTGCTGCTGCTGTTCTTGTTGCTGCTTCTTTTGTTGCCAAGAGTGCATGATGACCAGTCTTTTGCTTTTTGTATGGTGCACCAGTGGCCTGCTGTTGCTGTTGTGTTGCATGGGCAACAGGTGTGTGTTCTTCATGTGCCTGACTGAGCAGGTGGTGCTGGGGGCGACGTGCAGTGACAATGGTTGGGCGTGGTGGTGCCTGTGTTGCAGCGTCTGCATGAGAGCCAGGTTGGTGGGTGGGTGGTACAGCGGTGGGTTGTCGTGTGCTGGGAATGGGTGCGGGTTGTGCACACTGGACTGGGAAGCTGCTGTTGTGCTCACCAGTGCTTGCCTGTGTGTGTGTGTGTGTGTGTGTGTGTGTGTGTGTGTGTGTGTGTGTGTGTGTGTGATGCACAGCAGGATGCACTGCATGCATGTATATCATGTATATATCATGCATTGGCATGTACAACAGATAGAAAAACGTACACACACACATACTATACAGCCCACACAAGAAACACACAACACACACAAGGAGGTAGAACGGCATACCTTGGCAGGACCATCATCAGGTGGTGTTGGTTGCTTACCACGTCCACGCATGCCAGACAGCAGCGCCTTGCGTGGTGAAGGACCACTTTTCTTTGCAGCAGCAGCAGCAGTGGTAGTGGTGTGTTTGCGTGGGCTTGTGCGAGTCTTGCCAACACCTGTAGGCTCTATTGCTGTATTTCCTGCTGCCAGTGCTTCCTCCTCACCATCCTGATCACTACTGCTTGTGCTCATTGGGTGAAGTATAAGACGGGGTTTGACGTTGGCTTTGGCCAACCATGACGGTGTGCTGTCCTCACCTATGTGTGGGTTGTAGGGGTTGTAGGTGTACAGGGGGTGTAGGTGTATAGGGGTTGTAGGTGTGTGTTGTTTGTCATGCAATGGGGGAAGGATGGATAGGGGATGCGTTGAAGCAAGTGGTCAACATATAACCGAAACACAATATACAATGAAGCAGCTACACTCAATGCCACCACCTCCATGCATACCCTGTACACCACCCCCTTTTTGCTCCTCCTCATCCTCGTATTGCTGCTGTGAGTCTTGCTGCTGTGTTTGTTGGTGTTTCCCAGCCCCTCGACGTTTTGCGGTGCCCTTTGGTTGTGCCCTTGTCGTCTGACGCACACCCCTACGTTGACGACCACCCCGGCCACCACCACCACCAGCATCATTGTTGGTGTCATCCACATCTACATCATCCACATCTATATGCATGCGCTCTTGATCATTCAACAGTTGCTGCAGCTCACGGCTGATACGCCGTCGTCGTTGTTGCTTGCCTGGCTGTACAGGAGGAGGTTGCTTTGGCTGTGTTGGGTGTTGTTGGGTTGCGTGGTGTTGTGCAGCTGCCTCAGCATCTTCTTTCTCACTGTGCTGTTGTGCATCATCAAGATCATCCGCATGGTGTTGATTATCACCCGCTTTTTCAGTTCCATGCTGTTGCCCTGCTTGTGGCACATCTTCACCCACATCTTCACCTCCATCTTCGTGTACATCTTCCTCACTGTCCATCACCCCCAAGTCAGGGCCTGCCCCCAGCTCTGGTGTTGGTGCAAGACGATCTAGATGCTGTGCATGTGCTTCTTGCATGGCAACCTCCCCTGCGCCACCTGCTGGCTGCCTATCATCATCATGCACATCACGTACATCACGCATGTGTACATCATGATGAGGTACAACATCATCATCACCAGTATCATCACCCGCATTGGTTTTGTCTGAATCTGAGTTGAATGGTTGGAGGTCTACTGCATGCAATGGTTTTTCTTGTTGCTGCCCACCTCCCACACCATTTCCACCACCACCACCCCGTTGCTCTACTTGCATAACATCCACTCCACCATGCTCCCCAAGTGCAGCGTCAACAGGGGCATGCATAATTTGCTCTGCAATGGTTGTGGTGTGCTGCACAAGGACTGCCTGCTGTTTCATGCGGAGCTGTAGGGTGGTGCGCGGGGCATTGGGTTGGACAGCAGGGGGGGCGGGGGTGCCAGTGGGGGGGACTGCCTCAAGCTGCAAGCGAGGGGCTTGCTGGGTTGTGGCAACTCTGTCCACACGCATCACCGCCCTGTGTGGGACGTTGTGGGGGATGTCGTGGGGACCTTGTGAAAATGACACATACTCCATGGTTTCCAGGGTATAGACGCATACGCACATGTGGGCAAATGGTGTGTTTGTAAACCGTGTGTTGGTACAGCTCTGTGTTGGGAAAGGGAATACTACTGTTGATGAGACAGTGATGCTTGATATACATACATATCAACACACTGGTGCTGTACACGCTGCATGCCATCCCCCATCACCACCACTGTGACTCACATGTCCCCTTCATATGCACCCATGGTCGCCCCCCACCCACGCACCCCCCACTCCACCCCCACACCCCCAACGAACCCCACCTGTTTCAGCTGTTGCAAAAACGTCTCTGCATCCTGAGGCTCCATGTCACACACCAACACCAACCCCTGCCCCACTGGCATGTGTGGTATCATGCGGGATGTACAATCAGATGCATACAAGTCCTTGGGGGGGTGGCGCAGGTGTAGCATCAGTTGCTGTCGGTTGGAGGTGGTGGGAGGGGCAACGTCGGGGGTGGGTTGCTGCTGGACCACCGCTATAGCATCTGCGGGGAGATGGGTGGGTGCGTATGTTTGGATATGGCGCGGGTGGGAGGTGTGCACACCTGGGGTACACATTCTTGTTGCAAACACACTGAGCACACATACACCACACTGGCATACACCACAATGGCATGTGTAAGTATGCAGCCATGGAACAACCATGCATTACACAAACAGAGCCCCCATGGTGTGTGTTTCCCTTGTTATTCAGTCCATATACTTACCATATGGAATATCCACAACCTCTTCATCATCATTATTGCCTATAGACATGCACAAGCCATATGGTCCAGTGTCCATGGTGTACACGCTGATGTCAGACAATGCCCCTGCCCATTTCACTTGTGCCTTGGAGTACATGTGCACACTGTGGGGTGGGTTGATTGGGATGGGTGGGGGTGGGTGGGGGAGTTTTGTACACTGTAGGTAAGGTGTGTACATCCACATGCTGTGTATATGGTATGAGTACACACATATACACACACACTGCACACCAACATGCACTGTACACCAATCATAATTCATGTCCTCATATTGGCCCCCCTTGTACATGCATGTATGTATACCTGACTGTGTTTTGAAACTCCATAGGAAGGGTATCCAGGTAGGTTGACAGTAGCTGTCGTGCAACACGAGCCACATCTTCATCATCAAGGGGTTTTGCTGCAGCTGTGAGCAACTCTGTCTCAAACTGTAGGGTGTTGACAACATGCAGGTGATGTGGGGTGACAACATGCAGGTGACGTGGGGTGACAACATGCAGGTGATGCAGGTAGTTCAGTTTGATGTGTTGTGTATGTCGGTGTGCACTAATGTGATGTGCACCACAACACAACCATGCAGCACATCATCCTCCCCTTTTACCCACCCCTCCCATATAGTTCTATGCCACCCCTCCCCCCCACAACCTGTATACCTGTTTTGTGAGGCACCTACGGGGTCCAGCTGGCAGCCCCCTCTTTCGTACAGCCTGAAACAATGCATCAATTAAATCAAGCTGACTCGCAGGATCCCCACTGTGCACCAGCATCCCTATTTGACCCCCGTTTTTCACCCGAGGGGATGATTGCTCACTGTTGGGCGTGATTTCCACACCCACAGCATCGTACACAGCAGCAAAACCTAGGTCATCTTCAAACAAGAGGTCGGGTGCACTTCGTGTGCAGCGAGTCATCATGACGTAGATGGTGTGACTAATGGCGCGTCGTTGGGGGATGTTGATGGCGCTGTGGAATGGGGTGTGGTGGAGGCATAGGCGATGTGAGTACTATATGAATATTGAGGCACAAACAAGCACATGAGAGCATGTGTTGATGATGCACATTCTACCGTCTGCTTTCATTTCACATCACCCCTCTCAGCATTTCCACATAAACACCCTGCTTATTTCCACTTCACCCACTGCTGAATTCCCCTTCATCCCCTCCGCGTACAGTGTTGCATAGGCCTCTAGCAATGCTGACAACAGGTGTACCATGGACATGGTGGCTCCACACAAGCCCAATTGAGGAGCAGCACCCTGTGTTGCTGGCACCTGGGTGGGACGCTCTGTGGGGCCCTCTTGCATCGCATTGGTGTTGTCTTTGGGCTTGAACACCGCCTTGTTGTACGTGGTTGGTCGATTCTTGATGGTTTCCACACCTGTGTATATGTTGAGGGGGATGGTGTGTATGTATGTAGAGGTGTGCGTTATACCCGGCGTTGTACATATTGTACTGCTGTACAATTATTCATGCCCCCCACACATACCCAATGCACCACAACCATACCGAGTATTCGAAATGTGCACAAATCTTTCACAGCCGACAAGAGTGCATGCAGCATCTCTGCACGGAGCACATACTCATCCTCACTGACCTCGTGCACCTCTGATCCACTCTCCCCAATATACTTGTCAAACGAGTTGTACAGGCGCTTGAACAGCTGCTCCAGTGACCACAGCAGATGTGATACAGCAGGGAGCGTGGGGTCGGGCATGTGCCAGGTGGTCAGCAACACACGCTGGGTGGGTGCACTGTGTGTGGGTGTTGGGGGTGCTGGCATGTGGGTGCATGTTGACTGCATGGTACACAAACAAGCACGTGCAGCAGTAATAATATGTCCACTTGACAACACAAAATAACCTGGCATGGTGATTGATGACTTGTCGTAACAGCAAGCGAGCAAGGTCTGCTTCCGCATCCGTGGGGGTGGGAGTGGTCACCAGGCGATCAGTGGCCTGACACACAAGCTTGAGCATGTGCTCATCCAGCTCTGGTGGCTTGGTGGTGGCATCGGATGACGTGGAAAGCAACTCTTGCAGGTCCAAAACCTCTTGAAATGCTGCTATGAGGTCGACATAGGAAGCTGAGGGGTCCCGCACGAGCGCCTGGGTGTGCGTGATGGACAAGATGGCGTGTGGTTTGTATGTTTTAGGGCAACACATACACCCCATATGCATCCTTCCCATACCTCTAGACGCGCCATTGGGTCCAGATCGGGTGTGTGGCCTCGTTGTCTTGTTTGTGCTGGAGGCATAGCGCGCGTGGCAGCCCAACACTCTGGGAGCGCTCAATAGACACACCACAACGTCGAAAGCCCCTGTTGTATGGTACAATGATTGTACTGGCGTGATAATCGTCGCTGCAGCACTGCAAGGTGCGCATCAGGACCCAATGCAATCGAGACATCAAGTTTCCAACGTACAGGCGTTCTTGGCAAGAAAAACCTGCACTGATCGACTCAACAAGAAGGTACGGGTACAGAGCAATGCGCAACGGGCGTGCTGAGGCTATAAAGTATACACTGATTTGCCAGTGAGATGGTGTGATCGATGCTGCACTTATAGGTGCAGCAGTGCTGCCACAAGGGTGTCTTGGTGTTGCACGGTGAGTATGTTGCAAGCATGTGCAATATATGTGTTTACAATTGTGCACGTAAAACATCACGAGCATTGGCCATTGCCGAGTCACGAGTGTCATCAAACCGCGCCCACCTCAATTGCGAGTAGGACAAGTAATCAAAATCCACTGCACTCCACTTGGCTTGCAGCACTGCCCACACACACCAATACACATGACTGATCAAGGCAAACAGGTGTGCTTCTGCCACAAAACGCTGCAGGTCAGATGCACTCTGTTGGTGGAGGTGACGCTCTCAAGCAATGGTGATATATAATGTGTATGCTTGCGCATACCCCACATGCATTCTAATGAGCACAACCCCCCATCACAACCCCCCTCTACACATACCGGTGCATTACCCCCGGTGTGCTGCTGCAGGTAGGCCCTTGCAAAATGCAATGCTTGTGCGTCATTGGGGTAGTCCTCCCACTTGCACTCAAACCCAGCACATTCATTAAAGTGGTTGCCCACATCAAAGCCTCTATATGTAAAAGCACTGTACTCAAAATCAATGAAATTCACAGGGGGGGGGGGTGCATTGGGATTGGATGTTGCTTCGTACTGTGGGTGGAGATGGTTGTAGTTGGGTGGAGATGGGTGGGGTTGCACACAGCCTACATGTACCCAAAGTCATTGCACACCCATGGTGGACATGCCTCATATGCCTTGTATCTACAACACAAACACCCTCTCTTCCCACACCGCTAACACCCTCCTCTTCACCCGCATTACCACACCCCACCCACCCCACCCCACCCCACGCCCCACCATACCTCACGAGGCACGAGTATATTCCCTGACAACAAGTCATTATGCCCAAACACAACTGGTGCCTGCATTTCCCTACACAGAACAACCAGCCGCTCAAATTGCTCCAGTCGTTGCTGCAGGTTGAGGGCTGCATATTGTGCTGCTTGTGGTCCTTCAAACTCCATCACCAGTGCCTTACCAAACCTGCGGGAGAAGGAGGATTACTCATTGATGGGGTGTGGGGTGATGGTGTCCTTGTGAACGATGGTGCGTTTGCTGGGTGCACATGTTGTGTTTTTTCCTTGCCAACATTCTGTCACCAATACACAACCACATCCCAACACACCCTCCCACATCCCACAATGCGCCACCACACTAAAAAACACCCAACCGCCCACACATACCATTTTCGTATGGTATCAAACAATGTGGGCACTGTGGGTAGCCCTGGTACACGTAGCTGATGAAAGGTACACAGCTTTTGTGCAATCGCAGTAGCAATAGCTGGGTTGAGCATCTCCTCTGCCTCTAGGTTGCGTACAGGGAGCCACTGCTCCAACCTGCCATTGGCAAAACAACCCAACACCTGTGTCGTGGGTGGATGTTGGTGGGTGGATGGCGGGAGCTGGATGATGATGGGAGACGCATTCTCGGATGCACTCGCCATGCCCATCAGCACATGGAGCATGTGTACAGAAGCATGCATACACACTACGTGTACACCAAAAATACCTGTGCACCAATGCCCTGTGCATTTGCTGCTTGCATGATGTTGAGTTCATCAGTGCGGTCTATGAAGAAATCTGTACCCTTGCCATACACACGCAACAAAATGGGGGTTTGGCCATCTGCATCAACCTTCCACAACTTGTTGGTGATGCCACCACTGATTTCAGTCACCTGTGTATGTTGAGGTACAACTGTTGCTGATACACCGTGTCACCATGCATTATGCTGTTTCGTCATCCAATGCATATCAACACACCTTGTCAACATGTGTCCATCCAAGAAGCTGTTGACACGCTTGCAATGCGCCTTGATGCAGCCTATTGTCGTTCTCAAAATCCACAACAACGTTTGATGCAACCTTGAAACCGTTGCTATCCGTCATGGTTTGATGTATGCACAGAAATGTGGTGCTGTGTTGAATGCTGTATTGATGTTTGGGATCAATATTTGGTCAATTGTAGAAAAAGCTGCCTGTATTGTGCAAGTACACATTGGTGTTGGGCTATGGTGGTGCATAGATCATGTATGCGTATGGACTGGTGTGCACTGCCAATGCATGTTGCTACTGCTGGTGAGTTGAGCACACCAGTGCATACCATAGTGACTGAGACTGTGTGTAATTAACTTGTGTCGTTGGTGCCTGTCCCACCTCTTGGGGCTCCTAGCAGAAATAAACTGGTATTGTCATGTCGCCCACTAACAAACATTTCCGTGAAAACATACTCACAAAATCGCATTACTACGCACACAGCTCTACGCGTTACGTGGTAAACCGCTCGACATGCTTGAGACATGCTTAATACGCCGTGAACACATTTGACCCAAGTAGCCCCATAATTGCACCCCTACTACAGTACTAGCGCCATAACGCGTATTCACGTCAACAATATCCACTACATAGTATACGCCTTGTAACCCCAACGACAGTTGCTTCGATGCATCAAATATAGCAACACCAACAGCACAATGATGTGGTTTCTTGCTTTGTTCATCTGTGCGCTCGAATATATACTAGTAGCACAAGGGTTGAGGGTTCCAGGTGCGTCCTAGAGAGTGCAGACCCACATGTGTCCACTGGTCATCCAACACACCCGCTCCCATCTCAACAGGCTTTGATCGAGAAGTACGCACAGCATTGAGATTCCCAGTCAGTGGTGGCCTCATGAACCAGCACTACTCTCAGATTGTGGGGTTTGCAGTTGGGTTGCGCTTGCCAGCTGATACAATCATCATGCCATGTGGATATGCTCGCAGTCGCTACTCAAAGGACCCAGCTGCACAGGTGTGATTGGTTTGGTGCCTGATTAGCATATATGGATATTGTATATACACAACTTGTACGTGTGACTTTGTGTTGACAATATATAATGTACATGTGCATAGATCCTTTACACCCCCCAACGCTCTTTTGGTTGCAGCATACACAACACATCATGCAGCACCACCCACACCCCTTCCCCCCACAGGGCTTTGCACCCTTTCAACATGAAGCACTGTGGAATGTCGACAAGCTCCGTCTCTACTGTGCAGGCCTGGGTGTGCGTGTGCAACTGGGACCTGTGGTCGAATTGGAAAAGATGCTCCACACCCCAGCCCTCCCAGAGGGGGCCCTCGAGGAACAAGTGGTCTACCTGCCCGACATCTACACCAATGTTGTCGACCTGAAAACCTTTATAAAACAAGCACGGGCAGTCATTCGTGACCATGTGGTTCAACATGCCAAGGTGTTGAATGAAATTGACCCGGAACAGCCCTATGTGACAATTTACCCAACTTTTAGGCTGCCTGTGTTGATGGGGATTCACTTGCAGCAGGCCCCAGTGGCAGTGGAAGTTGCTCGGAACTTGGAGTTTGCCTCACAGTTTTATCAATTGGCAGCACATGCGGTGGGGGTGATGTGGCAGCGATCGAATGTCAGGTGTGGGTGGCGGGGGTGGGGGTGAAGCGGGTAGTGGATCATGGGGCTATTTGATGTGTGTTGTTGGTCAGCATGGTGGCACCATGCACCGGCTGTGACCTGAAAGAAAAGCAACACATTTAAAAAAAAATACAAACACACCACCTCCCTCGTCACAGCACACCACCTCATCACAACACACCACTCCCCTCATCACAACACACCACCACCAACACATCACCCAGTTACTTTCATGGTGTGCACTTGAGGGTGGAGGAGGACGCTGCCACCTGGCATGGCATGTTTGGTGGGGAGCGTCCCTATTGGCAGGCGTACAGCAAGGAGGCGGATCGTGTGGGGCTGGGGAATGCACCTGTGTACATTGCAACAGGGGCATGGGAGAGTCAAAATAAAACACTGGTCAAGGTATGTGGTAGTGGTTGGTTGTGGTTGGTGTTGGGTAATGGTGTTGCTGTTGCTGATATAGTATGATATAGCTTGGTTGATGATAGAGTATGTGTCATTGTGCTGTAGTGCCCATGATGTTGTACATGTACACTGCATGTATGCGTCATGATACTACATGTGTTGCACGCCACCCATACAGGGTGTACGGAGGTGGGGGCAGCGATATGGCACGCAGGTATTTCACAAGGGACTGGTGTTACCAGCAAGTGTACGCAAGCAACTCAACAGTGAGCAGATGGCATTGGTGGAGCTGCTTATACTGGTATGCTGTGTTGTGGTGGTGGTGGGGATAGTATTCGGCTGTCATACACGTTCCCCATGTGCACAACCCACTTGGTTTTCCCTACTTGTGGTCCCCCCAACACCCCAAGCTGATGTCCACTCTCAACATCCCCTCACCTCCCTCAGGTTCGGTGTCGTTACTTTGTAGGCATGATTTACTCTACCTTTTCTGTATTCATAGTGGAGTATCGCAAGCTTGAGGGCTATGAGCCTGATAGTAATGGTCTAGTGGGGGCAGAAGGGTTTTTCAGGGCCCCTGAAAATGTGCAAATGATGAACGGGACCGCATTCAGTGCATTCCTACCATCATCATCATGATGATTTTCACAATCATTTCCGCCCGTGTCAATTACTGCTCATTTCAGGCAGTCTACTTTTGAGTATTTACGAGGTAACTAGATGATCACGTGTCGCACTCAACACAATATGCTACTCAGTTCTGAGGGTTGGCTGTATTGAGTATATGGCTACAATGAATACATGCATACAGTTGGCACAAAAACACATGCCAATAAGCAATCAACAGCAAACAAAAGGTCACGCACACAACACACACTCATCACTCATACATGCGAGTGTGTGCAGGCAATGTCATACACATAAATACTCCTGCTTGGAATCACGATCACATGCATTGTCACACAGCACTGTTGTGCATCTGTAAACACACCTCCAGGCACAAAAACACACCTCCAGGCACAAAAACACCACTGGCACAGCACCACCTCACCATTGTTTACAATTCCATGTTTACAATTCCAGTCCTGCTAGGTTGCCCATGCTGTTGCCCACTTTAACTGACACAGAGAGGGGCACACTCAGACGCAATGCATTGGTCATCACCTGCACAATGTCACGTGCCACTGTTGGTACATTAACTCGACTTGGGTCCACCACAAACAGCAACTCATCATGTATTTGCGCAATAAGCCTATGTGGAGGGTATATGTGTGTATGCGTGTGGTGTATGTGTATGTATATGTGTGTTTGTTTCTTGCATGAGCAGGATGTGTTTGTGTGGCAAAGTACATAATAGGTACAAACAGATATGCACATTATATGCACAATGTACCATACACATGGGAAACAAAACAACAACAACAACAACAACACAGCAGCAACAACAACAACAACAACAAACAGCAACAACAACAGCAACACAGCTGCAAAGACAACACCACACCCACACTACACTACACCCCCACCTGACTGGCCGCACATGCCCCCACTGTTGCTGCAAGGCCCACATTTCCCAACCCACCATGGCAGCCTTCATGAGGTCTGCTGCACTTCCCTGAATGCGACTGTTGACTGCTTTGCGCTTCCCCTCACCCATGGTGCTGTGTATGATGACAGAAAGTATGATTAAAGAAATGATATACGAACACCAGGGGGTGTTGCGTTGATGTTGGTGGTGTGTGTGTTGTGGGTGTGTGGGCAGGTGGGGATGATCCACCAAGTGATGAAACACAGTCACATGATGTACAATATGATACAATATGACAATAATGGCAACAATGGATTGGTATGGTCATGGATAGGGTAAAGATACTGGTAGACAGCATGATGATGATGTATAAAACACACGCACATTACATGCATGCAGACAGTGGATACCAATGCATGCATACAGTATACCCATAAAAATAAATACAGTACCTGTTTTTATCAAGCTCAGGGAGGGGCCGTCTGCGACCAGCAAAGGTGCGCACATACTTGTCTGACAGTGCAGCTGCTTGGGTGGTATTGACAAACCGCTGCACCTGTACATGTGTATGTACGCTGACGTCGTACAATGTCGTCAGTGTTTGTCAACGTGTATCAACATGGAAATACACAACAACATGGATTGCTACGTATATGAACGTATATGCACGTTGTTGTATACACTCATGTTGTTGCGTACATACTGTAGCATACACAGATGGTGCACAACCCCTCTTTACAAACACATATTACACAGCGGCATACACAGACCTCATGAAAGTACCCCTTGAATTCCTGTATCAGCTCCCCAGCATCCCTGGGTGTCATGCCAAGATCCACAGCAAGCGTGTGATGCGTCTGTCCATATATTATACCATACGCCACACGCTTGGCTTGATCACGGGTAATCACTGTGTGTGTTTGGTAAAAGAGTGTGTGTGTGTGTGTGCTGGGCGGTGAAAGTCGTGGGAACACCTGGGACACATGTTTTATGGGATTTCCAAGTGAGGAAACAGCAATGTAGTCAAAGCCGTGGTTGGCCCATGCAATATATATGTGTGTATGGTTGAGGTAGACAGACAAAAAACACATGTGACAAAACAGACAAAAAATACGAACATACCACGGCCATTGGCACCCAGCCATCGTTGAGCAATGAGAGTAAATGTGTCACCTCCAGCACGCAGGATGTCTGTGAGGGGCCCTGCACCACTGATGTGTGCCAGCATGCGCAATTCGATTTGATTGTAGTCACATGCCAGCAACACATGGCCTGTGTGGGGGGGTGGGATTTTGTATTGTGTGTGTGTATGTTGGTGTGTATAGTGGGTAACAATGTAGGTGTGTTGTGTGGATGTGTATGCATGGCACTCCACCTTTATGGTGGTTGGTGGTGTCTACATACCAAAAACACACCCTCCACATACAAAAAACACACCATACAAAACATTTCATTACAACATGCCTGGTGGTGCCACGAATGCATCTCGAATGTTGATGCTATGCAATGGTAGTGCCTTTGCTGCTCCAGCTGCCATCTGCACCTCAATAGTGTACTTGGTGATGGCCTGTGTGTGGGTGTTGGTATTGTGTGTCAGGGTATGTGGTACCAGGTTGTGTTCATGGTGTGATGTGTATGCTGCTATCATTCTGATGTACAACAGGCAGACACAAATGCATGCAGACACAAATGCATGCAGACACAAATGCATGCAGACACAAATGCATGCACACCAAATGCACAAGAAACCACACATCCACCTGCATGTTGGGGTTGCTGGAGGACAATCGCCCCGTGGCTGTGGCTGTTTGGTTCCACTGGCATTGCAGTAACACCACTGGTGCACCCTCCTCTTGCACCCCCTGCTGCTGTTGCTGTTGCTGCATGATGAGCTGTTGCATGATACCAGAATTGAGCCACTTGTTGGAAAAATTGGCCAGCCGCCTGTGTGCCACATGTACGAGGATGATGGGGGTGCATATACTAAACACCACCCACCAACCAGCAACCAGCAGAGCATGGCATGATGACACCAACATGATTATCAAATAAACACATGTGCAACACATATGCAGTATCCCCAATGCACACCAATACACAGTAGTACCTGTGTTCCAGCACCATTGAAGGGGCTGGGTGGCCCGTTTTGCGCACGAGCTCCTGCAGCACAGGGTCATTGGTGGGACGGTGTGTTTTTGCACTGCCTTGGCTTTTCACCTGCACCTCTGGCAGGCGCAGATGTTCAAACAGCCAGTCTGCCACTTGCATGGGGCTTTGGAGGTCTACAGTTGCTGGCCCACCTGGGTGTGGTGTGAGGGAATTGGGCATGTGTGTTGTGCATGTGGTGTTGTGCATGTAGTGTTTTGTATATGTAGAACGTGTCAAAAAGCATGTTGTCGTGCACCAATAAAAGCAAAGGACGGCATCACCATGTCATACAGCACCATGCAGCACAAAACACACCTGCTTGGACACTCAGCGCATCAGCCTCTTTCTGGATTTGCTCTTTGCGTGCTGTTACCACTGCCTCATGCTGCTGGAGCACCTGGGGGTTGACATACATCCCCTGGGTTTCCATACCAGCCAGCAGCACCGCCACCTGCATTTCACGCTGTGTGGTGTTGTTTGAGAGCAGTAGTATGAGGTGGTGTGTAAGAATAGCATTTGAATAGTATGAGACCCAGTCCCACACACAGACATCCCCCACCACTCACTGTCACGCATACACCTCGCAACGTACCGCAATGGTTGTGTGGGGCACATTATCTTCCTGCAAGAGCCGCATTGCCTTGCGATGCAGCTGCATGGCATACACACAGTCGGCCTGCAGCTGCTGCAACAATGGTGTACCCCCACTGCATGCAGGGGCAGGGGCAACACTACTCCCACCCTCCATCCCATGCTGATGCAGGAGCTCCTGTTGATGACGGGTAGCGGTGTGCATGTGCTGACCCATTGGGGCCCCCCATGTGGGGCTCACACAAAAGACATACACAAACTCAACAAACATACGTGGAGGCCATAGTAGGCAATCTTGCCCTCCTTGTGACACAGGTGGGGCTCATGCATCCAGCAAAGCAGCACCGGATCCACTGCAGTGATCTTGTCAATGGGGGGAAGCATGGCCCCAGCATGCAGCAAGCTCTGCATGGCAACTGTGTTGCATGTGGAGGTAATTGTCTGCATACGTGTACTATGATCTTTAGTACCATGCGAAAACACACAACAGTACCTTGTAGGCCACAACATGTGATGGGGTTGCTGCGGGTCAACAACTTGTTGACCAACCGCATCACCTGCTTTGACCCAACACGGCCATCACTCCCATTTGGCCGGCCATGCCTCAACACAAAGCATGTGGGTGGCTGCTGAGTCACCATGGGGTCTTGTACCACCACTGCAATTGCGTGGGCAGCCCCTCGCCCAGACACCACCCTGTTACCTGTTGGGAGCAGTGAGGTTTATCGTACGCATTGCACACGTTGCGTACACAGCATCACAGGTGGTCATGTATTGTCATGTACATACCATGATCAACAATAGCAGCCTCCTGTGTCTTGGTCAGTCGTCGGGTCGTGCAGAATGGCTGCATGTTGGTTTCCACATCATACAGCACAAGCCCTAGTGCACAAGGCAGTTGCTGCTGCAAGACCTGGTCCTCAAGCCTGTGTGCGTGTTGGTGTGCATATGTGAAGGCACAGTGTACTTAGAATACAAATGGGTGCAAACACAAACATGCCCCTACTTGGCAAACATGTCTTGTGATGCACATGTATCAATAATGGAGGTGGAAGCATCCCAATCGTATTCTGGGCGTGATGGTGGCGCAGCAGGTACAGATGTAGCCCTTGCCTTGCGTGGTGCACGCTGCTTGGCCTTTGCAACCGGCACCTCATCCCACAGCTCATCTGGTTTGTCGTACATGTTCATATTGTACTTCCATCACGACTGTGCATATTGGATACAGCCACCACACCTAGTGTTGGTTGCACATTTGTGCTGCGCTGCCGCTTGGCACCCATGTTGGACGCTGATTTGGTCCCCTTGGCGGCTGCACTCGGAGGTGGTGGGCAAGGTGCTGCTGCAGGTTGGGGAGCCCACCCGTGCTGCGCTGCTGGTGGTGCAATGCTTGGTGGTGTTGGTGCAACGGCGTTGTGTGATGGTTGAGGTGGTGGAGCCTCGAGTGCCCGAGGCGCAATGGGAGTGGGCGTCTGTTCTGCTGCTGCAGCAGCAGCTGCAAAGAATGGTTGCACAAGCTGTGGGGATGCCTGCCACTGGGTTGCTCCAGGTGGGGCAGGTGCTGCTGTTGGGCAGTGTGGTGCCTTGATGAGGCGATCCAACGTCACAGGTTTGGCCGCCTGGGGGTTTTGAGCTGGGTGCTGTGTCAATGTACATATGCAAGAGGTACAGTGTACTTGCAGATACCTGGCCAGGCACAAATGGTTGCAGGGCAGTGTCGTTGAGGCGAGGCAGTGCACTTGCTATGAGTGATTCCTGTGGTGATGCACACAAGTTGTGCTTGATGTTGTTTGATACATCTCAAAATCACAGTGTATGGCACACCATACTTTTGTTGGTGGTGGTAGCCTGTATCTGTGGACTGCAAGACGGTTGGCCATTGTGTAGATTCTATGAATGAAGATGACGATGGTGAGTCTTGGCTGATAGTCTTGGTGTGTGGTGTGTGTGCTGTGGTGGTCGTGGTTTGTGGTTGATATTGATATTGAGTGGTGTGTGTGTTGGTGAGCGGTGTTTTGGTGAGCTCACTCAAGTGGTGTGTGTTTTGGCACAAAACTCTACTCGTATTGTGCATTCGCAATCAAGCCAGATCTCAACCTCTACTCGAGCAGCATCAAACTGTGCGACGACACGCCTACAAGCTTGGACAGCATCGATTGCCCAGGTGATGCAACAATATGCACGCCCACTGTGCACCTCAGCAGGCTGTGTAACTACACATACATGTCTTACAAACCTTTATAGCCCAATTGACGTATCAATACTCCATACACACAGACGTTGAGAGACAAAGCATCCAATGCAGGACGATTTTGAAGCACTCGTGGCTCGTGGCAACGCTTTGTTTCACGTGGACATTCCAACTGAATCTGCAGCAGTTCATACAGCAATTAATGAACAGAGGGTCGACTCCAACCAAGCTCATGCTCTGCACGCTAAGCAAACTTCCCGCCGCACCGCCAAGGGTATGTTGTGGGGTATTTCTGGTGTGCATTGCTGGTGTGGTACAACACAGGTGTATTCACAGGATCAGGATCTACAAAGCGCCCTGCCAAGGATGCCTCACCACGTCGCCGTGCCGCCAAACGCCCCCAAACCAGTGCAGACCATGTCTCTGGCTTTACAGATCCCTCTGTTGCAGAGGAAGCAGCTGCCCTGATTGCACGCCGTGCATACGAGGCCATGCTCGAGTACGTGCCATGTTGATAGGGGGAGTGTTCACAGGTATTTTTCTAGTACACATGCTGTCAACACAGGGATGCCGGGGACGACGAAGAGGCGCGCCAGGAGCTGCTCGCCTTGTCAAGCACAATGGAGAGCTTTCACAACAGCAAGCGTAGGCGATTTGCCCAGCAGCGTGCCAAGGAGGTGCAGGTGTGTGCCATGTGTGAGCAACAGGGTGTGTGGGCACCCTTCTACTGTGGGCACAACACCACTTGACACTACAGGCACTGGACAATGGCTTGCAATCGGCAGTGCAGCACGTGAAGGAGGAGGCGGAAAAGGCCAAGGAAAACACCAGTTCTGCTATTCGGGTATGCACACTTGATTGCACGCCTGTACGCCATGTGTTGCCACCGTCATTGCCACATACGCACTTTCACTTACACACTAGGAGGATGCAGCGCGTGTTTGGGCAGACATGAAAGCCATGCTGCAAGAGTTTGAGCAGGTTGGTGTGTGTTTGGGAAGATGTGCGTGGGGTGTTTGACAGCACCCAGATTTACGGATGCAACAGCGCCAACATCCTGTTCCGCACATCGACAGGTGCGTGCACGCATGTTACATCAGCTCCGGCACAAGCATGCCGAGGTGGAGGCTGCGTGCAAGCAAAAGCTCAAGGACATTCAGCAGGTGTGATCGTGGTGGTATTGGTGTGTGTTTTGGCATGGATGGTGTGTATATCCCCTGGCATGCCAATCACGTCCATGGTGAGCATATCCTCCTCGTGTACACACAGGCAACCACAGACAAGCATAGGGGCTTGCAGCAGGAACTGGCAGGCCTGGTGCAAGACCTCAAACATACATGCAATACGCTTGTGGACAGCAGCACCAAGTATGATTTACACGGTCATCATTTGTTATTACTGGTTGTGCCATCAGGCCACCAGCTCAGAACCTCTTTTCCCCATTATCACCCCACCACTGCGAAACAATACAGGCGCCTGGAGCGTATCGCAGAACAGGAGTCTGCACACCTGCGCAAGTACCAACGAGCCCTGACCCTCATGACCAACCAGGCGACAGAAGCACAATTATGAAAGCACAATTGTGATTGTGTATAAGTGTTACAAATGGTACAACACCAGTCAAGCTAGCACGAGAGAGGCAGCGTACAATGCGCAGCGTGTACGCGCAACAATCATCATCATACATGCGTTTGCACACGCTCTAGGTTTGGTAACAACATGTGTCTACATACACCCACTACCACTGTGCGAGTGTTAAAGAATTGAGCGTATCCTTGGTCAACATGATGGTACACTACAACAGCCAAAGAGAAACCTCCCAGGTAGTACGAATCAGGAAAGACGAATCAGAAGAGACACACTATTTCCCATCAAGGAGTAGGGCAGCCCTCGTTGGTCATCCAACTCGCGCGAAACCCCGTCCCTGTGCAGTGTAAACAGCGCACGTAGCCCTTGCTCTTGCAGGCGGGGCAGGGCTGGCAGCCCTGGTCACTGCAGTACAAGGTGTCGCCCAGCGTGAGGGCACCCGTGCCGTGGCAAAACGAGCACTCGAGCTCTCCCGTGCCCCGGCAGCACTCACATGGGCTGGGGCGTGATCGCCGATTGGCTGCTGCACGGCTGATGTTCCACATGAGCTCCAAGTGCTGTGCGTATTGTGCGTATTTGGCGGGGTTGCTGATGCGATCAAACTCCTCACCCATCTGAAAGTCCAGATCGTCCTCCGCGTCGTATGAGCGTTCTGGATGCTTTGCATGTGCTTTAATGTTGGTGTGGGCTGTGTGTGTGGTGCTGGCACGTCTTCTGGTGACTGGATGCGCAGGAATCATCATCATCAACAACTGGTGGTGGTGCTGGTGATGGTGCAACGCAGACGGCATGCTGCTCTGTGGGTGCATGTCTTGTGCGAAAAAGGATGCGACGCGGGCGTCTGTCACGGGGTGATGATGCCAAGAAGGAGGATGTGGTTGTAGTTGGATGCGAGGCTGTTATCACACGTTGTGGTTGTGTGTTGTGGTTTGTTTTATAATGGCTGTGATAATGAAGAATGAAGCCTCGGAAAATGCAATGGTCATAAAAACACAAAACCTCCTCCACGCCGCGTCATCGAGCGCCTGCAGGTGTCATTTGCATATGCCACATCAGTGTGCACAGCCAACACCCCAGGCAGCGTATGCAACAATGGCTGCACAAATGCAATGAATGGAATGTTTGGGAGATCGAAACCCCGTGATAATATACGGTGGTTGATGTTGACTGTCATGAGTGCCACCAGGGCCTCCATCTGCAACTGCACTGGCAGTGAGTACACAGGGCCCACCGATGATGATGTAACCTGGTGGGTGGGTGGTGGTGGCGTACTACTGGGTGTAGGGTATACCATGCAAACACACCGGGCATACCTGGACTTGCACATGCGATGGCAACGGTGACAGTTGCATCATCAAGCGATAGGTCCCTGGTGTATGTTCCTCAAACCTGTGCATATGTGCATGTGTGTTCGAAAATATATACGTGGTTCTTTGTCACGCGTTGAGTGTGCCATGTGTTCACATTTGTACAAGTACGTCAACCTCTGCACCCACCACATCCCACCACATCCCACCACATCCCATCACATCCACTACAGCACCACCGCACCTACCCGAAGCGCATGGCAGACACTACCCCTGACACCTGCACTGTAAACAAATGCTGCCCTACAGAACCATTGCACCCATTATGTGTATTGTTGTGACTGGCGGTGTATACAGTGCTCATAGTAATATTGTTCTCCTTGTATGCAGTGCTTTTGTTATACATAGTATGCCCCATAGCACTGTTGTTATATACAGTACTCCCCATAGCACTGTTGTTATATACAGTACTCATAGCATTGTTCTCAGTACTCGTATCAGTGCTATTTGTGTTCCTACTACAAGTGCTATTTGTGTTCCTACTATCAGTACTATACGCATGATGTGGGGTACTATCAGCATGATGTGGGGTACTATCAGCATGATGTGGGGTAGTAGCAATAGTATGTGGGGCAGTCGACGTTTTCATGGGGGTTTTCATATATGTCTCACAATGTCTCACAATGGTATGTGGTATGGTATCTATAGGGTGAGGTATAGGGTGAGGTAGGTAAAAGTCAAGGACCCCCTCAGCAGACACTGACAGGCCCCCCGGCCCCCAGGTGGGGCCCACATGTGCTTGTGGTGGTGCTGATGCTGATGCTGTGATTGGTGTGGTCGTACTGGTAGACAAGTGATTGTGTGTGGTGTTGGTAGACAATGTGGCACGATGTTGGAGTACATACACACCAATGCACCACGCATGCCCACTTTCTACACACACAAAACACAACACACTCCATATACACCACAAAACAACAAAAAAAGAAACATACCAAACACAACACAACACAACAAAAAACACCACAAAACACACACCACAAAACAACACATACCATGTACTATCATTTGTTGGTGTGGATATAGCTCATAAAGTTGAGGTATAGCCAGCTGCCATGTGTCAGTGAGGAGGGCCTGGGGACCCAGTTGCTCCTGGGGGGGATGGAAAATAGAGGGGGGAAATGTGTTTTCATGGGGGGGTTGATATACATATATGTCGTCATACATTTCCTAATTTGGGGTAGGAAAGATGTACACACACACACACAGAAAAACACATACACACAAACAGAGAGAAACACATATACACACACAAATACACACACACACACACAGAGAGAGAGAGATACACACACACACATCCATCCATACCTGGGAAAACAAGTACTGCAACACACCCTGTTGAAATAGTGTCCATAGAAAACAACCAGGCACAGCATCACTCACATACACCTGCAGCATTGCTTGCATTGGTGGTGGTACTGTTGTGTTGTGCATGCTTGATGATGACATCGTTGTGTTGTGCATGCTTGATGGTGGTGGTGGTGGTAGTGGACCTGGTGTGTATGGACATGCAGTGGGGGTTTTGATTGTGCTGGGTATTGATTTTGTCTCTGTTGTGTTTGTTTTTGGTGTGGTTTCTGTTGTGGTTGTTTCTGTTGTGTCAGTTCTTGTTGGTGATGCTGGTTGTACTGGTGAATGGTGTGTATCGTCAAATGTAGCCCAGTGATGTTGTTGATAGGAGTGTGTAGTAACGAGAGGGTCGCCCTGTGAGTGTTTATATATATGTGTGTGTGTGTGTGTGTGAAGAAAGAGCAATGCATGACTTGTGTACGACAACCCATTTCCACCATCAACATTTGTACACATGCATACACACACATGCATACATGCACCAACACACATACACACATTTGCGTACATGCACACCAACACACATATGCATACATGCACCAACACGCATACACACATTTGCATACATGCACACCAACACACACATATCACACACCAATACTTACAACAATACCTGCATACTGATGTTGAGTGTTTGTCCTAATACATCTGCTGCAATTGGTAATCCCTGTAATAATTGATTACCGAATTCCGGGACCTGTATGCTGACCTGGCGACTCACCTGTGTATTGATGTCTTGTTGATGTGTGATTTGTGCATGATATTTGTGTGTATGATTTGTGTGTAATATGCATGCACCAACACAAAACCCATAGCCACGAAGGTTGTGTGAGACCTACCTACCTACCCCACCCCATACCCACCCCCACCCCACCTCTTGTTGTATGCGTGCCTCCACATACTGGTGCGCAACCAGCAGCACAATATTGAACAAAAACGCAGCTTTCGTTTCCCCAATACGCACATCCACATCCTCAAAATGCACCCTGCTGGTGTTGGGTACCAATTGTACACATGGCCTCCCAGCACCATCGTTCTTCACTGTCCCCACAAGCACCACACCACCCCCATGTGCATTGATGTATGCAGTACCATGCCCGCTGATGTGTGGCCATGCACGGCGGCGAAAAGAGAGGGGGGTCTCCACATGCACCGTGATGCCTTGCATGTCGAGCAGCATACTGCCATTGGGTTGTGGGGATACGTGGGCGGTGGTGTTGGTGGTGTCGAGGTGGCGCAGGTAGATGTCAGAGAGGGTGATGTCCACATCACCCAACACTGGGGCGCTGACGGTGGTGGTGAGGTTGCCGAGGTGGGCGGATGTCATGTGGTGGTGGACCACATCGATGGCGAGTTCACCCACATATTCAAATAGACGTGATGTGCCAATCCCAACCAGTCCTGCATTTGGCACTGCAGGGTATGTACAAGGCAGGAACAAAAACAAGGCTAGGAGCGCTGGGCTGATGATCATGTCGTGAGATCACTACTCATGTTATTGGTTGTCGACATAGAATCGCACAGAATCGTCTCTCACTGTTCATTCTCTTCACAATCGCTCACATTCGAAAAACACACTTGAAAAAATAAAATACAGTCAATGTGGTGCAAGTCCATCCGGCGCCTCCCACCCCACCAGCACTTGGCTCACATCCCACAGCCGACACGCTACATCCACACGCTGTGCAAGCTTGGACGGCGTGTGCACTCGACCATCCGACACATACTGCCCCGCCACCTCTGGTGCAGTTGCCGCATACACCACAGTTTTGGCAGCAGAGGCTGGGGTGCGTAAAATGACTGGGAACAGTGGGTTGAGCAGGGGCTGCAATAGAGTGGGTATCAGGTTGCAAAAGTAGCCTCGTGCTAATGCAGTGTCAACAAGGCCTGGATGGACACTGACTGCACTGTCTTGGGTGGCTTGAGGGCTGTGTGTGTGTGTGTTGTGTGTGTGATGTTTGTTGTAGTTGGGTGGTGTGGGTGGGCGGTGTGGTGTGCATGTGTGTGCGCGCAAATAGTGTGTTTGTGCATTATCATCATCATGCACACCCCACCACCCACATCCCACCCAACCTACCTCGCCCCCCCCCCATTCCCAAGTGCACATCGTCTATGCAGTTCACGTGCAGCAATGACATTCATCAGCTTGCTATCTGCATATGCTTGAAATGGAATATACCTGAAATTGATGATTATTATTGTTATTATCATCATTATCATCATTATTATCATTAGCATTAAGTTATTATTATATCATTATCATTATCATATTGTTATTATCATTGTTATTATGCATACTAAAGGTTGCTATGTGCATATGCCTGAAATGGAATATATAATACAAGCAATCATAATATACCTTGATGCATACTGAAGGTCATCCCACTGAATGCGCCCCCCATAGTGGGTCATGGAGGATACCATTACCACACGCACACCAGGGGATGCTGGAGCAGTAGTACCAGCAGTGGCACCAGCAGTAGTAGTAGGGGATGGTTTGTGGGCTTCTCTTTTGCGTGTTTCTCTTTTGCGTGCGTTTCGTTGTGCACTGAGTAGTTGTGATGCTAGAAACCAATGGGACAAGTAGTTGACCTGTGTGTGTGAGAGAGAGAGGTGTGTGTGTGCGAGGAGTGGATGTGGGGAGTAGATGTAAGGGGTGTTATGTGTCTCATGGGCACACACGCAGCAACACCACCCCATCACTCCCATCACCACCACTCCTAGAGAGGCTCATACCCCCACACACCTGAAATTGTTCCTCCAACCCATCCTTAGTCACCTGTCGGGTAGGGGGAGCCATGAGCCCTGCATTACATATCAAACAATCCAAATGTGGTGGTGATGATGATGTACTCGTGGTGTGCTGTGATGTACTGTCCCTCCCCCCTTGTGTGGGTCGTGGTTTGAATCGGCGGTTGAGTTGTGCTGCCACGCTGCGCACGCTGTGCAAGTCTCCTAGGTCGAGTTGAAGCACCTCTAGGGACGCTGGGATGCCTGCTGCATGACATGCTGCTCGAATTTCCTGTATATGATTGTGTGATGATTGTGAGAGCAGAGACACATACACTTGGTGTTTTGTAATATGATGCATGACACAATGACTATGTGTGATACATGACAAATGCGTATGTGTGATACATGGGATACACAAATCATATATCACACATGACACAACCATACCTCCATGGCTGCATTGCCACGTGCGACACTACGTGCAGCAATAATGACATGTGCACCACGTTGAGCAAGCTCATGTACAGTGGCCTTACCCACACCCGCATTCCCACCAGTCACCATGTACACCTGTGTTGCATGAGATGGTACCACATGTGAGCGACATACACCTCTGATAGCATGCTTGTAGCACTATCAACCATCGGCGTGCTTGATCCAAGGTGTAGTTGAGGTGTAGCTGATCATCACATGTAGGGTAGGGTACATGTAGGGTACAGATGTCCCAGCCACCCACCTGACCACGGAGGTCGAGCTGCCCAGATGGGCATCGTGCAAGGCCCATGCGCTCAAGGACATTGATACGTGCATTGTCCAGCAGCTCCCAGGCACCCAGAGCGAGTAGGTATGGACTTGGAAACGACATAAGTGCAATTGAGGTGCTTTACACAGAGGTTGATCGTTGTTGGATGGTATGCATCTGTGGTTAGTTTGTTTCATTTGCTAGTTTGTTGGTTGCATTATGTTTTGGGGTGCCTGGAGGTCTCTTACCCGTGAATGCCTGCCTTGTACGAAATCAAATGTGTTGTTGCTGTTTTTCTGCCTGCTTCATAACAAACGGTTCAACAAACACATAGTGCACCACCACACCACAACCTCCACAATGGTGCTGATCAAATACGCACAGCAATAAGGCCCAAGGGCCCAGGTGTACCAGAAAGAAAACGTCAACGCCACGCATTGACCAGCAGATGGGTCGCCATGCAGTTTCAAGGAAACGGGCGATCATGTTTACGCTGCTGTTTCTGTTTTGCATAACAGGACTGGCGACGTTACACTATGTACACAGCCATGGAGGCGCTGTGAGTACGATCAATAAGATGCTCATGCTTGAACGACAGGCATTTACATCGTTTTCATCGCTGCAGGTGTGCTGAAGAGGTGTTTCGTGTTGTTCTATACAGAAAACGGCGTACAAACACATGCATATCACCCAACCGCACTCAGATTATGCTGGGGTGGGCCCGCAAGCAACCTCCACCCCCTGTACTCTACCTCTGGCCTGCCCATGGCTGCGGATTGCTGCTCCAACAGCGCACCAAAATACCACCAACAGCGCCACGCAACATGCTGGTACGGCAATCGTCCGCAGTGCTCACCTTGGTGGACAACAGCAGCGTCATGCGATGGAGTGACCGCACGGTGTGTTGATTGGAGGGTTGTGTGGTGTCATACATGCAGCTCTGGGGTGGCTTGTACATGGCCATGCCATGCATGCATACTGTGTGTGTATATGCATACCCAGTGTGTACCTGCATACCCAGCATACCAGGCATGGACACACAACACCCTGGTACACAAGAGTACCCCCAAGAGCACCCTCAAGAGTACCAACCCCACCCCCACCACCCCCACCATCCCCACAGGCTGATGATGATGACTCAGATTTGCATTATGCCACATGTACATTTACCGGTTTGTTATCAGAAGCAACAGCAACACCGGGACATGATTGGATGCAGCGCATATGTGACTTGCAACCCACAGAATATACATGTATGTGTGGGTGCATGTGATGCATGGATGGGTGTGTATGTGTTGGTGTTGCAGCTGTGCATGCCAATGGATGGTCGTTGCATGCGATTGCGCAAATCCCTCAACACATCCTCTCCTCGACACATCCACACACCCACATTGCGCACTTTTTCCGTAATCTCCCTCACAGTAGCACAGCAGTTTCCATGTCTCTACTTGATGGAGCATGTACAGGGAGTCCCCACATTCCTGCGTGGTGCAGCAACAGTAAAGTGTGATGGCAAGGGATCTGTGGTCACAGTGTGCCGTATGGAACCAGACTCTGATTGGCAGGTAGGAGGTGGTGAGTGACTTTGTTTGGTGATGTTTGCTGGTTGGTGATACACACATGTGCGTGCATGCACTGCACAATTACATCATGGAGTATCGTGTTGTCATATTGCCCATGTTGACGCTCTTCCACAATACTCCATCACCAGGCTGAGTCTGAGATGGGGTGGGACTTGTTTCCTGGGGGTGTTCCTGATGCTGGGGTGTTGGGCGCCAAGGGAATCACTTTGCATACACTGTTGCGGTAGCGTGCAAGTAAGTTTGTACTCATTTTATTTGTTCGTATGATTGATTGTTGTTTCGCACTGTATTGCTTACGACACAAGCAACACTATAGCAAGCACAACAACTAGAGAGGTCCTCATTCCAAGAGGATCTGTACCCACCCAGTTTCTGTACACGCGTACACACGTTCCTGCTTCAATGACGGGCAATACAGTTTCACAACTTATGCAGCTATGTATATCACTTGAGGATTATAGCCCTGTCGTGCCAGAACATCTTGTGCAACATGTAATGAAAACAGCAGGCTACAACTGCACAGACCCTATCATGCTGCGGTATGGTGGATGATATGCATTTGGTTTGCAACCATGTCTATTTTGTTTTGAGTTTTACAAGCAAGTGCGTCACTTCCCAGGCTGGTGGGCGCTGCATGCCAACACTTTTTGGCGCAGGTCTGTGCAGACACCCTGGAGCTCCATCGAAGACGCAAGGTGTGCGGAATGTTGTGCGGTGATTTGTTGTGTGTACCACCATCTGTGTACCATCTGTGCACTCACCATCTGTGTGCCCACCATCTGTGCACTCACCATCTGTGTACCCACCATCTGTGTACCCACCATCTGTGTGCCCACCACCATCTGTATCCAACACCACCACACACCACACCGCATCAAACACAGAGTGCTTCCAAGCGTGCGCTGGAGGACGCTGGCATTGATCCAGAGAGCAAGGAGTATATGATACTGACAATGGAGGACTTGGTGGCAGCGCTCGAGGAAATGGGGATACATGCACGACGCCCAGCATACTATGCATCGTAGCTGTGCGTGTGAGCAATTGGCTGGTCATATGCCGCATATGTATCATAGTTTGTATTCCTTGATGGTACTCTTAGTGTGATGGTAAGGTAGTTGATGTGTGTATGCATACACATCATATATGATGACATTGAGCAGGTACATTTTTATCCATATTGGATAAGTGATAATTCCAGACAAGCAAACATCATCCAACTGCAGTCCACTGTACACACAATAGGCAATAGAACACGCGCGTGATCATCAAATATCCAAAACTCAAAAACACATCACGATGGGCGCCAACAAAACGCCAATAGTTCCTGTGGACGCACCGCAGCTGCAGGCACCCAAAACCGATGCCGATTCGTATGGCATTGTTCCGACGGAGGAATCATTGGCGGCCGCTGGACAACTGATGAAAAACAACACTGATCCTGCCTTTGATGGTCCTTGGGGAGCCAAGGGTTGGTACCTGTACGTATGTTGGTGCGCATACATTGATCATTGCACAGATACATTTGACAACAACGCGCACCCAACAGGTATCCATATTGGCACTTTTGCTTTCGCCAACCCGACACACCCAACCGCAGCCTGTGTGCCACCTACCTGGCAACCTATGGCCGCATGTGGTTTTACGGCGGATTTATGTCCATCGCTGCCCTCGTGGCGACCCAGATGCTCTATTTGTACTGGAATGCCACAACCTGCGAGTATTCGTTTGCGGCTGGCAAGGTGATAAGATGATGGGGGTGCATCTTGAAATGTGACAAGAATCTTGACACTGCAACACATACATCCCATCGTTTTACCACGCACTACCCACCACGTCACTCACCATACCACCCACCATATATACAGAGCACCAATCAGGGTCTGAGCCAGTGTAACATCCCTGACGGCAAGTGGTTTGATGTACCAGGTGGCCGCACATTCAACAATGAAATGTTTCGCATGTTTCTCGCCTCCTCCCCACTTGCCAACTTGGTGTTTGGCATCCTTCCATTTTTACCTCTTGGATTTCGTCGTGTCCCTATTCGGTATTGGCTTGGCACGTTGGCCATTACCATACTGCAGATGGTACACCTCATGTTGGTCATCGTGGTGTGGAAGACCCCATCGAATTCCTTTGTTATTTGGACTGTACGATGTATGTAGGGGTTGTGATGGGTACTTGGTATGTGTACTGGATGTGTACGTATACACACTTACACTCACACACAAATGTACACACAAACTTGCACACACACACACACACTCTAGAATTCCTACATATATCACACACATTCAAATTCATTCACACACAGTGTGGCATTTTGTTATCATAGCATGGGCTGCATGGCATGTGTCCCTCCTGCTGCAAGATCGTGCTGCTGGGCTTCGGCTGTTTGTAGCATATGCAATCCACCAGTTTTTCCTCAATGGATATGCAATCATTATCTCCATGTATGTGGGAATGTGTTGTATATGTTTATTGTAAATTGTATGTGTATGGTGTGTGTGAAGGGTGTATGGAGTGTGTATGGAGTGTGTATGAAATGTAAAAGTAGGGGTAGGTGTAGTGCTGGGTGCAAGGTCAATGTGCGACAGTGTATGGGTACCTGTCTGTGCAATTGTTTGTTTATGTGCATGTCAATGTACGTTTTTGTTTTTGTGTACATAGGAGTGACAATCTTGCATTATTCGTCATTCTATATGTTGACCATGCCAGGTTGACCATGCAAATACATTCACTATGCACCTATACTATGCACCTATACTATGCACCTACACAGGCTGGTTGTGTATGGGTCATCCTCAGCAACACTGTTGGTGCTGCGTGCCATCGTCCACCCAGTGTACTTCAATGCCTACATCAGCATCTTGCGGCGCTCTGCTCTGGATTTCGGTGCGTGATGATGTGCATGGATGGTTGTGTATGTGTTGATGTTTGCTTGGATGTTGTTGATCATTGCATTGCATCACATCTCAACATGTTTATATGCAACTCAAATATGTTGATATGCCTCTCAACATGGTCATACACACCTCAACGCGTTACAACATACATGCCACCTACATACCACATACAGGGTGGGCACCAGGCACGCTCGCCATTGCCGTCTATGTGTCTCCACTGATGTTGAGTGCATGGTTTGGTCGCTTTTTGATCCTACAGCTCAGCAGTGTGGGTAACGTTGTGGTTATCAACTTGCTGCAGGTATGGTGTGTACGTGTCAGGGAAGGGAAGGGAAATGTGCAATGCTAATGGTGTGTATTGGATAGTCGGTGTGTATTGGAATGTACAGTGCGTGTGTTGAAAGCACAGCTTTACTCTATGTGTCGCCCACCACAAGAAAGCATTCTTATATATCATTCTTGTGTAGCATTCTTTTGTTTTGTGTTGTGTAGTGCTGGAGAGCAGCAGCGCAACATGGCTACTCCTCAAATGCATTGATTACTGCTGCTCAAACGCTTTGATTGTACAACCCACTGATTGCACTACCCACTGATTGCACTACCCACTGATTGCACTACCCACTGGTTGTACCACCATCACCTCCCCACAGCTTATGTTTACTCTTGTATCCCGCATTTCCTTCAAACCTGGTGCTGGCTTTGTCAACAAGGTATTGTGTGTTGAGGGGTTGTGGTGCTATGTAAGGCTGTGGTATGTATATAGCCCACTTGCAAGACATACATGTATGTATGTATTTTCACAACAACACCAGCCTATACACACATACAACATCCGCCATACCATCCACGTACAACACCCACAACACCCACAAAAAAACCACAAACCCACAACCCCACGTCAACCCACATCAGTTGCTGTACGGGCGCAAGGGTGTGGATGCCCTGGTTGCCACCAAGGGGTGGGATCTTATGCGTTTCTCTGAAACGCAGTGGTTGTTATGGTTTGATGTTGCAATGACAATCCTCTTTGCCTGTCTTGCAAGCTACCCCCGTGTTACTGGTATGCGTATGCTGTATGTATGTTTCTACATATGTGTATGTCTATGCTGTATGTTTCTGTGTTGCTGCCAACCATACAAGCACCATATGTGTTGCTCCACATGGTGTTGCTCTCTCTGTGTGTTGCTGCCAACCATATACAAGCATCATATACAAGCACCATATATGAACACCTGTATATACAAGCACCACATTTGCGCACAGCAACACCATCCACCACCACACCCTCCTCAACACCCCCCAACAATCCCCCCCTCAACAACACCCCCCCCCAACAACAGGTGTGCCAGGCATGTTGCCTGACCTGCAATCCCAATGGAGCCAGGCATTTGGGCAAATCTTCACCTCCCTGCTTGGTGAAGTACTTGGGGGTATGCTGGAAGTGATACTGTTTGACATTGACATCAAGTGGTATTGGTACCATACCAAGAGCTACCTGTTTCGTGGCATGCTCGTGTTTTCCGTCTTGTTCTTTGTCACCAATTGGTCGTACGTCGGAGGGTGTTGGTGGAGGGGTTGTTTTGTGGTGTTTGTTGTATATCGTTGGTTCATGGGCCCTGTCGTCCCCCCTCGCTCCCAGGCTGATCATGTTTATCACCATCATCTTTTGTCCCAACACCTACGATGATGGGCGCGGTGTCCTGTGGGAAATGTGCAAAAAGCCGCAATACGTGGACACGATCAACCGCGCAACCTTTGGAGAGTTTTTATAGAGGGTGCCTTGTAAGGACAATGGTCACACCCATGTTGTCCACACACTGGGCGTCCACACACTGGGTGTCCACACACTGGGTGTCCACACACTGGGTGTCCACATAGCCAGGCCTGCACAGCTGATCCCCAGGCCTGCTTTTATGTTACCTACAACCCACACTACCCGCACTACCCACTTGAGCATATGATCAAGTATTGATCAGGAAGAAACACGTGCTTTGAGGTGTAACATCCAATGTCATCATGCGCTGTCAGTCAGTACAAGCATGTTTTATTGACACGCACACAAGACACTGATCAGCTCACTTTCCCAACAGCTACTCATCTCAACAGTTTTCCCTCCCAACAGCTACTCCTCTCATCAGTCAATCCTCTCATCAGTCAATCCTCTCAGTTAACAGTCAATCCTCTTCTTGCTTGTGGCATTTATTAGGTGAATCATGCTGGGCTTTATTGGGTAGTGAATCCTGCTGGGCTTTATTCTTTTTTCTAGGGGGGCTTGAAAAGAATGCATGCAGGGTTCCACGTTTGGGTGGTTGACGTTTGAGCCATGCTGGCCAGTCAAAGCGCATTTGGGGAGGGACCTCCTGGGTGGAAGGAGAGAAAAGAAAGGCACCAGTGGGAAAGAGGCATTATGCTGTCGCACTGTTGCACTGCATTATCCTGTCTGTTTTTTCTGTACCACACCAACCAGTGCTCCTCTTCATGTGCGCCATCATACATCCTGCACAATACCCCCAGCCACACCATCATACCCCCAGTCACACCATCATACCGCGTCAAGGTTTTTTGCATTACGCATGGGTGCATCCTCCCAATCCGTCCCCCACAGAAAATACACAGGCCCCTGCAGGGGGGCCACTGCATAGCCCCGTAACCGCTGGGCCCATGCGCTTATCTCCTGTGCATCCAATAGCCGGTTTTCAAAGCCACCATGGCGCCGGTGCACGCGCACGTATGCAAAGGAGGGGCACGTGATGTCGAGTGCGATGGGCATGAGCTGTTTTGTCTTGCCTGGTGGTGCAGGGGGGGTATTTTGTCACTGGTTGATACAGCAATTTGCATTAGTAGCATGCAGCCATAATATTTTGATGCATGCAGCACTTTGTATACATCATATTGATGTATACAGCAAGTACAGATTCATATACACAGCAATAACTACAGATTTATATACACAGCAATAACTACAGATTCATATACACAGCAATAACTACAGATTCATATACACAGCAGCAAGTACATTGCACAACCTGGTGGGAGCCCTTGCTGTTGTTTATCACGTTGAAACACTTCATGATGCAAGTCATCTGAAGCCACCAGGCATGCATTTATTTCCCTTAACAATTTTAATGTTGATTGTCTATGCTCAGAGTGTTCTGTGAGGTGGGGTTTGAGTAGGTGTTGAATGTGAGTGTGAGTGTGAGCATGCGTGTGAATATGTGTATGTCTATGCTCAGAGTACTCTACGGGTGTGAGCGTGCATGTGAGTGTGAATATGAATATGTGTATATGAGGATGCTGAGTCTCTACAAATACACCAAATACACCATGCACACCAAACACAACACACCAAACACACTCAACACACTCAACACACTCAACACACTCAGCACACCAAACACACCAAACACACTCAACACACCAGTAAACCATTGTCTGTTGCGGAATTCCACTGCCATCTGTATGTCAGACTGAAGACAGGTACGCAGGTGCCTCAACAGGGCCCTGTTGCTGTCTGTGGGTGTGAAGCCGAGCTGAAACTGAAACAACACGACGCCCATGACGCCTGCCTGAGGGGAGAGGGTATGTTCTTGAGAGGGGAAGGTTCTTTGAGAGGGGACAGTACAAGGTACTTCTCATACATGCAAATTGTGGTACTCGTGTGTGATGTACTTGCACGTGTCATGTATACCGTATACACACATACACTGGCACACATTCCCAGATACACACACCAACCTGTATGACAGGCTGCAAGGATGCATGCCACAACCGCCATATCTCATCCTGTACAGCTTGTGGGAGTTGCAGCAGTGTCCATCGCCAATCTGCGTGTTGCAGGGCATCTGCCATGAGGGCACGTGCAGGATGGGGGATGCTGGATGTGGGTTGGCTCTGCCCACAAAGGATGCCAAATGCTTTGAAATGAAAGACAAAGCCCTTGCTCACTGCAGCTGCCCACCTGTGGTGCAAAAGGAGGGTGATATGGGGATGTGGGGATATGGAATGGGGATGTGGAATGGGGATGTCCACACGCGGGTGATGAGGTGGATGTTGGCAAGTACGCACCACCTTGCAGTGGAGGTTGGTGCTGGAATGGCATAGGTGCTGGTGTCCACTTCTACGCAGGGAAAGTGGCGACTGTAGTGTGTGAGGCGTGCTTCTGAGGTCTTGAGACTCGCCTGTGCATCCATGGGATGGGGTGATGTGGGGTGATGTCGGAACCCAAGGTGGTTATTCTGGGTGGATACGTCGTGCACATAACGTACTGGATAAAAACGACCACAACGTGCAAGGGATTGATCAGACCATCCTGTGGTGGAGGTGGTGTTGATCACACTGATGATGTCTGCAGGATTGGCGAACAAACAGCAGCAAATAGCAGCATACCACAGGTGCCTTGCAGTAGCTTGCCAGATATCTCAGCCTCTGGCAGGCTGGTGGACATGCTGGATGCGGATGCAATTATGCATGAGCAGTCAAAACGCCAAAACTTGCCTTGTATAATGCGTTGACCTGCCGTTTTTTCTTGCTTTAGCTCCAGCACACAGCTCAGGAGTAACACCCACATACCCTGGACACGTTGGCGTGACGCAAAACACACCACAAACCTATGCAATATTGCTCCATCAGTTTTATATAGTGATTGTGCAACCCCATGACCGTGCTGTGTGGCAGTATTCGCAACATAGCGGCACTCAGGTACATCGACATTGTATGAACATATAAGCACACACTAGGCACACACCTTGTAAGCACACACCTTGTTTCCGTATCGCATGGCATGCAGACGGCGAGCACTGAAGCTGGGAGCACTGTACAGCCATGAACTGCACACTATTGCGCATGATACACAATCATTGTGCGATCAACCCTGGCTGCCATCACCATCTGCACCACCATCCTCATCAACACTCCTCGACAATGCACCACCCCCACCACCGTCCTTTGCGTCATCAGTGTTCGAGTTTCCCCACCTGCAGGACCCAGTCACCATTGTCATACAGATCTTGGATGCGTTGCAGACACACACGGGGCTCCCATGGTGGCTCACCATTGCTTCATGTGCAGGCGCACTCCGATTGGCCATGCTGCCCCTCACTATACAACAAGCACGTGCAGCAGAGATGAACATACCCCTCGCTCGTCTTGCATCACAACAAATAATGGCACAGGGGAGTACATCAGGACGGCTTGGCAAGGTAGCTGGTGTAGATTTTATTTGAATAACACACGTGTGTGCAGCATGTTGATGCGCGTTGATGAGGTTTGTGGTGATCATCCTCGACTTGTGTGCACATCCATTTGGCCCATGCATTCACTTTTGTATACGCATAGTATACAAAGACATCAGAATATAATCACAGACATCAAAATATAATCACAGACACAATCATCCACTTGCACCGCGTCCCACACCGCCACCACCCCCTCCCCTCTCCTTTCCAGTTTTTCAAGCAATGGGCCCTCCTTCGTGAGCACATAGGGGCCCCCCACCCATCCTGGCTCATCATGGGGCCCCTCATACAAATCCCCTCGTTGCTTACGTGTATATGGGCAGTACGGTCCATGTGTCTTGACCACTGGCCAGGTTTGGCTCAGGGAGGGGTGGCCCTGATTGCCCTCGACCTCACAGCCCCAGCTATGGAGTGGGGGGGGGCGGGGACCCCGCATGGTGCCATGGGGGTGGTGCTGCCGGTGGTGTTTGGGTTGCTGGTGAAGCATAATTTGGAGCAGGTAGTGTGTGGGGGGGTGTATAGTGTAGGGGTTTGTATTATTACAATATGTATGCACGCGCACGCGCGCGCGTGTGTGTGTGTGTGTGTATGTGTGTGTGTGTACGGTACATGGACACAAGGTTGTGTGAGAGTGTTGTTGTGGTTGTGTTTCAGTGTTCACACACACATGCACCATACTACACACACCGTACTACCCCACCCATTACACAGCTCTTTGGATTAGTGGTACGTGCAAGCCCCACCCCCCCCACCCCCACAAGCCCCACCCCACCCCCACCCTCAAGCCCCACCCGCATGCGCACCATGCTGCTTGGTGGTGCTGCACACCGTGGTTGGTTGTCAGACATAGGAGCAGTGGTTACCATGGTGGGGGTCCCCTCTGTGGTAGCGGGGGGCCTGCTTATGCCCCAGGGGGTGTTGGTGTATGTCACCACATCAAGCATGTGTAGCTTTGCACTTGCAAGGTACGCGCTGACTGTGTGGTGATGGTGTGATGGTGTGGCTGTGTGATGGTGTGGCTGTGTGGCTGTGTGGTGGTGTGGTGGTGTGGTGGTGTGGTGTGTATAGTGGTGTGTATAGTGCATTATGTTGTATATACAATGGTGGGTGTCACCCATGTATTGGGTGGCACTGCTGTACAGCTGCGAATACACAACAAAGGAATGTCACATGATCGTTCCCACAGCACCCTTGCACCCAACCATACACCCCACACACCTCACACACCCCATACACCCAAACAACAGGACCCTCCGTCTACCTGCAGTACGACAATACATGGGCCTCCCCCCCCTTGGTCAACCCCCTCCATGGTTGACCACCCTCCCTTCAGTCAACACAATGACCGACCACACTCCCCATGATACAGCCAACGTGCAGTACACGCACACCATATACCCCCACAACATGCAGTACACCCACAACACCAATACACCCAGCAACACGTTTCATCCCGGTGCCCTTCCACCCGGGGAACACACAACCCCCACCCAACACGAGACCCCCCCCCAACACACAAAACTCACCATCACGTGCTATGATCCGGAAGCAGCAGCTCGATCAGCAGTCGACCCCATGGTCGAGGCATTTGCAGCCAATGAACATGATGTAGACTCGTTATTCTGGAAAGCAGCAGAACTGAGGGCCCTGGGGAAATTGGCCGATGCACTGCATGTACTCCAAAGGATCCTTCACCTGCAACCCAGCAATGCAAGGGCCCTTTTTGCCCAGGGCCAGATTCTCAGCCGGGCCCGGAGGTGGCAGGAAAGCTGTGCGTCGTTTTCAGCGAGTGCACGGGTGCAGGAGGATGGGGTGCAGAGGGCCCGGGCGTGGCTGGGGGCCGGGGTGGCGGCGAAAATGGGAGGGGAGGATGGGGTGGCGTTGGATGCGCTGGATCGTGCAGAGAGGTTGTTGATGGAAATTGCGGGCGGGAGGGAGGGTGGTGGTGGTGGGGATGTGGGAACAAGTGGGGTGGGGACGACACATCAGCATGATGATGATGGTGGCATGCAAAAACAGCACCATGATGATGCAGTGCACGCAGGTGTGCCTGCAGGTGTGGCAGGGTTGCTGATGCATGTGCACATGACAAGAGCGGCAGTGCTCAAGGGCAGGGGGGATGGTGCTGCTGCGGATGGGATTGTTGCTGAGATTGCGAAAAACCATCCCGAGGTGTGTGGGGGGGGGTGTTTGTGTATGTGGGGGGGTAATGTATGTGCTTTGCAGGCTGTATGCGGTGACTTGCATGTGCTTGTGCAGCATGTTTGTACAACAAAAATACAATGTGGGTCTCCTCCATCGCAGGCGTACCGGGCATTGGGCAAGGCTGTTGATGAACATCAATAAAGAAAGAGACACAATTTTGCAGACATGATGCAACTATTTATCGCGATCTGTCTTATTTAAGAGTATTGGTGAATAGTACAGGCCACAGACAAAAGGCCACAGACAGAATGTTGCACACCAACGTTGCACACGGGTCCATTGCATGGGAAAAAGCAACAAGGCAACCTGGATCAGTCCCTCAACATCGAAACAGACCCCGCAATACGTCACATGCATGCAATGTGATATGCGGAGCATCGTTAACGGAAGTTGCCGACAAAAAAGTGCAGTCAAGGAGTGCCACATCGTTCACAGCCAAGAATAGGTTCAAACCCGAACATGGGTAAGCTATGCAGTGTATATCAGATGGCATCACGCGTTGTCTCGACATCACGCATTCGCGCAGTCCCCATCATGTGTCCATCACCATGTCTCCACCGCCATCTCAGTGCGTTTATGGCATCGCTTGCACTTGGCTACTTTACAGTGCAGGAGGATGCACAGGGCCATTTCATGCAGCTTGTACAGGGCACACTCCCACCTGATTTGCAAGGGACCCTGTTGCGGTATGCCTGTTGCAAGGGGCCAGGGGCAGCATGCAGGGGATGGTGCATCGTGTACCATGCATACATACATTTGAGCTCTGTGCATGTGTGTGTGGCCATCAGCATATGGCCATGTGTGTGTACTCAGATGATTAGTTGTGTTGTACAGTTGTATTGTACAAAACCATCCCCTCACCATCCCCTCAAACACGCACACACCCACGTACACACCCATGCACACACCTACTACTACCCACACCCACCACCCACACTCCTAATAGCAATGGCCCGGGTCGATTTGAGGCAGCAGCAGATGCACCATATGGGCATCCCTATGATGGGGATGGCTTTGTAGCTTCTATTACTATTAAGGATGGTCGGGCTTTTTTTCGATCACGGTTTGTGCAAACACCAGAGTACGTGCACACATGGTTGCTGTGGGTTGTCGTGGGTTGTTGTTGTTGTTGTTGTTGTATGTGGAAGGTGGTAAACATGATGCATTAACATGACACATGCTTTCCACACCCATCACCTACCCTTTTTGCATACACACACACACCTACATACATACACACACATTCACACACACACACACACCACTATGTATATTATATATACATCATATATTACAGGACTATATACCACTTATTATCACACTTATTATCACAGGTTGCAAGCAGAGTTGCAAGCAGGCAAGGTGTTGTTTCGTAATGCATTTGCAACCCAACGTGCTGGTGGGTTGTTGTACAATGCAATGGATACGTATGTGAAAAACACAGCCAACACAAATGTGGTGTGCTGGGGGGGGCGCTGCTTGGCACTGTTTGAGGTGGGTGTGTGATTTTTTGTGTGAATCTGTGTGTCTGTATGTGTGTTTGAATATGCTTGGCACTGTTTGAGCTGTGATTGTGGTTTTGTGTGTGTGAATGTGCGTGTGTGTGAATGTGTGTGTGTGTGAATGTGTGTGTTAATACGTGTGATTGTTTGTGTGTGTCTAAATTTGTGTGTTTGAATATGTGTGATATTTTGTGTGTGAATATATATGTGTGTGTGAATATATGTGTGTGTGAATATATATGTGTGTGTGGGAATATATATGTGTGTGTGACAGAGCGAATGCGTCTGATGGGAAACCACCTTAGAACATACATCCCTTTAGCACACCAAATCACCTACCCTAACCCCCCACCCCCTCACAAAACCCACAGGCTGGTCAGCCGTACCGCCTCGACCCCACCACGCTGTGCACGCTAGGCCTCGATGACCTCTGGGGATGGGCCCGCCCCGGGCAGCCCACCTCCCTGGGCAGCCCCCTGGCTGACACAGTAGGGAGTGTCATGATGCGTGCTATGGGCACTGGGAAGGGGGTTCCCTATGCCATGGCACGGTTGGGTGGTGTGGCAATCACTGCCCACCCACGGCCTTGTGTTACTGGGGGACTCAAGGGTGGGGTGAGGGAGGGTTGTATACAAGACCACCAGGAGGGCAATAAAGAGGAGGAGCAAAACCCTTATGTTGCACAAAACCTTATGTTTCTTGGGTATCATGTCCAGTATAATGCCCAGGGACAGCTGGAGTCTCATTTGACCTTTAAAGAATATGATGAGGAATGGAAGCTTGTGGAAGTTTCCGAATATGTATTGCCTGGGTATGCATTCGTGCATGATTTTGCTGTGACTGAGAATTACATTATAGTGTTTCAGGTATGGATACATGCTGTGGTGCACTGTATGCTGTTATTGTGGCTGTTGTTTTTGGTGTGTGTTTTCGAGGGTTTATTATGGCATATGTTTTTTTTTTGGTGTGTGTTTTTGTGTGTTTTCTTGTTTGTTTGTTTTTTGTTTTTTTTGTGTGTTGTGGGTGCACGAACGGTGGTTGAATGTCTACACATGTCTACACATGTACACACATGTACACACATGTACACACATGTACACACGTTCACACCCATACATGTACAACCAAACTGTTGGGTTCCACACCCAACAACATCCATCACGCATACAACACCCAACAACACCCATACACTTACAGAACCCAGTGTCAGTGGACATGCTACGTTTCCTGTCTGGTCAAGCAGCAGCAGCAAGTAGTATTGTGTGGGCAGAGCAACCCACTGATGTACACATAATACCTCGAGGGTATACAATGAACAGCGCCTATACAATGAACACCAGTGGTAACAAAGGTGAACCACACTCCAGCAAAGGTGAACCACACTCCAGCAAAGGGGATGGGAGTGGCAACAGCAGGAACAGCAGCAGGGCAAGCGGCAATAGTGCGCACATGCACACAAGCACAATCAATGGTGATACCACCCCTCGCACCCACAATACCCCACGAGTATTAACGCTCCCCCCCACATTTGTGTTTCATCATGCAAATGCATATGAGCAGCAGCACCAGGGGGACACTGTGGTTGTGGTGGACTCTATAGCATACCCAAGGTTGCCTGAGATTTGGCCAGAGGGGAATGTACATCATGAGGTGTGACGAAATGTGCATCATGGGGTGCTGTGTTGGTTGGTTGGTCAGAGGGGAATGTGTATCATGGGGTGTATGTGTGTGTGTGTTGGTATTGTGCATCACCATGGGTTGGTGTTATTACATGCAGTATATATTACAAGATAGTATGTATCACATGTAGTATGTATTACAAGATAGTAAGTATCACATGCAGTATATATTGCAGAAAAATATGATGCCTGGTATTGTTACCCACCCAACCTACCTACCACCCACCCTTCCCCTGTACACAGGCTGGTGATGCAGCATTCCAAGGTGGCCTTCATCGTTGTGTATTCAATCTAACTACCAACACAGCCACCATGAGTAGGTTGTGGCCTGAATACATGGAGATGGTTGCCATAAATGATGTGTTTGCTGGTCGCCCACATAGATGTGTGTATGGGTACCATTCCATGTTTGAGCAAGAGCGCATTGGGGTTGTCAAGGTGTGTTGTGTGTTGTGTGTTGTGTGGTGTATAGTGTGTAGTGTATGGATACTGTGTGTTGTATGGAGTATGTGTGTTGTGAAGTTTTTGTGTATGAGTATGGTGTATGTGTGTAGTGTATGTATATAATGTGTATGAGTATACTGTATGTATACAGTGTGTATGTGTGTAGTGTATGTATTTCAGGTTACCAATAACGTGTGCACCCATGCCCATCACCTCGATATACACAATCCAGGTTGATGTGGACAGTGGTCATGTGGACACATACAATCACGGATACCGCACATTCATGTCGCAACCATGCTTTGTACCACGACCTGGCAGAGATGGAACCACTTGCAGTGCAGAGGATGATGGGTGGTTGCTGAGCCTCACTCATGATTCAAGTATGCATTGTTAATTGCTTTGATTATTGCATTGATTATTGCTTTGATTATTGTATTGATTATTGCATTGATTACTGCATGGTGTGCTGTTTTTGGTGCTGCTTTTTGCAGACATGCATTGGCTGGTATATGTACTGTCTGGTATACATACCGATGTGCTTGCTGTGGTTGTGTACGCACCCGCATCATGGACCCCACCATCACCTTGCTCAACACCCACAGATACGTGTGCCACAGAGCTGGTGGTGCTTGACGCCAGCAACCTTGCAGCAGGGCCTGTGGCGGTGTTGCGTACAGAGACGCCCATTCCAGTGCCCGTACATGTGTCTTGGTCACCTGTATGCTATGTATAGGGTCAACTGTATGCTATGTATAGCTACTGTATGCTATGTATAGCCATGTACACACAAACGTGTGGTGGTGTGGGTCATTTCATGTTTGACAATGAATAGCGTAAACAAACGCTGCGTTGTACAACAGCAAGTAACACCAAGTACGTAGCTAGCAGTCAACAGCATTGTACACTGTGTTTGAGATCTTTTTGCTGCTCCATACAGCGCAAAAAGATGGTCTATAGATGATCCTCGGAACGCTTGCACAACCATTACCAACCGTCTGTGCAGCAGCATAATCTGCACATTCTGTGGAAGTATGACGCGACATACTATATGGTTGATTTTCACCGTCATTGGGGCGTGTTGTGGTGCAAAGCCATTTGTATTGCAAGCCCCACCCCTGCGTGTGGACGAAATAAACAACGTGCAGAGCACCTCGAACGCAAGCATAGTACCTGCATCGCGAAATGTGACAGGTATGCAACGTGGATTGATCATAAGCAACTAGACGCCCATCCACACATCTGGTTTCCATCACACAGACCCACAAGGTCCCCTCAGCCTCTGTGACTGTCAGCCAGCAGATGGGGCCCCCTTTGACCTCTCCTGTGGCAAAGAGGGATGGTTTATTGCAGGCTTTGAGCGTCAGGGCACATGGGTACGTCCATGGGGGGATGTTACGGATTTGGGTTGTGCTGCAATGGGTATCATATGCTGACCAGATCTATCACCACCACCACCCATTCTACACATTACAGGAGGCAGGTGGTGGATCTGTACCATTATCACGTGCAATCTGTTGTCGGCCATGTCTTCCCGATGATCTCCCCGATGACAACCCTGCCGTGGGGATTGTCTCCATTGGCTGTCACAAATCCACCAATCGCCCTGTTGATAGACTGATGTGCGAAACCATGGGCAATAGCATTGGTGTAGGTAGGTGTTTGGTTAGGTGGTGGGGGTGTTGATATATAGGTCCGCTTGTGAGTGCGTGTGTGTATTTTTCTCACAACACCAACAGTGGTTGTGTTTGTTGTATACATGTTGTTATGTTGACATGTTTAATCCTTGCCATGTACACTTTGATGTACATTACATAATGCATGTACACTACATACATGCAACACATATCACATATCCAGCATACCAACCCAGCATACCAACCCACATCATCACCACCATCACCCCAACCCCCCACATATACCCACCCCCAAAAAACAAACACATAGGGTTTTCAGAAGTGATGCCAGTGAGCCTAGCCGACCCAGCCTACTACCCCATAAACAGCATCGGCTGCTGCACCCCAGCATTGCTACTTTCGACAGGCGATGCATGGGAACTTGGTCGCTGCAACTGCCGCTCTGTGAGTGGTGTGAATTGCGGTGGACAAGACGACGGCACGGTATTAATGGGCTTTGTCAATTATAGGCTATCTCATATTGGGTTTTTGGTACCAGTGGCACCTGCAGAGTGTTGCCAGTTGTGTTTGACTGGGACACAGCACCACATGCAGGGGTGTGCGGACTTGAATAATTGTCGCGGGAGGGGGGTTTGTGTTATGGGGAGCTGTGAGTGTATGGAGGGGTGGACTGGGCCTGATTGCAGTCAACAGGTGCGAGTGAGGGGGGGGGGGGGGTGTTGAGTGAGTGAGTGGGGTGTGGTGTGTGTGGATGGGTGGGTTGTGTGTGTGTGGATGAGTGGGTTGTGAGTGGATGGGTGGGGTGTGTCGTGTTTGTGTCCATTGTTATTGCATTGGTGTGCTGTTGTTCTTTCCTACATGCTCTTGTTGCTCATCGCACACCCATCATCGTCATCATCACTGCACACCCCTACACCCTCACCCACCCACCCTCACTCACCCACCCTCACCCGTACACCCCCCCTCACCCATACACCCCCACCCTCACCCACCCTCACCTACCCCACCTCACCCACCTACCAGGTCACTATTGGTGGAATACCAGCATGGGCAGTGTCACTCATAGTGGTGGGATGCTGTGTGGTAGTTGCCGTGTTGATGTTCCTAGTGGGAAGGGTTGTGGCATTGGTGGACGAGCGAGAAAATGCAGGGGAGGGGGATGATGCTTCTGCGCGGGTAGGGGGGGGGTGTTTGGGGTTGTGATTGTTTGGGGGTGGTGTGGTTGTTTGGGGGTGGTGTGATTGTTTGGCGGTTGGGTGATAATGGGGTTTTGGTGATGGTTTGATGGGGTTGGTTTGTGGGGATTTGTGTGGGTTTGGTTTGAGGGGTGGATGCACAAATTATGATGTTGATGTGTTGGTGGAAGTGTGTGTAGGGTTGAGTTTGCTGTATTATTATGTGTGTACGGTTGTGATACTCTTTTTGCACTTGAATGCAACACCCCCACACCTCAACTACCTCACCCCCCACCCCCCACCCCCCCCCACTAGGATGCATTGATTCTACGCATAGACCGTGATGACCTGGGTAGTGTGGGCAGTGTGGACACCACCACTGATGATGATGATGATGATGCCTCACAGTGCAGTGATGGGGTGTGCTCAGTGGAGGAGGAAGAGGGGGGGGGTCGTGTAATACGAGGGCAACAGGGAGTGGGGGGAGGAGGACAAGAGGGAGTGGGAAGAGGACAGGGGCAGGGGGTTTTGGGGGGGCACCAGGAGCAGCAGCCCCAACAAGGGGGAAGGGGGAGGATGAGGATGGATGGAGGGGGGGAAGAGCCCGGGGGGACAGAGACAGCAGGAACAGAAAATCAGGGGGGAGCAGGGGCAGCAGGAACAGCACGTGAAAATCAAGGGGAAGCACACACCCCACAACAGGAACAGGGGAGACAAGCAGAACACCAGGAAACACACAGTGTCATGCACGCACATGCACATGCGCATGAGGGTGGGTCGACATCCGGTGCAGGGGGCCCCTCTGGGGAAGGAGGGCCCGTTTTGTCACACAGTGCCTCCACCACAACCCAACCATGTACAACACAAGAAGTGGGGACCACCACCATTATTGGGGACCATCCCACCCCCCTGGTTGATCCCACCCCCCTGGTTGATCCCACCCCCCTGGTTGATCCCACC
>VFQP010000686.1_pt1 | contig 57549 bp, 96 predicted proteins | sample 3512351 | NCBI WGS metagenome assembly VFQP01 (sample SAMN10412372, study PRJNA504923) | tailings metagenome | isolation source: Relicate 1 Philex TSF1 revegetated site | place: Philippines: Tuba, Benguet | collected 2017-08-29 | reverse complement strand
ACACACACACACACACACACACACACACACACACACACACACACACACACACACAAAAACACACACCTTGTGTTGCTCTACAATCTCCCAGCAGCGTGCAGCGGTAGGATATGTGGGTATGCCCTCAAACACAAGGGCAGTTGCTCCATTGAGGAGAGGACCATAGGCCAGGTAGGAATGACCTGAGGGGGGGATATACCAGTTTGTGTGAGGGGAGAATAGGGGGGAGAATAGGGGGGAGAATATGCCAGTTTGTGTGTGTTGTACAAAACATGTATATGTTGTATGAAATATGTATATGTTGTATGAAACATGTGTGTGTTGTATGAAACATGTGTGTGTTGTATGAAACATGTGTGTGTTGTACAAGATATGCACTGCTATCACCCAGTCTACAACATACAAACAACAGTACCTGTGATCCATCCACAATCTGCAGTACACCAAAACATGTCACCACGTTGTAGCCCAAATGCATATTTACTGGTGGTTCCTGCATACACCATGTACCCTCCTGTTGTGTGCACCACACCCTTGGGTTTGCCTGTGCTACCACTCGTATCTGTGTGTGAGGCATGGTTGTGTTGTGTGAGGGATACGGTGTTTGGTATATACATTTGTGGTATACATGTGGTATGTCCCTTTTTTTGTGTTTTTTTATGTGTGGTATACATGTGAAACCCAACAAAAGCACGTGGAATCCAACAAAAAACATGTGAAATCCAACAAAAGCATGTGAAATCCAACAAAACCACAAGCAACATGGATTCCCTTGCCCAAAATTACCCCCCCCCCCTACCCATATCACCACCCCACCTACACATACCCCCCCTTAACGTACACATACCCCCCCCCCCCCACCTACACATAACCCCCCTTAACGTACACACTACCCCCCCACACACGTACACAGCAGAAACAGTGGGTCTTCAGCATCCATCCACTCCACTGCACACTCCTCCGCCTGCCCCCCCACCACGTCCTGCCACCACAGATCCCGACCAGGCGTCCACGCACACTCTTCCCTCCCCACGGCCCTGGCATTGTCATACACCAGACAATGCTCCACTGCAAACCCATCAGCAGCACATGCGGCTATTGCTTTGTCTGCAATGGTTTTGAGGTCGATGCGTTTTGGCCCACGCATGACGGCACTGCATGTGAGGAGCACACGGGCCTTGCAGTCCTCCACCCTGCGTTTTGGGCGTGGGTATGGTGTGTGTGCATGGTGTGTGTGCATGGTGTGTGTGCATGGGGTGTATGTACATAATATGAAGCACAGCATACAAAGCAAAGGTGAGTATCTCATGGAAACGCATAGTGGTTGACACAGGTGACCGCATGTATAAAACATATGACCACACATGATAACCACACCACCTTGTGTAGTAGATCATCACAGTAGATCACCACCCCCACCCACCCCCACATACATAGCACCGCACCCACCCACCCCCACATACATACCGACTTGCAAGTGAATCTGCAGAAAACCCCCCAAACACAACACTGTGCACTGCACCTATGCGAGCACATGCCAGCATAGAAATGGGTAGCTCACACACCATGGGCATGTAGATGGCAACAGCATCCCCCTTTTTCACTCCAACAGAGCGGAGCCAATTGGCCTGGGCAGCAGGTGATGGGGGGCAGGTGATGGGGGGCAGGTGATGGGGGGCATGAACAACCATGTGAATACATCAACCATGTGAATACATCAACCATGTCAATGTATCAACCATGTGAACACATCAACCATGTGAACATGTCAAACATGTGTGAACCCAACAACCATGTGATCGCATCAATTGCACTATACAAAATAATATGTGGAAACAAAAACCAAACATCATACCAGCTTGCACACCTCCCCCAGCACTTGCTTGTAGCTCATGGTATATGACTGCCCAGGTTCATTCCCCTCCCACACAAAACATGCTGTATCTCCATACCCTGCAGCAACATGCCGGTCGAGGCAATTGTAGGAAAGGTTGGTGCGTCCACCCTGAAACCATGTGGCTTGGATACGACCTTGCCGTATATCAAAATTGTAAGACATGTGGTCCTCCTGCCACTGTGTGTTTGTATGGTCAAGGGGGAGGGGTGCGGGATGGCATCAAGTATGTGCATATAGCTGTACATGCATAGCTGCTGTACAAGTATGCAGGGTACTACATGTACACAAGGTACCACATGTATAGCTGCTGTACATGTGCACAACAAATTTTTCTGCACCCCAACAAGGTACCTGTGCTTCCCAGTGGTATTCTGAGGCAATGTCGGCCCAAAATGATGCTGGATCCTCCACAGAGCGTGTATACATCTCCTTGTACTGATCCATGCTATGCACATACCCTACACCAGAGTCGATGTCCACCTGCGTTGTCTGTGTGGGTGATGTCGTAAACATGTGATGCACTGCTGTGAACATGCGATGTACTGCTGTAAGCGTTTATCGGTGCACAACTGCTGTGCTTAAACCCCACCTCACCGCTAGCAGACCATAGTACTGTGCTCACCTTGGCTGCAGGTGGTGTAGAGCGTCGGGCAGTGGTGCAGGCAGGCATGAATGACATCCTGCTGCATGGCCCCAAATGTCGCAGGTGGTTTGTTTTTATGCGTGCTAGGGAATTTGGCGACTTTGCAGGTGAAATGCAGTTGCATTGTGGCGTTGCATACGGTTGTGTACGGTCTGCTGTTGTGCTGGTCAACATTTTGTGAAGATTGAGCTGTTGATAAAAAACACCACGCTATGATACGGTGTGTTTTACGCTTGCATGACTACCCAAATGTATGTGGATCTATTTGGGAGAAAAGAAATGGAAAATGGGACAACTACTTGAGATTGGTGAAACAACACATCAACACGAAGCGCACCAGGCCATCCCATCATTGGGTGGGCGTGCAACCACGCACAAGGTGACAGCATCACGCTGGTTATTCATCATCGCTGCAGTGTTCAACCACACTGCTCAACTCCACCACAACACACTCCTTGTTCAACCACACTGCTCGGCCACTGTCTCAATGTTACAACAGCATCCACCCAAGAGACTGCTACGTGTGTTTGTCACACTCAGCTGTGCGTGCAGCATCGTCAACACGCAGAGGGACCTCCACCCCCAAAGGGATCAGCTGGACACGTCATTGCAAGGCTTTTCGTGTGGCTCATTGGCTTTTATTCGCTTTTAACTTTATTCATTATTTTTATTGCATTTACTTTCAGCAGGGATGGAGGCAGCCCACCAGGTCAACTGCAAGGAGGAAAGAGATGCACGGATCCACGCCAACGGACTGCGGTGCGTTCTTTGACGCGTGACACGATAATACGCGTGCACATTACAGTCATATGTCAACTATGTTGTACGGACACAAAAACACGCATGCACTTGCCTGGCTGGTGATCTGGGTGGCCACCCTACCTTGTACGCTCTTGCACCATATTCCCTCAACCCCCACGCAGGCTGTCCACGAGCATTTTTGTCAAGTTTGAGAATGCAGATCATGAGCGTTCCTTTATACACACATATGATAGCAGGCACCACCAGCTTGACCGCGTCACCTCGTGTACCTGCAGTTGCCTTGGCATCCTAGTGGTTCTCAAGCGCATATCATTGCATCCAGAGGGTCATGATTACTTGAGCAAGGCTGCTGCATGGGCTGCATACTACCCAGTGCTTTCTCGTATAATGATGATCGACACACTGGTATGTGGCGTATGTAGCGTGCAACTCATCAGTATGTTTTTATTTTATTATCTATACGAAAATATTATATGTATTATTTCATACGAATACAATATAAAATGTATGTATATGTATACGTTCTAGTACACGTACATCCACACACAGTTGCGCATATCGCACACAATCATGATGTGCACAGTCTCCCGCAAAACCATGGCTCGTGTTCGCCTTCCCTTCAACTTCACCATTCGTGTATGGGTCATTATCAGCGTGCTGATTATGATGTTATCACAGGATATCCAGCGCTTTTCCTGTGACACCCTCCGGAGCTTGTCACTGGTGCAAATAGCGCTGCTGTGCTGCTGTACAGCAAATGTATACCGATTGCCGTTTAGGTCGACAGTGTTGCTGCTGATCCCTGGCATGGTAAGGGGGGTGAGAGGGTGTAGGTGTGAGGTGTGGTGTGTGCCAGACACGCGTTTTCAGCCCCACATTGTGTACAACCCCATGCACGTTGTGTACAGCCCCATGCACACTGTGTACAGCCACATTGTGTACAGCCACATTGTGTACAGCCACATTGTGTACAGCCACATTGAGTACAGCATCACACTGTTCCCCACCCACGCATTACTACAGGTCACAGCAATGTTTTTCATGTTGATGCCTGATGTTGGTGTCTGTAGCCGACTGGTCCATTTCATCCACCACCCCCAGCCCACAGACCAGCATGCAGCATGTTTGACTGTGCACAGCCATGCCACTATGCTCTCTGACATGCTGTGGGCAACAGTCACACCAGCATGGCAAGCACATGTGCACGACCACCGTCGCACGTCATACAAGCGCTGCGTGACATTTGGCGTGAGCATAGCATGGCTGTTTGCGCTCCCCAGCACCATGCTTGCACTGTGCATGGAGTTAAAGGGCCGTGCTGCATATGCACGGCGGCACTCGCAGCATGGGTTGCGTGCATTGGATGTTGCTGGGATGTATGTGATGGCGGCACGATGGGTGAGCATGATGGCTGCTGTGGCAGCCTATTCACTGTTTGCAGTTACAGTCTTGTTGTGATTGTTTTAGGGTGTGTATGCTGCATTTCTGTTTGTGTCTTGCTGTACGTAGCAAGCCCCATGCTATTGTGCACGCATTCATTAGCCCCTACAACCATGTCATATACATTGCGTGGTTGAGTATTTCTGTGAGGGGTGTGTCTGACATGCGGTACATGCGTTGTCATCCAAACCACGGGCCCACTTGCCTAGCCCACTACTTTTTCTCTCCATTTTTTTATTGCAGCAGGGATCTGCCTGTGTTTCTCAACACTGCTGATCTTGTTGTCGTGCGAGTGTATGTATGTCATTACAATCAATGTCTCGTCGGAGGTGTGAAACATGGTGTCCCCTCAGCATGTACCAACCATATCACCAACCATATCACCAACCATATCACATTTATATCACATTTATTGTGGCATGATGTCATACGGTGCAAAAAACGTTTTAAACGCTGCTGTTCGCGCCTTTTCCTCTTCCACACCCACGACACACGCCTTCCAATCTGCTTTCACGGGGTCCCCCACCAGCTCTGCCAGTGCCTCCCGCCCCAGCTGAAGGGACAGTCGCACCCCTCGTAAAATGGGGTGCACCAGCATGCCCTGATCGCCTGGGAGCAAGGCCAAGAGGTATTCCCCATCACCCACGACTGCGCGCAGTTGGGCACGCATAGCGGGGCCTGCCGCGGGGGGGAGGTGCTGAAAGGAGAAGCCATTATCTCGACCCTTGGCTTCAAACACCTGCGGAGAGGTTGTAGGGTGGCAGTATTGGTTGTAGGGCCAGAGAAGGGAGCAGCAATGTGTCTTTTGGGTCGTAGTATTGTAAGGGTCATAGAGACCGATGCGTATGCTACATTGAGAAGCAGCAACAAAGACACAGCGAAGAGCCTCATTTATTGTTATTATCATACCCCCCACACATACCTGTCGTGCGCGTGCCGCCCCTGCTGCGTCCACCCCCACCACATTGATATGGCAGTGATTCCCTCCCATTTTCTTCATACTAGCATACCGCTCAAAGGCAATCATCTGCTTGCCCTGGGCAGCATACGCTGTTTGCAGGGCTTGTAAGTAACGCTGTGCTTCATCAAAAGTTTGTTGTGGGAGGCTCACCAGGGATGGGTAGTGTTCAATGGGCAAGAGCAATACGTGGGTGGGGTCCACAGGGCCCTTGTCCACTGCAAGGTAACACTCCTCACCTGTTGTGTGGTGATGGATATTTGTTGTTGGTGGTGATGGATACAAACACTGTGTATTGACATGACCATGACCAAAAACACACTGACATGACCACAACAACAACACACTGACATGACCATAACAACACACACTGACATGACCATAACAACAACACATTGCCAGGGTCTACCCCACATACGTACCCACACTCACTACCAGCTCAATATCAGCCCCTGCATTCGACAAGCAAAACCAGCAGCCTGTCAATGGTTTGCCCAGTTTGCCACCAGCCTCCACAGCAGCAGCAGAGAGGGATAGTTCAACGGTACGGCCCATGAGTTCTTGACCACTTCGTTGCAGGGCACGATCTGCTGCATCTTCACTGTCAAATTGAACATAGGCATGACTGTTTGGACGCCCTGGAATGAGGGGGGGATGAGACGGGCGGGGGATGATGATGAGCGGGGGGGGCATATGATGATGAGAGGGGGCATATAATGATGAGAAGGGGGGGAATGATGAGCAAGGTTGAGCTGGTGCTATACTGTGTGGTGCTATACTGTGTGGTGCTATACTGTGTGGTGCTATACTGTGTGGTGCAACAGAGGGTGTACTATTGCAACAGAGGGTGTTATTGTTGCTCCTGGCGGGGATTTGACCACTACCACCAGGATATCACCATACCAGAGCATCACACCACCATCTACACCATCACGCCAACATCACCACACCTTCTGTGTTGCTTCCTCTCCGAATGTCCACCACAGTACCCACACCCGCAAAAAAATCTACTAGGTCCTGATCATCTGCACGAAAAGGCACATTACGCATGAGTACAGATTTTCTGTTGTCCACTATGACCTCTGGGTTGCGGAGCTGATTGGCTGATGCCTCCATCTGTGTTTGTTTATTTTTATTTATTTTCATTTATACATTATATTTATATTTTTGTTTATTTTATATGGGCAACAACGATGTGTATGTGTGTATGTGTATGTGTGTGTGTATGTGTGCTCTCACAGCAACATCGCATGTGACATCAACGTTGTCCAAATACACTAACAACACCAATTGTGTGCTACCACAGTAACAACACATTCGCACCGCACCGATCCATGTTTTTTGTGTTGATGTTGGTTGGGCTTGCGCCACCGCCAGTCCTGAGAAAACCCCTCCTCCTCCATTGCTGCAGCTGCATCCCGTTTTCGCCGTGCAGTAGCAATGTCGTATGGAGACTTGGTGCACCCCTCTGTGTGAAGGAGGGCGGTGTTGTACATTGCTGGTGTGTTGCGCATTCCTGGTGTCTTGCATATGTGTGCATGATACAATGTACATGCTATGCAGTGAGCATGCTATACAGAATGTGTGCGTCCTGTACCAATCCATAAAGTGTGTACTACACAGCACCACCCACACCATACCAGGCAAAGCAACAAGTTGTGTGGCATCCATGTGTGCAGCAGGAGTGACCTGCAGGGCATGCAAAAACTTTTCCTTGCGTGTATTTCCCACTGCTGCCAGCCCAATAAAGCGGGTGGCTATGGGTCCCGCACCCAGGTCTTGGTTGGCATAGGGCAAACGCGCGAAAAATATGTTCTGCGTGGGATAATGATGCGTGTTGATGGTGTGTAATAATGATGTGTGATACCAATGTGTGACAACAACGTATGACAACGATGTGGGACAATAATGGGTGATAGGGGTGTATGGGTTGAGCATGTCTGTGTGCTGATTCTGTGTGTTGACATAGTAAGATAGCATCACTTAGTACGATAGTGTGTACACAGGGCAGTACACTTTTCACAGCATACCTTGCCAGCAGCTATGTGATAGCGGGGACGTGCCACTTGTGCTAGGTCTGCAATAACACTGCTCCCTGTGAAATGTTTGGGCATTTCATGTGCGCGTGCTATACTATGAGCATGTGCGTAGGGGTGTGTGTGTGCGTATGTATGTATGTGTGTTTGTTACTGTGTACACCTGTACCTGTGGCATGCATAGACGCACATGTACATACATATTACAAGTTTACAACACAAGAGTACCAAAAAAGCCTTGCCTGGTCAGGAAAAAATCACACCCACCTTGTTGGTTGACATCTGCAGGTATAAGGCTCTCTGGTTGCCCCTCAACCACCCCCTGGGGCCATTCATTGGTTAGGAAAAAATCAACATCAGTTGATGCACCCTGTATCGCTGATGTTAGCAAATCCACATCCTCCTGTGATATGAGGTGTGTTGTGTTGAGGTGTGTTGTGTTGAGGTGTTGTGTTGAGGTGTTGTGTTGAGGTGTGATATAGGGTGTGATACTTAGGTATGATAACGAGGTGTACTGTTGATATCCAGGTGTACTGTTGTACAATATGATGGGGCTTGGGTGTACATATCATGGCTGGGTGGGTGATTGCGCCCGCATGTGCGTTGGTAGCACCGGCATGTGCGTTGGTAGCACCCACAGGTGCTTGTGCACAGGTGCACATACACACGCACCTTGGTGTAGTAGTGGGGATTTGGTGGCTCTGCAGTGTTGACTGGTGTGTTGTATATGCTGGGGTTGTACACACCATCCAGGTAGGCAATGGTGAGGCCCTGCACCTGCTGCACACCAGCCCTGTGCGTTATGATATACATGATATGATATGCATACATGATAAAATGTACACATCATATGCACACATACACTCTTGATACCCGCATGTCAATGAATGGCAATTCATTCATACAATATACGTTTACTAAAGCAACACCTCAACAACAAGAAAGCGCAACACGCACCGCCCAAGGTAGTGCAGCCTGTGTGCCCCATCAACATCCTTGGCGTGCTCTCCAAGCATGCGTAGCACAGCGTCTGCACCAGTTCCCCAGGCTCCGATAAAATATGTGGGCAGTGGGATGCTGTCAGGATTGTCGATGAGTGCTTTGAGGTCTGCCTCCACCTCTGCAGACGTTTCTGGACCTAGGGGATGATGACACACATGGTTAATGGTACACATCGATTGCCCAACACCACTCTGTGTTCCTATCATTAAAACACCATACCCAAGCTGTCAAAGAAAGGTCCTAGGCATAATAACAAATCAAATGGTCCGTTTTTCTGGTTGACAGTTGCTACTCGTTTCATCAATGTGGCGAGTTTGCCTAAACATGGGCCTGCTATGAGCACTTTGCACGTTGTTGACATATTGAATTGATTGAGTTGATGTACTTTGCATTCTTTGTGATGTTGGGGCTGTGGAAAGGAGTGAAAAACACACCAAGAAGGCCTCCCACTGCTGTGGCGCACTCATGGTCCAGCAGTCCAACCAGCCACCACCACCAAGCAAACATCACACCATGATGAACAACATGATCCACTTGTTCCTCGGTGGTGATGCCAACCCACCCCACAGATATGCCAGTGTGTGTCATCCCACACACAGCATCGTGACGGCCACCAAAGTATCAGTGGCAATTTCATAAAGAGCGATCCATACCTTTTCTAAATCACAATCCGCATCGTTTCACGGGCACATACTCACTCGCTTGTGCTCGTAAGACAGCAGCCAAGGACGGCAGCAAGGATTACAGCAGTAAAGATGATGCTTCACACCACACCTCTGCAGCCTCGTTGCGTAATGCCCAGCAGCTCCACGCAATCATGCAGGACGTTGCTTTGCCAGCGCGTCAGGCCTTCACGCATTGCTCGCCGCAACCGTGTACAAGCTGTGGCAGAACCCATGCAGCAGCAAAACAGCAGTGCACCTAGCGCACCAGCCAATGCACCTCAGGGCGAGTGGGGTCCTACAAGTTGGCGAAACTACAAGGCCATGCAGCAGCCCGTGTATCCCGATCAGGTATGCCTGGTGGTGGTAGAAAAGCTAGCATAGGGCATGCCATGTGCAATAGGCTGTTGCACGTTGTGGGTGGAATGGGGTGAAAGTGGACAGTGGATGTGTGATATATATAAATGCCATCTCATTTCCTCACAGGATGAACTGCGCAAGGCAACGGGTGAGATTGCCCGCATGCCACCCCTCGTCTTTGCTGGTGAGTGCCGCACACTGCAAGACCGCCTGGCCAAGTGTGTGAGCGGTGAGGCATTTCTGCTGCAGGGTGGTGACTGTGCAGAGAGCTTTGACATGTTTTCCGCCAACAGGTAACTTAAGGGGTGGGTGGTTGCATGTGTAGATTTGCTGATGTGTAGAATGGCATTTCATCACCAATCCACGCATACCCACCCAGGATCCGTGACACCTATCGCGTGCTGCTCCAAATGAGTGTAGTGATGATGTTTGGTGGCGGTGTGCCCGTCGTCAAGATTGGTCGCATGGCGGGGCAATTTGCCAAACCCCGCACAGCACCCATGGAGAAAAAGGGGGATGTGGAGCTGCCCTCGTATCGTGGTGACATTATCAATGGCCCTGAATTTGAGGCATCTGCTCGTGTGCCTGATCCCTATCGCCTCGTGCGTGCATACAACCAGAGCGCAGCCACCCTCAACTTGGTATGTTGGGTACATGTGATGGAGTGCATGTCCATTCATTGCATTGTCCAACCTTCTTATCATCCTCCCTCCCATCCGCTCAGGTGCGTGCCTTTTCCAGTGGTGGCTATGCAGGCCTGCAGCGCGTAACACAGTGGAACTTGGATTTCATGGAAAACAGCGATGAAGGAAAGGCATACATGGATCTGGCCAATCGTGTGGATGAGGCAATTCAATTCATGGCAGCGGCAGGTTTGGACTCCAACACCCCCATCATGACAGAAACAGAGTTTTATGTCAGCCATGAATGCTTGCTGTTGGATTATGAAGAGGCACTCACACGCGAGGTGTGTTGGTGTTTTTTTTTGGGGGGGGGGGTGTTTTGTGAGCTCCACCTGTTCCCCTCTGTTCACACCTGTTCTGTCATTAGAAACACACACCCCTGTTCCCCTCTGTTCACCCCTGTTCCCCTCTGTTCACCCCTGTTCCCCTCTGTTCACCCCTGTTTGGCTCTGTTCACCCCTGTTTGGCTCTGTACACCCCACCCACAGGATAGCACGACAGGTCGCTGGTATGACTGCAGTGGCCACTTCTTGTGGTGTGGTGAGCGCACCCGTCAGCTGGATTGTAGTCATGTGGAATTCATGCGGGGCATTGGCAACCCCATTGGCGTCAAGGTGTGTCGGGTGGGAACATAATACACGTGCGAGTTTACATTGAACACATGTATTGTACACACTCGAAAACAATACCATTACACGTAATGCATACCTTGTATAGATGCAGATTGATAGAGGCATGTGTACATACCTTGTACAACACCCCATCCCACCCTACTTTACTGCAAATAACATCTACTGCAAATAACTACCCGACTACACATAACAGGTGTCTGACAAGATGGATCCCTCAGAGCTGGTTTCCCTCATTGCCGCCCTCAACCCCGACAACACCCCCGGACGCTTGGCTGTCATTGTACGCATGGGTGCAGAGAAGCTACGTGAGAAGCTGCCTGTGCTGATTCAGGCAGTGCAGCAGGCAGGCCAGGTGGTGGCATGGGTGTCTGATCCCGTGCATGGCAACACAGAGGATGTCAATGGATACAAGACACGTCGTTATGACCGAATTCGTGCAGAGATTGAGGCATTCTTTGATGTGCATGAGCAATTGGGGACCGTGCCAAGTGGTTTGCACTTGGAGATGACCGGTTCGTGGTGGTGAGGGATATGTTTGGATGGCATGTTTGTTTCACATCAACGCACCGTACACATGTCACATATCACATCACATCACATTGAAAACATCACCACCATCATCATTACAACAGGTGAGAATGTGACAGAATGCTTGGGTGGTGGTGCCAGCATTGATCCTGAGGATTTGAGCAGCCGCTACCTCAGCCACTGTGACCCTCGCCTCAATGCTGAGCAGGCTTTGGAAATTGCATTCTACGTGGCTTCCCGCCTGCGACAACGTATGTGGGGTTGCGTGTAGCACCACCCTGTGTTGCACCACCATGTGTTGCACCAACATGTTGATGTCATGTATGCCATGCTCCATGTTAAAACAGTGTCCACGTGCTGCAGCCGCCATAGATATTCTCATCATCCTCACAACCACATTGTCATCATCCTCACAACCACACAGGCAAGGAGCGATTGGCAGCTGCACGGAGCGCTGCAGAACCCATGGTGCCCGGCAACCACTTGGGCAACCTGTAAAAACCTCCGTACAGCATCCCTGGTTATTGTGCTCGACCTCACTCATTGACATACTATGTGCTTGATGTTGACGCTCTGCTGGATTGGTGCTTGCACATTTGCTTGGACCCCACCTATTAGGGTCACAGCAGCCGTTGCTGTTGTGTACTGTGTGTTTTTGCGTGCTATGTGTTTGGAAGAAATGTAGGCTGTCTATTACAACACAGCTGCTGGTGGTAACATTTGCTTTGTTTTGCAGATGTTTGATTGTCCATAAAGAACAACAGCAGCAGCTTGATCAACACAGCAGATCACAATTGTGGTGCAATCCCATTGTGGCTACTACCCTGCAACCTTGTAGCCAACTGCTTGCACGTAGTCTTTCCCATCGCAATGGCAACTACATCTGTGCTCACCACGTTTGACACGGGGCACATGGATATGGTGCATGACATTCAGTTTGATTACTATGGACGACGTGTGGCCAGTTGCAGCTCAGATCGCACAATCAAAATTTTTGATGTTGCTGGTGGTCAGCCACGGCAGCTGGCAGACCTTGTGGGTCACGAGGGACCTGTGTGGGCTGTGTCATGGGGACATCCAAAGTTTGGCACATTGCTGGCCTCATGTTCCTATGATCACCGTGTCATTGTCTGGAAAGAAACACAAGAAGCTGTGTGGACACAGGTATTGTGGTTGTGGGGGGGGATGTCGGTGGTTGATGTATAACAACCCCATCATCATCGCCCCATCATCAGGTGTATCGGAGTGAGGTACACACCGCCAGCGTCAACAGCGTTGCATGGGCGCCATACGAATTGGGCGCAGTGCTTGCCTGTGCATCATCTGATGGCTCTATTTCAATCATCACACATCTACCAGACGGCAGCTGGCACACAGACAAGGTATAATGTTACACTTGTTCAATCGACCACCAGGAAACTCCCTGACACGATAAAATGACACACCCTCATACTCACTCCCCAGTTGGATGGGGCACACTCGCTTGGCTGCACGGGTGTCTCATGGGCCCCTGCCACACCACGGGGCGCGCTTGTACAAAACCAACCCACCAGCCAACCCACCAAGCGATTTGTGTCTGCAGGCTGTGACAATGCTGTGCGCGTGTGGCATTTCAACCCCCACACAAATACATGGGATCAAGAGGGGCCGGCATTGGTGGGGCACAGTGATTGGGTTCGAGATGTGGCATGGGCGCCATCCCTCGGGTTGCCATCGAGCACGATTGCGAGCGCAGGACAGGATGGCAAGGTGTTTATATGGACAGAAGGGGATGGCCAGCAGCAACAGGGGTGGACAAAACTGGAACTGCACGATTTCAAGACACCAGTGTGGCGTGCATCATGGTCGCTGACGGGTAATATTTTGTGTGTGTCAGATGCCAACAACAATGCCACGTTGTGGAAGGAGACTGTGGATGGCATGTGGCAGCAGCTTGCATCGTGATTATTTCGTATGGGTCGTTGTTTTTTATGTGTAACACAGGCAGCAAACGCACTCGAGGCAAACTTGTATAGACACACTTGTGTACTCACCCACTTGTTGGTACATCGTCGCAGCCGCAAACAACAAAGCATGTACATGTATTTGAAAGTAATAAAAGTACTACAGCATTGTTTCAATTGCAAAACAAAACCCATGCTCTCAGGGAAGCACCACAGGCACCAGGCGCTCCCCCCGCCCCTCCACCACCAAGCTTGCATGTCCGTGCCCATGCAGCAGCCTATTCGTAAGCTGACTGCACCCAAACACAGTCAGTGTTGCCAAGTAGGGACATGCATCCACCACCGCACCCAGCGCATCATCTGTCACATGCCGGCAAAACGACACGTCCAATTTCTCTAGCCGCTCCTTGGCGGCATGTGCGAGCGCAGACATGGTCAGAGGCCCCACACGGTCCACGTGACTGGTGTGCAGCGTGCGCAGCGTGCACATCGTGGCAACGTGGGCAAGGGCGCCGTCACTGAGTTTGCTGCATCGGCGTACTGACAACACCTGGAGGAGGGGGGGAGTGATTTGGGGGGGAGTGATTTGGGGGGGGTGATTTGGGGGCGTGTGGGGTGGGGGTATTGGTGATCTAGGTAAGGTGACTCGCAAGCAATTGTCATTCGCTACTCCCACAAATATACATGTACATACCCTACAACACTACAATATTACCCACCCATACACACGCGAAACAACCCCCCACCCCCCCACACCCCACCACCACCCCACACCCCACGTATCCCCACCTCGAGCCTCCTGCAGTGTGTCGCCAGGGCATGCATAGCTTCATCTGTGAGTCTACTGCAATTGTCCATCCACAGCACCTTGAGTGAGGTGCACCTGGCAGCAAGTGCCTGTATCCCCTTGTCCGTGACCTCTACACACTTGTCAACAACAAGGTGCTGGAGGTTGGGGCAGTAGAGTGCAAGGTCTTGCAGGATGCTGTCGTCCACCTGTTGACGGGGTGAGGGAGAAGGTGTGGGGGGTGGAGTGTGTGGGGGGGGTGGAGGATGTGAGGTGTAAACTCACACCAACAACAAGACTTGTGGTTTTTGGAGGGGAGACAGTATACACACACACACACACACACACACACACACACACACACACATACTGCTGGGAGTTCTGACACATTGAGACGATTAAGGTGAGGCAGCCCCCGTACAACAGCCAGCAGGTGTTCTGCTTTAACACCCCTACACTTGGCAATGTTGAGTGTTTGCAGGTGTGGGGTGTAGCGTGGGAGGACAGAGAGGAAGGACCCATCAAGGAGTGAAGCTTCTGGAAGCTGTGTGTGTGTGTGTGTGTCTATGTGTGGGTGTGTGTGTGTGTGGGTGTGGGTGTATGTGGATGAGAGATGCTGGAGGTCATCACGCCCCCCACAAACACAAACACCCCCCCCACAAACACATGCAACCCCCACAAACACAAACACACCCCCACAAAAATAACATACCTCCAAATGCTGCAGCTCAGGGCCCCTCAGCAGCCACTGCACAACCCCAGCATCAGTCATTCGATACGCACCCTCCAGCATCAATGTGGTGAGATTGGACAAGGGTGGGTGGGGGGCATCGGGGGTTCCAAGGAGGTTGGTCAGGACACTGGGGGCCAGGCCACGTCCACAGAAACGCAAATGCAGCTTCTGTAAACTGTGTGTAAAAATGGTGTTGTTGTTGTTGTTGTTGTTGACATCGCAGGTGGAGGTGTGGGTGGTGGTATGGGTGGAGGTGTGCGTGTTCATGTGCAATACAGGAGGCGTGCGTGTTCATGTGGAATACATTCCATATGTGTCGACGTGTGTGAGGCAATAACTACATGTGTATCCACACATACACCAACACTCGCACATACACCAACACTCACACATACACCAACACTCACACCTACACCAACACCCACACGCGCTACCTGGGTGTCAGTGCTGTTCTCAGTGTTGTCTCTGCATCCTTGGTGTCTAGTGCAGTGCAATCTAATAGTACAATTTCACTGGGTGCATGCTCCACAAAGAGACCCATTGTGCTGGGCTTGAGTTTACGCTGAGCAGCAGCAGCCTCGGCAATGCGTATCTGAGGTAAAAAGGGTGGGGTGGGTGTGTACAGGGGAAGTAAGGAGGGATTCCTTGGGTGGGTAATCGTAAGGGGTAGGTGAGTAAAGGGTGTGTGTGTGTGTGTGTGTGAAGGACAAAGACATGGGCGTTGTGAGTACCATGTACAGATAATGTGCATGGCGGATAATGGACGATAAGCATGTCGTTGACATGCTCACCCAAGATATGTTGACATGCACACCCACCCACCCACACACACACACACAAACCAACTACCACACCCACACCCACCAATTACCACACCCACACACCTTGAGTGCCTCAGGTAGCCCCCACAACGACTCCACATCCTCCAAGTAGTGCACCACAATCCCAACACACAGAGAAAACAACGAGGGCACGCAATCCTCGGGGCGGGGCCCCTGCGCAGGGTCCCGTGAGGGGCTCCATGATATGGACATGCCAATGGGCTGTGCAGTGGTGGATGGGCCAGCGGTGGAGGCAAGGCGTGTGGTGCGCTGTTGTGCTGCATCGGCTCGGGCTTCTACAAGCGCCCTTGCTGATGACCAGGGTCCCAGTTCTCTGATCTGTATGTGTGGTGGAGTGTGTGTGTGGTGGAGTGTGTGCGTGGTGGGTGCAGTGGTGAAAAACCATGTGGGTTGTGTGTACACGAGAGCATTGTCCCACCAACGCCATCGTACGTTGTCGGTGCCTGTATGCACGGTGTGGGAGCGGTCGTCGTCGTCATCGCCTACTTGGAAGTTGGCAAAGTGTGCAGCACGCCTGTTGATGGTGTGTAGCACAGTGCGACACGGCTGTGTGTATGGAGTAGTGACAAACACTGCTCATACCTACGAGCCACTTCTGCCATCCCCTCACGACGAGCTGTTTGTTGCACAGGTTGCTCCTCAACCTCAGCGTCGTCTCCATCGTTGGAATTTGCAGCACGTACACGTGTGTTGCGTTGCTGGCCTTGTGCTTCTGCTTGCCTTTTGCGAGGCATGATGATCTGATGCTCTTGGATCTATTTAGACTCTCAATGGCTGTTTGTTGTTGCTGGTGGTTTTGTTGGCTATTGTTTGCGGTTGTTGCAATTATTACCAGCAAACAGTGCCAGCAAACAGTGCTTATCAACAATCACTGTCTTCATCAGTCAGACTCACTCTCCTCGCTCTCGCTCTCCTCACTTTCCTCTGCAGCCTCCTCGAGCCACGTCATAAACGGCTTGGCCAGCTCCAAAAACCGTCGCTCAGATGCATCTGCAAGCTGTTTCTCCTCTGCCCATGCCACAAACGCCTCTTCACTGACAAGCTCGGTGTCATACAACATGGAAAACACAGGGGTGACAATGGCTTGAAAGGCAGCCCCAGCTGGGCCTCCCTCTGTACAATACTCTTCAAACGCCAGCAGCAAGTTGATCTGTGTTGTGATCCGGGAATATGGTGTGTGTGACTGTATGAGCCCTACCCCGCCAACACCCCGCCAACACCCCGCATGTTGGCCCCGTATCGCCCTTATCTTCACGAACACACCTCATCATCCTCATCCTTGACAAATCTCCCCAACAACTCTGTAAATCGCCCCAGCACCCCCTTGAGCCGCTTGACCAGCTCTGCCTTGCCCGCAGGCGTCTTGACATCCGCAGCGGTTGCAGGAAACAGTGCAGCACTGGCCGGTTGAATACCCGCATGGGGGGGGCTACACAGCTCCAATATACACCGCAGAATGCTCTCAGAGCAGTGACTAAACTCCCGAACTTCAGCCAATTTGAGACTATTAATCTCCAGCACCAAATTATCGTTGGAAATACCCTGTCGAATGCCCCGCAGCATAGTTTCCTGCACCTCTCTATGAAAGGTGTCTTGCGACACCGTACCCAACGCAGAGGGCCCCGCTTCGTCGGTGGCGGAGGGAGCCGTCGTGGCGGCCGCTGGTGCGTCTGCAGGCCCAGCAGGGCTTTGTTCGACAGCCACCTCGGTGTAGAGTGGTGCAAAGCAGTGGACAGGGAGGGCAATGGAATCTCGGGTGTGTGGGTCGGCGTCTCCGTCCATGTGCCACTGATACCCCTTGCCACTGCTGCCCACTGCATCTGTGTCATAACTGCCCAGGGCAGTGTCTGTTTGGGCGGCAGCGGACAGACGAGCATCCTCATAGCTCCCGGATGCGCTGTATTCCAAGTCATCGTCGCTCTCTTCTGCACCAACTGATGATTGCTTGTGAAGGCTGATGCGGGAAAACGCTGGTACTACGTGTCGCGGCGCCACCACCGTCCTGTGCGTGTGTTTTGGGGAGGATGAAACGCGCACTCATCAAGGAAGCACGAGAAGCTCACTAAGAATCGAAGAATCGAAGAATACACCATCAGGTGTGGTAGTACATGACAGTAGGTGTACAACAGATAGTACATAACAATACGCATAGTTTTTCTTCTCACATACCCCTGTCCCAGCACGCAGCCCCCGTTGACCACAGCACCAGCTTTGACCACACTGCCGCTGCTGATGAGGGAGTAGGACACCTGGGCCCCTTGTTCAATGATGACATTGTCCATCAAGTAGGCATTGAGCAGCACTGCACCCTGCTTTACCTAGGGGGCAGACAAGCAGGGTGGTGCAGACATGCATGTGGGAGTGGTGCAGACATATAGACAGGGTGGTACAGCCATGCATGTGGGAGTGGTGCAGACATGCGTGTGAATGTTGTGGGTGCACGAGTCCATGTGTTTGATGAAAACAATAGATGCATACCTGACACTGTCGTCCAATGACGCTGTATGAAACCTTGGCTGTGGGATGCAAGGTGGACCCATCCCCTACACACGAGCTTGGGTACACCTCTGTGTGACGCTTGTTGCGCAACATCTCCCTGTTGAAAGGAATGGTGATGCGTTCTTTTTTTACATATTTTTCATATTTTTTCCTTTTTTTTCTCTAATTTCATGTTCATCGACATTTCCCAGTGTCACACCACCAAAGACAGGAAAGGCACCCCACCACTCGAGTGACACCAAGTGTGAGTATTTAAATAAACAAGCATATGTAGAAGACACCAATGCAGCAGCACTTAATATTATTATATAACCCACGTACCGTGTCATGTTGCCTCGAAACGCTTGAAATGCACCCCGTCCCTCCCGCATGGGCACTGTATTGCACTCAGGTATGAAGGGGTAGTTCCACCGCTGCATGACATCAGTCGACACAGAGTCATAACTGCGTATGCTGTGCACCCATGCAGCGTACTCCCCACCCTGGAGCATTGTATGGGTGTATGCATTGTGTGCATGTGGGTATGCCATTGTACACAGGCACATGCATGTACACCACTGTACACAGGCATGACGCCACCTTACCTGCAGCATGTGGACGTACAGTTGATTACCCAGCTCCTCTTCACTGAGCACCCCAGAAACAAAATCCTTGCGAATGTTCTGTGTGTGGAGGACAATCACAGAGGGTGTGCTGAGGAGATCATAGAGGGTGTGTTGAGAGGCATCACAGAGGTTTTGTGTCTCTATTCAGCCCACATGCTCTTCAACTCACATGCTCTTCAACCCCACATGCTCTTCCCCCTCAAATTATTCTCTTTTCCCCCCCCCTGCAAAAGACACACTACCTGATAATCAAAGTTGTCAGAAAACAACATCAACACTTCTGGTGCGCATATATACACGTTGCAATCCACCAGGTCTGTGTGCACCTCCACATCATCCCGCTCACTAAACACATGTGCTTCCACAGCCACATGATTACTGCGCCTCTGCCCAGCATCGACGTGTTCATACCCCAACAGCCGCCCACTGGCGCCATCAGTCACCACCACCAGCTGCTGCTCCCCCAGACGCTCCCGTGCATACATGCTTGCAGTGGTACGCAGCACGAGCGTCATGATGGCATTGTGGTTTTTCTCACGACGGGCACGGTGCTGCTCGACGGCACGTTTGAGGTTCATGTTGGAGATGCAATCACCAGAGACGAGGACGAAATCGGTTTTGATGATGTCCTCCTGATCCACACGGCGGAGGGCCTCTCCAATGGACATGCAGTTGGTTGAGATGATGGTGGACACCTGGAATGTGGGCTTGAGAATGTGGGGTTGAGAATGTGGAGTTGAGAATGTGGACCGCACTCTTTGAAACCCCACACACCAAACAACAACACCCCCACACCAAACAACCCCCCCCCCCACCACACCTTCATGCTCCCCTCATCAACTGCTTTTGCATCGTCAGTGGCACCATCGGGGGTGATCCAGCGGCTGTCTGCGAGGTGGCGTCGTACCGATTGGGCATGTGCACAACAAAAAACCCAAGTTTCTTTGACACCAGACGATGCAAGCCATTCCAATGTGTAATCCAGCATTGCATGGTTGACAAGGGGGACTGTGACCTTGGGTTGATCCACACTTATTGGGCGAAAGCGCTGTTGGGGATGATGGGGGTGATGTGATGGGGTTGCTGCAGCCGTTTTGTTGCAGTTGCCCAAGTACCTGGTTGAAGCTATCTGCCAATACCACTGCTGTTAATACATTCTTTGGCTGCTCTGCGATTGAGCCACTGCGGGGAGCCATCTCTGCGATGGCAGCAAATTTGTTACTATTGCTCGAGGGTTTGAGCTCAATTATACCATTCCTATGCTCTCCTATAATTTGACAGATAAATATTTATTACTGCCTGAATGAAACCACGCAGTATGATGACACAGGAAAACAACATCTAGGTGCCGACCACCACCATCCACACCCCCAGCAGGATAGCAGTGCCCGCAACCCACAGTTGCACCAACAAAAGGCGACGCAGGTGCACGTATGGTGGCATCAACATCACACGAGGATGGTGCTGCTGCCAAAAGTCGACCCGTTGAAGCACACCCTGGAAAAACAGCCACGCAGCAATCACCAAGGACAGGGTGACAGTGACCAGCAGTGCCAGGCCTGCACAGTTAGCAGACAGACTGGTTGTATGGTGCTCGCTACACGTTTGCTGCTGCATGGTGATGCCACAGCCAAGCCACATGACCCATTGCCGTATATGGTTGGTGAGGCTTGTCAGCCCAGACGCAAGGACAACAGCACGATCCACGTCTTGGTGCTGTGTAATCTCCAAACACCCTCTCAGGCAGTAGAAACTGTGTGAGTCAATGCCAAAGTGGGGGATGTCTCATATCTTTTTGAGTATGCACATGCCCCACATAGATTCGCATGCGACCAACCCCTCAATGCCCCACATGTATACTCGCATGCAACCAACCCCTCAATCATACCCTTGTGGTGTGCGTATGACAAGGCGCTGGAGGCGCTCTGCTAGCCATGCGAGCCATGCTGGTCGGCCAATTGTGAAGGGGCATGGTGTGGTGGAAAAGACTTGGGGAGGTGGGAATGGTACCCTGTGGGGGACCGCGTGCCCGTGCATGGTGTTGCTGTCCATGCTATGTTTGTGTCTACAGGCATTTAGACACATACCCGTCAGTTTTAGTAAAAGGGCAAGGTGCTGTATGTTGTAATGCATCCATTGCTCCACACATGCCAAACCGCGAGGCCAGCACATAGGAAACCACAAAAAATTCGAGCAACCCGAGTGGGACATGCATGGCAAATGGAAGCTGCTTGATAAGGCTGCTCGTGACTAGGTTGGCGAGCATGTCCACGGTGATGGCTGTAATGTACTCATAAGGGACAACCATGCCAAACATCTGCGTGTGCGTTGTGCCATTCACGCTCCCTACAGATGTATGCTACATGCCAACACCCCCCCAAAGAGTTCTACCTACGTTGACAAATACAATTTGGTGCAGTGCAAACACAAAGACGCTCAATAGGCGTGTTGCCACACAGACGGGGATGTACCACCGTGTGAGTGAGGGTCTGTTCCATACCCATAGTGCATAGGGTGCACCACGTACAGGTACCCATATCGCTACCACACACATTGCATAACAGAACCGGTAAGTTAGAAGTGGTGTACTTTTCTGCATCAAATTTTTCACATGTGGTGTTAAAGCTCTGGCTGCCACGACAATGTTGAGGGAGCTTTCGAGAAGGCACCCCATTGCCAATCGCGTGGTGCGTTGCTGGCGGAACTGGGCTTGAAACTGGGGGAAAGAATGTGTCTGGTGCGGTGATGGGTTGCATGTGAGATGCATATGCCAATCTGTAACGTACCTGCTGCTCAAGTTGGAATTGGTTGAACCGCAGCCATGGCAGGGAGACCACATCAGTCCTGAACAGTAATGGAGGCTCTTTGGTCAAGTTATTCCAACATTGAACCAGTTACGATGCCAGCATACCAATACACTAGGCCATGTGCCTCACTTGATACGTCGCTCGACATCGGGTCGTCAAACACGGAGTCGAAATTTCAGTGTTGCTGAATTGGCAAGCATGCACAGAGCAACTATACAGACAGCATTTATACAGACGGTAATTATACAGACAGCAATTATACAGACAGCAAATTGAGCAAGGAATATTGTGTTTAAAAAAATAAAAGGTGAAAGAACAGAGATTGGATCGTTGGGGTGTGCACATCACACAAGACTAAACAAATTTAAGCGCCATGCAGGAGCACCACAAACCCACCAGCACGCCCCACACGAGGCAGGCCTGCTGAAACACAAGTAAACTGCGCAACACACGTGCAGGTGGCGCAACCTCACAGTGCCCCGACTGCTCGTTGAAAAATTGGCACCGCAGCTGCACCTCACGGTTGTAAATCATACAGGCAATGATTGTGTGCCCCACAACAACAAGCGTCATCATAAACGTGGTGCACTGGCTCAGGGTTGTGGCGCTGGTGGAAGCGTGGTAGGTACCATCTCCTAGGATCCATGCAATCCCGGATGACACGAATGCAGTGAGGGCCTGTAAATGCCGTGCCAGTTTGTTGGCGCTTGCAATGTCAGCGTCAGAAGCATACATACACGTAGCGAGCCGCACTGCCCATGGTGGAGCACCAACACAAGACCTGTTGTGACAAGGTGGTCAACATAGTGCTTTATGTTGTGTACATTAACCTGGTCCAAGCGCACAGACAAGCATACCGCAGCAACAGCTTGACAGCAGGTTCGAGCACAAAAGGAATCCAGGAGGTCAATATGCTCTTGTCGCCATCATGGTGCAGCCCGCATGTGACACTCGAGGTAAATGCGGGGTCGTATTCTTTCGGGCATGTGCCTGTTTGCAACAGTGTCTGCATGGACCCACATGCCCTGTGACAGGTAGGGAACAAGTAGGGTACACTGCTTTCAAGCAAATGCACTGGCCCCAAATGCAATCTCACCCTACCCAAATGTACAGGCCCCAAATGAAATCTCACCCTACCCAAGTGAACTGGCCATTGCAATGGATGCCAACATGACTTCTGGAACAGCCAATAGTAGATGGAGGCGAAACGGTACACACGATATGAGAGGGGCCAGTAACCATCCAGAAGCAACCTCCAGAAAGAGTGCCCGCAACCATCCATATGGTGTGAGCAGCTGACAGTGCATCTGTAAGGCACACAGTACATGCACCACGTGGAACATGTTGACCAAACGGATGCACAACGCAACTGCCACATAGTGCTTTTCAATCCAACGTGTGGCACGTGGACTAACCAGTCCGACAACCGGCAGCGAGCGGATTGTTGTCGCAAGAAGTGTGGTGACCATCAGGTATGGGCGCCGTGCATCTGCCACAGCATGATCCCGCATGTTTTCAAATGCAAACGAGCGTGTTGCAGTCAGCAAGCCCATGCACACCAGTACGGGAGAGCCCACAATCATGGCGGTCACTTGCTGTGCAGCCAAGTAGGTACCAACAAATCGTGCTTCCCGGGGACGGTCTGGAAAACGCAAGGTCCATGTGTTGAGGACATCCGTCCACCTGGGTTTACCAAGTTGGTGTGATAATCCACATGCCTCACACATATGCGAAAGGCATGGCATAACACATACCAAACGAGTTGCTTGTCGTGAGGTTCCATCATCATGCTATCACTATCAACCACAAAAGGGCCATTTTTAGACCAGCATCGTTGTTAGCGGCCATCATAGAGCCCATCACAGGCCCTTTCACATATGTACACCTGAAGATGTTACCCACTAGAAAAAAACAATTATGGTGCAATATCTCCACGCAAAATCTCCAGGCGCGCCACAATTTTTTCTGCCTCCATACCGCAGATCTCTTGCTCGCGACCAGCAGCAGCGAGTTTAGTACTCGAACGAGCAAGTAACAAGGAGGTGAACCCTTGCATCGCTGATCGGGCTTTTGACCAGTCTACCAACACCATCAACCCTTGCAACACGTTTCAACGTGCGTTGATGCGCTGGTGATCGCATGCTGTGTCCTTGTCGAGCACCATCAGCAAGCCCCATCACCATCAAACCTCGACCAACACAGAGGATACATCGCAACAGACCTGATGCACGCCACAAGCCCCATCAACACGGATAGCTCGTCTCCAGACAGCGATGGCCTCGAGGGGTTTCCCCCACAGCTCGCGATGCCTACACTGCTTGCAGCACTGCAGCAATTGCTCTCCAAACCACACAGCAATGATGCTCATGTGAGCGATGTAGAGGAATCTGCTGTGGCACATAACCTTGCGTGGCTCGTGTTGGCTACATTGTGCACACCATCAGCATCATCGCAAGCAGTGGTCGACACGCCAACACAACAACAAGAGCAACTTGTCAACTCTACACTCGTCCACAACAATGCATTGCTGGCAGAGGAGCTGGCAGCACTGCATGCAGGTGGTTTTATTGGTAGAGTATGCGTTGTGATGACCATCATCATCACACATCCTTGCACATCATCATCACAGACTATGACTCAGCACTGACCTGCATTCGAGAATTGCAAAATGAGATTGCTATTTGGAAGGATCGTGATGCGCAGTGGGTCAAGCGTGACACCACATGGCAAGCACGCGACGCTTCATGGGCCAAACGAGAGGTGTGTGATGATCTCAGGTCTTGTTATTCTCCCAGTTGTAGCAACCAAAAGCAACACATATTCTTCCAAAAACAACCACATAGGCCCGGTGGAACACACGGGATGCGTATTGGCAGCGCATGCTCAAAGAGGCCAGGGAACGAGAAGTCAACCATCTTGCAGAACTACGACGCCAGCGGGCACTCATCGATCGCATGACACTCCGCATGCGGCGCTTGCAAGCATTGCATCAAGAGCATATCCAGCAGCAGGGCATGGCGGAGGGGATGCACGAGTTTTTGGACCCCAACATGACATCAGGAAACATGGCAGACGATGATGCCACAACTGCCCATACACGTCGCATGGTGTTGCCTGCATGGAACGCTGGCTTTGATCTCAAGGGTTTTGTGCAGCCATTGCCCCCTGGCATGACCATAAACAACACCCCCACTGCCTCGTTGCGACACCACACCATGCGGGTGCGGCGGTTGGTGGTGGGTGGATGCCAACAGCCAATCATGCACTGTCGTGTGCTGTAGAGAGTCATGTGGTGGAGGAGGCACCACCTTAGGATATGTTTTTACTAATTGTTTGTTGGTATGCATGTGTAGTCGCTGTCCCATTCTCTGACAGCGGGGTTCTTTGCATGTGTGATATATGTAGCATTGCCGCAGCATGGTGTTGCCATAGTCGCGCCCATGTGCCTGTGTAGCATACATGTTGTTTTCTTGACAAACAATGTTTCTTGACAATGTCTTCCCTGTGTTTCCTTTCGCACACTGCCCGTTTCCACACTGTGCTTCCTTTCCCACACTGTGTTTCCTTTCCCACACTGATGCCCATTTCCACAACAACGTTGCATGTCCCCCTGATGACCGGCGATTCATTTCGTGCCTGAGAGCACACACATGACGCGACACGTTGGTATGCATGTTGGTATATCATGTTGGTGTGCATATGGACGTATCGGCAGCACTCTCGTGACCTGTATTCCGTGTCTATCATTTTTCACAACTGTCTTGTTGTAATGGGGTGATATATGGGGTGTGTGTAAATCAATGTGGCACCCATCCTCATCCTCATCACAAACGTTGCAAGAAAAAAAAACAATTACCTGCTAATGCATATATAGTGAATATTCTTACATGTGTTGCAATTGCAGCATCAGGTTTTCTGTAAACCACCAACAAGCATGCACCACAAGATCAACCCATCCACTATTCCAAACCAACCTCGAGCAAGCCCCAGTCCACAACCTCGTTTTCTTGTCACTCAAAACAGCTTTAAACAGCATGTCGTGCACTTGGATGCTGTATCTAGACGCCAACAGCTCACAATCATTGCTACTATGCTGGGCATCAGCACAGGTACAAGGGTGGTGTGTGATACGCCAACCCGTGCGCTCCCACCACGAGTGCTGCAACATCACCAACAGGTCTCCAGCCATGTGCTGATGCTGCACCGATTGGGGATGACGTGTCGGGGGCAAAGCTGACTGCCTTGCCTGGTCCCATCACCCCTTTGGATACTGCACTTGCCGCATGCTTTACCGATGCCATATACAAAGCCGTCATGCAGATGCAGGTAGGTTTGAGATGAGGTCGGTATTGCATGCGCACAACGTTTGTGTGGCAGGTCCACATTGACCATTCAATCGACCCATTTGGCTTCGCACACACCCAGTTGGTACCTGCAGCACAATTCCAAGCACAAGTATTCAAATTACGACAGCGAGAATATAAATACTATGCAGAAGCAGTGAATAACGCATCCACTGCTGTGGTACCTGTGCTCCCTCCATCTGATGGCAGCAGCAGCGGCAACAATCCTGCACCAACATCACAATCCCAAACAAAAAGACCTTCACAATCCACAATCCCTGCAGTGCCAGATCTTGCTGATCAGGGAGGACTGTTGAACAATCCCTTGTACTTTAATTTCATGTTGTACATTTTGTGGAAGGCTGCACTTGCATATTTGCCCGATGCACAGTCACGGTGCGTGATGAATGGGTGTGTGATTGATGGTGTGTGATGGATGGGTGTGTGATTGATGGTGTGTGATGGAATGTGTGTGTGATGGATGGTGTGTAGATAAAATAAACATGAGAGTGTGCTCGAATAGTGTTGAATAGTGTTGAGTAGTACCAATGCATGCCCATTCCCAGGTCTAAATTGTTACAAGTGGCAGGGGCTAATCTGGCACAGCTGGCAGTACCCGAGTGCATTGAACGAGCACGACAGGCTGCTGCACAAGGTATGTAATGTGTTTTGTGGGTGTAATGTGTGTACCTACATGCTGGCGTTGAATGGGGGTTGGATGTACGTTTGCTTACACCCCAAGCATGTCATTTGCAGTGTGACATATGCCTTGCTGTGTATAATCTCTCACACAAAAAACACCATCTTTCCTGTCTAAGAAGGGGGGGACAAGGGGCCGTATACACCCCTATATACACTGTATATACACCCCTATGTTCACCCCTATATACACCCCTAACTACACCCTAGTGTATATACCACTACATATGCCTTTACACATCCCCGCCATGTACCGCCATGTACACACTCTCTCTCATATACATTCAGGTACACAAGGACGTGCCAGTCCCTCTGCACTTGTGGGATGCATTGATGGTGCCCTGCGACGGCTGCAAACAGGAGGGTACCTGCAGGGCTATGACATTCTCTGGGTGGTTGCAAAAAATCCAGATGGGCCCCAACCCCCAAAATTGGGGGATCCCAATGCCAATCGATCTGATCCCATGGCATCTGCAGCTGATGGGAGTTCTGGAAACACTGCTCTCTCAGGAGATACTGTCAGTGGGAATAGTGGGAATGGTATAGAAGCAGCAGAGAGGAGCAGAGTAAACTCCATGCAGTTGCTCTTGTTGCAGCCAAGTCCATCTGGGGAGCTTGAGGCACCTGCCAGTGTATCCATAGATAACACCCATGATGCACAGTACGTGCAGTATGTTGGATGGGGAGGGCTGCTATAGGGTTGAGGGTTTTGTGGCTGTCAATGGTTGTTGGCAACCATTTGCATTATTGTAGGTTTGCTGACCGTGTACTCAACGTCTACAGCTGCCACCCATCATGCAACCCACAGGTTGCAAATACGGTTGCATGGGCTTGCAGATATCAGTGGTGCGGTTGCGTTGCAAGAAGAGGAAGGGGGCTTTTGGGGGGCTTTGGTTGGGCCCATGCTGCTTGCCGTGGTGTCTGCGGCGGGCTACCCAAAGAGCGCAGTCAGCGAGACATTGCAGCAAGACGTGTGGCCGCTGCCTGATAGCGTGGGGCAGCGGCTGTACTATGCACTGGTGGATCCCATCTACTTGACACCGTTGCTGCAAGCCACACCCACGTCGCCCACCGCCTTGGCGGTACGCCAAGACTGGCAGATTGTGTTTTAAATAGCATATAAATCAGGATGGTGTTTTATGTAGTGTAGCATTTCATCGTATGTCGTTCATCATAGTACGCCATTGTATACCTACTTGTGAACAACAACAGCACCCATCAATTGGTTTCGATGGCCACAGCAGCTCGAACCACGGTGCAAGCACCACCACCAGAAGTTCAGCAGCAAAATACTGTGACAGGTGTGTTGGTATTGGTGCTATGTAGAGAGTTGAGTGCGCTATGGGGGCAGCACGCTGACGCATCACTCTCGTGTGTGCACCCGTTAACAGAACGCATTGTACTGCGCCTGAGGCCCCGGAAGCCACGCAAGGTAGGTGATCACATGCATTGACAAGATGATGTAGTTGTGCAAAACACAAAATCACATGTGCGTGCACAGAAGATTACATGGAGCGATGACACAGTAGACAACGAAGACGCTGGCAAGAAGAAATCCAAGAGTATGTCAGTTTCTTTGATGGTTAGGCAGCACAACACACAACACACATCACATGTCCTGCCACAACAGAGTGTTGCATTTTCCATCGGCAGCGTGCATTCGGTGAGTGGAGTGATGACGAAGACTCAGATGCTGAACATGAGCACTGTGGTGGTGTTGAAAACTGTCAGCATGGAGCAACACAGCATGGAGTAACTCAGCACGCATCACAGAGCACAGGGACAATGCATGCTCCACATCAAGTGGCGCCACCATCATGACACTGTGATTCTCTGTTTGTACACAATTTCATGTCTTCAATCATGTATCAATTGCTATTCTTTTTGGGTGAGTGTGAATGAGAGAGGGGTCGTGTGAGTGAACAACAATAACAGCTGTTACAACAAACTCCACGCATATGCTGTGGCAACACATTCTCCACAAATCCACAAACAATACCAATCCACATTAAACCTCTCGCCAATCAACATCAATGGTTTGCTGTGCTTCTGACTTTTCTGATGACCCATACGAAGATGAAGAACGCCCCCCACTGCCATATGACCGACTCCCACCTGCCCTGCCCACCTTCACCACAGATCCATCTGCCAATCGCACATTCACAGTCAAATCTGACACCTTGTCATCCCCCTCTACAAATTGCACATCCGCCAGTGCAGCACGGCCATTGGCTCCTTGTACTGGGAGTGACAGGGAGACACGCACTTGCTGCTTGCCGTTGAGGATGGACGTCATGGAGGAGCTCATCTGTGGTGCACCCACTGCACAGGCGCCACCCAATGCTTCACGGACACGTGGATCTGCTTCTATTGCATCTGCCGCTTGCTCCTGAGGATGTTCATAGGAGGTTGTTTGGTCAACACACATGTGGCTCTATATAATCGAGCAATGCAATACCCCGCAAAGATAACCACCACACCAACACCTGTACTGCCATCAATCGTGCATTGGCGGCACCCATTTGCTTTGCAGCCATGCCTATCAAGCCACCAGCCATTCTCCCCATCAACCCACCACCAAACAGCTCGCGTCCCAGCTCGTTACCCCGCTGCTGCATAGCCTTTTCCATCTCCACACGCTTGTCCACCACCTCAACCTTGCTGCTACTGGATGGAAGAATCTTACCCAGCACACCACCAATGCCCTTACCCACTTTGGTCACCACATCCCTGTGTGCCGATGGCATGCATGTGTGCCTATCATAATCCCACCTTGGTCAAAACACCACCAACATACTTGACTAGCTCTGAGCCCTCACTTGCAATCTCGCTCCACGATTTTTCGTCTTTGCTGCTGCTGGAAAACACACGAAGGGAGTGATGCCGTGATATCGTTGATCGTGGTAAAAACACAGCAGGATGCCGCAAGGGCGTTCTAACACGATGAGACATCGACTGTGCCATGAATGGCATGTGCTGTGCGCCCATACGTAACAGCATGGTGATGGTCAACGAGGTTGTTCTAGATGTTGTTACTGTTTTGTTGTGGCAACTACACGACCGTCATCTACTTGTTTCAGCGCTTCTTTCACTGCATTCACTATGTCGGATGCAGACACGACAGTTTCGGTTTGTTTTTGCAAATTCTTGACCTGTTGTGTGGGGGCATGTCAGCATAGACACAAATCACCATAGACGCACAACCAACACACCAACACACCTTGATCTCCCCACGTGCCAATTCATCCTCCCCAAACAGCAGCAGCAATGGGATGCCCGTCTTGAGTGCATGGCCCAGCTGGTCACCCATCTTGGGGTTGGGCTTGTACCCAAACTCCGCCTGGTGCGCCAATACACACGTGGTTGGTAGGAGCATGCATTGGTGGGAGCATGCCTATTCATGCAAAACGCACAACCAAAAACAGCAACGCAACAACAAACAAGCGCACCAACATACATACAACCACCTACCTTGAACCCAGCACGCCACAGCTGTGCAGCAATTTCCATACGTTTCCCCTGCAGCCCATTGCCTATGGATGCCACCAACACCTGCGTCTCTGTTTCACGGATCATGCCATTGATCTCTTGTGCCTGAGCCTGCAGCCGTTCCTCCATGATGCTAAACACCCGTTCAATGCCAATAGACACACCCACAGCTGGAATGTCTTTGCCGCTAAACAGACCCACAAGCTTGTCATACCTGTGCGTGATTGGTCGACATGTGGTTGGTCAACATGTGGTTGGTCAACATGTGGTTGGTCAGCGGGTGGACGAAAGTTGGGTGGATGATTGTGTGTCTGGAGGCGGATTGTTGTGGTGTACCACCAACGTGTCGCACAAAAACAGTCCACCCACATGGTGCTCTTCTCGCATACTACACACTCCACATACTACACACTCCACATACCGCCCACCAGCAGCAATGGACCCCACAGATGCACCATGCAGCACTGCTTCATAAATGACACCCGTATAATAATCCAACCCCCGGGCCAAGCTGAGGTCAAAGGAAAGGCGGGACAGGACGCCCATTGTATCTAAAAAGTCAAACAAAGTGGCCATGTCTTGCAAAGCAGCCTGTGTATGGTATGAGGGGTGTACACATGGGTGTGAGGGGTGTACACATGGGTGTGAGGGGTGTACACATGGGTATGAGGGTATATGAGGGGGTATATGCACACATGGAGTGGGGGTGTACACATGGAGCAGCAACTTGACACATATTGTTATTTTTTTATGGTTATTCTATAACCTTGTTGTGTATGGAGACCAACTGCATGGTGACACACACACCCTCATATACACACACAACACTATTCATATATATAGCCCACACTCATCATACAAGCCCACACTATTCGTATCATCCCACACGAATCACTTCATCATATCAGCCCATACACCAGCCACACACCTTGGCATCCTCGTGTTGCATGAATGGGTGATTGACCGCGGTCAACGTAGTCAACACCTCACGTGGCGCCCCACGGACAACCACAAACGTGCCAATCACATCCGCCACTGCTTCCGGAAGCCCTTTTTCTACGACCATTTCATGTTTGACCACCTCCCATGGCTCCTTATCAAGTTTGTCAATAGCGCTACAGATTGGGCGAAATTTTTGTGGTGGTACCCCTGCAATGTCCAGCATGGCATCTAGTAGGCGCCTGTGGTTGATTTTGACTTGGAAATCACCCAGGGGCAGTGCTGAGAGGATTTCCACCAGTACCTGATGATGAGTGGATGAGGTTTTCCCATGTGTGTGCATTGGTGTGTGCATTGGTGTGTGCATTGGTGTGTATTGGAGTGTGTATTGGTGTGTGCAATGGTATGTTGGTTTTGTGGCAACACCATGTGTGTGCATCATGGTATGCATCTGCTCTCTGTGAGACACATACATGCTGCACACATACACGCTCCACCAACACAAACACCCCCAAACACATGACACCTACCGCGAGGCACTCAGCATCAGGCACCATGGGTGCATACGAACCAGCAATATCAAAATCACACTGATAAAACTCCCTGAAGCGCCCTCGGGAGAGCTGGGGCTGGTCGCGGCGATACACTTTGCCAACGTGGTAGCGCTTGATGTTTGTCACACCATGCAGGGCTACGTATCGTGCAAAGGGCACTGTCAAGTCATACCTGAGTGTGTGTTGAGGTGTGTTGAGGTGCGTTGAGGTTTGTTGAGGTGTGCTGAGATGTGAAGGAAGTGAACAACCATGGAGTGCACAGGGACATCGTTTGTGTATGAGGCACACCAACAGAGCGTGGCAACCAATACAAGCCATGCCATGTCTCCTACACACACACACACACCCCTACACACCCACTCTCTCCTCGCATACCGCAGTGACAATATCTCCCCCCCCTGATCTGCCAGGTCGTAAATCAGCTTGCTATCCTCCCCATACTTGCCCATCAACGTCTCCCTCAACTCAAACACAGGTGTGTCTATAGACACCGCACCATGACGCTTGAACACCCGTTCAATCGTTTCAAAAGCCATTTGGCGAATGGTCATTTGTTCTGGAAGCAGGTCCCTGGTGCCCTTGGGGATTTTGGGTTTGCGACGGGCCTGATTTGCTTCCACCAGGCGCTGGAGTACAATGAGTTGTGCCTTGAGAGTGGGGCCCTGCGGGGAGAGGGCCCCTTGTATGTTGGACAATGCGTCAGTGACAGTGGATGGGGTGGCAAGGGTCCTGTGGGTTGTACATATACAAGGGGGGGGGTGATAGGAGGAGGGTCACGAGTGGGCTTTTGTGTGTGGTGATTGCATGTAGTACCAAAGGAAGATGGTGCATCTCCCCCACCCATCCCACCTTGTTGACAGTGCTGACCCCTCCTCCTCTTCACCCCCTTCCAGAAACACCCGCAGTGCCTGGGTCCCCTTGGCCAGGCTCATAACAGGGCCCCCCTTGTGTTTCCCACCTGAAACAGGGGGCGATGCTTCAATTTGTGCGGGTTTAGCAGGGCCCTGTTGTACACGTAGGAGAAGCACTGCTGTCAGGGCTTCCAGTGCCGTGGCTTGTTGGTATGCCTGGAGCGCAGCGTGCATAGCGCACGCAGGGACGAGGCCTGGGCGTGTTTGGGAGGGATTGGGTTGGGAGGGTTTGCATACATGCAACACAATATACATATATATATATGTATAGGTGCATACAAACACATACACACATCCACGTTCATCCACACATCCATGCTCATACACACATCCACACTCATACACGCTCATATACACATACCTGGTACATCATCAGTGTCATTCAGCAGCACACCACACGCCTCCACCACCGCCCCTGCCGCCGCAGCCCCCCCCGCAGCCACTGCCCCCCCCAACCCCTCAAGCACACCTACCACCCCCACCCCACCTTGCCCCACCTGTAGTCGCTGCATCATCAGTGTGGTGCGAGTACGTGCAGCTGCTGCTGCTGGGATAAGTGCTTGTGCAGCTGCAATGAGTGCCGTGGGGAGTGCAGGGGAGGTGGGGGTGGTGATGTCACCCTGGGTGTGGTGGGAGGTGGGGAATTGGGGGGGGAGGTGGAGGAGGGTTCATGATGCATTATATATGCATGTGAAGCTTTGTGTGTGCATGTGCTTGTGTGTGCATGTGCTCGTGTGTATACACACCCACAACAACTGGCACACACCATGAAGATAGCACAAAAACCACAACACACACACTACCATCCCATCCCATCCACGCACTTTGTCACTCACAGTCACTGCAGCGATCAATTCCCCCCGCACAGCAGCTGCCAGTTGAGTCACTGCTGCCTCCACTGCCCCCAGCAGCTCTGCCGCACGTGCCAGGCAAGGTGCCTTGGTGGGGTTCTTTTTCGGGTTGACTTGACGACTGCCCTCCAACAGGCCCTGAAGCTGGGAGGCCACCTCTGCCACTGCTTTGCTTTGCTGCTCATGGGGTGTATCTGTCCACACACGCACCTGGGGAGTGGTGGATGTTTCCATGGTGTTGCCATGAGTGGTACTGCAGGTACATGTACACTGGTATATACAGACATAATACATGCCTCACCAATACATTCCACATTACTCCTCTCTACATACATCTGCTTGAAGTGCCTCTGCAGCAAGTGCAGTGATGGCAATGCCCGCAGCAAGGGATGTCCGAGCATCTGTCAACAGACAGCATGCCATGCCGGTGCCAGGGGCACGACCGGCCAGCATCACTGCTGCTTCGCCTGCACTCAACAGTGGTGGATGCCTCTGCTTTGAGACCAGTGCAGCTTCCAATGATTGCTGTGGAGCAATGTCTCCAAGACCAAAGCATGATGCTGCAATGGCATGCAGTGCATCACGATCGGTGGATGCAGCAGGGAGGAGGGGCACGAGGCTTTCATTCAATATGTCGCCCAGGTATGTGGCCAATGCAGGGCGTGCCTTGGTCTTGCCTTGCAGCAGCTCCAACAGCTTGATAAGGACAGCTGCACGTGCGTGGTGGGCATCAAGGCATGCAGGGGCCGACCCGTCAGTGGTGCCAGGAGCAACGTCTGCGAGGCTTGTCAATGCTGTAAATGCTTTGGGAGGTGGTGATTCCTTTTTGAGGCGATCCAATGCTGTAGAATCGACCTGCACAGGCGCTCCAGCAGCAATTGCAGCAACATCATCAGCTGTCAAGGTGCTGCCCACGCCCCCTACGTATACAGCACGTGTGGCTGCCATTGTGTGGAGAGGTGGAGAGTGTATGGAGAATACTCCTGTCACACCAAAGACTTGTAGTAAACAATGTATTTGCAGCAGTCAACACCATAATGGTGATCGAGCAATCTGCACATACACACTGCCATCGCATGGTGGCATAGCACCATCGTTTCATTGCAGCATCATCAACACCGATCCTAGGTTGGCACACCGTGCATTGGACATTAGACAGCAATCTATATCGCCATCGCTGGCAGGTGTTGTAAGTGTCAGCATTCTTTGCGTGTCAGCATCAGCACATTTCGACACAATGGAAAGTCAGCATCACGACCGTGATCTTGCGCATCCTGTGCAGCATGCTGCAGATCAAGTTGCTCGCACTCTTGGCTTTTGGTCACGTGTGACTGGCATTTATGCAAGCTACAAGCTCACACAGCTGCAGGCAGCACTCCAGCGCATGCAGGGGACCTCTGCCCAAGTGATCAAGGACACTATATGGACCCCCCGCCACGAAACAGCGGGGCGCCAAATCTACCAAATGTGTGTCGACTTGAGAGGGTTTTATTTAAAGGTGCGTTTTGTGTGTTGTGTGTTGTGTGTATGTGTGGGTGGGTGGGTGTTGTATAGTGTGAGGGGGGTAGCAGTGCATAATGTCATGATAATTGTGCTAATATACGCACACACACATGCACCTGTGTGTACCAATACACATACATACAGGCAGGGCAGTTTGTGGGTGCTCGAGGGGACTTTATACCTCGTGAATGGTGTGAACATCTCAGCCTCTTGCATGATCAGGTAATCACGATGCATGCACAGATATATTCATGTGCATGGCTATGTGTGGTGCGTGTGCAGAGCTATGTGTACATGTACATTGTTACGTGTGCACTGCTATGCACGTGCAACTTTGCAACCAATGTACTTGCAGCTTCACTTTCTACCTACATTTCCCACTTTTCTACCCACATTTCCCACTTTTCTACCCACATTTCCCACATTTCCCACATTCTCCCCCCCACCAGGTGCCCCCAATGCCCCCAGCAAGGGTAGCAGAGGTGCTGCAGAAGGAGTTGGGTGGTGTACCATTAGACGCTGTGTTTGAATGGATTGATCTAGAACAACCACTCGGTTCAGCATCTATTGCACAAGTCAGTTTTGAGCGGGGGGGGGGGGGGAGGGGGGTCCTTGGGGGTTTTTTGGGGGGGGGGGGGGGGGGGCGGGGGGGTCATTGGGTGGTTTGTTGGGGGGCAGCAGTGTGTGTACTTTGTATGCTGTGTATACTGTGTATACTTGGTAATGGTGGATGCATGCACGTATACAACACACATCACAGCCTGGCATGCACACCACGTACGACACACCACGTACGACACACCCCGTACGGCACACTACACACTACACACACAACACCATAGGTACACAAAGCCAAGCTCGCAAGCCCCAAAGATGCACCAGACCAACCATATCACAACAGCCCTGCAGCATGCGCAGCACGACATGCCCGCAAAAAAGGACATCCTCGTGGGGGCATTGTGGCAGTAAAAGTCCAATACCCTGATGCCCAACGCACCATGCAGCAAGACATGTCGAATCTCCGACTTGCCGCAGCATTTTTGCAGAAAACAGAGTTGAAATTTGATCTCGTGAGTGCTATTGATGAACTGTCAGCACAGTTGAAATTGGAGTTTGATTTTGCGAGGGAGGCCAGGGTAATGGATGCAGTGTCCAGGCATCTCATGGTATGTGTGTTGGGGGGGGTGGGTGGGTGGGTGGAGGGGTGTTGTGGAGGGGTGTTGTGGAGGGGTGCTGTGGGAAGGGTGTTGGGGGGGGGGGGGAATGGGGAAGGCATATTGTGCAGTGGTACATGACAGTGTGGCATGGTATCACATCACATGTTGTACGTGTATCCCAGCTGGTGTTGGCCAGATATCACACGTGTGTCACAGATACCACCACAACATGTCACAAATACCACAACATGTGTCACACACAGGGGTCATGCAAGAGGGTGGTTGTGCCCAAGAGTGTACCGGGCCTGGTGACTCGTCGCATGCTGGTGATGGACTTTTTAGATGGTACCCAAATTACACGCTTGGCAGCAAAGATGAAGGGTACATGTTGTGAATGGGGTGTTTTTGTATGCATGCAGGTGTTTTGTATGCATGCAGGTGTTTTGTATGCATGCAGGTGTTTTGTATGCACTGCAGGTGTTTTGTATGCACTGCAGGTGTTTTGTATGCATCACAAGTAGTGAACGTTGATCAGGTGTCACAGCCATTGACCACTTGTGACCACCATACCCATACACAACCATACCTATACCCACTTGTGACCATCAAATACCTCTACCCATTATTGACCATCATACCCTCATACCTCTACCCAGGCATATCTGAGGCAAAAAAACGGGTTGCCAAGCGTCGCATAATGAGCAGTGTGAGTGAAGCCTATGGACGCATGCTCTTGCTCAATGGGTTGTTTCAAGCTGATGGACACCCAGGGAATATTCTCGTGCTTCCAGGTAGGTAGCATGGGGGCAATGTTGGTGGGTGATGAATGCAAGTGAAACACTACAACTACTACAATTGTGGTGCTGTGTACATGCACCACTGCGTACACGGGGAAATGTTCCTACACTCCCCTACCAACCCACCATGTAACTCCCCTATCCACCCCCCACCCAAGGTGGAAAGGTTGGTCTGTTGGATTACGGACAGTCAAAGAAGCTTCCAGATGAGGAACGCCTGGGGTTTGCGTCTCTGATACTGGCACTGGGAGATGGGGACCCACAGCGTGTGAGTGGCGCCATGTGGGACCTTGGCATTGTGACGGACAAAAATGACCCCACACTGCGTACCAAGATGGCGTATGACATGTTTGACACTGCTGGCGAGTACGTGAGTGGTGAGACGTGCTCAAGCATGCTGTGTTGAAAATGCAACACCACTAACCAAACACACAGGCTTGATGTGTGGTCACCCAACAGCCCCCTGAAGCAGACGGCCATCAGCACGTTTCCCAAGGATTTGTTTTTTGTGCTGCGTGTGTGTCAGCTGCTGCGAGGCCTGTCCAATGGAATGGGCTTGACAGAGTTTAGTAGTGCTGCCCAGTGGAAGCCGTGGGCAAAACAGGCCATTCAGGACCACCAACGAGGTCTCGTCGTGGAAACCATAGAATTGTAGTTTTTGTGTTTTTGTGATGCTTTTTGTGTTGGTGATTACACCTGGTGGTGTAATTGCGCTGATAATCATTGCTGCTGAACACTGATCAGATGCCCACCACGCTTGATGCTGTTGCGTTGAAGCAGCTTTGCAAGGAATGCGATGGGTACGCAACACCGCAGTTGAACGACAAGATATATGGCAACTTTCGTGGATACAGTAGCATTTGCAGCGAGGCACTTGGCCGGTACACTGGGATCAAATCACTGATTTTGGAGGGTAATGCACTGGAAACGCTGGAGGACATGCCCCAACTTGACCAACTCGTGTGCCTGTACGTGAAAGTCTATGGTTGTGAAAGCAACCCCATGACAATAAACAACATACTCACCATCATCACATGCTATAGATTTGTGCAGCGCAACGCCATCAGCAGCCTCAGTGGGCTCCAGATGCTGCGCAACCTGGTGACCCTAAACGTGTCCAACAACCGCGTCACAACACTCAAGGGCTTGGAGGCATGCGCACAGCTGACAACCCTCAACGCGTCCCACAACCAGCTCACTGATGCCGACAGCCTCCATGCCTTGACCGCATGTCCCCTGCTCACAACAGTTGATGTGCAATGCAACCAGGTGTGTGGGTGATGACAGCATAAATGGTGACACAACATGCTCAACACAACCCTGGTTGTTTCATGTGTCGCATTCCACCCATACACCCATCATAGGTTGATGACGCTGCTGTCCTGCCACTCCTGGCCGCGCTCCCAAACATAGCCAGTCTCTACCTTGCTGGCAACCCACTTGTCTCAAACACTCGTCACTATCGCAATACGCTCATCAGCATGCTGCCCACGCTGTGCTATTTGGATGATCGGCCTGTGTTTGAGGTTGACCGTGCCGCTGCTGAAGCATGGTGGGTTGTTCTTTGTGTGTGGGTTGTTGTTTGTGTGTGGCTTGTTGTTTGTGTGTGGGTTGTTGTGTCTTGGGTGTGTATCCTGTTGTGTGATACAACATTCTCAATGCCCTGATCATGACTCGATGCAATGTGTACACATCTGTACACACATGGCACCTATACACCACAGGGCACAAGAAGGGCATGAGGCAGCACGTATAGCACGTGCCCAGTGGGCAGCGGCACAGCGCGCCCAGCAGGACGCTGATGTGGCATTCATGGTGCGTCTGCGAGACTGGTCCCCGAGTGAGCGACGGGCAATGCTGGGGATTCTTGGGGATTCTGAAGACACGCGCGAGGATGATCAGAGCAGTGTGGATGAGACAATTGAAAACACAAGCACACTGCCTGACGAGCTGCAAACAGGGTATGCAAAGCTGGCCAAGTATGTACCCCGACCAGACGAAGATGAACCAATTGGTATGATGCACGGTGTATGTGATGACAATGGGGAGCAGTGTGCTGCAATAACTCTGTACATGCCCACTCTCATCAAGATCCTAGCGCACATCCGCATGCATCATGTTACAACATACACATTTTCTCCTGTATTGAAACCCAGAATTGGCGCCATTGCGAGAGGAGCTTGCAAAGACTGGAGTTGCTCCTGAAAATGTGCACTGGCAGCCTCTTGAGGAACAACCTGTTGATGGAGGCGCTATCCTCCACGACAGCACCAATGTGGTGTGCAGCACGCGTGTGGCCAAGGAAGGATGATGCAACCCGGGGTGGTTGGTTTATAAATCAGAAATGGACATGTGATTCTTTTACTACTTTCAACAAAACGTTGTCATAAATAACATAACATTGCACAAGGACTGCAACGGCACGCGAATATGACCGCTCAAGTGTATATCATCTACTGTACGTGAAAAAGAGTGCGCTGTTAGGATGCCCTCATCATTTATGATCTGTGTGTCTTTCGATGCTTTGTGCGTGTTTCCATCGTACTTTCTGCACGCATGATACGGACGATCGCATGCACGATTGAAAACCACTCGTTATACGTTCGTAAAACTATAGATCACCACCCGTATAGATCACATGTCTCCCCTGCTTCTACACCCATACACCACCTGCGAACAGATTCCTGCTGGGGCCACGTGGCCAAGCTGGCCAAGGCCGTCAAGAAAGGTGTAGATAGCGTGGAGGGAGTCAAGGGCGTCCTTTGGCAGGTAGGTTTCCTTCCTTCTACAACAAGCACTGTGAAGAACTGTGCACACATGTCTATCACTGAACCCCAGGTTGCTGAAACGCTCCCCCCTGAGCTTTTGGAAAAGATCCATGCTGCCCCCAAGGATGAAGATGTACCGATCATCACGGCAGACAAGCTTCCTGAAGCTGACGGGTTGATCTTTGGGTTGCCTACCCGCTTTGGCTCTGTCGCATCGCAGGTCAAGGCATTTATGGACTCTACTGGTGGCCTGTGGCAGAGCGGTGGCCTGCACGGCAAGGTACCATCTTGATGGTTCTTTTTTCCTACATCAACTTGTGTACAAAAACTCTCTTAAAAACTCACACATCTCTCCAACAACACAGCCTGGTGGTGTGTTTGTCAGTGTTGGCACCCAAGGCGGTGGCATGGAAACCACTGCACTGACCTTTGCCACCCACTTTGCCCATCACGGCATGCCATTCATCCCTGCTGGGTACGCCTTTGGTGCCAAACTGTTTGGCACGGATGAAGTGCGTGGCGGCAGCCCATGGGGCCCTGGTACGTTTGCTGGGGCTACTGGTGCACGTCAGCCTACTGAAACTGAACTCGAGTTTGCCGAGCATTATGGTACGTTGGTTGGGGATGATGGTGGTGCAGGGTGTTTCGCAGGGTGTCGGTTTGGGTATGGTTGATCACTGCATGTGATATGCATTCATCATGCTTTCTTCAATGCATTGTGATGCGCAGGGGCGTATTTTGCATCGGTGGTGTACAACCTGAAAACGTAGGTGGTGATATTCTTCTTCCCTTTCTTTTCTCGTTGCATGCCATGTGCAGTTGTGGTGAAGAGCATATGCGCATGTGTTGGTGCACCTCTGTTATGGTGCAAAGACACATTGTACCAACCAGCATGTGACACATTTTATCCATCCTGTGCCCCACAGGCGCACAGTTCGCAGCCGTAGCACTGAAGCTGAAAAAGTAGAGAGGAAGACCAGCAGTGTGCCACCCAAAGCAACAGCAGGCACACCCCCAGTGTCTGCCCCACCAGCAGCTACTTCTGTGGAACAAAGCAAGCCACAGACGGCACCCGCTGCCGAAGCGCCCAAAAAAACATCCTGGTGCTGCACAAGTTGATGCTGGTTGGAGTTGGCATTTGTTCAGCATTCGTTCAACCCTGGTTGTCTCCCCATTCTCACTGGAGGGTTGCCTGTTCCTATTGGATTGAGCACATGCGTGTGTGTGATTTTTTCCTCTCTTCTCTCTGCATTTGTGGAAATTGTCCGTCACCCCTCACCGCTGGGGGTGCTGCTGCTGTTGCTGGGATGCTGCCGTTGCTGTGTAACATACATTGATATCTGTAATTGCGCAACAACGTTATTACACTCTCGTACAACAATGTGTCTATAGATCTATGTTTGTTAACTATTCCACTTCTTCCTCCAGTAGGCTGCCGAGTTGCTGTTTTTGTGTTTTTCGACTCGTGCGCCGATGGCTCTTGGGGTCCAGACGTGCCTCCAGTGCCATTTCCCCTCCCTTGCGAGTCTTGTACCTTTGAGCCCGTGAAGGAGATGTTGTTGTCGCCATACAATAATGCCACACAAACTCCCTCTCTCTCTCACGCACACACTCCCTCTCTCTCTCTCTCTCTCACACACACACACACACACACACTCTCTCTCTCTCTCACACACACACACTCCCTCCCTCTCTCTCACACACACACTGATGTGTACGCCCATGCGTAACCCACATACTCTCCCCACATACCGCACGGTGCCCTGTCTCCGTTTTTTCGAAGCAGCCCGCTTCTTTTCCAAGTCGAAACGTTCCTGCAGTTCCGCTCGAAGGGACACATAGTACTCGTACCGTTCCCAGTCACCCCGTATCACACACCCTGGTTCATCCAAATGCCTGCAGTTGCCAAATGCACATCGTTGCTCCTTGAATATCTGGAAGTGTAGCGTGTGCATGGTGTGTGTATGGTGTGACATTATGTAGGACATGATGCATGAGGGTGTACAAGCACTGCTTGCCCATTTTTCTCCACAAATCACACCCACACCCACACCCACACCCACCCACACACACACACACACACAAATGAGAAAATGAAATGAAAAATAGAAAAAAAATAATAAAAACATAACAAACACACCTCGTTAATTTCGGGAAACAGTGCTGGTAGTTCAGCAGGCTCCATGGTCAAGTCAGGCTGGTTGAATCCCGGAGTATCAGCCAATAGCCCGCCACCGGGCAGCTGCAACAATGTGACATTTCTGGTGGTGTGCTTGCCTCGCCCAATTTGGCTGAGCCCACCTGTGCTTTGCAATTCAATGTCAAGTGCAGATGCTGCTGCTGCAAGTGCTGCAGGTTCCTCATCCTGGTGTGTGTGTAGAACTTGTAATACTTTGTTGAGGTACTATATATTATATAGATATAATATAGTAGGAGTATATATTAGTAGGAGTTTGTACCCAGTGTATACACAAGCATATATATACACAGGAACCATACATCCACGAGATACCCTCCTCATACCAACATACCTCGTCTGTCCAGTACTCGTCCTCCTCCTCGTCCTCTCCTTGCCCAACCACTTCCTCATCCTCCTCTACCAGCCACGGCAACATCGCCTGCTCACCATTCCCACATGCTTGCTGCTGCTGTGCAGCAAACACCCGCATGGCATTGATAATGGACGATTTGCCCACCCCAGATGGCCCAGCCAGCACCGCCACACGATTCTGCAGCAGTGCTGCCAATTCCGGGATGCCCTGCCCCGTGACCGTGCTGACAGGGACGGCATCATACCCCCAGCTCTGTATTCTACCCAGTACAGCATCCACCGTTGCCTGGTCAACAATATCCGATTTGTTGACCACGACGGTCAACGGCACGTCCGTTGCTTCTGCAGCCACCATGTAGCGTGTGGCATTGGCGGGTTCAAATGGGGGGCGGTCAAAGGTAAATACAAGCAGGGTATGGTCAACATTGGCAACAGCTGGGTCATATAACTGACTCGTGCGGGGGAATACCTCCTCCACCACACCTGTGTGTAGGGTGGTGTGGTCATAAGAAGAAAAAGGTGGTGGAGCACTGAATCACCAAGAAAGGGCACGACTTTTCAGGCGTTTTCTTGTATTATTATACCTCGTGTGTCGGGCCAGTCTATTGAACCCACTCGTACACAATCCCCCACAAGCACTGTTTGCTTTATCTTTTTCAGCAGTGCACGGACCACACACAAAAGGACAGGGGCTGGAGGTGGGCCATCCCACCCTGATGGTGGGGTCTGCCCATGTTCGTCTATGAGTTGGTCGACGCGCACACGCACATAGTTGGCTTGTGCTGATACAACCTGACCGAGTACTGCAATGCCTGGGCCTGGTGTGGCTGCTGCTGTCGTGTCGGGTGCGTGTGGTGGGTCGCTGTGGTGCTGTGGTGCATGTGCTCGATGGGCGCTGCTACTATGATGCCTCACAACACGCCATGAGCATATTGCTTGTGTGTTTGCGAATGTGCTAGTGCGTGGTGTACTTAACAACACTGGTGAGAATAGTCTTTGGTGTGTGTGAGCAACGAGCAAGGCATGCATCGTTGAGGTGTGCACAATGCTGTGGCGTATCAACCCACGTACATTGGCATACATGTGGTGGCGGTATGTGTTTTCATATGATTTGCTGGAAGTTTATTGTACCAATCAAGTTACACAAGTAAATACACAAGTTTTTGTTGTTGTTTTGACCAGCACCACAAATGCTCTTGACCGGTCACACCAGCATGCAGCACTGCGTTGTTGCCATACACATAAAGCAATAGGAAGTCATCCTGCAGCTATGGTGTACTCCCAATTGTGCAGCAAGGGGGGGAGGCTGTTGTTTTTTGCCAACTGCACGCCGACAGGGTGTGTTGGCAGTGTAGGCATGCCAGCACGGTACCTGCGCTGTGCGCTCGATGGCAGGCTGGTACTCAGAGCACACATGTACGTGTAACTCAGTGCACACGGCCGTGCGCTAGCAGATGTTGCCAGACATATATATATGTATATGGTTGAGAGTTGCAAAAAACACAACAAGCCTTATTTACATTCTACTGCACACATTATATACCATATTGCCACGATGCGCAGAATGCCACCATTACCTCAGAACAATACAAACAACAGCACACATCTTGCATTATAGTTCAAACATTGATATCGTCCAGTACGACACAAGACAGGCATGTTTTCACATGTGCTTTTCTGAAAACCCACACCTGTTGAATCTGACATACAGAAATGCAGCAGCACGATGAAAACACGCTTGGGCTGCTGAACGCCCAGCCATCGCCAGGTAGTGTCACCACAAAACAACATCACAACACTGTGAAATCCATTCCCCAACAACCCTGCAACGAAACACAGCTAAGGGACGAGATCTAGCACGTAAACCTGCTCCGTTGTGGTATGGCGAGCTTGCGCACTCGATTCATCCACTATCGCCACGCAAGGCGTTGAGCTGCTTTTTACCTCGTGTTGCTCCTGATGATGGCGTTTCTGTGTTTTTCTTGCCGGATGCAGAATCAGTGCCCACGGTGCAAAAGGTGAGGGATGGAAGGTGAGGGGTGATGTGCCGCACACACCCCCACCGCACGTACTATGTGCACACACAGGAGCATGGCCTGGAGAGCATGGTGTGGACCACAGTGGCAGCCATGCGCAATGGGGAGGGCCCCCTCTACTTTTCCTACAGGCACGAGAGAGCGCTTCGCAGTGCCCCCTTTGTTCCACCCAGTCTCCACACACCCAGTCTCCATGTACAGGCTCGGCCCGCAAACCATCACTGCACAGCTGGGCTCCAAGGCTGCCAAAATCAGCCACTACCAGCCAACACAGCGCAACGCAGCACGCGATGGGCAGCTGCGGCATGTGGTCAAGCCCAAAAACCCCGAATACCATGCCGCACGCATCGCCAGCACACACCTCGCAGCCAAGGTGCACACCATCAACAACGAACTCACCCGCCTCGTGAGAGACCAGAGCCGTGTTGATGCTGCAGCATCCTCACACACCGCAGTGGTCGTGACTGATCGTGGCATTGCCATTACCATGGGCACCCGCAGTGCACAGCTGGAGCTCAATGTCACCCTCGGTCGTCTAGAGCTGCATACTGGAACAGCCATGCCAGTGGTTGTGGAGTCGCTCACTGACGCCCTACAGCAGATGGCGGGTGGGGCTCTGGAACAGCCTGTGGTGGTGCGCTTTGAGGGGCATCGCATGGCACACCTGGATGCCCTGCAGCGACCAGGTGTGGGTGGGAGAGTGGTTGTCTGTTTTCATGTTGTTGCACCCACATGTTGGGTCCCACATGTTGGGATTAGCATATCATGTAGTAGTACCACCCACATCTTGCCACATCCTCATCATCACCCCACCACCACATAGGGGAGCCAGCCGAGGTGTTTTTCCTGCGTGTAGCACAACCAGAGCAGCTGGAGGAAGGGCTTGCACGACTGGCAGGTGCTGCATTGCAACAGGATGCACTTCCGGCATTGCTCACCCATGGAGCCGTGCAGGTACCTGTGCTCTTTTGTGTATGCTATATGTTTTGGTGTGTGTATGTAAAATGCCACAATAACACATGTACATCTGCAGGATACATCATTGGTAACCACACAACCCCACGTGTACATACACCCCCCACTACCATACCCTTTTGAAAAGCCTCATCACCCCAATCACAGGTGTTGGTCAGCACTGCCCTCTGCATCCCACCTACCCTCACTGCGCACCTCCTCAGCACCGCCGATGCCCTGCTGCACAACAACCCCACCCACGTGCTGCACCTCTTAGTACAGGAGCTGTGCACCCAGCTCGCTTGCATGGAGACTCATCCCCCTGCATTGTATAGCCTCGTGCATGCAGTTGCTGGGCATGCAGGGCATGGTGCAGATGAGGTAGGTGCTGTGCATTGCATGTACCATTCATACCCCACACATACCCCACGCATACCCCACGCATACCCCATGCAAACCCCATTCATACCCCACTCATACCCATCCCCCCCACAGCACCTGGAGCAGCTTGCGACAGCACTCGCTCGTCACTTTGGTCGTGTCTTTGTGGGTACTGCAGCCAAGGATGCTCTCAGACAGACCCTCACCCCTGCTGGTAGTGCAGCCAGCACCCCCACACGGGCAGGGCGGGGGGCGTCGTCACACAGTGCCAGTGCAACACCACAGCGGCTGCAGATGGCAATCAATCGTGCTGCCCTGCGATCACACCCAGTGGGGGGTATGTGTTGTTTGTGGGGTTCAATTACTTCTGTGTGTGCATGTTTATGTTGTTTTCACAGTTTGTGTGTATACATATGTGTGTATACATGTGTGTGTGTATGTGTGTGTGTATACATGTGTGTGTATACATGTGTGTGTACGCATAGTAGGCATGGTCATGTTGTGCACACCAGACTTTTGAATCCTCTGTAGTACACTTCACCTCACTGTCTTTACATATACACACCCACCACCACCACACACCCACCACCACACACTCTCACACAGATGAGTCACCTGCCAGCAGCCCCGCACGTCCTGATAGGCCCACCAGCCGCGACACCTCACGCAGCACCTCCCCCACAGGCAAACCACAGGCCCCTCAATCAGGCCCCCCCACACGATTGGTGGTGCCCCGCCTGTCGCTGCCACTGTCAGCCTCCCAACGGCCACTGTCTGCAGGGATGCACCGCAGCACGCGGCGCAGCGTGCACTCACACCGCAACTCCCCATCATTGGTGGCGCGGCTGTCGAGCACCTTGGGGCGGAGCCCCTCTCAACGGTGCGTTTTTGGTGATTTCGAGGTTGAGGAGGGGTTGGTGGGGGGGGTGGAGCATGTTGGATATGTACTGACGTGTATTTTGTATCATCATGCTGGTGTGCGTGTGTGTGGTGTGATGGCTATCAAAACCCATCTACAATGGTGTGTGCATGCTCTTCTGTACATTCAACACTCACACTCGCACAACATCCCGCCCCCCCGCCACCCACACAGCGATGTCACTGCAGCATCCCCCTCTGCTGAACTCACTGCCCTTGCCCAATCCCTTGCCCAGAGCATCATCGCACAAGACCTCACTGCACTCATCCGAGCCAAAAGAGAAGCCCAGGGTGGCTCACGTACCAACAGCCCAACCGCCTGCGATGCAGCCGGCCCTGGTGCACAGGGGGCCCTGTTTTCGGGAGCATCCACACCCATGGTGGGGGGGACCCCACGAGGGGGTATTGTGCATACTGGAGCCATGCAGGCAGTGATAGGGAGCCCCCACATCGAGCCGGAAGATTCTGTGGCAGATCCCCGACGTTGTGTTGCCCAGCTGCACGTCCAGGGGGGCCCTGCGGATCTTGCGCGTCGCGTATGTGTGCTGGATTCGCTTCGGCGGCTCCTCCAAGGGCGAGGGGGGGGCCTGTTGGATGCGGGGACCCGGCAGGATACGCTCTTGTGGTTGACGCATGAAGCGCTGAGTGGGGGTGGGGTGGCGGTGGCGGCTGGGGGGGATCTGTGGGTGCTGCCTAGTGTGAAGAGCAACCCTGGCGCTGTTGCACAGGTGTGTGTGGGCAGGGGAGGGGATATGTGGATGGAGTGTGAGGCTTGGACTGGATCTTTGCTGTATTATATACTGCAGTACATACTGCTGTATTTATATGCTTGCTATTATGCACTCGCACACACAGGCAGCACATCGTCATGCTTGCTTACAATTGCTGCAGCTCCTAGCATGTGCGCCTGTTGACAGTTATACTCACACACGACTGGATGACCATGAAACAGAGGTGGGACACTTGCAGTCAACACGATGGGCAACTGCTGAACGGTGTGTTGGGTGTTTTTGGTGGGCACATATAATTGCAACTCTTATTATCCCCTTTTATTATTGTAATACAATAATACAATTATTATAATCATTACAACTTCCTTACACACATACCCTCCTGCTCGTACCCACCCACCCACACACACACACATCATACCCACCCACACATCACACAAACACACACAGGACGTTCAGTGTACTCATATCCGCTGCATGCCAACGACTCGCCTCTGTGTTGAGCACCAACAGCAACACCAACCCACACCGCACAGAGGATGCTTCACGCATTCTGTTGCTGCTGCATGATGTGGTGCTCACATGTGCACACCCATCAGTGCCACGACTGGTGCTTGATGGGTGCTGGCAATCTATACAGCTCATAAAGGTGTGTGTGTGTATTGTTGTGTATATTAATTTGTTAACATGCATCAGCCATTTACCATAAACCACGCAACGTTTCTTTCTGTGCCGCTGTATTCCTCGTTTCCCATCACCTAGCAATACACACACCAATCCACACCCATATCATGTTTTTCCTTCCTCGCACCCACCCTCACCCATCCCCACCCACACCCACATACCCACTCCAGGCAACGCTCTTTGACACACTCCCCGCCAAGGAGTGGACCCCCCCACACATGCAGCTCCTACAGGGCACCCTCTACCTCCTCATTGCCCTCCTGCATGCAGCAACAGAGGGCCCCAGTGCCCAACGACTGCTCTCCTTGCTGTTTGAGGATGCAGACATGGCTGCTGTGTGGGTGGGCTACGCAGGGCGCCTATTCCAGGCAGGGGGTGCCACCGAGGGCCCCTCCAAACACAAAGAGCAAAACAAGGAACGTGTGGGCGGCAGCACCCCCCGTGTGGGAGAGGGGGAGGCACATGGTGGAGTGCATGCAAACCAGGTCACTGCTGCACAAGAACAGCTGTTGCACATGGTATTGGCTGCATTACGGTTGAGTACGAGATTGCGGGACCCCTTTGGGCCCCCTGCAGCCCCGACCTCACCCTGGAGCAGGGCCTCGCAGCGGGGTGCATCAGGGGCCACCCCCAATGGGGGGGCGTGTCGTCGGCTCTCGATGCCTGCTGTGAATGGTGCTGCTGCTACAGGTATAGAGGTGGTGGTGGTGGGTGGTGGAGACGGGGTGGGGAGTGTATGCATCCTGTACAGTAGTGCATACACAATACAGTATCAACACCACATTTGACACACGTACACACGTACACACAAACACAGAAAACTCTCCCAGTCGACATGCCTCCTTCTGTGCATCTTCCACCAGCACTGCCCACGCATCCACCCCACCAACCACCACCCCTGCAGGGGACCACCCCCTTGCTGTGTTGTGGCCCCTGATGGACCCCCGCATGGGTATCCTGCTTCATGCATTACAATTGCCCCAGCAACACAATGTGCAGCGACTGGCATTGGCAACCTTGATGGCTGCCTTTGAGGCACCAGGTGTGGTGGTGGTATTTTCCCTTTTTCTATATATCTTGTACATATACACACCAAAACATATATCCACACATATACACAAATATACACGCATATACACACCAACAGACACACATGCAGCACATTTTCACACCATGTTCACCCCCTACCTACCCCCCAGGCAACCCATTTGTAGTGGACAAATGCACTGTCGATTTCTACCTGCAATACCATTTCATGCAATTTGCCACCCGCTACCACGCCCACACCCCCTCCACGCCACACCAACGGGCCCTCCTGAGGGGCCACCTCGCGGTTCTGTGTGCCATTGCCAAGACAAAAACACAAGTGGTCAAACGCCGATTTTACCAACTGTGTGTCATGGAGCTGTGTGTGCATGAGCTGTCCCTTGAGTGTCAGTTGGGGTGTGGCGTGGTGGCCACAGTGGCCCCCACAGCATGGAAGCAGGCAGCCGAGGTGGCGGAAGGGGGGGTGGCACGCAGCAGCAGTGGGATGGATGGCTTGTCCGCTCGCAGTCAGGGGAGTAGGGATGGTGGGACACCCAGATCTGCACGGGCAAGCCTGCCCCCATCATTGGTATGGAATGCTTGATTTTGGGGGGGAGTGTACAGCACTGTGTGCGACCATTATCTCTCCACCACCACCACCATCACACACAGCGGGGTGCAACACCGCAACGATCAGAGTCATCCAACAGCCTTCGTCGGGCATCCACAAACAGTCCCACAACAGGGTCCCCCGTCCCCCCCCTGCGACTGGGGCCCCTGCCGCCCGTCCCCCAGTGGCAACAGGAACCCACACGCAACACCCCACCACCCCTCAGTGCCCGGGGTAGTGCCCGTGGCAGCAGCCGCTTTGCCAAGGAACATGCGGTACGCTCTGCACGCGGCAGTGCTGACAGTAGTGGGATAGTGGGGACAGTGGGGCTCTCGGGGGGTGGCCTGCCTTCCGCGCGCAAGGCAGGGGTCCCCTCCCCCACGGCGGAGCTCGCAGGCCCCCTGGGGCTCCCCAGCACACGCCCCGATTCTGCACGCCGCCAGTCGCTACAGATGCCGGCACGTCTACAGCACATCAACCGTGTCCATCCAGCACCACCACCTGATGGGGGACCCGCCGAACCGTGTCCACCCACTGGGTCCGCCATGCCCATCATGCCTGCGGCCCTGCGCATGCCCGCTGGTACACAAGGGGGTGGGGCACCCACACAAGGTGAGGGTGCTGTTACAGCAACAAGCAGCAGCCCCTCCTGGGGTAGCTCTTTGCGACTGGGCCTGGGTGGATTATTGGGGAGTAGGCAGGGGAGTGATGAGGGGGTCCCATTGGTGGATGGTGGTCAAAGCACCAAAGGGGAGGGTGGTGCGTCGTCACACATGTTTACGGGGGATTTGGAGGAGGATGTGGAGCGTATGTTGGAAGAGGAGGAGCGTGCTGAACGTGCTGCACGGGTATGATATGTGTGTTGGGGCATGTGCAGATATCCATGTCCCCACAAGTGCACCCATCCACCACCACCACCACCAAACAACAACAGAAGGCTGCAGGGATTCGCAGTGTAGGGCGGGACCTTGATACAGACAGCGAGAGTGGATCAGAGGGATGGGCCCACGATGATGACGATGAGGATGCCATGTCAGACCAGCACAACACCCCACCAACCAAGGGCCCCGCAATTCCCCGCCTGACATTCGATATTGCTGCAACTGCTGGTGTGGTGACCCCGGCAGTGCAGGTGCGCCCACCAGCGCTGGCAGTGCCCCGACTTGCCTTTGGGTCCCCTGGGCTGGCCCCTGCGGGTAGTCCCGCCGCAGAGGCGTCCCCGGGCCCCCCCGGGCCCGGGGCCCTGCTCACAGCGCTCGAGCAGGCCGTCGTGGGCAAGGGCAAGATGCAACTGGCAACCCTGGCAGGCTCAGGGGCCCTCCGCGGCGTCGGTGGGGGGATGGCAGGGCCCCCCTTGTCGTATGAGGAGGAGCGTGCGGCACGTGAAGTGTACCGGGACCCACAACTGCACCTGCTGATTCTACAGCTGGTGTTGGAATTGAGCCTCACAGAGGTACTATTGCGGTGGTGGTGGTGGTGGCCACATGCTGCACACAACATTCCCTATGTACACACCACCATTTCCACAACCACACAGATGGGTGGACTTGACACGCGCTACTACGACCAACTCCCCCTTGACCGCCACCTCCCCAACATTGCCTACGTGCTTGCAGCCCACCTCAACCACCCCGCCAACGCAACCATCGTTCCCCCCCTATACTCTGTCGCACAGCGCATGGGGCACGGTGCTGTCCCACTACTAAAACTGCTGGTGCGAGGGCTTTTTCATAAACAGCTGTATGGCAGCCGTCAGAGGGTGGCCCGGGGAGCGTTTGCACAGGTGTTTCGTACACAGCTGGCGTCGTTGTCGGGCACAGTGGCGCTCAAGGCCATTGATATGCCTACGTCTGTGCATGATCGATGTGCACAGGTGCGTGTTGTTGGTTGAACAGAGGGGGGGAGCAGAGGGGGGGGGGACAGAGGGGGTGCTCAAGATGGGAGGTTGTGAACATGGTTAGCATATATACATGAGACACATCATGTTGTTTCTTGTATGTGTACGTTTGTGTAGATATGTGTAGATATACGTACACACAAACAAACAAACACCATGCATTCTCCCCCCTCCTCCCCCCACAGTTTGACCTTCATGGTGAGGTTACCATACTTGAAGCACTGGCACGTTGTGAAGGGGTGCCCAGTCCGCGTGCTGGTTTTGTATGCAGGCTGTTTGATTATGGGTGTGACACTGAGGGACTCTATTTGGTGCTCAAGGTGTGTGAGTGGGTGAGAATGTGTGAGAGACTGTGTGTATACTATGTGTATACTATGTGTGTGTGTGTGAGAGAGTGTGTGTGTGTGTGTGAGAGAGAGTGTTTTCCTTGTACCTGCTTCACATAACTGATGCAAATACGCACCACAAATCATCACAAAATCCACCAGAAACACCACAACTACACACAAAACACACCACAATATACACAGCATACCACAAAACACACACCACAAAACACATCATTACAGGATTATCGATGTAGCCTCAAGGATTGGCGCAACAGACATGCCAGGGGTTGTACACGAGACACCCTACCCCTGTACTTGGCTGTATTTCAACAGGCACTGCAAGCAACAGCGGTATGTGTATTGGTGGGTTGGGGGTGTATTGGTAGGGTGTGCGTGTATTGGTGGGTTGAGGTGTTTGTTGGTATACATAGGTTGTATGTACACGTGTATGTTGTGTACACATACTTAAGTATCTCCAACATACCACACACACCATACACCCCCACCACCCCCACCCCCAGTCACTCGCAGCAGCAAACGTGGTTCACTATGACATCAAAGCCGACAACCTCCTCATACAACCCCATGCTCATGTTGGGGAGGATGCGTTGTGGATGCCACACACACCTCGACCACCCTTTGACTTGGTGTTGGCTGATTTTGGGGAGTCGAGGCGATTTCACCCTGATGAAGAACCTATTACCGGGAGGAATAGGGGGACAGAGTGTGTCAAGAGCCCTGAGATGCTTCAAGTTGCCAATGCTAATAAAAAGGTGGGTGTAATAGGACTGTGGGGGGGTTTGTGTGTGTGGGTTTGTGGGGGTGGTGCTTTATTTTTTATAATACTTATAATAATTCATTGTTTTTGAACAATTGTTATTGGTATTATGTTCAATTACATGGATGCATGGTGCAACATACAAACCATCCCACACACCATTGTATGCACATGTTGGCATTCTTCCCCTCCCCACATTCTCACCCCCCCCCAACCCACCAACACAACAGGCACGTGCCAATTTCGACCGCCGTCGCAAAGAGGGTGCCGGGCCCAGCTCCGACGTATGGAGCCTGGGTTGTTTACTATATGAACTTGTCATAGGGGACTTTTTATACCACGATCCCGACTGGATTCGCTTTTTCTTTCGTGTGACACGTGCCAATGAAGCACTGTTACCACCTGAGAAGGCTGCAGCACTGCAGGGGCTGCCTGAGGTGGGGGCCCTGTTGGAGTATATACTTGTTAGGGACCCCCTTCGTCGACCCACGGTGGGGGATGTTATTAAACGGTGGGTGATTTGTGGTTTGTGTGGGTTTGTTGTGTGGGTGATTTGTGGGTTGTTGGCTTGTTGGCTTGTTGGTGTGGGATGTTGCTGTCTTTGTGTGGATTGTTGGTGGAGGGATGCGTAGTACATTTACACACATCAACACACACACACACAAACAAACACACACAAAAAAAACAGGGTGGAGGCTGTGGAGCACCAGCTCTCCTCCTCTGTCCGATACACCCCCCCCCACCCCAATGCCGATGCCCCCACCACCAGCAGTCGAAGCACAGGTTCCACCCACAGTGGGCCACCTGGAACTGCCAGACTCCTCCAAGACACCAGTGCCCTTGGTGTGTGTACTCGACAACACTTTGCACGACACCTTGTACCAGTACTGTGGACCGGTGGGGGGGCGGGTGGGAGTGTACACCCTGCTACACACCCTGCTGTGGGGGGTGAGGGCAGGACAGTGGCGACGTATATTGCGGGGTTGGCAGGGGCTGTGGATGCACAGGTGTTGCTCCGTCATGGTGTGACGCATGCTGTGTTGTTGTACAGCCCAGCAGACGCAGCAGGGGGGGAAGATACTAGTGGTCATGGTGCTTCCACAACAAGCAGTGGGGTGATGTATGGCAGTATTGGTGGTGGTGGTCAACACACCACAACCATACATATGCCATCCACCACACAAACCAACCCCTTGGGTCCCACGTCTGTCAGTCACTCAACAACACATGGCAATACCCCATTGACCACCCAGACCGCAGCAGCATGTGCCCGTGCATTCGTTGACCTCCGTGTGCTTCATGTCGATGGTGTGCTCGCCTCTGATGCACCCCAACAGGGCCTGTGTGCACAACGTGTCGCGCAGCACCTTGCAGCGGTGCATACAGGGGACCCAGGGGCCTGTTCGGTGGTGTTGTATGAGGGGCCCGCGGCTCAGGCAGCTGCAGAGATGGCGGTGCTGCTGAGGCTGCAGGCTACAAGTGGGATATCTGTATTTGAAGCGTTGACTTCCATGTTGAGAGCACGACCTTTTACTGTGCTGCAGGTGTGATGATGGTGATGGTGTGGTTGTCTTTGTGTACACCACACTATGTGGTCTACTTTGTGGTGGTAGTGGTGTGTGATGGTGGTGTGTGTGATGTGTGTGTGTGTATGTGTGTGTGATGATATAGTTATGTGGTCAATGTGTAGCGTGCATTGTAGGGTATATCAAGCATGTGGTCAACACACACAGGAACACCATTTGCACCTGCTGTCATGCTTGTGATGATGGAAATACACACTGAGGTACACACTGACTGAGAAGTACACACTGGGTCGTACACATGATGGACAAACACACAACACAAACGCGCAACCTCAAGGACACAAATGCACCTGGTTGGTTGTGGTAGTGTTTCCTCTTTCTCCACATCATCCAATGTATTGCTCTTTCTTTCCCTTCTTTCTTGTGTAACCATGATGTTTACCTCACACAATATCTCACACAATGTGTTGTTCCAAGTTATCGTGAAGAAACAAGCATGTGGGTACTATTTTCACACACACAGTCGTGCATACAAACCACCCACATCATCAAAACCACCACAAACAACACATGCCAATACTATGGCAATTTTAGCAATTTCAAAAACACAACAGGAGCAGCAATCCGCACGTTAATATCTGCAATATCAATATCATGGCCCCCTTCCACCAAACCCCACTTGGCCATCTGCGTGTCCTCTTCCAACCGCAACGCTCGTATCGCTTCCCGCACCTCAAGCTGTCCCTCTGCTATGGCAACACCCATCATCACTGACTTGCATGCTGCAGAGAGGGATTCGACGGCAGTCAAGTGCCAGCTGTCTAGGTGCTCTAGGTAGCGCTGGATGCCATGCATGAGGGCGTCGAGCTGCGGGGTGCCGTGAAAGCTGGTTGAGACACGAACGGGGGCTTTGAATTTTTTTTCAATCCATAACAAAATTGGGTCGAATACCTGGGGGGGAGGGAGTGTTAAGGGGGGGGTGTATGGGGGAGTGTATGGGGGAGTGCATGGGGAGTACAGTCGAGGTGTGGGGTTGGGAGCGGTAATAACGTTCAATGCATGGTGTACATCTGTAGCTTATGATCAGTGCTGGAAATGCACACACACACCTACAACACACACACCTACAGCACACACACCTACAACACACACACACGCCTACAGCACACCACACCAATACATACCTCTTCTTGTTTTTCTGCAACAGGTCCATCTTCATACCGTACACACATGCTGTCGGTGAGTGTGAGCCTCAGCAGTGTTTCAATAGTGTGAGAGGATGCACGTGGCTGTGTGTGTGTGTGAATGAGGATAGTGTATGTGTGTGTGAGAGAGAGAGGATGAGGATGTGGTGTGTGTGTGTGTATGTGTGTGTGTGCAATCCCACTTGTCATTTTTGTTGTGAATAGAAAACACACCTAGCACTCCAACACGCACACACACACACAAGCCTATGATGACCCCTACCATGTCTATGGCAGTGGATGACAGTGCCATGAGGGGCATGGTGAATGGACGTACAAGCTTGGCATCCTGAAATTCCCATTCCGCTGCAATGGCTGTTGCAAGTGCACGTGTGGGTGCTACCAACACCTTTCTTGCAGGTGTCTTGACCATACGCCCATCCAGTGCAATCCCATAGCCACCCTGGGGTGTAGTGTGCGTGTGTAGTGTTGATAGCATGCAGACATGGAGCATGGGTTGGTGAACGCAATCAGACCTACCTCGTCTGGGAGAGCCACCACGGATGCTTCCTTGTAAAACCTTATTGCAGTTCCTGATTGGCTTTTGAGTCCTCCTGATGCTGTTAGTGTAGTAGTGCTGATGCTAGCAGCAAAGCTGCAAGGGGCAACCCATGGCAGCATGGGAGATGCTGATGCTGATGGTGCCCACGGTGTGTGGGCTGCAGCAACCCCACATCTGCGTATTAGGGACACCAGTGTGTTGGTGTGGAGCATGGAAGGTCGCAGAAACATGACGTGTGCAACAGGCAGGTACTAGGCAGGTGCAGGTACATGTGTTTTGTGAATGTCAGTGATCATCATGATGATTATCAAACACAGCACAAGAATAACAACAGCATAACAACATCACAACACTAGTCTCCAGCACAACAAACCAGCAAACAGGAGGCAGCATTCCACTAGCCAAACCAGTGCCATGCCACCACAAACCAACCTTTCTACCACGATGCTCCACAGAAGACACACCGAACTCGTCACAAGATGGCACCCCCCTAGCAGATCAACAATGTTGGGGCGACTACACAAGCCCCACACACCACCACGGCCAATCTACACACCAAGATGCCCACCACCCCGACCTTGCTGTGCCCTCCCTGCAGATGGCATTGTAGCACGTCCTCCTGTCAATCCAGACAGGAGCCTCATCAACGACGACTTTGCACCCACCACCCGAGAAGCACGCACATTCGACTGGTGTGTGTTGTCTGTATATATCTGTGTGGGGTTGGGTGTACATATAGACCATACCCACAACAAGCACATCACCACTACCTTTCTTCCCAACGTCTATAAACACCCCCCCACACACACACACAGGCTTGACCTTGCCAGCTTGTGGGTGGGTCTTGTGGTGTGTATTCCAACCTACATGTTGGCGAGTGGGCTTGTGGAACTTGGGTTTTCCTGTGCCCAGGGCATTTTAACAATATTCATCTCCAATGTCATCACACTGGTGCCCATGGTGCTCAATGCTGTGCCAGGGACAAAATACGGGTGTGTGCTGCGTTTTTGTGTGATTTGTTTTTGTGTGATGTGTGTGTATGATACGTGTATGATGTACGTGGTGCCACATGTGTTGAACAGACACAAAACACATACACAAAACAAAAAATAAAAAACATACACAAACATATGTACACATCATCATAATAGATCCACATTTAATTACAACCCACACATAATCAACCACACCTAGTCAACACCCCCCCACGCACACACCCAAACATCCCCAGGGTGCCCTTTCCCGTGATTGCCCGTGCCAGCTTTGGTGTGCGTGGTGCTGTGCTCCCCTCCCTGCTACGTGCCCTTGTAGCGTGTGGGTGGTTTGGTATACAAACACATGTGGGTGGGTCTGCTTTGTACGAACTCATCAATGTGCTTACGCATGGTAGGAAGGGTGGTGTGGTGGTGGGTGGGTGGGTGTACATCATGTGTTTTGTGCTGTATTTGTTTTTCCTCTGCCAAAAACGCAAATACATACATACATATATACATACACACATACATACACACATACATACATACATACATACATACATACATACATACATACA
>VFQP010000684.1_pt1 | contig 57565 bp, 56 predicted proteins | sample 3512351 | NCBI WGS metagenome assembly VFQP01 (sample SAMN10412372, study PRJNA504923) | tailings metagenome | isolation source: Relicate 1 Philex TSF1 revegetated site | place: Philippines: Tuba, Benguet | collected 2017-08-29 | reverse complement strand
AATTAATTTGTGCATTTGCGGAAAACAAAAAAGGACGCGATGTATTGCGTCCCTTCTTTATTATCTTTTCAATATTATTACATCTTCACAATATGCGCTACTGCGTTCACCAACGTACTGTGCTTCTTAACGAACGGATTGGTTTCATCCCAGACATATCCTGCCAAAACAGAACAAATCTGCTGACGAATCTGGTCATCTACCTTCTCACTGAAGAAAATATCTCCCAACGTTCCTTCGTACCACGCCAAAACGTAGGTTCTGAACACGTCAATTCCCTTTTTCAAAACCACGCTGTAATCTTTTTCCCAATCGACGTTTTCACCCTTCAATTGCTTCGCAACCAAAGCTGCTGCCTTGTACCCGGAAGAAATTGCAAGCGTTACTCCCGAACTGAAGATCGGATCAAGGAATTCCGTACTGTTTCCGCACAAAACGTATCCTTCACCGTAAACCTGCTTCACAGAAACAGCATAATTTACGATCAAACGAGGCTCAAACATAAATTCAACTCCGTCATAACGTCCGTCCAAACCAGGGAATTCAGCCACGCGTTTCTTGAACAATTTTCCACCGTCAGCATAACATTCTTCAATGAAATCCTTGTTTCCTACTATTCCTACGGAAGCCGTCCCATCAGAGAAAGGAATCGACCAGATCCATGCTGTATTGTCGTTGAAAGCGTGAACAAAAATATTTCGTCCTGCTTCCGGAGTTCTTTTTCTATCGTCGATATGCGCGAAAACTGCTCCACGCGGAGGAGTAGAAACCGGAACTTCCAGGTTAAACATCTGTGGAAGTACACGTCCGTATCCACTTGCATCCATCACAAAACGGCAATGAACTTCATGGATATCTCCGTTTTTATCACGGTAAGTAACAACTTGTCTCGCTGCTGAAGTTTTTACATCCGTAACTTCTGCCTGAAATTCTACCTCTGCACCCTGCTTTTCAGCCTCTTTGATCAAGGCATGGTCAAAATCCGCACGTTTTACCTGGAACGTATAAGACCATCCTTGGGAAAACTGATTTTCAAACAGGAAATCACAACGTTCTCCGTCGTGGTAAAAGCACGCTCCTGTTTTGATCTGAAACTTCAAAGCTTCAACCGCCGGAAGAAGTCCCAATTCATCCAAATAATCCATACTGTGAGGCAACAAACTCTCACCGATTACGAATCTGGGAAACTGCATTTTCTCCAAAACCAAAACTTTGAAACCCTCTTTAATTAGTTTAGAGGAAGCTACAGAACCCGCTGGTCCTGCACCAATTACGACAACATCAACTTCTTTAGTCATACATTTTGATTTTTTCTACGATTAGCTTATTATTTACAAAATTAAAAGATGTTACAAGAGCGCCAATAGTCGCACCTAAAATTCCATGAAAAATGATATTCTGACCTGTCAGGAACAAATTCGGAACATGCGTTTTGGTATTGATCTGCGTCTTGTGAATATGATTGAAATCCTTCTGAATCCCATACATCGAGCCATCCGGCGTGGAAATATAATCCCGGTATGTCAGCGGAGTAGAAGAATAAACATGCCTGATTTTTGATCGGATTCCCGGAAAACGTTCTTCCAGGCGGTCAATTACGCGGTTTTCACACACTTTTTTGAAGGTTTCGTATGTATCTTCCCGTTCACCTTCCTTCACAATCGTCCGGACGGAATGTTTCCATTCTTTGAATTCATTGAAATCCATATAGCACATCACCGAAACGGATTCTGCAAAATCGTTCGTGTATTTTGAAACCTGCGCGGAAGTAAAGGTCATTTGCGGCCAGGAATCCGAAAAACGAAATTCTTCGTTCCAGATATTATCCGTGAAATAATCGTAATAATTCGAGTTGGAATATGGGAAAGCGTTTTCTTCGAAAGAAAGATACAGCATGAACGATGCAATCGTGTTCGGAACCGAAGAAATGCGGTTTACATAGGCTTTTTTGAAATGCTCCTTGCCCAAAATATGGATTGTTTCCTTCGGATGCAGGTTTGAAACAACGAAATCGCATTCAAAAACAGAACCATCCGAACAAATCACCGAAGAAATCATTCCGGATTCGTTGTAAGTCGCTGAAACAACTTCTTTTCGTCTCAACACTTCACCTCCGTGTTCCCCGATCCGCTTCATCAGCGCTTTTGCAATCTGCGAACCACCGTTCACAAAACGGTAACTTCCTTTAATGAAGCTGTTCAGAATCAGTGCTACCACATAAAAAGGTGTAACTCCCTTCATTCCGGCATACAAAGGTCCTGAACCCAAAATAATGCGGATCAAGTCTTCATTATCCGTCAAAGTGGAAAGATGTTCCCAGGCTCCAACCTGCAGTAATTCCGGATGATCCACATAATTCCGTTCCGAATCCAATTCCAGGTTGTAAAGTGGAAAACAGGTGCAAAATTCCTGGATTTCGGAACAAATTGCATCAATATCTTCGTGATTTCCCGGAAAACTGATTTTCAGCTGCTTTTTGAAATTGGCATAACCCATGCCGTGATTCACCGAAACACCGCTCGCCAAACGAATCACGTCAAACGCATTTTCATCCAGGCGTTTCATTTCCAGGTCGTCAAAAATTTCCAGGTATTTAAAGATTTGATAGAGGTTTTCGCCCTTATCCAAACCACCAACGTAGTGAACTCCGGTATCGAAGATTTGTTTGTCGCGACTAAAAACCTGCAACGAACCGCCGATCTGGTGATTTTTCTCCAGAACCTGAACCTGATAGCCGTGTTTCGCCAAAACGAGTGCACACACCAATCCACCGATTCCGCTTCCGATCACCACTATTTTCTTTCCCTCGTCCAACTCACTTTCTTTTAAGAATCATCAACACATTGGATGTTTTTGATGAATGTTCAATCAATTCAAACCCAAAACCGTTTTCCGCCGCAAAGCGTTCAATTGCTTTCGCAGACAGGAAAGACAAGTCATTTGTTGTTTTATTGAATTTAAACCATTTGGTGGAAAGAACCTCCGTTAATTTGGTGTTTTTCAGTCGGTCCTGCAATTCTACAATTCCATCACGGATTACAATGATTCCGTTTTCACTAATTTTTTCGTTGACTTGATGAAGCAAATGAATCTGTTCTTCCGGCCGCAAATAATGAATCACATCATTGAAGAAATACACATCCGATTCAGGTAAATCCCATTCGCGGATATCTGCAGCCTCAAAACGCAGGTTTGCTGATTTCTTGATGCAATTGTCAGCAACAATCACTTTGTCTTCGTCGTAATCCATTCCAACTATTTCCCTCGTTGGGTTGAAATAATTCAGGAAAACCGACAAATAACCATAACCACAGCCTACATCTACGATGCGTTTACGATTATCAATCAGTCGGTTATAGAAATCGAAATTCTTTCTTTCCATTCCCCACTTGACGCGCACATACCATTCCAGCACCGGGCCTTTCAGCAAGTAGTTCTCCATGATTTTGCGCGTATAGAAAGCAGTCGTAGCATATTCCTTGCGCAGCTCCAACATTTCTTTCCGCATGATCCGAACAGCTCTTTTGGAGAATTCGCTGTACGATTCTTCTTCTGAAGGATACAACCGATCCAAGGGTTTGATGATGATATGTCCCTGGTTGATGATCAGATCGTTTTTCGGGTTTACTTCATGATTCCCTAAAATCAATAACGGCTGAACCGGAAGATTCAATTCTTTGGAAATATAGAAAGCACCTTTGTGGAAACGTTTGATTTCTCCGTCCTTGCTCCGGGTTCCTTCCGGGAAGATCACCAATGAATATCCTTCTCCGACACGTTTTTTGATTTCGTCCAGGTTTCCTTCTGCCCCTTCTTCTGCAAACAAATACCCACCGTAACGGATAAACGGAGCAAAAATCGGGGAATTGTACACCCACTTTTTCACCATGATCACCGTTTTCGGGTGTAGCATCAGAACGGCTAAAATATCCAAGAACGAAGTATGATTTGCGATGATAATACTTGGGTTCTTGTAATCCAATTTCTCCTTATCGACTATTTTTTTCTTTATATGAAACCCTGCATATAAGGTCGATTTCACCAATTTCGAGATAGCATAATTCAAAATTGCCTGCTTGTGAATCCGCTTCATCGGAGTTGGAATCAGGATGAACAGCAAAAGGATATTCAGGATCAAACTTCCGGTGAAGAAATAAAGAAACAGCAGCATGCTGTAAATGAAATAGAAGAAAGTAATCGGTCCGAGGCCTTTTTCTTTCCGGTTCAAAACAAAGAACCGGTAAACGCTTGGCTGAACATACAAAGTAATCAGCATCACCGATCCGATTCCGATCACACTGATTGCTGCAATGGAATGAATGGCGGGGTGTTTTGCAAAAATGAGCGCTCCTGTTCCGATAATCGTTGCAATCCCGGAAAGAATAATTCCCGATTGTGTCGATTTAATGGAGTTTACACCTGTTTTAGCCTGTTGAATCAAACCATCGGTAGTGAAAATACTGAAATCATCGCCCAAACCGAAAATGAAGGTCGCAACAATGATATTGATGAAATTGAACGGAATATCCAGCATACTCGCCAAACCGAGAATCCAGACCCAGGCAAGCACCATCGGGAAAAACGCAAACAAAGTGAGTTCTATACGCCCGTAAACAACCAGGATCGAAAAGAAAACCAACATGGAAGAGAACAGGAACAGGTAATCGAAATCCTGTTTCACCACGCTCAGCATCGATTTTGCCATTTCAGAAATATCGAGCACGAAAACTCCGTCGATTTCCGTCAATTTTTCCTTTACTGCTTCTTGTTTGTTTTTCTTTACCGTAATAGAAGTAACATAGGAATAATGACCGGCATCCTCTGAAACGAACTTGTTCAGACCGATATCGGTTACCAGGCGTTGTCCTTCTTCTTTGTCAAATTCCGGTTTTTCAATCAGTTTAAAGAAAGGCTGGAATCCTTCACCGTTCAAACCGTATTCGGGAGCAAATTCAACAATCTGCTGTTTTACCTGCGGATGTTTCTTCCAGAATCCGGTCCAGTTTTCATCTGATTTTTTCAGCGTCGTATTGGAAGGCAGGTACGGAGAAAGCGAAACAAACTCCGAAATTCCGAATTGTGCTCTCGTAGAAACGAATTCATTGTAAACTGCGTCATTCGCAGTTCGTGCCTTTTCCATCGAATTCGCCGAAGAAAAAACAAACAGCTTTTTATCCGTATTCGGGTTGATGCCCGTATAAAACTTTTCTTTTTGTTTCAGTTCTTCCGTATGGAACGACAGGTTGTTCATGTCCGAATCAAACTCCATTTCAGAAGACTTGTAAAGGAATACCATTGAAACCAATGCAATCAACAAAAAGGAAATTCGAACAAACGATTTTTTTAGTTTGAAACTAAATTTATAATTCACCTCTTTCTCCGATACTTTGATCTTGAAGAACTGCACCAAAACAGGCAGAAACAGCAACGTAAAGAGAACAGATCCTGAAAGTGTTGTGAGGGCAATCAGACCAAAATTTTGCAGCACCACCGAATTCGTAAACAGCAAAGCCGACAAGGCCACAATCGTTGTGAAACTGCCCAGCATCATCGGAGAACTGATTTCCTTCACGGTTTTCACCACCGATCCCAAATGTTTCAGATGCGTGAAGAAATGGAAGGAATAATCGAGTACGATTCCCAGCAAAACGGAAGAAGTTGCCAGTGAAATCGCAGAAATATCCGGATGCAGATAACCTACCAAACCTGCCCCGCTCAGGATTCCGAAGAAACCAGGAAGCAAAAAGTAGAGCGGCGCCAAAATACTTCTGTAATAAAGGATCAGGAGAAGCAGAATAGCGGAAATACTGAACATCGATGTCAGAAAGGCATCAAACTTTACTTGTTTGGCGTTTTCAACTGCCACCTGGAAGGTTCCGAAATAATCGAAGCCCAAATCTTTCTGTTTTGCTTTTTCCTGCTTGAAGTTTTCTAAACGTTTTGCAAACGCTTCCAGCTTTTTGGTGTCTTTCTGGTTCAGCTCAATCGTTCCGAAGAAAAACGCGTACTGTTCATCACGTGAGTAAACAACCCCGTCTTTCACCACATAATTCCCGGAATCGGCACTTGGATTCAATTCTTTCAACCGGCCATAAAACAATCCCAACGGATCATTTGCGGCCAATCTGCTGATGAAAAAGGCATTTGGACCGCTGAGCATATCGGAAGTCCGTTTCAGGGATTTTTTGATGGAATCCGGCTGCAATTTCCCTTCAATTCGTTGGAAATCTTCCGGCTCGAGGCTTCGAAGCGAACTTTTCTGAAGGAAAGCAATCAATGCTCCTTCGTCTACTGTTTTGACAATTTCTATTCCACTCAGCTCTTTCGAAAAGCGCTTTTGCAGATCAGCCTGGAGCTCTTCTAATTTTTCAAGGGTTTGTTCTTCATCTTCCTGGCTCCTAATAGAAAAAACAACCTGCTTGTTCAATTTATTCTTCTGAACGATGCTGTTGAACTTCTTAAATTCTTTGCCTTGCGGGAAAATCGCGTATAAATCCTGGTTGATACGCAATTTTGAAACCCCAAACACCAGGATTGCGGTTACAAGCAGGAAAACAGCCCAAAATACAAATCTTTTCCGGAGAAAAAATTCAACAATTCGCGCGCAAACTTGACCGATCATTTTGTGTTAGTTTCTGGGGGTAGGAGAAATAAAAGTGGACAAAGCTACAAAAATTAGTGATTAGGCAATAGTAATTAGTTGTGAGTCTCTTTTAAAGCAATTTCCACTATACCTGATGGTTATTTATCATTCACCAGTTTTGTCCCGTTTTTATAAGCATTCAGGAGTCTTTCGAATTTAGGTTTATTCCATTTTTTCAGGATAATCAGTGACGCATTGAATGCTGTTTTCACCGCAATCGGAACACCACCGCCCAGTTCAGCCCATTGTCCGCCGATAATTAAATTCTTAATCGGTGTGCGGTAATGTGCAATTTTACTTTGCATGTTTTTCTTTCCCGGCCGCGTTCCCATCATCGAACCGTTTTTGTTTCCGGTGTAACGATAGTAAGTTACCGGAGTTGCAACTTCGTAAAATAAAATATGTTTCCGCAAATCCGGACACATTTTCTCCGAAACGCGATCCAGGATTACCTGTGCAAATTCCTCTTTCAATTTTTTATAGGCTTCCGTGCGCACAAAATCACCTTTTGCATTCTTTTCCGTCTGCCAGTTATTCATGTAGTCCATCCAGGCCGGAACATATAAGGTAAGCGTTCCTTTTCCTTCCGGGCTCAGGGTATGATCGCGAACCGTCGGAGCCAAAACCGAAATTGCCGATTTGTGCGGATCTCCGGAACTGTGTTCATCCCGCGTGCTGGATTCTTCACAAATCAAAGTCAGCTCGTGTCCGAAGCCCAAATCTTCCGCCGGGCAATCCAAGGCAACCGAAATCGTTACCGAAGAACTATACATTTCGGAGTCGTTGAGTGTTTCAAAGAATTTCGGCGGAACAAACTCCGGTGGAACCAATTTGCGGTACAATAAATCCACATCGCAGGCCGCGATGACATATTTGGTCTTCACGAGGTATTCTTTTCCGCGTTTTTTATACCGGACTCCTGAAACCAGGTCGGAATCAAATTCAAATCCAATGACTTCGGAACTCAAACGGATTTCAGACTTTTCAGCATCCGCTTGTTTTTCCAACCACGCAGGAATCACCTGGCTTCCGCCGATCGGAGGATTCTGGTAATCGGAATTGTATGCCCAGGCAATCGGGAAAATGCAGGAAAGCAAATCTCTTTCCGTACAAAACAATTCCTGCAGCTTCGGATCTTTGAAAAACTTACTCAATCCTTTTTTCACATCCGCCCCGCCAACTGCATACGGAATTAACGGATAAATAATTCCCAGCTGTTTCATCCGGAAAAACGGAATTTCCAGACTGGATTTTGTTTCCACCGATTGAAAAAACTCCGTAAAGCGCAAAGAAACCTTCGCAATTCGCTTGGCAACTTTGAAAAAACGTTCGATTCCTTCTTTTTCATGCGGGAAATCCTGGATCAACTGATTTTTCAATTCATCCGGGTTATCAGTCAGCAAGTAATCGTGATGATTGGAAATGTGGCGCTGAATGCGTTTCATGGGTTGCGGCTTCGGAAAATCTTCCCCGAGCATTTTAAAAACCCGTGTCACGGTTCCCACTTCATTGTACTGATTCAGCCAGTGAATTGCCGTGTCGAAAACAAAATCTTTCCGTTCAAAACCTTGCAAATAGCCTCCGATCAGGTAGTGTTTTTCCAGTACAAGCACTTTCATTCCTGATCTTGATAGCAAGGCCGCCGCGAGTAAACCGCTTACTCCCGAACCAATGATGGTAACGTCAAATTCTTCGTTCATTTCGACTTCAAAATTAATGAAATAGCGCTTCATGTCAGTGTTGATTTCAGATTTTAGCTGATAACGGTTTCCTAAGATTTCACAATCATTCGTGAAACTATTTTTTTTTCTAACTTTGATGCCACATTTTGAAAACCTTAATCGAACAGAAATAACATTACAAAAACCCAAATTCGGAATATAGATTAAACCTATGAAAGCATTAAATTCTTTGTACGAGGCTCAAAAAATTGCCTTTAGCCCATTCGTGTTCCAAACTGTATATACGATGTCCAGCCTTGGAATCATGGATGAACTTTATGAGGAAAGAGAAGGTCTCACCATTGAAGAAATTGCAAAACGAAAAAACATCAGCGAATACGGTGTGCGGGTTTTGGTTGAAATGGCAAAAATCGCGGACGTTCTGGAATTAAACGGCGATAAATATACCTTATCTAAAATTGGTTATTTCCTGACACGTGACGAAATGACGAAAGTAAACATGATGTTTACGCAAGACATCTGTTACAAAGGTTTGTTTCACCTGAAAGATTCCATTTTAAACGGAAAACCGGAAGGGTTGAAAGAAATTGGTCCGTGGAACACGATTTACGAAGGTCTTTCCCTCTTACCGGAACCTTTGAAAACATCCTGGTTCGAATTTGATCATCATTACTCGGACAATTCATTCGGTGAAGCATTGAAAATCATTTTTCAGCACAACCCGAAACACATTTACGATATCGGCGGAAACACCGGAAAATGGGCAATTGCAAGTACGCAGCACGACCCGAATGTACGTGTAAGTATCTTTGATCTGGCGGTACAATTGAAAGTAGCGCAAGCAAACATCGAAGCCATTCCGGAAATCAGAGACCGCGTTGACTTCAATGAACGCGATATGCTGGATCCGAATTCGGAAATACCTGCCGGAGCAGACGTTTACTGGATGAGCCAGTTCCTGGATTGTTTCAGCGAAAAAGAAATCGAAGCAATCTTGTTGAAAATCAAGAAAAACATGAAACCGGACGCAACGATTTTCATCATGGAAACTTTCATTGATGATCAGCGCTTCCCGGCTGCAGAATTCAGCTTAATTGCGACTTCACTTTATTTCACCGCAATGGCAAACGGAAACAGTAAAATGTATTCTTCTTCCGCCATGAAATACATCGTCGAAAAAGCAGGATTTGAAACCATTCAGGAGCATAGATTGCACCTGGATCGTTTCCACACCATTCTTGAAGTTAAATTACCGAAATAGTTATTCTCTCCTCCCGATAATACATGAACAAACTCGATTTAAAGCAAATAGAAGCTTTCAGCCTTGAAAAAAAGGAATACATCATTTCTGACGACGTTCGCCAGGAACTGGAAAAGTCCTTTTCCTTTTTACAGGATTTTTCAAGCGACAAAATTATATACGGAATCAACACCGGATTCGGGCCGATGGCTCAATTCAAAATTGACGAAGACAAATTAAACCAATTGCAGTACAACCTGATCCGAAGCCATTCTTCCGGAACAGGAAATGTATTGGATGCGGAGTCCGCAAGAGCAGTTGTTTTATCCCGCTTAACGAACTTCATGCAGGGAAACTCGGGTGTGAGTTACGGAGTGATCGAAAAACTGGTTCAGTTCCTGAATCACGACATTATTCCTGAAATTTACGAACACGGAGGAGTTGGAGCAAGCGGTGATTTGGTTCAGTTGGCTCATTTGGCTTTGAACCTGATCGGCGAAGGATATGTGTACATCAACGGTGAACGCAGAAAAACAGCTGAAGTATTGGCTGAAAAAAATATCGCGCCTTTAAAAGTAAAACTGCGCGACGGATTGGGATTGATGAACGGAACTTCCTGCATGTCAGGAATCGGTGCCGTGAACCTGATTTACGCTTACCGTTTATTGGATTGGGCGATTGCTTCTTCTACCATGATCAATGAAATCGTTGAAGCATATGACGATTCGTTCTCAGTTGGTTTGAATGAAGTGAAATTACACGCAGGTCAGCATGCGATTGCAAAATCTATGCGTGATTTCCTGAAAGACAGTACTTTGATCAAAAAACGTGAAGAACTTTTCACCGATGATAAAGTTGCTGAAACAACTGAGTTCAAAAAGAAAATCCAGGAATATTATTCGATTCGCTGTATTCCGCAAATCCTTGGTCCGGTAAAAGACACCCTGGATTTTGCGAAAGCAATTGTCGAAAACGAGATCAATTCTACGAATGACAACCCGGTTGTGAGTTTGGATCGCGGAAATGTATTCCACGGAGGAAACTTCCACGGAGACTACGTTTCTTTGGAAATGGACAAAATCAAATTGGTGATTACCAAATTGACCATGTTGGCAGAACGCCAGTTGAATTTCATCCTGAACAGTAAGATCAACGGGCTTTTCCCTCCGTTCTTAAATACGCAGACACTTGGTTTGAACTTCGGAATCCAGGGAATGCAGTTTACGGCAACTTCCACGACAGCTGAAAGCCAGATGCTTTCCAATTCGATGTACGTTCACAGTATTTCCAACAACAACGACAACCAGGATATCGTGAGTATGGGAACCAACAGTGCGGTGATCACGAAGAAAGTAATCGAAAACGGTTTCCAGGTAATGGCCATCCACATGATGTCTGTTTGCCAGGCAATTGATTTACTGGAAGAAACCAAGAAAAACAAACTTTCTTCGAAGACGAAAGAAATTTATGCTCAAATTCGCGCCGTGGCTCCGACTATCAACGAGGATGTTCCACAATTTGAAGCAATTAGAAATATTACGAATACCCTTAAGCAAACAACTCTTAACCTATGAAATGTGCTTTAGTAACAGGTGCATCCCGCGGAATCGGACGTGCAATTGCCCTTCAATTGGCTCAGGATCTGAACCTGCATATTCTGATCAATTATGCATCAAATAAAGCTGCAGCGGAAGAAACACTGAATTTGATCAAGCAAGCAGGCGGAAGCGGAGAATTGCTTCATTTCGATGTGAAAGACGGTGCTTTGGTAAAAGAGACGATTGAAAACTGGTATTCCAATAACCCGGAAGGAATTATTCACGTGTTGGTAAACAACGCCGGAATTACGAAAGATAACTTGTTCCCATGGGTAACGGAAGATGATTGGGATGCTGTTTTGAACACTTCGCTGAAAGGAATGTACAACTGTACACAAGCAATTATTCAACGGATGTTAAGACAACGCAGCGGACGCATCATCAACATCGCTTCATTGAGCGGCTTGAAAGGTGTTCCCGGACAAACCAATTATTCAGCCGCCAAAGGTGGCATGATTGCTGCAACAAAGGCACTTTCGCAAGAGATCGCTAAACGGAATATTACGGTAAATGCAATCGCTCCGGGATTCATTGAGTCGGACATGACTAGTGACCTGGATATGAATGAATTAAAACGCATGGTTCCTGCCAATCGCTTTGGAAAAGTGGAGGAAGTAGCGTATCTTGCGAGTTTTTTAGCGTCTGAGAAGGCTGCTTATATTACAGGAGAGGTGATTAATATTAACGGAGGAATTTACGCTTAACAATGGAACATCGTGTAGTAATTACTGGAATTGGTGCTTACTCGTGCCTGGGTGAGAACCTGGACACAGTTCTGGAATCATTGCGTCTTGGGCGCAGTGGTGTTATTTACGATGAAGAGCGTAAAGAATTCGGATACCGTTCATGTTTCACAGGAATGGTTGCAGAACCGGACCTGAATCCATTTTTATCGCGTCGTCAGCGAATCGGAATGCACCAACCGGCGCGTTACGCATTCATGTCGACCAAAGAAGCGATGGAAGGTTCCGGACTGGATGCGGATTTCCTCGACAAAACAGAAACCGGAATCATTTTCGGAAATGACTCTACAGCCGGTGCTGTGGTTGACACGATTGACAGAGTGCGCTTGAAAAAGAACACCACTTTGATCGGAAGCGGAGATATTTTCCAGAACATGAACTCTACGGTCAACATGAACCTTTCAACGATTTATAAGTTGAAAGGAATGAACTTTACCATTTCTGCGGCTTGTTCTTCCGGTTCTCATTCCATCGGGATGGGCTATTTGCTGATCAAACAAGGTTTGCAGGAACGGGTTGTTTGCGGTGGAGCACAGGAAATCAATGTCTACGCCATGAGCAGTTTTGACGGATTGGGAGCTTTTTCCGTTCGTGATGATCATGCTTCTAAAGCAAGCCGCCCTTTCGACAGAGATCGTGACGGTTTGGTTCCTTCTGGCGGAGCAGCAACCGTGATTATCGAATCATTGGAATCTGCTTTGAAAAGAAATGCCCCGATTTACGGTGAAATCGTTGGTTTTGGTTTCTCTTCAAACGGAGATCATATTTCCAACCCAAATTTTGACGGCCAGTTCAGATCCTTGAACATGGCTTTGAAACAAGCAAATTTAACGCCTGCAGATATCGACTATGTGAATGCGCATGCTACTTCCACACCGATCGGTGATTCAACGGAAGCAGAAGCCATTGCCAGCGTTCTGGGTTCCAAAGTTCCTGTAAGTTCTACCAAAAGTATGACCGGGCACGAATGCTGGATGGCGGGAGCCAGTGAAATCGTTTATTCTTTGTTGATGATGAACAATGATTTCGTGGCACCAAATATCAATTTTGAAAATCCGGACGAACATTCGGCAAAAATCAATATCATTCCAAATTACATGGAGCACAAAATCGATTGCTTTTTGTCCAATTCATTCGGATTCGGAGGAACAAATTCCTCCCTGATTATTAAAAAGTTTAAAAAATAGGTGAACCCCACAATTATATGAAAAGAGAAGACATCATTCTTACAACAAAACAATTCTTATCCGAAGAATTTGAGGTTGATGCTACATTAATTTTACCTGAAAACAACCTGCAACAAACCTTAGACCTGGATAGTTTGGACTATGTAGATTTAGTAGTTGTGATTGAGGAAAATTTAGGAATCAAGCCAACGGCAGACGATTTCAAAAGTATTGAGACTTTCAGCGATTTCTACGATTTAGTTGAACAACGTTTGAACGCTTAAGGGCGAATGGAACAAAAATGGGACGGAAAAACCCGGGGCTCGCTTTGGGGGTATAAGTTTTTTATCTACTCTATTCGATTCTTAGGAGTCCGTTTTGCTTACTTCTTTTGCATCGGTGTTTCCGGCTATTTTCTCCTTTTTTCAAGAAAACCCAGAAAAGCACTTGTTTCGTTTTATCAAAAAGGATTTCATTATACCAAATGGCAAGCCATTAAAGCAACTGCCCGGAATTTGTATTTATTCGGACAGACGCTGATCGACAGAATTGCTTTAAAAACGCCACGTAAAAAAATCTTTACTTTTCGCTTCAACAACGAAGAAGCATTGGTCAAAATGAATGCTGAAGGAAAGGGAGGTTTTCTCTTCTCCGCTCATTTGGGAAACTGGGAAAATGCAGGAAATTTGCTTAGTGAACGAATTACCTTGAAGATCAATATCCTGATGCTGGATGCGGAGGTTCAAAAGATCAAAGCTTATGTGGAAGACGCTGCCGGGAAATCGCAATACAAGCTAATCCCGATTAAAGATGATTTGTCTCACCTCATCCTGATTCACCAGGCTTTGAAACGCAATGAGCTGATCGCGCTGCATGCCGACAGAACCACACCAGGTCAGAAAAACTTTAAATTGCCCTTTTTGAACGGCATAGCGGAATTTCCGGCCGGACCGTTTATTATGGCACATAAATTCAAAGTTCCGCTTACCTTTGTATACGCAGTAAAATCAGGAAGTACTCATTACGAATTAAGTGCAACAAATCCGATGACGGAATTCGAGTCTCCTGAGAAGGTTGCGGAAGCGTATGTCAGACATTTGGAAGAACAGGTAAAAGCCAGTCCGACCCAATGGTTTAACTTTTTTGATTATTATGTTGATTAACAAAGAAAATATATCGTCGATTATTCCGCAAAAGGCTCCTTTTGTGATGATTGATGCTCTTTTGAATGCCGATCAAACCGGCTTTCAAAGCAATTTCACCATTGCTTCGGATAACCTGTTCCTGGAAAACGGTATCTTATCCGAATCGGCACTGATCGAAAACATTGCCCAAACCTGCGCTGCAGGATTCGGTTATCTGAACAGCCTGGAAGAAGACGGTGAACCGAAAATCGGGTTTATCGGGGCAGTTACACAGGTTCAGATTTCGAATGTTGCAAAACTGAACGACCAGATCGAAACTTCCGTTCAGATTCTGAGTACTTTCGATACAATTCACCTGATTGAAGGAACCGCAACATCCAACGGAGAAGTACTTTTGAGTTGTCAAATGAAAATCGTTCTGGCATGAAAGTTCTGAAATCATCCATTCTGATTCCTGTTCGCTTCAGCGAAACGGACGCAATGGGTGTTGTGTGGCATGGAAATTACCTGAAGTTTTTCGAAGACGCCCGCGAACAATTCGGGAAAGATTATGGGATCGAATACCTGGATGTTCACGCTCAAGGTTACTTTATTCCGATCGTAAAATCCGAAATTTCACACAAAGCTTCCATTTTTTACGGAGAATCCGCTTTGGTAAACGTGATTTTGGAACAGCACGATTCTGCCAAGATCGTATTTCGTTACGAAGTAATCAATAACGCAACAAAACAAATTGCTGCAACCGGAATGACCATGCAGGTATTTATGTTCACTTCCGACAGAACCTTGGAATTGATCAAACCTGAATTTTACCGCATTTGGGAAGAAAAGCAAAACTGGATTGATGGATAAATCCGTTTACATACAATACCTTTCGTTGGTTACACCGCTTGGAAACACGGTCGAACAGCATTTGGAAGCTTTCAAAAACGGAGTTTCCGGAATCCGCATGTTCGAAAAATCAGGTTTTCAGAACAGCACGCTTCTCCTGGCAAAAAGAACAGAAATCGAAACAAACCGTTACGACAACCTGCTTCGCGAAGCTTTGGAGAAAATTCCCTTGACGCTTCCGGAAAATTCACGGGAAAGAACAGCTGTGATCGTCAGTTCTACCAAAGGAAATCTGGATTTATTACCGGAAGATACGTTTTCAAGTACGCAAACAATTATCCGCGAATTCTTCCCGGGATCGCCTGTTTTCATTATCTCAAACGCGTGTATTTCCGGGGTTATCGCGATCAATACCGCAGCAGATTATTTATTGGCAGATAAATTCGACCAGGTACTTGTGATCGGGATTGATGCTGTTTCGGAATTCGTTTCCTATGGTTTTCAAAGTTTGTTTGCATTGAGCAATGAAGCCTGCAAACCATTCGATAAAGAAAGAAACGGAACCACTTTGGGCGAAGGGTGTGGCATTGTCCTGGTTTCCAATGAGAAAATGCACGACCACGCTGTTTTGTACAAAGGCGGTTCGTCTTCCAACGATGCCAATCACATTTCCGGCCCGTCGCGTACGGGAGAAGGTTTGGTCCGATCCATTGAAAAAACATTGAAACGAAGCGGCTTGACCGCAACAGATATTGATTTCATTTCAGCGCATGGAACAGCTACTGTTTTCAACGATGAAATGGAAAGCATTGCTTTCGGAAGAACGCAACTCGACCGGGTTCCGCTCAACAGTATGAAAGGATATTTCGGTCATACGCTCGGAGCAGCCGGAATTTTGGAAACGATTATGAGTATTGTTTCCATGGAGCAAAATCTCCTGTTCCCGAACTTAGGTTTTAAAGAAACGGGAACTTCCGTGCCTTTAAACATTGTGCAGGAAGTGATTTCCAAAGAATTGAAAACCGTACTCAAAACAGCTTCCGGCTTCGGTGGCGGAAATGCAAGTTTAATCTTACAAAAGGAAGGATGAAGATATTAGCACATAGCTACGTTTGTCCGGATGGAACGTTTCTGAACGGAAAGTTGGTTTTTGATACCAAATCCGAAGAGAATCCGTTCAAAGTAGCTTATCAGCAATTGGGTGCGGAATATCCCAAGTTCTACAAGATGGATGTCTTGTCGAAAATGGCATTCATCGGAACAGAAATCCTGCTTCCGTTTTTCCCGAAAGAAGCTGATTTGGAAAATGACCTGCTGTTGCTTTTTGCAAATACTTCTGCGAGTCAATATACCGACAATCTTTTCGTAGATTCTTACGAAAAACTCAACAATCCGAGTCCGTCTTTATTCGTGTATACCTTGCCGAATATCGTAACGGGCGAATTGTGCATCCGCAATAAGTGGTACGGCGAAAACTGTTTTTTCATCGAAGAGCAGTTCAATGCAGCAAACTTTACGGAACTGGCTCAGATCGGATTTAATAAAGGAAATGCGCTTTGTCTTTGCGGATGGGTAGAAGCAAAAACGACCGGCGAACAAGAATGTTTCCTATTTTTGCTTTCTCCTTCTGACGAGACAACCCATTCAACCGAAATCGAACTTTCAACTCTAATTAAACAATATAGAAATGAGTGATTTAAAAGAAAACCTGAAGGCTCAAATCATTGAGCAGCTCAATCTGGAAGATTTAACTCCGGCAGACATTCAAGACGATGCTCCTTTGTTCGGAGACCAGGGACTTGGATTGGATTCCATCGACGCATTGGAATTCATCGTGCTTCTGGATTCCAACTACGGAATTAAAATCGCAGATCCGAACCAGGGAAAAGAAATTTTTCAATCCGTAAATACCTTGGCGGATTACATCGCTAAAAATCAATAAATGCGCATTTACGTTACTGGATACGGTGTTATTTCTTCTATCGGTGAAAACGTAGAAGAAACCTTGCATGCCCTGCGTTCTGAAAAGACGGGAATCAAGCAGGGGCAAAAAACCTACACAGAACGATTTAAGGTCGGAGAAATCCGATGGACAAATTCCGAGTTGATCGAACGTTTTTCGTTGACTCAGAATGCATCGCGGACAGCTTTGCTTGGAATGATTGCCGCAAAAGAAGCGTTTCAGGGTCACGAATTGTCAGCCGAATTGAAAACCGGGTTGATTTCCGGAACATCAGTCGGCGGAATGGATGTCAGTGAAATCGCTTACAAAGACTTCCTGAATGGCGAAAAAGACAATTTGGAAGTTTACAGGAATCACCCGAGCGGAACAACCAGCGAACAAATTGCCAGGGAGTTGGGAATTGACGGATATGTCAATACGATTTCCACGGCTTGTTCTTCTGCGGCCAATTCCATCATGCTGGGAGCAAGAATGCTCTTGAGCGGACAATTGGATCGCGCGGTAGTTGGCGGAACGGACGGCCTTTCGCAGTTCACCATTTCCGGTTTTCGTTCCTTAATGATCTTTGACGACGAATGGTGCAGACCTTTTGATGAAACCCGCAAAGGATTGAATCTCGGAGAAGGCGCAGGATTCCTGGTTTTGGAAACCGAAGAAACCATCAAAAAAACAGGTAAAAAACCATTGGCTGTTCTTTCCGGATGGAGCAATGCTTCGGATGCGTATCATCAAACTGCTTCTTCACCGGAAGGTTTGGGAGCAACTTTATCGATGAAAGGCGCTTTGAAAATTGCCGGTTTGAACCCGGAAGACATTGATTACATCAATGCACACGGAACAGCGACTCCGAACAACGATTTATCCGAATCTCACGGAATTAAGAACGTTTTCGGAAATACCATTCCGCCTTTCAGTTCCACGAAAGCGTATACGGGTCACACCTTAGCTGCTTCGGGAGGAATTGAAGCCGTTTTCGGAATTTTAGCATTGAACAACGGAAGTTTACTTCCGAACCTGAATTTCAAACAAGCGATTGAAGAAACAGGACTCGTTCCGGTGAAAAACTATTCGGAAGGAAACAAAGTCAAGCATATTCTCTCCAATTCCTTTGGTTTTGGGGGAAACAACTCAACGATTATCTTAAGCAAGGTTTAGCATGTATTTCATTCAACATATCGAATCAATTACGCACCAGGATTCTTTTCAGAAGCAAAACCTGTGGAAGGAATTGAAACCCTTGAATTCCGATCATGCTTTAATATCTCCGGAGTACAAAGCGTATATTCCCGTTGCTGCACTCAGACGACTGAGCACGATTTTGCGCATGGGAATTGCCGCTTCGAAAGAATGCCAGGAAAAAACGGCGCTTGAATTCGATTCGATTTCTGTGGGAACAGCTTTGGGTTGTTTGACGGATACTGAAAAATTCCTTGTGACGATCAATACGGTCAGCGGAGATATTCTTTCTCCAACCGCTTTTATACAAAGTACGCACAATACCATTTCAGGTCAGATTTCCCTGGATTTGAAGAACCACGCATACAACATGACGCATACGCAAAATGCCATTTCGTTTGAAGTTGCGTTGATGGACGGTCTTTTGTGTGTTGATGAAGGAAAAAAATCCGTGCTTGTCGGAGCAGCTGACGAAGCGATTCCGTTTTTGGAACGACTGCGCGGCTCCTTGATCCAAACAGACTTTCCCCTTACTTCCGGAGCAAGTTTCGGAGTGATCTCTTCGGATAAAAATCAATCCATTGCTCATGTTCAGGCGTGTGAAGTCATTTTATCTTCTGAAAACCCGGAGCAAACCATTGCAGACTTTTTAAAGAAGCATGCACTCCAATTATCCGATTTGGACTTGATCCTGGAAGCAAATAACACATTGGCAGCAACAGGACCGAAACACATTAATTTCCTTTCTTATTCGGGATATTATCAAAGTGCTTCCGCTTTTGCATTCCATTTGGCACACGATTGGTTCATCGAAGAGGCTTCAGCCAAAAAAGTATTGATTGTAAACAACCTCGAATCCGGTAAACTGGGATTAACTCTTTTAAGCAGCAATGAAGCATAAACTCAATATTGCTGTTGGGTGTCTTTCGCTTCTGATCTGTTTCCTGTTTTTTCGCGAAAGTCCGTACTTCTGGACCATCGTCATTTCCATTGTCGTCTTATTCAACCTGATTCTTGCTTTCGGAATCCTGTTTCTCCGTTTCGAATATTTTTATCCGGCGGTTTACAAAAATTCCGCACAAGAAGTCATTCTTACTTTTGATGACGGTCCTGATCCTCTTCACACAACCCGGGTTCTGGATATTCTCCGGAAATACGAGATCAAAGCCCTGTTTTTTGTCATCGGGAAAAAAGCAACGGAACACCCGGAATTGATCCGGCGCATGCTCAACGAAGGGCACGAAATCGGGAATCATACACAAAACCACCCGATCTTTTTCGCTATGTATAGCCGGAAAAAAATTGCAGCCGAGATCGATGAAGCAGCGAAAAACCTGGAGGCACTCACAGGAAAAGAAATTCCGCTTTTCCGTCCGCCGATCGGATATATGAATCCGAGTATTGCAAGTCAGCTCAAAAAGCGAAAGCTGAACGTGGTGGGCTGGAATGTACGCTCGTACGATTCTTTCAAAAACGAAGAACAATTACTCACGCGGCTCATCCGTCTGACCAAAAAAGGAAGCATTGTTTTAATGCACGATAATTTAGCACATACTTCTGAAGTTTTGGAAGCATATATTCAACGCGCGCAATCGAATGGTATTATCTTTGCGAAGCAAGAACAACTGAAAACATTCATTCATGAAATTCATCACTAGTTTCCTTCTTTTTCTGGCGATCTCCGGCGCTTCTTTCGCGCAGGAATACACCAAACTTTCCGATCCGAAGGCTTGCAAAGCGGCTTTGGAGAAACAACACAAGGAAACGAAATCCATTCAGTCCGATTTTTCGGAAACATCCTCTTCTTCCCTGTTGAGTACTCCGCAAAAAGGATCGGGAAAAATGTGGTACAAGAAAGAAGACAAAATCCGCTGGGAGAAAACCAAGCCCGAAAGCCAGATTATCCTGATCAACGGTAAAACGGTGAAACTACAGGAAAAAGGCAAAGAAGTGAGCAGCGCATCTTCCAAAATGGTGGTGAAAAAGATTCAGCAACTGATGGTGCAGATGATGACAGGAGATTTCCTGAATGAAAAAGATTTCAAAATTTCGTATTACGAAAGCAAAACGAATTATAAATTGATTTTAACGCCCAAAAGCGATAAAATGAAACGCTATGTTGCGGAAATTTCATTGATCTTCGGGAAAGAAGGGCTCTTATTGAAAGAGTTGACCATGAAGCAAAATGAAACCGATAAATTGGTATACAGTTTTACCAATATGCAGCAAAACGGAACGATTAACGACAGCAAATTCACGACATTCTGATGATACTAAAAGACAGTTTTTACCGCATAAACGCATTGAATTTTGAGGAAAACGTATTGGAAGCTCAAATTTCAATCGATCCGAAACACGCTATTTTTGACGGTCACTTTCCGGGAAATCCGGTAACACCGGGAGTTGTTCAGCTGGAAATGATCAAAGAAATCCTGGGAACGCATTTCAACAAAACCATTCAGTTGAAGACACTTGCAACGAGTAAATTCCTGGCGGTTCTGAACCCGGTAAATACTCCGGATGCAACTTTGAAGATGACGATTACAGAACAGGAAGATCAAAGTTTGAAAGTTTCCGGGCAAATCAGTACTTCAGAAGGAGTTTGTTTGAAATTCTCAGGGATTTACCAATAAAAATAGCTAATCCGGTTTTTTGAACCGCATAGCAACATAGGGCACATAGTTTTTGTATAAGGTATTGTGTAATAGGGACAAAAATGCGTCTATCACCAGCAAAATCCTCTATGTTTTCTATGTACCTATGTGGTTTTAGGTTCCTTACGGAACAATTTCAACAAGCCAAAGCTCACCAAAAAAGAAACTGCAAACGCAATCACAGCGAATACGCATGCTCCGACTGCATAATGATACGCATTGGCTTTTACGGCTTCCAAGCTTAAATCTGCCAATTGTGAAACATTCGTTTCGCCATTCAGGAACAACTGTCCGCTCAGGAAACTTCCGTAAATAATGAACGGAATCATGGGCGGAATGGAAATATTTGCAGCCGCAATAAACAATACTTTATTCATCCGGAACAAAACCGCCAGCGGAATTCCGACCAACAATTGAAATCCCCAGATCGGGACAATTCCCATAAACACTCCGAAACCGATAGAAAGAGCTTTCTTGAAGTTCGATTCCTCGGGTTTGATCGCTTCGTGCTTGATTACATTCCACGTTTGGACGGAAAAGAATTTTCTCGGGTAATACCAGATCAGAGCCGTTAGCACCAAAACCGTATTCAAAATGCTGATTCGCGTAAAATCGCGAGCCGGACGGAAATGAGAAACGCGTTCATTCGGATCGTATTTCACCCGAATCGGAACGGCAACAAAAGGAACAAAACGCCACGCGAGTTTCACGATTACTTCTATTTCCAGTTCGAATTTATTGGTGAACAACCAGATTTTCTTCATTGGTTTCAGCGGATAAATCCGGAAACCTGTTTGTGTATCGGGCAGGGTAATCCAGGTTTCTACCTTGAACCAGAAATTGGAAAACTTGTTTCCGAACGAACTTTTTTGCGGCACTCCTTCCTGTGCCATATTCCGTGAACCCATAATCACGGCTCCGGGATTCAGAACAGCCTGTTCTATCAACAAAGGAATATCACTCGGATAATGTTGTCCGTCGGAATCGATTGTCAGCGCATTTTCGTATCCTTTTTCCTGCGCAAACTTAAATGCCTTACGGAGCGAATAGCCTTTCCCCCTGTTCGGCTCGTTTACCAGTATCGTTACCTGCGATTCGAATTGTTTCAGAATTTCTGCCGTGGAATCTGTCGATCCGTCATTCACAATGATCACATCTTCAGCCGGAACGAATTCAAGCACCTCCCGAACGACACGTTCCAATGTACGCTCGTTGTTGTAGGTGGGAATAATTACACAACCGGAAATACGGTTTATCGATGCCTGACTTGATTCCATGAACGGCAAAACTAATGATAAGTTTAAAAGAATCGAATATTAAATGTGGAATGATTCTTGTTCCAAATGGCACAAAAAGTAGTTTTGAAACAAAACCTTGCTAAATTTGTACTGGTCGAAAAGAATTCTTTTTACCAAGACCCCAATTAACTATGGCACAGAACATCTTAGTTATACATTATTCTCAGTCCGGACAGCTTACAGAAATTCTTCAAAATTTCTGCAAACCTTTCGTTGACAGCACAATAGAATGGGTAAAAGTTGAACCGGTTACTCCTTTTCCATTTCCATGGAACGGAGCTGCGTTCTTTGACGCTATGCCCGAAACTGTTCTGGAAAGACCGATTCCGATTAAGGAATTGCAGTTTTCCCGGGATCAGTATGACCTGATTATTTTCGGGTACCAGCCATGGTTTTTATCCCCCTCTTTACCAGCATCTTCCATTTTACAGGATGAGGCGTTCCGTAAATTGATGAAAGACACCCCGATTGTTTCCGTATTAGGTTGCAGAAACATGTGGATCAATTCCCAGGAGGCGGTGAAAAAGCAAATTGCTTCTGCAGGAGGGAAACTGATCGGAAATGTTCCGTTAATTGATAAAACAAGTAACCTGGTGAGTGTTGTGACCATTCTTCATTGGATGCTTACGGGTCAAAAAACCAAAAAATGGGGTATTTTCCCGAAACCGGGCGTTTCCGATGAAGACATTGAAAATGTGAGTCAATTCGGGGAATTACTGAAGAACAAACTAGAAACCAAACAAGAAGACACCTTCCAGGATGCATTGATTGCAAAAGGTGGTGTTCTTATCCCAATATCCATTTTATTCATTGAATCCAGAGCTAAAAAGCTTTTTTTAATTTGGGCGAACCTGATTATCAAGAAGACAGAGAAAGGCGGAAACCGGAAATTCTGGGTGAACTTCTTCAAATATTATTTGATTTTCGCTTTATTTATCGTTTCACCAATAGTTTTAACGATATATCATATCTTTGTACGCCCCTTTACAGGAAGACATATTAAACGCGAATTAGCATATTACAGAGGCACTCAATTGAGATAAAGAATGAGTTTGAAGGAAGTATATATTACACGTACGGCATCTTTTTTACCGAATAATCCTGTTTCAAATGATGAAATGGAGGATTACCTGGGCTTAATTAATGACCGCGCATCCAAATCACGAAGAATCGTTTTGCGTAATAACGGGATCAAGAGCCGTCATTATGCCATTGATAAAAATGGTCAGGCAACCCATACCAATTCACAAATGGTTGCACTTGCAATCCGCAAGTTGTTCGAAAACAATCCTGAGGAGATCAAGGAATTGGATCTGATCAGCTGTGGAACTTCTTCTCCGGAACAAATGATGCCGTCTCACGGTGTGATGGTTCACGGATGGTTACCTGAATCAGGAAACATTGAAGTGGTTTCTCCTTCGGGTGTTTGCTGCTCCGGAATGCACGCGATGAAGTATGCATACATGTCTATTTTATCGGGAATGAGTAAAAAGGCAGTTTCGTCAGGTTCCGAACGTTTGTCACGCGTTTTGCGTTCCGATCAGTTCGAACTGGAAATTCAGCGCTTGATTGAATTGGAGGAAAATCCGTTCATTTCTTTCGACAAAGATTTCCTGCGTTGGATGCTTTCTGACGGTGCCGGAGTTTTCATGTTGGAAGATCAGAAGAGCAAAGACGGTATTTCGTTGCGCATTGATTGGATGGAAGGTATTTCTTTCGCCAACCAGATTGAAGCGTGTATGTATATGGCTTCCGAAAAGAATCCGGACGGAACGTTGAAAAGCTACATGGATTTTGAACCGCAGGATATGATTGCGAAATCAGTCATGAGCATCAAACAGGATGTGAAATTGCTGGATCAGCACATCGTGAAGCTTGGATTCAAAAAAATGTACGATACCCTGACAGAAAAAGGGATCAAAAAAGAAGATGTTACCTGGTTCCTGCCACATATGTCGAGCTATTTCTTCGCAGATAAAATCTACGATGAATTAGTTACATATGATTACGAAATTCCAAAAGAGCGTTGGTTTACCAACCTGGAAACACGTGGAAACGTAGGTGCCGGATCTATTTACCTGATGGTGGATGAATTGTTCAACAGCGGTAAATTGAAAGTGGGAGACACGATCCTGCTTGCGGTTCCTGAAAGTTCCAGATTTTCATACGTTTTTGCCTACTTAACTGTTTGCTAAATGAAAAAGTCCGAAGTTCCTCAAGATAAAAGTGCTCTTGAACATTTCACAAGAGAAGTTTGTTATGTAAAGAACGAAGAAGGACATTACGATACAGAATTAAGTACCGGCTGGGAAACCAAAAAAGTAGCTTTGGATGAAGCCTGGAAGGAAATCGAACGAAGAACTTCCGATGCAAAAGAGAAAATCAAAAACGGCGAAGCGAGTCCGATTCTTTTCTTCATGGAGGAGAAACTCATGGATCTGACTGTTTTATCCGGCTACACAGGCATTTGGAAATTCCGGATCAAACGGCATTTGAAGCCCGGCCCATTTAAAAAATTAAACGACGCTGTTCTTAAACGATATGCGGACGCGTTTGAAATTTCCGTTAACGAACTCAAAAACTTCAAAGCTTAGTGTCAGAATTTATTCATCACCAAACAGCGCATTGTGAAAATGGCGTAACAGTAAGTCTGTTAAAGCACCAAGGTGTTGATTTCATTTCAGAGCCTTTGGCTTTCGGAATGGGTTCCGGATTATTCTATATTCACATTCCGTTCATGACCGTGAATAATGGTCCGGCTATTTCGTTCAGAACGATGCCCGGAGCCATTTTCAAACGCACATGTAAAGCATTGGGTGTAAAGGTTGAGCGCAAAAAATTCAAAGATTCAAAAGACGCGATGGCGTTTTTGGATTCCAAACTGGCTGAAGGGGTTCAGGTCGGATGCCAGGTGGGTGTTTTCCACCTGCCTTATTTCCCGAAAGAATACCGTTTTCACTTCAATGCACACAACCTGATTGTTTTCGGGAAAGAAGGCGATCGTTACCTGGTAAGTGATCCGGTCATGGAAGTGACTACTTCTATCAGTGCAGAAGAACTGGAAAAAGTGCGTTTCGCAAAAGGTGCACTTGCTCCGAAAGGACATCTTTATTATCCGGTTGAGGTTGGCAGCATTACCCAGGAGCAAATCAAAAAAGCAATTGTGAAGGGAATCAAGCGCAATTGCAGAGATATGCTGAAAATTCCGGGATCCGTTGCCGGAGTAAAAGGAATTGTTTACACTTCCAAAAAAATCAGGGGCTGGAGAGAAAAGCTCGGGCCACGCCAGGCCGCATTGCATTTAGGGCAAATTGTCCGGATGCAGGAAGAAATCGGTACCGGAGGCGGTGGATTCCGCTTCTTGTATGCTGCATTTTTGGAAGAAGCTGCTGCAATCATGCAGAATGATGAATTGCTGCGCGTTTCCGAAAAAATGACCAAAGCCGGAGATTTGTGGAGAGACAGCGCCCTTTTGATGTCCGGAATCTACAAAGGCCGTTTAACAGAACAAAAAGACTTTGACGCTTGTGCAGATCTACTGGTAGAAATCAGCAAAGTGGAGAAAGATGCTTTCCAGGATCTGGCGAAAATTAAATTCTAAGTGAAATGCAGGAGACGCTTTTGCATGTTTCAAAGGTTTATAAATCCTATAACAGAAGTACTACTCCCAGTTTAGACGGAGTGGATTTCACCATTGCACGTGGTGAAATTGTAGGAATTTTCGGACCGAACGGAGCAGGCAAAACCACCTTGATTTCCATTCTCTGCAGTATTCTCGACCCCACTTTAGGATCCGTGGTTTATTCACTGGACGGTGAAAAAACACCGCGTGAAATCCGCGACAAACTAGGCTTCGTTCCCCAGGATTTTTCCTTTTTCCCGGAACTCACAGCCAAACAGAATCTGGAATATTTCGGAAGCCTGTATAGCATTAAAAGTTCCGTTTTAGCCGAAAAAATAGACGATTTATTACAAAAAGTAGGGCTTTCACACGTAAAAAACAGCAAAGTATCTACTTTTTCCGGAGGAATGAAAAGACGGTTAAACCTCATCATTTCCCTGCTTCATAACCCGGTCATCTTGTTTTTGGATGAACCCACCGTTGGTGTTGACGTTCAAAGCAAAATTGCCATCATGAACCTCTTGCAGGAACTCAATCAACAAGGCACTACCATCATTTACACTTCGCATCATTTAAAGGAAGCGGAGGAATTCTGTAACCAGATCATTTTGATCGATCACGGAAAAATCATTGCATGCAATACCTTGACGAATTTGCTCGCAACACACGAAGTAAGTAACCTGGAGGATTTGATCCTCAAATTGACGGGAACCGTTTTACGCGACTAATGAAAAAATTAAGAGCATCTATCTGGAAAGAAATACTGTTGGTACTTCACGATAAAGTGGGCTTGCTGTTGATGTACCTCATGCCGTTGCTTTTGGTTTTCATCATTACCATTGTCCAGGACAGCGCCTTCCAGATTGTCAACGAAAACAAACTCACCGTTCTGATCTCCAACCAGGACGAAGGAAGTTTGGGAGATTCCCTGGTAAAAGCATTGGTGCATTCCGGAAGCTTCGATATCAAACGGAAAAACACTCTCTCGGAAGCAGCTGTTAAGCGGAATACCATTGACGAAGATGCCATGCTGGGAATTTACATTCCTTCCAATTTCAGTAAGCGTTTGGGTGATAATGCCAACAATATTTCCAAATTGATGCTGGAGCAAATGGGCGTAATTGAAAAAGCACCCAAAATAACCCCGAAGAAACAGGAAATTGCGATTTATTTCGACCCGGTGGTGCAGGAGAATTTCCGCATTTCGGTCATCAACGGAATCCAGGCGATTACCAACGGGATTGAAAACGAGGAAATGGTTTCCAAATTATTCCTCGAAATGGGTTATGACTCAATTCCGAAAAACATCCGCCAGGCCATCATTAACCGCGAAACTAAATTAAAAACTGCGAATGCAAGTTTAAATTCGGTGGCAGAACTGATCCCGAACTCCAGTCAGCACAACGTTCCGGCGTGGTCCATTTTTGCCATGTTCTTCATGGTTATTTCCCTGGGCGGAAACATTGTAAAGGAACGCCTTTCCGGAAGTTTCCTGAGATTGCAAACTATTCCTAAAGCGTTTTTCCTGACATTGATCTCCAAATTCCTGGTGTATCTTTTTGTGGCTTTGTCCCAGCTTTTGCTTCTTTTCCTGATGGGAATCTATATTTTCCCGCACATTGGGTTGCCGAAATTATCCATGCCGAACGCTTTTTTACCGTTTTTGGTGGTGACTTTGCTTTCAGCTGTTTCTGCCATTTCTTATGCTGTTTTGGTTGGAACGTATGCGAAAACACAGGAGCAGGCAAACGGATTCGGTGCTATTTCCATCATTATTTTTGCAGCAATCGGTGGAATCTGGGTTCCAAATTTCATCATGCCGGATTACATGCAAACCATTGGAAATATCTCCCCTTTGAAGTGGTGCCTGGAAGGTTATTACACCCTTTTCTTGAAAAATGGTGCGTGGAGTGAATTAATCGGAACTATATCTTTCTTATTTTTGTTCACTGTAATTTGTCAGCTGTTGATCTTCATCAAGTTGAGAATTCAAAATTATATTTAAAAATATGACTACAAACAGAGAAGAATTGATCGTTGAGTTCAAAGAACATTTAATTAAGTATTTGAACCTGCTGGATTTAACTCCCGCTGATATTAAAAACGATGAAGTTTTGTTTGGTGGGGATCTTGGTTTAGACTCCATTGATTCCGTGGAACTAATCGTATTGTTAGACCGTGAATACGGTATTAAAATCAAAAACCCGACTGAGGGAAGACAAATTTTGGTGGATGTAAATACTATTGTGGATTACATCATCGAAAACCGCACAAAATAAATTATGGGTGAAATTGTTGTAACAGGAATGGGTGCAATCAGTTCAATTGGTCTAACAGTTGCTGAAAACCTTCATTCTTTACAACAGGAGATTTCGGGAATTAAGAAAGCGAAGCATTTCAAATCACAGTATGCAGAATCACTGGTTTTCGGTGAGATCGATCAGAGTGATGAGGAATTGCTTGCAGAACTTGGGCTTGAAAAAGGACTTGGTTATACCCGAACTTCACTCATTGCCATCAAAGCTTTCCGGGAAGCCATTGCACATGCCAAACTGAGTTTGGAGGATATTTCTTCAACACGTACCGCTTTTATCAGCTCAAGTACTGTCGGGGGAATGTGCTATACCGATGATTTGTACAACGATGCAAATCTCCAGGGAACTCCTTCCGAATTCGTGAAGCATTACGAAGGCTCCGATCATGCCTTGCAAATCGTTCGTTTGTACAACATGAAAGGAATCACCGACGTCATCAATACGGCTTGTTCTTCTTCTGCGAATGCCATTGCATTGGGTGCCCGCTTATTGGAAACCGGAAAAGTGGATCGCGTGATTGCCGGTGGAAGCGACTGCCTGGCAAAATTCACCGTCAACGGATTTAATTCACTGCGCATCCTGAGCGAAGAACCCTGCAAGCCTTTCGACACAAACCGTGAAGGATTGAGTTTGGGCGAAGCAGCCGCATATGTGGTTTTGGAACGAAAAGAAGATGTCAAAGATCCGGGGAAAATCCAGGCGAAATTTGCCGGTTTCGGGATCTGTAATGACGCTTTCCACCCTTCTGCCACTTCCGATGACGCCAGAGGTCCGAGAATGGCTATGGAGCTTGCTTTGAAACGGGCAGCTTTGAAAGCTTCGGAGATCGACTATATCAATGCACACGGAACCGGAACTCCGAATAACGACGTAACGGAATCCTATGCGTTTTCGAAATTGTTTGAGAACGTTCCACCTTTCAGTTCAACCAAATCCTATGTCGGACATACTTTGGCTGCAGCCGGTGTGATCGAAGCAATTTACAGCATCTTCGCGCTTCAGCAGCAAGAGCTTTATCCAAGTTTAAGAGTACAGGATCCGATCGAAGATTTTTCCTTCCGTCCTGTCCTGAAATATACACCTGAAACAAAAATTAAACATGTTCTTTCCAATTCCTTTGGTTTTGGCGGGAATTGCACCTCTTTAATTTTTTCAGCATGTACATAACCGATTTATACGCTATTTCACCACAAAAAACCCACGATCTGTCTTTTGAAAAGGGTGACTGGCAAACGCTCAATCAATACATCTACACTGCAATCGAACCTTCTTACCAGGATTTGATCCCGAATGCGCAATTGCGCCGCATGGGAAAAGCCGTAAGAATGGGAATCGGGGTTTCACTGCCTTTGCTCGGAAGAAACTCCAAACCGGACGGAATTATTTTCGGAACAGCAAACGGTGGCCTGGAAGATTGCATCAAGTTTCTCAACCAGATTGTAGAATACAACGAAGGAACACTCACTCCTACCAATTTCGTACAAAGTACACCCAACGCACTTGCCGGACAAGTTGCTTTACTTTCCGAGAATCAAGGCTATAACATGACTCATGTGAACGGTTCTTTAGCCTTTGAATCAGCTTTGCTGGATGCTGCTTTGTATTTTGATGAGCACCGTGAAACGGAAAAAACGATCCTGCTGGGAGCGGTTGAGGAAATTTCCGATTACAACTACAATATCGACCGTTTGGGAAACCGTTTCAAGGAAGAACTGATCTCCAATGATGATCTTTTGAACTCACAAACCAAGGGTTCTTATTGCGGAGAAGGCTCCACGCAATTCTTTCTGAGCAATAATCCGGAAGGCAGTCTGGCAAAATTCACTGCATTCAAACAATCTTCAAACCTTTCAGAAAAAGAGGTTGTGGATTTCGTTCAGACTTTTCTTGCGGAACAGAATCTCACTTCGGCTGATATCGATTGTCTTCTTTTAGGTAAAAACGGAGATGCACTAACGGATTCGTGGTACGACAGAGTGCAGGAATCATTTGGAGAAAAACCAGTCGTATTCTTTAAAAAAGCTGTCGGTGAATACCGAACGGTCAGCGCTTTTGCGAGTTACCTGGCTGTAAGATTACTAAATGGCGATGCAAGTCATTTAATAGAAAATGGTTCAACAGATCATCCGCGCACCATCCTTATTTACAATCATTTTGATGCTGTGAGACACAGTTTAATCCTCATCCAAAGGTAATAAACCACATAGGAACATAGGACACATAGTTTTAGGTAGAATTATATACTATGTTTTTTATGTAAGCTTGCGGTTGAAAAGTAAACCACATAGCAACATAGGTCACATAGCTTACGGAGAATTACATGCTATGTTTTCTATGTGAGCTATTGTGCTAGAAAAATAAACCACATAGGAACATAGGACACATAGTTTTAGGTAGAATTACATACTATGTTTTTTATGTGAACTATTGTGGTTGAAAAACAAACCACATAGCAACATAGGGCGCATAGTTTTTTATGCAATAGGGACAAAAATCAGTCTATCGTCAACGAAATCTTCTATGTGTTCTATGTTCCTATGTGATTCAAAAACATCCTTACTTTTTCAGGATTGTTATGGTTTTTCTTCCTTTAATCGGCATGGTACCGAAAACAATATCCCAGATTGGCGTGGAAACACCAAATGCTTTGTCATGCTGCTGATAATGGTGAATATTGTGGTGTCTCCACCAAAAGTTAAAACGAGCAGGAGCCGGCTTGCTGTGAACCATCCAGTGGATCGTAATATAAACCAGGTAACCGATCAAAAATCCCGGACCAAACGCCAATGCAGCACCTCCCATAATCAGATAGAAGATTACCAAAAACAAACTTGCGATCGCCAATCCCGGAACAGGAGGAAGAATAATCCGGTCCTCATCACTCGGATACTGGTGGTGAATTCCGTGAAACACATACTGCATTCCCGTATCGTAAGATGCATCTTTTATTTTGTGATATACAAAGCGGTGCAGCACGTATTCGCCCAGCGTCCATGTAAAAAACCCAAGAAAGAACAATGAGATCAGGCTAATTGCCGTTCCTTGAAAATAGTACACATAAAACCAAAGCCAGAAAGCTGCAAAAATGCTGTACAAAACGATGATGATCCAAAGCTTCGTTTTTGTTAAAACTTCGAGAATCGGAGACTTAAACAGTTTAGGCGATTTTTCATCTGGATAAACGCGGAATTCATAATTTTCATTAGAAGTTGATTCCATAGAATAGAAATTAGTGAGTATTACTTTTTGAATTTTAAACGTCAATTTTGGCACTCGTTGTTCTATTAACAACACCACAAAGTTAATCAACTTTGAAAGTAATTGGTTCTAAAACATAACTAAATTTAGCTCTTTTAGTTAAAAAAATCTAATTTTTAGGAATTTAATTTTTGAAGGATTTTCAACAATTCGGAATAGGTTGAAGTCTTTAAAATGTAATCAGATTTAGAGCCCTGATTTACAATTCGTTGATGTGTCATTTCTCCCCATGAAACAATGATTGCATTGCCAGGAAGCTCATTTACAGCACGAAAGCTCTCGTAATTAGAAGGACTTGTAAATATGTACATCGAAAATATTTCCTTTAACCGGAAAGGCGTTTCGATCGTTTTGTAAACGACCAATGGTCTGCGCTGATCCGCAGGAAGAGCTGTTTCGATCGATTTATTTGATCTCGTTGATTGCGGAAATAAAGCGATGCGGTTTTTCAGCCATTCCTTGAAATTCGCAGCAACCTCTTTCGGGTTTCCGGCATTCTCCCCGACAAATGAAACGGTGAATCCGGCAGATTCAATATGTCTTTTCGTTTCATTTCCGATACAGGCAATCTGGTGATTTGTTTTCCATTCAATTCCTTTCGAAACAAAGAAGTCAAATGACCGGGGAGATGAAAAGAAAACAACATCCCATTCCGAAGGAAGTTCGAATGCGACTGAATCAAATGAAATAAGAGATTTCCGGAGGATTGAAATAGCATTTTCCTCGCAAAAAGAAACCAAAGGAAGAGACGAATCGCTTTCTGAACTAAGAAATATACTCGTTATCTTCATCTTCTTCCGCCAATAGAGCCTCCAGAACTACGTCAACCATGTCCAGATCATGCGGACCTTCGAATTCGTACCACTGAGCTCCCTGCTCCCATTCGTGTGCAAAAGCAACCAGCAATCTTCCTTCTTCCGGGCAATAAGCACCCAAAGGAAGCTGACAACCTCCCTGCAAACGATTCAGAACGGTTCTTTCCAATGCAATCTGGGATTGAATATCGACATGATTCATTGCCTGCATAAAATCAAGCAACTCGTTGTCATTTTCACGAATCTGTAATGCTAAAACACCTTGTGCCGGTGCCGGAATGAATTGCTCCGGATCCAGGACCACTTCATGCATTCCCTTCAAATCCAGCTTCAGGCGATCCAATCCGGCTTTCGCCAATAAAATTGCATCGTAATCTCCGTCAACCAGTTTTTGAAGCCGTGTCGGAACATTTCCCCGTAGGTCTTTGATTTTCACATCCGGGCGGTAACCGACCAATTGCGCTTTTCTTCTTGCGGAAGAAGTTCCTACTACTGCTTCTTTTTTCAAACTCCAGAATGCGTCCGGTTCGAATGCTTTCGGGTGAATCAATAATACGTCCGCAGGGTTTTCCCGTTCGGAAACCGCTGCTATGATTAATCCTTCAGGAGGATTTGTTTCTAAATCTTTATGAGAATGTACGGCCAGATCGATGGATTCCTCCAACAAAGCCTGTTCGATTTCCTTGGTAAAGAATCCTTTTCCTTCCAGTTTGTCGAAACTTAAATGCTGAATCTGGTCGCCCTGGGTTTTAATAATCGTAATGCTTACTTCTGCACCAAGGTCTTCCAATTGCTTTTTAACGTGGTTTGCCTGCCAAAGTGCCAAATCACTTCCGCGCGAACCGATACGGATTTTTCTCATGAAGTAAAATTACGATTTAAACATGATTTCCTTAGCCATAATCATCGGCATACTCATGTATTTTTTCTCCATATAACCAACTACCTTTTCCAGGATCTCCATGGAAGAAGGGTCCAGCTGATCCAATTCGTTTTTAAAAATTTCATTGAATGCCGTTGCACGGATATCTTTCACCATTTGGGGAACCGGCCGCATGGCTACTTCAATAGCCCGCAGTTTGGCAATATTACGGAATTCATTGTTTGCTTCTTCCAGGATCTGCTCTACGTGGATGACTTCCTGTGAACGCTCCTGAAAATGACTGTCTGAAATTTTCTGAAGTACATCAATCGAAATACTTCTGGTGGCAAATTTCTGATGAACTTCTTCTGAAATATCACTTGGAAGAGCCAAATCGATTGTAATCTTAGGGGAAGTGTCCCCGTTTAACAAGGTTTCATAAAGCTCTGTATCCACTATTGTTTCTTCCGAACCTGTACATGAAACCAAAATATCAAAACCTCCCTGATATGTATTCAATTCTGTAAGTGGATACGCCTTTCCGCCCAATTCTTCCGCCAGAACCTGTGCTTTTTCAAGCGTCCGGTTGAAGATTACAAAATTCGACATTCCGTGTTTTTTCAAAAAACGCAGCATCGCCGTATTGGTAACTCCTGATCCGATTGCTAAAACACGTGCATCTTTCGGAGCATCCATTCCCACCAAACGCTGATAAGCAATGGAAACCACGGATACAGGTTTTTGAGAAATCTTTGTTTCGGTATAAACACGCTTTGCCGTTTCAATTGTGTGACGGAATAAAATCCGCAAAGTATCTCCCGACAAGCCTAAATCACGTGATTGTTCGTACGCCTGGCGAACCTGTGTGATAATCTCCCGTTCACCGATTACCAAAGAATCAATCGAAGCAGCAACGCGCAATGCGTGATTCACCGCCTCCATTTTCCCGTAAATCAATGCATTTTCAGCAAAAAACGTCACTTTCTCCTGGTCAAATTCAGGATAAAGTGCGGAAAAGAAATCAAGCAGGAATGCTTCGGAAACCTGTTCATTCGTTACTAAAAAGTATTCCACCCGGTTACACGTCGACAAAAACATGATCTCATCAATATGTAAGCGTTCTTTCAGAATCTGAAAACGCGACTGAACAGCATCTTGTTCGATGTGTAAACGTCCGATTTTGGAGACTTCCAAATTTCGATGTGTAAAAGCGATTGTGTGCAGTTGCTTAATCACGAATGGTAACTTCTAGTGTTATTGTTGCAAAATTGGCAAACGGGAAGTTCTGAATTGTCACAAAACTGTCAGGTTTGTTAATTTAGAATGGTTATAAACAGCAACTAAATGTAAAATTGAAAAGGGATTGCCTTTATCAATTCCACAATTATCAATTATAAAGGCTATTTTCCACCATTCTCCCTCAAATCCTTCACACAATTATCGTCCAAAACCGGGATGGGTGAATTCCCTAATAAATTATTGAAAATTGATCCGGTTTCCGCTTCCCAATACATCAAACAATCTGAATTGTCACAATGTGCGCCATGAGCAGTATCCTGATGCGCGTGATACATGTTCGAACCATTATTGACCAAACCCAAAATATGCCCGAGTTCATGATTGATCACAGCAGTTTCCAGCTTATACAATTCCGGCTCTCCGAATCCGCCTGAGTTATCCTGCAGTGTTTTTTCGTAAATCACCATCGATGTATTGTAATATGCCTGACCCAAGACCATGCTTGATCCCTGGTTTTCGCTCGACGGACCATCCAAAAACAAAAAGTAAATCGCCAGATCTTTTTTATAGGTGAATTCTTCCCGCGTATCGTTTTCGATGGTTCTCACATCGCTGATGGAATAAGCAGCTTTTCCCTGTGCAGCAATTTCGTGATACTTAAAAGAAATTCCATCCGGTTTGTTGCAAAACTGACTGATCATCGACTTCAGATTATTCATTGCTTCTTCCGTTGGTCGTGAACCAGTCATATACACGATTTCTACTGTCAACGATTGGTAATCTTTATCCGAGAGGATATTGTTTGCGGAAGAGCCGACTTCCTGTCGGTGAAATTTCTCGATGCGGCGTTTGCTGTCCTTTTTACAGCCCGAAGAAGCAGCCAGCAAAACTATTAAAAGAAAGAAAGTGATAAATCGCATACAATGATCTTTCAAGCAAGTTACTATTTTTTCAGAAAGAACAAAAAAAGCAATTAGACAAGTGACCGTAATACTATTAACCACATAAACACCAGCACAAAAACAAGGGGTTTTAATTTAATGATCCGCTCCTTATCCTTCCAGTAGAGAATAAATAAAGCAAATACTAAAATTTGCGCGAGTATAGGAATTAACAGATTTGACGCATTAAAATAAACGATCGATCCAATTAAAAACACGACATGAAAAAGGCTCAAAACAAGTGTCGGAAGAGAATAACTTGTAAGTAAATAGAACAGGATTAAGAGTGTATTGAAAATCCAGAAAACTTCTCCAAATCCCTCTGAAGGTGGATGTTCCGCTGCTGATTCAAGAATCAAAAACCCCCAATAATTGAGCAAGGAACACATAAAAACATCAATACATATAAGGAGAAATTTTTTCATTTTTGTTCCTGAAGATTAGAATGACAGCATAAACCTCATCTCCCAAAAGTATCCAAAAAACAAACCGTTTTAAATCGGGAAACGTGATTTTTAAGCTGAAAGTGTATCTTTGGTGCCCACAAACCTTTTTTCATGAAAGAAAAGAATGCTGAACTGATTCAAAAACGAGAAGCCGCTCAATTGGGTGGCGGACAAGCAAGAATTGATAAACAACACGCACAGGGAAAACTAAGCGCAAGAGAGCGCATTACTTTATTAATGGACGAAGGCTCATTCCAGGAAATCGGGATGTTTGTGGAACACAGAGCAACTTCTTTCGGGTTGGAAAAAACAAAAAGTCCGGGTGACGGTGTCATTACCGGTTTCGGGACGATCCACGGAAGAGTTGTCTATGTTTTCTCCCAGGATTTTACCGTATTGGGGGGTTCTCTTTCCGAAACACATGCTCAGAAAATCTGTAAGGTTCTGGATCTCGCAATGAAAAACGGAGCTCCGGTAATCGGATTGAATGATTCCGGTGGTGCACGAATCCAGGAAGGTGTTGTTTCTCTTGCTGGATATGCAGATATTTTTTACCGAAATACACGTGCTTCCGGTGCAATTCCCCAGATTTCCGTAATCATGGGACCATGCGCAGGTGGAGCGGTTTACTCTCCGGCATTAACGGATTTCGTTTTCATGGTGGAGGATACTTCCTACATGTTCGTAACCGGGCCAAACGTTGTAAAAACCGTAACACACGAAGAAGTCAGCTCGGAAGATTTGGGTGGAGCAAAGGCGCACGCGGAGAAATCCGGGGTAACTCACTTTACTGCTGGAAACGATGTGGAATGTCTGCGCAAAGTTCGTGAGTTATTGACGTATATGCCGCAAAACGCGATGGAGCTTGCTCCTCAGTATGACTGTGTTTTGTTTGCAAAGGAAAAATTAAACCGCATTCAGAATATCGTTCCGGATAATTCAAATTTACCATACGACATCCGTGAAATCATCGATTGTTTGATCGATGACGATACTTTCCGCGAAGTTCAGGCAGATTTCGCACCGAACATCGTGGTTGGTTTTGCACGTTTGGACGGAAGATCTATCGGGGTTGTTGCCAACCAGCCTTCTTCCATGGCCGGAGTTCTGGATATCGATTCTTCCCGCAAAGGAGCGCGTTTCGTTCGTTTCTGTGATTCTTTCAATATTCCGCTTTTGGTATTGGAAGACGTACCGGGATTCCTTCCGGGAACAGACCAGGAATGGCGCGGAATCATTACGCATGGAGCAAAATTGTTATATGCGTTCTCCGAAGCAACCGTTCCAAGAATTACGGTAATTACCCGCAAGGCTTACGGTGGTGCTTTCGACGTAATGAACTCTAAAAACATCGGTGCTGACCTGAATTATGCATGGCCGACAGCCGAAATCGCTGTAATGGGTGCAAAAGGAGCTGCTGAAATCATTTTCAAATCCGAAATTGCTGCTGCTGAAGACAAGGAAGCAAAATGGAAAGAAAAAGAAGCAGAATATGCCGACATGTTCGCAAATCCATACCGCGCAGCTGAAAGAGGTTTCGTCGATGCAGTGATTCTTCCGGAAGAAACACGTGCAACCTTGATTGCAGCGTTCAAATCCCTGGAGAAAAAATCAGAAACACTTCCAAAGAAAAAACACGGAAACATTCCGTTGTAATTGAAAATTATCAAATGGAGAATTGAAAAGAAAGTTACTTTTCTACTCAAACTAAAATATAGTTACTTTAGGGCTGGAGTTAATTCCAGCCTTTTTTATGTACTTATATAAAAACCTTGCCACACAGATTGTTCTGTTGGTTTTCCTGGTGTTTTGGAGCATCTTAGTTGGCTTTCGTTCCCCTGAGAGTTGGATAAATGCAACTGCTCTTTTTTCAGCACTTATTCTATTGATTTTAATTCCATTTGCGGCAGCAATAAAGAATCGAGACGATTGGAATGATTTCTTCTCCGTTTTCATGCTAATCCTATATCCGCTTCATTCGCACTTTATCATTCATGATTTTCATTCAAACCTACTTTATAGCTACAGTTCAGATTTGCTCAGGATGCTATGGATTCCATACCTCTTTCAAAGCATCATTGTCATTAACTATCTGGTTGTTTATCTAAAAGATTATTATCGTCAATACAGTTTTTATGGAATTACAGCGCTTTCGTTATTGAACCATGGATTGATTATTTGTTCATTCGTAGTGATTATCCTGAATTCAATCCAATTTCAATCAGATAAATCCCTTTTAAATAAATTGATTACAAAGGAAATAAAACCCCAATCCGTTAGTATTTCAGAATCATCAAAAAACTTCTTTCCGTACCTCTCTAACTATTCAACCATTAGCATAAAATCCGCCAACAACAACGAATTTCTTTTACCAATCAGAGATCGGGTGATCATGGAATACCAGGGAGATCTTTTCGAATCAAACTACATCCAGAAGAAAGCTTTTAGTAATGAAATTCTTTTCAAATCGCCCAAAGACACTTTTGCTATAGAAATTGTTCAATCGTTTTGATTGAACTGAAAAGAAAAGATGGTTGCGGTTAATCACCTTTTCAATTTTACATTTTTCATTATCCATTAACACTAAACCGTTTCCCGGATATCCTTCACCTGGATTTGCAAGGTCGTTTTATCGTTCCAGGTATTTGCATCCAGCGTAAATGCACAGTCAAAAGCACAACCGGATGCAATCAAATCCGCTTTATCTGCCATACTGAAACCAATCGCCGAAAGCCGGATTCCTTTCACCGGATCTACCAAATCAAATTTCAAATGTGCTTCTTTCAAAATGCGCTGCTTTTCCGCATAAACATTCCTGACACAAAAAACCGGTTTGTCATTTCCCGGTCCGAAAGGCTCCATTTGCTCCAGCATCCGGTAAATTCTCGGGATCTGAAAAGCAGATTCTCCTGCTAAAAACAAATCGGAAGGGGCAATTTCCAGGTCGATTACTAAATCTTCGACTTCATCCAAAGGCTGGATGTGTTTCTGCACATAGGCATCAAAATGCTCTTTGAAAGGAATAATATTTTCCAAAGGCATGGAAAGTCCGGCTGCATGCTGGTGACCGCCGAATTGAGTCAATAAATGTTCGCACGCCGTAATGGCTTCATACACATTGAATCCCGAAACCGATCGTGCAGAACCGGTAGCTTCTCCTTTATTATCCGTCAAAACAATTGTCGGGCGGTAATGATGTTCAATCAGCCTGGAAGCCACAATCCCGACAACACCTTTGTGCCAGTCGGATTGAAAAACAACGGTTGATTTCCGGTTTGGAAATAATTCATCGCGGGCTATCAATTCCAAGGCTTCTTCGGTTGTCTGTGCATCCAGGATACGTCTTTCGGAATTGTATTCATCAATTTCCAACGCAATCTTTTTTGCTTCCTGTTTGGATGCCGCCAGCAACAGATCAACGGCCCTTGAACCGCTTTTCAAACGGCCCGCAGCATTGATTCTCGGAGCAATGGTAAAAACAACGTTCGACAAATCGAGCGGAAAAGAACGCTGCGCCTGTTCCACCAAAGCTAAAATACCGACTCGCGGATTGTCATTCATCCGCTGAATTCCGTGTTTGCATAAAATGCGGTTTTCTCCTGTTACCGGAACAATATCCGCTCCGATCGCAATGGCCACCAAATCCAGATATTCAAACAATTCCTCCACATTTTTCCCGGTTTTCGAAAACCAGGCTTGCAGGAGTTTAAATCCAACTCCGCAGCCGCATAATTCCTTGAACGGATATTCGCAGCCTTCTTGTTTCGGGTCCAGCACAATACAATCCGGAATAACGGAACCTGGCGTATGGTGATCACACACAATAATATCCAATCCTTTTTCCCTTGCATAAGCCACTTTTTCCACTTCTTTGATTCCGCAATCCAGGGTAATCATCAAGGTACAGCCTTTCTCCAGCGCAACATCAATTCCTTTGTAAGACAAACCGTAACCTTCATCGTAACGATCCGGAATGTAGAAATCTACAGAAGCGTACTCTTTCAAAACACTGTAGACCAATGCCACGGAAGTCGTTCCGTCCACATCGTAATCTCCGAAAATGGCAATCCGTTCCTCATTTTGAACAGCATTGCTCAATCTTTCGACCGCAGAATTCATGTTTAACATCAAAAAAGGATCATGCAGGTCACTTAATTCCGGGGTGAAAAATGAACGAATCTGCGTGAGAGTTGTAAGATTTCTTTGAGTAAGCAGAGAAGCCATAATCGGACTCACTTTTAAGTCGTTAACCATGGCCTGAATGTTGTCGGTAGTTGGTCTTTGTTTGATAAACCAGTGTTTTTGCATAAATTTCCGTTTTCTAATATAAGTTATGAAAAAAGTTCTTCTTGTTTTTACCCTTTTTGTTCATTTTTTCAGTTTTTCTCAAAAAACCGTTCAGTTTTCAGACCCGCTTCCATTCGGAAGCCCTTCCCAGACAACAACCGATAAAATTCATTTCGGAAAGTACAAAAGTAGCGATTCGCAAACGACTTATGTGATCGATGAAAAAGGGATTTCCATCGTGAGTCTGGTTGTTGCGAGCATTACCCGGGAGCAGGTTCGGGAATCGTCTAAATTACAGGTGCGGGGAAATTACTTGTTCGGAATTAAAGCCAATGATTCCGTTCCGTGCGTATTGGAAGGAGAAAACTATTATTACGGAATTGAATCCCGGTTGATGATTGCCGGAGAAGGTTCTTTGAATACGTTCACCAAACTCAGCGCAAACAAATACATCATCAATTTTCACGAAGGAGCCTACTTTGAACCGAGTTTAGTGAGTTTTTCCGGTGGAACCATGACGATCATTCACAGCGAATTGAAATATCAACCGCTTTTCGAATCCATTTTACAGATCAACACCATTACGCGTTACGGCTCGGAAGTTGCCATTCTTGCTCCTACTTTTGAGCAGTGGGAACGGTTGGAAAAAGCCTTGTTTACAGGTCAAAAACTGCTTTATACCAAAGAGTAACAACGATTCTATTTTTCCGAATGAAATCAGGGGTCTAATGAAAATTCAAAATGAAAAATTCAAAATTTGTTTAAGGAACAATACTTTTGAACTTTTGAACTTTTGAACTTTTGAACTTTTGAACTTTTGAACTTTTGAACTATTAACATACTGAGCTTGTCGAGATATGAACATTTCACACAAAAACATCAGTGATCAAAAGCTTCCAAACCACCTCTTTTAAGGAAAAAACATTGCCAAAAAACCTTAAGAATTTGAATCAAAACCAAAGCTGTCGCATTTTTAACAGAAAACATATCCGATATTTCCTTAATTTTGGCACAAATTAGGAAGTTATGAAATTAGGTGCAACAGAAATTATTTTAATCCTTGCTGTAGTTCTTTTATTGTTCGGAGGGAAAAAAATTCCTGAATTAATGAAAGGTCTTGGAAAAGGAATCAAAGAATTCAAAGACGCTAGCAAAGGCGAGGACGGTTCTTCAGCTCCAACTACAGAAGAGAAAAAATAGATTTAAGTCAATCCATTCTACATGTATAGAACATTTTCGGAAGTTAAAGTTGCACTCTCCGCAGGGAAAACTGTGGAGAGTATCGTGCATTCTTACCTAGAGCAAATTGAAAAAAACAAAGATCTGAATGCCTTTTTGGAGGTATTTACGGATAGCGCGTTAGATCAGGCTCGGTTGGTAGATCAGAAATTAGCTTCGGGAAAAGCAGGTAGATTGGCAGGAATGGTTATCGGGTTAAAAGATAACATCTGCTACAAGGATCATGCTGTGAGTGCGAGTTCGAAAATCCTCGGAGGTTTCGAATCACTTTATTCGGCTACCGTTGTTGAACGACTTTTAGCGGAAGATGCGATTATTATCGGTCGTTTGAACTGTGATGAATTTGCCATGGGAAGTTCCAATGAAAATTCCGCATTCGGACCAGTGAAAAACAATCTTCGCCCGACACATGTTCCGGGAGGTTCTTCAGGAGGTTCTGCAGTTTCGGTTTCAGCCGGATTGTGTACCGTTGCTTTAGGATCGGATACCGGAGGTTCTATCAGACAACCGGCTTCATTTACCGGAACAATCGGTTTCAAACCGACTTATGGTCGTGTGAGCCGTTACGGATTGATCGCTTATGCTTCTTCTTTCGACCAGATCGGGCCGTTTGCCAACAACCTGGAAGATACGGTTCTGGTTATGGAAGTCATGGCCGGAAAAGATCCGAAGGATGCGACCAGTTCTTCCAAACCGCTTGGTTTTTCTACGGAAATTCCGGCTATCGGAAAAAAGAAAATTGCTTATTTAAAGGAAGCACTTGAAAACGAAAGTGTGGATCCGGAAGTACGCACGATGATGGAAAACACCATTGCCGATCTGCGTGCGAAAGGTCACACCGTTGAAGGAGTAAGTTTTCCTTATCTCGAATACCTCGTTCCGACTTATTACGTTTTGACAACTGCAGAAGCATCTTCCAATCTTTCCCGATTTGACGGTGTTCACTACGGCTATCAATCTCCAAAAGCCAAAGGAGTTGAAGAAACGTACACACTTTCCCGTTCGGAAGGTTTCGGAACTGAAGTGAAAAGACGTATCATGGCCGGTACTTTCGTACTTTCTCATGGATATTATGATGCGTATTATACCAAAGGAATGAAAGTGAGACGCGTTTTAAAAAATAAAACGAAAGAGATTTTCAGTCAGTTTGACTTACTGATCTTGCCGACCACTCCGTCCACTGCCTTTGAATTCGGTTCGATCAATGATCCGATTCAAATGTATTTACAGGATATTTTTACCGTACATGCGAACCTGACAGGAAACCCGGCGATTGCTATTCCAAACGGAACGCACAGCAACGGTCTTCCGTTAAGTTTACAAATTATGGCTGACGATTTCAATGAAGAAACTATTTTCTCATTAGCAAATCAGATCATGCAGCATTAAAACCCCTTATTTGCCTATGAAACGATTCGGATTCATCCCTCTGTTACTTTTTATTTGTTTGATTCATTCGGAACACTTACTCGCTCAGCGAAAACCGAAGCCACCAGTAAAAGACACCGTTAGCGGAGAGGCATTTATCCGAATAGTAGATCAGAGTCTGAATCTCTACTACACTGATTTCGCAAAGGGAATGAATTACGATTCCATCATTGACGCGTTGGATTACGAAGCAGGAACCATTCCTTCCTTCACAGATGAAGATTACTGCAAACGATTGGCAAAATTGAATCAGACATCTTCCTTTGGTTTCGATTGCAACAACGTTTCCCTATCGACTATTAAATTCTTTGCTCAAAACAGAAGAAATTTCGCTCGCGTGGTACTCGGACGCTCGCGCCTGTATTTCGACTTATACGAAGAAAAACTGGCTGAATACGGTTTGCCGCTTGAATTGAAATACCTTTCGGTGATTGAAAGCGGTTTGAGACCACAGGTTAAATCACGTGCCGGAGCGCTTGGTTTATGGCAGTTCATGTATGCAACAGGAAAACAATATGGTTTGAAGGAAGATTCATACATCGACGAGCGCATGGATCCGGTAAAGGCAACAGATGCTGCTTGCCGCTATTTAAAGAAATTGTACGATATCTACGGAGACTGGAATTTAGCTTTGGCTGCTTACAATGCCGGACCCGGAAATGTAAACAAGGCCATTCGCCGTTCAGGAGGAAAACGCACTTACTGGGAAGTAAGACCTTATCTTCCGAGAGAAACCCAGGGCTACGTTCCGAATTTTATCGCAGCCACGTATTTATTGACGTACCACGCAGAACACAACCTGCTTCCGGTGGAACCGAAGATTCATTTTTACCAGTTGGATACCGTGTGTCTGAACCGAGGAGTTCACATGCAAACCATCGAAAAAATCGTTTCGTGGTCGGTAGAAGATATCCAGAGCTTGAACCCTGTTTACAAAACATCTTACATTCCACCTACGCTTCCGCGTCAGTGTGTAACCGGTCCTTTGGAAAAAATCGGGTTGCTTGTAAGCCTGGAAGATTCTTTGTATGCTTTGGAACAGCGCATTTATGGTTCGGGAGGAATTAAAAATCCGCTTCCGACAGATGTTGCCGTGGACGCTCAGAATGATCAACTCGTGGTTTCAAACCCGGTGAACAGCAAAATCGATGTTCCGAAAACAAAAGTTATCACAACGATCAATTATACCTATCACAAAGTGAAATCCGGTGAAAGTCTCGGAAGCATTGCCGCTCAATACAATGTGGCGATCCAGGAGCTGATGAACTGGAATGATCTGACCAGTGCCCGCATCATGGTAGGAGATTTATTGAAAATCCAGACCAAGGTCAGTACAACAGTCGAAAACGAAGAATACATTGAAGCTGTAAAAGACAGTGTTCAAAATTCAGGTACTGTCAAACCGACTCCGACACCAACTCCTGTAGTTGCGAAAAAATATTACTCGATCCGCAGCGGAGATACGTTCTCACGAATTGCATCCAAGCACGGAATGACTATGGGGCAATTGCAGCGTTTGAACCCGGGAGTTTCTGCAAGCCGTATCCGTGTAGGACAACGTTTACGTGTTAAATAAACCGGTATGAACTCGCTTGCGGTTGTCATCATTACCTTAAACGAGGAACGCAACATTGAACGCTGTCTGAAATCCATCCGGGATCTGGCAGATGAAATCATTGTACTGGATGCTTTTTCGACAGATCAAACAGCAGCAATCTGTTCCAGGTACGGAGTTCGCTTTGAGCAGCGCGCCTGGGAAGGATATGCGGCCAGTAAAAATTACCTCAACAGTTTGGTTACTTCCGATTATATTCTCTCTTTGGATGCCGATGAAGCCTTAAGCGAAGCGCTTTACAACGAAATCAAAACGGAAAAAGCACGCGGTTTCAAAGGAACGTATTCCGTGAACCGCATGACCAATTACATGGGAACATGGATTCGTCACAGCGGTTGGTTTCCGGATATCAAACCGCGCTTATTTCCCAAAGAAGGATCTTACTGGTCGGGAGAATTTGTTCACGAAGAACTCGTTTATCCGGCATGTGAACCCAAAGTGTTCGAAGGTGTTTTGGAGCATTATTCCTATTATTCCTATGAAGATCACCGGGCGCGGGCCGATAAATATTCCCTGCTAACTGCACAGAAATTCCACGCAAGAGGTAAAAAAGTTGGTCCTCTGAAACCAACTATCAGCGCTTTGGGTCGTTTCATTGCCATGTATTTTATTAAATTAGGCTTCCTGGACGGTTGGAAAGGGTTCAAGATTGCTCAAATCAGTGCTCAATCCAACATCCTAAAATACAAGGAACTAAGAAGACTGAATCGTGAAGGAAAATAAGAATTGGAACGGAAAACACATTGCAATCAGCCGGGTAGACAGCATCGGTGATGTATTACTCACACTTCCGGTCACAGCATGGTTGAAAGAACAATTTCCGGATTGCAGGATTACTTTTTTCTGCAGGAATTATACCGCTCCGATTGTAAAATACTTCGCAGCCATTGATGATATTGTCAAAGTAGACGACTTGTTTACGTTGCCTAAAAAAGAACAGATCGATGCGGTTGAAAACCTGGGAATCGATGCGGTTGTTCATGTTTTCCCCAAAAAAGAACTCGCGAAACTGTTCAAAAAAGCACTTGTTCCAACCCGGATCGGGACTTCCCACCGCTTTTTTCATTTAAGTACCTGCAACATCCGGCTGGATTTTACCCGGAAGAAATCTCCGCTGCATGAAGCGCAATTGAATTTCGAATTATTGCGCCCTTTCGGATTATCGGAGATTCCTTCGTTTGAAGCGGTGAACAAATACACTTCAAGCTTTCTTATCGAAAAACAACAGCTGCCGGAAGAGTTTGAAACGCTTCTTGCAGAGAAATATGTTGTTCTTCATCCGAAATCACAGGGAAGTGCGCGCGAATGGCCGATTGAAAAATACCTGGAGCTGGCAGAACAATTAATCGTAAAGGGTTACGAAGTTGTTTTTACAGGAACAGAAGCCGAAGGAAAACTCTTTCGTAAAAAACTACCGGACAATCCGAAATGTCATGATTCAACCGGAAAATTAAGCATCGATCAATTGATATGGCTGATAAAAAATGCTTCTGCTTTGGTTGCATGCAGCACCGGGCCGCTTCACATTGCCGGATTCCTGGACACAAAAGCAATCGGCTTGTTTTCTCCGAGAATTCCGATTCATCCCGGAAGATGGAAACCTTTGGGCAAGCATTCAACGGCACTTGTTTTCGATCCGAATTGCCCCAAATGCAAAGCAAAAAAAGACTGTGACTGCATTTCCGATATTTCAGTAGAAACCGTATTACAGGAAATCTTAAAGTAAGATGAGACCAACCCTCAGCATATTGATTTATACCAATAGCTGGGTTGCTTTATGCGTAACGAGTCTGGTTTATGGAACCGGGAGTTATTTTCGTTTGGATCATCTCGAATTATTCGCACTCTGGAGTTTTACCGGAACCGTAAGTGCTTACCAGCTTCACCGCCTCTTTCGTTTACGGCAATTACATCATACCGTTCGTTCCAATCGCAGGTTGCTTTGGATGCAGAATACCTACTCTTTCCAGATTGCCTGGTTCATTGTGAACTTTCTTTCGTGTTTAACTTGCATGCTGTTCATTCCCCTGACAAAAGAATGCATTTTCCTCATCGGGTTAAACGCACTGATTGTTGCGCTTTATGCACTTCCACTTCCCATCATCGGAAACGGAATCCGGCATCTTCCCTTTGCCAAAAACGTCCTGATTTCATTCAGCTGGGTTCTGATTGTCCTGATTCCTTTCGCATCGCTGAGACAGCTGGATTTGGTTCCACGGGAAGTTCCTTTGCTTCTTTTCATTGCCGTTTTTGCGCAGATCATTCCTTTCGACAGCCGGGATGCTTCACACGACCCGAAATCTTTGTTCACGGTTCCACAGTTAATCGGTGTTGAGCTTTCAAAATATGTCGGTTTTGCTTTGCTCTGCCTGGCACTTTTGCTTCAACTTGATTTATTGGGCTTCCATTGGTTGCTTCCGTTTACGCTGTTTTGCGGGGGAGTCGGACATTTGATTTCCTTCAAAGTCGGTTATCAATTGCGCCTCGAATTCATGTGGGAATTGCCTTTGGGTTTGATGGGACTTTGGTTTTTGTTGGCATGAATTTCAATTTGCCATTTCCGATCTTTAACCTAACTTTGCCCGAAAATTAAGATTCCATTAATGGCAACAATAGCAACTTACGATTTTCAAAACAAGCGCGCATTGGTGCGTGTTGATTTTAATGTTCCTTTGAATAAGGAAACGCTGGAAATAACGGATGACACACGAATCCGTGCAGCATTACCGACTATCAAACACATTTTGGAACATGGCGGAAGCGTGGTATTGATGTCGCATTTGGGACGACCGAAAGAAGGTCCTGAGGATAAATACTCGCTGAGACACATTGTCGGAAGAATCGAAAGTTTGTTGGGCAAAAACATCAAATTTGCTTCTGATTGTATCGGGGCGAGCGCTTTTGAAATGAGTGCGAATCTGAAGCCGGGAGAGGTTCTTTTATTGGAAAACGTACGTTTTTACAAGCAGGAAACTGCCGGAACGGAGTCTTTTGCTGAAGATTTGGCAAAACACGGAGATTGTTATGTCAACGACGCTTTCGGAACGGCTCACAGAGCACATGCATCGACAACTGTTGTCGCAAAATATTTCCCGAATGACAAACTATTCGGTTATTTATTGGAGGCTGAAATCAAAAGTGTGGACCGCGTTTTGAACAGTGATGAGAAACCGCTTACGGCAATCGTTGGCGGCGCGAAAGTTTCTTCCAAAATCACGATCATCGAGCGTTTACTGGAGAAAGTAGACAACCTGATTGTTGGCGGCGGAATGGCTTACACCTTTGTAAAAGCACAGGGCGGAAACGTTGGAAGTTCTTTAGTAGAAGATGATTTCCTGAATGTTGCCAACGATATTTTAGCGAAAGCAAAAGAAAAAGGGGTGAATTTGTACATCCCGACAGATACGATTGTTGCGGATAAATTCGACAACAACGCAAGCACACAATTGGTTCCGATCAACGCTATTCCTTCCGGATGGATGGGTCTGGATATCGGTCCTGAATCGATCAAAGCCTGCGCCGAAATCATTGAGGATTCGAAATTGATTTTGTGGAACGGCCCGATGGGAGTTTTTGAAATGAGTAATTTCCAGAAAGGAACGGCTGAGGTAGCACATTCGATCGTAAAAGCAACTGAAAAGGGGGCATTTTCATTAATCGGTGGTGGTGATTCCGTTGCTGCAATCAATCAATTCGGATTGGCCGACAAAGTAAGTTACGTTTCTACAGGTGGCGGAGCGATGTTGGAATACTTAGAAGGAATTGAATTGCCCGGAATTAAGGCAATTCGTTCTTAATCAAGAAATAAAAACTGATGAGATCCCCAATTTGTTCCGCAGATTGGGGATTTTTTCTTCCTTTGTTCATCAATCACAATCCAATTTTCACCGAATCACCCACCTTGCTAATTGTCATTCCTAAAAACAAAAATTATCTCTTTTCTTCGAAAGCAAATAGCGTTATGTGATTTGTCAATTAATTGATTGGTATAATCATAAACCACCAAACCCAATTTATGAAAACAGCAATCTTCATCCTTGTTTGCTTTATTTCCATCTTCTCGTTCGGGCAACATTCCGAAAAACTTGTTGCAGAAGTTTCACCGCTAAACGCTAGCTTACAGCCGACTCTTTCCTATAACATCCAGGGAAAGGTCAGTTACCGGTTCAACAAATACCTTTCAATCGCTGCAAGACATAACCAGGAATTATTCGGATATCGTCTTTCCTCAACGCAAAAAACATCACCAAATCCCAATAAAAAGAGTTCGTTATCTGATATTTCGCTCGGAATTACATTCGTAAATACCCGGAAAACACGCATCGACCCAACTGATCCGAATGATTATACTCCTTCCTGGAACAACAAACAATTCCGGTTGGATTTAGGCCTCAGCTATTATAAATTTGCTGCTTTACGAACCGATTATTACAGTTACACTTTGGATGATCAGGGCAATTACAAAGTCATTAATAGCATCAACCGGCTTTCGGCTTCTTTTGGTTTTTCGTTCATACTAAACGAAATGAGTTCCTGGAATCGCTTGAAAAGACAGCATAGTTTTTCGATCGGAGCTTATTACGGTTTAAATTATGACCTCCAGGGTTATGTGAAAATTCCCGGAGAAAATCCTTCCGAACGTGCTCCAAAAAAGTATGCGTTCAGTCGCGGCGGTTATTACCTTCACTACAATTTTCGCCAGCAGCTTACGGAGCGCCTTTTCCTGGGAGCTGATTTATTTTTCGCCAAAATGCCCTACGTTGAATACAGGTCTAACCCGGATTTATTCGTATTCAGAGGTGGGGACGCCGAAAACAGGTTCAGGTCTTATGCAGGAGTTACGATTGGCTGGGTTTTTAAATCCAAAATATCCGGCAAATCCTAACGAAAGAATTAATTCTCCCATACAAAGGCAATCTTTTTACTTTTGTGACGTCTTACACTTTAAAACAGGAAACTTAAACCGTTCATGACACCAAATCAAGCTAAAATCGTCCTTACAAATCCTTGCTCAGAAAGTTGGGATTCTATGCAGATCGGTACTGCTGGGCGTTTCTGTCAATCCTGCCAAAAAAGTGTCATTGATTTCAGTTCAAAATCTGATGATGAAATCAAAGCCTTCCTGAAAGATAAACAAGGAGAAAAACTGTGTGGCCGGTTCTATATTCACCAGGTAGAACGCATTCGTATTGAAATTGATCCGAACCTGCTGGTTTCGGGTATTCCATCCTGGCAAAAGTTTTTAGTCGTGTTTTTAGTTTGTTTCGGACAAGATTTCCTGGGTTATGATTTCATTTTTGCACAAACAGAAACGGATTCCATTCCGGTTAAAACAGAACAGGTCGATTCGTTAATTCCTGTCTCACTCATTGAAGAACCGGATTCAACCTTAGAAGCTGCTGTTGATTCCGTACAAAAGCCAACTCATCTTAAAAAGAAAACTACATTGGTTCAGCCCTTTTCACTTGAATTCGGAGGATACATCGGTGGCTTTATTAGACTTGTTGATGAGCACCTTCTTGATGAATGGGGGATTACCTTTCCTGCTTCACATCCAAAAATTCCTTTATCTGAAAAGGACACCATAACCTTCGAAACAGGAATTGCGCGAGTGCCTCAAAATAATATGCTTGTTCCTAGAAAACGCCCACGCAAAAAACCTCTTCCACCTGAAAATGCCCTTATTGCCGATTCCGGCGATCGGCGAAAAACGAGAAGGAGCTAAAGAATGAGAAAAATGCAACGATCTGGTTTTCCGTACCTGCTCTTTTTGATATTGATCGGTTTCTCTGTTAATCATTGCACCAATGAAGCTGATCCTGAAATTCTACCGGTAGATGAAGGATATAAACCGGATCATGCCATTGAATTTCCGCATGATATTCACGTCAGTAAGGGAATCGATTGCAAATACTGCCACAATCCTGCAATTGACGGAAAAAAGGAGGGAATTCAGGCTACAGGCGTTTGTATCAAATGCCACAAACAAGTTAACGGAAATTCTTCCCGGGAAAAGAAAGTAGATTAAACCGGATTATTTATCCAACACCTTCGCAATGCGGAAATAATCCGAATCTTTTTTCGGTGCATTTTTCAATGCTTCTGCCTGCGTAATAGTTACTTCAGGCTCATCATCACGAAGCACATTCACTTCGTCGCTCATGAAAATCAAGGGCTCCACATCATCGGTTGGAATCTCAGACAATTTTCCCATAAAACCGATAATCTTATCCAGATCCTCGCGGATAGCAACCTTCGCATCTCCTTCAAAACGCAGTCTTGACAGATGTGCAATGTGATCAATTGTTTCTTCTGAAATTTTTTCCATGTTGCAAAATTACAAAATTTGCCCGAATTGCTTTTCGTTTACTTCATTAAACCTCTTTGTCTCAAAGGTCCGGCTAAAACATCAAACACATAATCGGACAATTCTGTTTCCGACATTCCGCTTTGTTTTTCAACCGAAATCACATCGTGCATATAAACCCGTGAAATTCCGGGATGCGCATAACCCAAGACCTGGTCCGGATCAGAGAACATGTGGTAATGATCCAGGAAAGTAATCGGAACAATCGGGATCCGGGCATTCTTCGACAATTTGAAGGCTCCGTCCTTAAAAGGAACCATTTGCGGCAAATGATCATCCGGAATTCCTCCTTCCGGGAAAATCACGATCGACCAGCCGTCTTTGATCGCGTTCTTGGCCTGGATAAATGATTTCGCAGATTTCATCCGGTCTTTGCGATAAACCGGGATATTCAATCGTTTGAAGAAGGTTTTCATCAGCGGATAACTCAAAATTTCGCTTTTGCCCATAAACAGGAATCGGTGTCGCGGCAACAGCGAGTACATGAGGAAAATGTCGAAATACGATGTATGATTGGAAACAATCAGGTAGGGCCCATCCGGAAGTTTTACTTTTCTCACACGATGCACCCAAACCAGGCTAAGAATTCTCACGATATAACTCCAAACGACGTTAATCGGGAAACTCCACTTTTTCCAGGAAGCGCGGCTCAGTGTAATACAAATAAAGGGGTAAAAAAACAGGAGCGTTGCAACGAAGATCAGCCCGACGTACAACTTATAACATAAACTCAAGACTCCCAGGAACTGCTTCACCTCTCAAAAATAACGCTTCCGATGAATATTCGGCAACAAAAAAACGGGCAATCTGGAAATTCTAAGCAATTCATTCGATTAAGCGGGGAGAAACTAGTAAATTCGCTAAAAAACAATTAAAAATGTCACGAGTTCTTACAGGTATTCAAAGCACAGGCACTCCACACTTGGGGAATTTGCTTGGTGCAATCCTACCTGCTATTCAAATGTCGAAAGACCCTCAAAACGAGTCTTTTCTTTTTATTGCTAATTTGCACACATTGACACAGATCAAGGATCCGGAGTTGATGCGTGAAAATACATATTCCACCGCTGCCGTTTGGTTAGCTTGTGGACTAGATCCTGAAAAAACAACATTCTACAGACAAAGCGATGTAGCGGAAGTTACTGAATTGATGTGGCATTTATTGTGCTTTTACCCTTATCAGCGTTTGACACTTGCAACAAGTTTTAAAGATAAAGCGGACTATTTATCTGATGTAAATGCTGGCTTATTTAATTATCCGATTCTCATGGCTGCAGATATTTTGCTTTATGATGCAGAATTGGTTCCAGTTGGAAAAGACCAATCTCAACACCTCGAAATTACACGAGATGTAGCAACGAAATTCAATCTTAAACTTGGGGAAACTTTTGTTTTACCTGATGCAAAGATTAATGAGGCAACCAAGATCGTTCCTGGAACAGACGGAGAAAAAATGAGTAAATCAAGAAACAACACGATTAATATTTTCCTTCCGGAAAAACAGCTGAAAAAACAAGTGATGTCGATTTTAACAGATAGTAAAGGGTTGGAGGAACCGAAAGATCCGGATACCTGTCACATTTTTCGTTTGTATGAATTACTTGGCTCAACTTCTGAAATCGAAACCATGAGATCGAACTATTTGGGAGGTAATTACGGTTACGGACATGCCAAAACAGCACTTTTGGAGTTGATCTTAACTAAATTTTCAAGCGAAAGACAAAAATACAACGAATTGATGGCGGATAAATCTCAGATTGATAAAGCCTTACAAATAGGGGCTTCCAAGGCAAGATTGATTGCTCATGAAACACTAAAACGTGTTAGGAACAAAGTCGGATACTAAAAATTTTTTTAATAATCGATACCGTTTAATCAAAAAGTACTATATTTGAGTCAACTTATGTTACACCAACATAAACTACTCTTATTAAACCAACATGCTGAAGCTCCAATTATGGGGCTTTTGCCTTTTTAAGGGGTTACTGCCTGAAAAAGCATCTTTGAGTATCTTTTTCCGGGATTAGTGCAATTTGTTTTAAATGTTATTTTTGTGAATCACTACAACATACTTACTATGTTTAAACAGCTCGCTCTTATTTCCATGCTTGCTTTCGGCTTTGCCGGGTGTTCGGATGATTCGGAAAATGTGGAAAATCTGAAAGCCATCGGCGGAGCAAGGTATGGAGGTGAATTCCGCTTCATGTCTTCTGAAAAAATAGAAGCATTGTTTCCCCTTCAAGCCACAACTCTTTATACGCAACGAATTACTTCCCAGATATTTGATCCCATTTTACGACTGGATGCATCCGGATCCAAGGTGATTCCATCTGTTGCGGAAAGTTTCAGTGTTTCACCCGATGGTAAATCCTATACGCTATCTATCCGCAAAGGTGTTTACTTTCACCCGGACGAATGCCTGGACGGAGAAGGACGTGAGTTGACCGCGGATGATGTGAAGTTTACACTCGACATGGCCTGCAGCGGATTGAAAATCAATGAAGTCGGATACATGCTTCACGACCGCGTTGTAGGTGCAGCAGCTTATAATGATGCAACCAAAACACAATTGAAAGCCGGCGGTGTTTCGGGAATTAAAGTATTGAGCAAATACAAACTGCGCATTGACCTGGTAGAAGCATTTGCGGGGTTTGATAAATTACTTACATATTCCGGATTCGGTGTTTTCCCGAAAGAAGCTTACGATCTGTATAAAAACGATATCAAAAAGCATCCTGTCGGAACAGGTCCTTTCATGTTAAAAGATTTTTCCGGAAAAGGACTGACACTGAAGCGCAATCCGAACTATTGGGCAAAAGACCAATTCGGGAATCAACTTCCCTTCCTGGCAGAAATCGCATTAAGTTATACGAAAAACAAACGCAGCGAACTGATTGCTTTCAGAGAGCGAAAAATAGACCTTGTTTTGGAAATTCCTACGGAAGAGGTCGACAATATTTTAGGTTCTCTGCAAGAAGCACAGGAAGGAAAAACCGTGAAACACAAAGTGGATTCCAAACAATCTTTCTCAGTTACTTTCCTGGGAATGTCACAAAGACATCCTGCATTCAAAGACGTGCGCGTCAGAAAAGCCATTAATCATGCGATCAATCGCGTAAACCTGGTAAATTATACCCTGCTTGGTGAAGGATACCCCGTTTTGAATGGTTTCATTCCGAACAGCGAATTTTTCCCGGCAAACCGCGTAAAAGGTCCGGACTATAATGTTGCGAAAGCTAAATCACTGCTCGCTCAGGCAGGTTTCCCGAATGGAAACGGTTTCCCGCTGATGACTATCTATGTAAGCGGAAACAAAGATGCAGCAAACCACTTACTGGCAAAAGGAATCGCTCAGCAACTGAAAGAAAACCTGGGGATTTCTGCTTCGGTAGAACTGGTTGATTTCGAAAAACGCAATCAATATGTCAAATCAGGGAAAGCAAGTATGTGGGTTTCCGGCTGGATTGCCGATTACCCGGACGGTGAAAGCTTCCTGAGTATTTTCTATGGAAAATATGCGAATATGGATTCGGAATTCATGAATCCTTTCAAATACAGAAGTCCTAAGTTCGATGATCTCTATAACCGTTTGAACAAAGAACAAAATCCTGAAAAGCGTTTGAATATCATGATAGAATGCGATCAGCAGATCGTAGATGATGCTGTGGTGATTCCGCTTACAAACGACGATTTTATTACCATGATCAATTCCCGGGTGCGAAATTTTAAAACAAATTCATTGGAAAATTTAGATTTTTCCAATATCTTTATCAAAGAACCAAGGAGTTCTGAATAATTATTTTTACTAACTCTCAGCTTGCAAAAAGTTAAGGCAGTCCAGGGCGGATTGCCTTTTTTTATTCTGTTAACACAATCTCAAAAATTTATTAACTTAGAATAAAAAGCATGGTGCTAAGTTTGCCACCATATTGATAAAACATGGTAAAGAGTCACGAAACACACGCATCAAAAAACAAACATTCATCAATGAAATACTTCAACCGTGAATTAAGCTGGCTTTCCTTCAATGATCGTGTTTTACAAGAAGCCCTGGATGATGAAGTTCCCTTAGTGGAACGTTTGCGTTTCCTGGGGATTTACTCCAATAACCTGGATGAGTTTTACCGTGTCCGTGTGGCAAACATCAAACGCATGATCCAGCTTGGCGACCAGAAAGTAGAAGGTTACAAAGGAACATCCGAGGAATTGTTCGAAGAAATCCGGAATGTGGTGATTAAACAGCAACGCAAGTTTGAACACGCGTATGCTTCTATTCTCCATAAACTCAAATTAAACGGAATCCGGCATTACGACGAAACAACGGTGAACGACAGGCAGAAAAGAGAGCTGAAGAGTTACTTTTTTTCTTCCGTTATTCACGACATCGTACCGGTTCTGCTGGATAAAAAAATGCCCTTTCCACGCTTACGGGATAAAGCGATTTACCTTGCCGTGCGCATGGAATGGGATTACAAACGGAAAGCGCGCTTTGCGCTGATTGAAGTTCCTAACCTTGTCTCAAGGTTCTACATCCTGGAATCCGAGAAAGGAAAAGGAATTATCCTGATTGATGATATTATCCGCCTCCATTTGGCCGACATATTCCCCATTTTCTCTTTTGATACCATTGAAGCGTTCACGTTCAAATTTACCCGTGATGCCGAACTAAACCTCGATGATGATGTTTCCATGTCTTTCATTGAGAAAATGGAGAAAAGTATCAAGCAGCGAAAAAAAGGAGAACCGGTCCGGATGGTTTACGATCACCGGATGCCACAGGATTTGCTGGAAATGCTGATTAAAAGCCTGAACCTGACTTCCGGGATCAATACCATTGCCGGTGGAAAATACCACAACTTCAAAGATTTCATGAAATTCCCCGATTTCGGGAACAAGGAATTTGTTTATCCGTCTTACACGGCCGTTGATCACCCTGCTTTTCATAAACAACACAGTCTCATCAAAGTGATCCTTGAAAAGGATGTGCTTCTTCATTATCCTTACCAGCGTTTTGACCACATCGTCGATTTATTGCGGGAAGCTGCCATCGATCCGAAAGTTTCATCCATTAAAATCAATATTTACCGCGTTGCACAGAATTCACAGGTCATGAATGCGCTGGTCAATGCCGTCAGAAACGGAAAAGAAGTAACCGTAGTACTGGAATTGCAAGCCCGTTTTGACGAAGAAAACAATTTATTCTGGTCAGAGCGGATGAAGGAAGAAGGAGCGAAAGTGCTTTTTGGCCCGGAACATCTGAAAATCCATTCCAAACTCATCCAGATCAGGCGTCATGCTGATAAGAAGGAGCAATTAATCACTTACGTCGGAACCGGAAACTTCAATGAACGTTCTGCCCAGGTTTACACCGATGTCGGGCTTCTTACGGCGGACAAAAAAATTGCTGAAGAAGTTCATCACGTGTTTCATATGATGGAACATGTATTGCATAACCATCAGTTTAAGACTTTGATCGTTTCACCGATCAACGCACGCAGAAAGTACATCAGCCTGATCAACAACGAAACAAAGAATGCAAAAAAGGGCTTGCCTGCATTTATTCATATCAAGATCAATAACCTGGTAGATCCGCAATTGATCGACAAGTTGTATGAAGCCTCTCAAAACGGGGTTAAAATCAAGCTACTGGTACGCGGAATCTGTTGTTTGGTTCCGGGAATCAAAGGTTTGAGCCAGAATATTGAAATCCTGAGTATTGTAGATCGCTTCCTGGAACATACCCGCTTTTTGGTGTTCGGAAACAACGATAAACCACTCTACTTTATTACTTCCGCGGACTGGATGGAACGAAACCTCGACAAGCGCATTGAAGTCGGAGCTCCTATTTATGATAAAGCTATTCAGGAACAAATCAAGCTTATTTTCGCCATGCAGTGGGGAGATCGTGAAAAAGCACGGATTATTGACAAATTACAAAAGAACAGCTACAAGGAAGCAAGCGGAAATGAAGCAGTGATCCGGTCTCAAGTGCAGTTACAAAACCACTATCATCATTTGATTGAGTTGAAAGAGGCAGAAATGAAGCAGAATCAAAATCAATCTGTTAGTGATCACCTCAACGATTCTTCAAAAAACAAGTGAATGCTCCAATAACAGCCAGAAAAACTTTGCGCCCTTTGTACCTTGCATAACGTCTTTCAGACTATGCTGCGTCTTCAAAAGCAATGCTTTTTCTTCTTAGCGTTTCAATAACCACATAGGGCACATCAGTTCACATAGTATCTAGATTTGAGTCGTCAAGGGGGAAGTTTGCAACAAAAACATCTCTGATCCTTTGCGTTTATTGAATCAAATTTCTAATTAAACGCAATCCAGGTAGCTATCAGAAAACAAAGGGGCAAATTAAAATCCTTCTTTCTTCAATTCGTCTGCGTAAGCTTTTGTAATCAGCGGAATGAAAATTTCCACCGAAACACCTCCTCCCGATCGTTCACGGATCAGGTAAGAAGAACTGGTTTTATTGAGTTTATTCAATAAGTAAAGGCGGTCATTGATAATCTCCGAAGCCCTGGAAGAATCAATGGCTTTCAGTCCTTTTCCGTTATCTTCAATCACAATTGCCAATTCGTTCAATCCTTTTAAGGAAAAACGCAATTTCAGTTCTCCGCGGCGGTTCAGATTCGAGAAGCCTTCCAAAACCGTACTTTCAACGAACGGCTGCAAGATCATCGTCGGTAAACACACATTCGTCGGATCCAGGTTTTCATCAATTTCAAAGGAGAAATCAAAGGCTTGTTTCGAACGGTCTCTCTGAAGCGTCAGGTAAAACGTTAAAAACTCGATTTCGCGATCCAGTGTCATGAAATCATCGTGCGTGCTGTCCAAAACCTGTTTCAGCAATTTGGAAAACGACTGAATCTGTTTTTTATAATCCGCTCCCTGGTTCACGCTTTCGGTTTGAAGCTGGTTCAAGGCGTTGTAAATGAAATCCGGGTTGATGCGCGCACGATTCAATCGCTGTTGTATTTCCA